>ERZ1370068.7636-contig-6542_pt1 | contig 80291 bp, 133 predicted proteins | sample MGYA00561227_ERZ1370068 | MGnify/ENA primary metagenome ERZ1370068 (study PRJEB38410, sample SAMEA6850437) | metagenome | study: Metagenomic assessment of the ecological functions of the soil: analysis of the soil microbiota associated with the...
CTTACGTATTGCTATTGAGCGCATGGCTCATTGCCGGTTGGCTCAATCCGATGCGGCTGCCCGCTCGCGTGACGCTGCGCTCCTGCATCACCGCATCGAACACGATCAGCAGATTGAGATCGAACGCGCCCCCAATTCATGGCTCAGCATGTAACTGTGGGGAGAATGCATTTCAAGCATTCTATGCGCTGACTTTACCATTAATGCAGCCGCCGCATGTAGCTGTGAGCAGAATGCATTTGCATAAATTCAAGCGGCAAACTTATCTTCACTCTCATGAGATGCCCTCAGGAAAGGAGGAAAAACCATGACCATGCACGGCAAAACCTTCATCGTTGCTTTCGTTGCAATGCTCAGTGCGGGAAACCTGGGCACAACTCAGGGCGGCGCCAAATGGTTTGTCAGCGGAGATCCAAGGCGTTGCGCGCCATGAAGGGCCCACGCCACCTATCCGGCTACCCAACACGTGCTCGCGGTTTTCTGCGAAGCAGGACTGGACAGCTTGGGGGAGCCATGAGAGGAGCCCTGCCCTTGAGGGCTAAAGGTGAGCTCTTGAACTTGACGTGCTGGTCAACACCCTTGCGGACTAGTTGACCGGCACGCGACCAGCATCGCTCTTGCCTTCGTCGCACACGGTCGCATCGTCTACCGGAGCATTTGTGAGTGGCAGATGTCGCGACCGTTCGCACCGGTAATACCGCTCGCACCGGGTAAAATAGAGATCGATCGGCGCGGGAAGATGAAGGGCGCGACCCTTCCGTTGCTTGATCAGGAGGGATGAAGCCATAGTCAAGCAACGTGTTGCGGTCTTTTGCTTTTGTCCAAGGCTTTGCCCTGACGCATTCTACGGTGTCGCACCGAGATCGCTGGCGGTTCGCAGGTGATACGTAGGACCCTGCTACTAGAGGCTTCATTCTCCGTCCACTCCCACTTTGGACGCGCTATAGCAGCGCAGACACTAACGCGCCCCCGACACCCGACGGGCGCTTTTTTTGTGGCCGGCGGTTTGGGTCTTGCGGCGCACCCCGAAAAGTCGAGACCATTGGCGACGGCTAGAGACCTTCTAGAGCCACCGCCATGCGAACCGACAGCGGTGGAGCGCACTGCCACGGCCGGAATGGGTCAGCGAAGGCATGCCGGCAGCCGCAGTGGACCTCCTGGCCGCACTCCCGCTCGGTCAGCGGGCGCACTTGCCTAGTCAACGAAATCAAAGTCGAGGTTGGTCTAGATTTTCTCGATCGAGGAGAGCGAGCTGACCTCCGCAGCATGCTCGACTCAAAGCAAAGCCAGCAGTGAAGATTGAGACGAGCACAGTCGGCCGGAGGTTTAGCTTCATTTGGGCGAGACAGAAAAGTCTTGCAGGAAAGCGGCGGCCAGCCCGGATCACGGCACAGAAGTGCGACGCACTGGCTCAAGAGAATGGCGAAAGAGCGGGCTTAGCCACTCTGCCTTTGGTCAATTGCTGCCCTCAGCACAGTCTCGACTTTGTCGGAGTCCAGGATCAGGGAGACCTGTGAGGGCGCAGAACGCCAGCCCACCTTCGTCATCCAGACGGTCCTGCATGCCTTTCGCGCCAATCGGCTTTTCAATGGCATCGAGCTCGTCGTCGACGACGGCGCGACGGCCTCGAACGTCTTTCTGACGTCATCCAAAGCCTCGCGAATTGGATAGCCATTTGGCGTCACGCTCCCCTCCGCAACTGCACTTGTTTGGGATCCTTCGCATCTTTGCTACTCGTAGCATATAAGGCCTCGAATGTGAGGCCGCCCGCAGCGATAAATTCCCGTTCGGCCTCGGTCCTGCGCTTCAGCCAGCCGTGCGTGAATCGGTGCCAGCGCCGCTTGTTCTTCGTCTATTACCGCATCGCGCTGGGCGTAGAGCGCCGCCAGCTTTTGCCGCTCCTCGATGCGCTCGATTTTCATCGCAACGAACTCCCAGAATGATGACATCACCGTCGCTCGCTATGCACTCAAGGCCGAGCGCATCGATGATAGAGGCAGCTACTTGGCCTAACTCGGACGTCGAGATCTCATCTACCACGTGCGCCCGAGCACCAAGCCGGCTATTTGCCCCGCAGGCCCCCAATTGGACGCTGCTGTCCTTGTCGGGCCGTATCACGGCCACTCGGGCGGCTGCCCTTATTTGACCCTCCTGCTCTATGCCATCGATCAAGATAGCTTGAGCGACGGGCTCCCCAGCGACGGTTCCATTGAGACGTCCAAAACCACCCCTAGCAACAGACTGAATGGTGCGACCCAGCGCGATGCCGATTGGGTCGCAGTAGTGCCCAATCGGCGACCTCGATGCCCACCCCGCGTGGATGATCCTTCACGGCGGGAATCGAGCCTTAGGTCCGGTTTAATCGCGCGCGGCACGCTGCCAGTATCCGATCTGACAACTCCCGATCGTCGACGGCGCGAGCTCAGAATCATGCCGCCGACCAGTGTTGCAGCGATCGCCAAAGCCTCGTTCTCGCATTTTCGGCGAGCCTTAGGACCCAACAAGCGCGTCAATCTCTCCATCATACGTCGAAGTCCCTCCGTAAAGGTCTGCCGCATCGCATTGCCCTGGCGAGGGACCTCGCAGCCAAGTGTCGCAATGGCACAACCGCTTCCGGGAGTGTCCCGATGGCGCGCTGACAGATAGCGTTCGACATACGCGGAAAGAGTTTCAACCTCACCATATTTGGCAGCACTGGCATCGAACGCACGACCCAGCGCCTCTGCTGCCAGATGTTCTTTTGAGTCGAACTGGCTGTAGAGGCTACCATGAGTCATCCCCGCAGCCTCAGCCAGGGCATCCATGCCCACCGCAGATACGCCACGCTCCCGAAACAGGCGCGCTGCCTCGGTCAGGATCCGCTCGCGGTTCTCGGCAGCCTTCTCCTTCGTAACTCGCATCGCTCTCGTCCTTGTGATCACCCGCCCCGGCGTTTGATGTTGACAACAATAGTGGCGATCGTCATCTAAAGTCAATCATTACGATCGTCGCCAATAATGCGTCCACTAAAGGACGGTCTAAAGGGTGCGGCACTGGCTACCGGAGCTGCGGGCGGCGTCGGGCCTTTACGCCGCTGGAGGTTTGGTATGAAGCGTCGCGATATGATGAAACTACGTCCCTTGTGATGCTCCCCATGATGCCGGGCGCAGCAATGGCAAGTTCGGACGGTAAGACGGCTCCGTTGAGGTACAAGGTGTTTACTGTCACTCGCCCGGGCCTGAACCGCGATGTGCCGCCCGGCAAGGAGCCCCTGATGTGGGTCGCCAATTCGGCGACGCTGATCTACGGAGAGCAAGACGCGGTGCTAGTGGATACCTTCCTTACGGTGGAGCAGTGCAACGGTTTGGCAGACGCCATTGTTGCGAGCGGAAAGACGCTGAAGGCAATCTATGTCACTCATGCCCATGGCGATCATTTCTTTGGGATAAAGGTTCTGCAGGATCGATTTCCGAACGTGAAAGCACTGGCGACACCCGAGGTCGTCGCCAGAATGAAGCTTCAGATCACGCCGGAAAAATTGAATGGCCGATGGCGCAAGCTGTTCCCAAATCAAATTCCGGATGTCATTTCGATCGCCGATCCGTTGCAAGGCGATGAGATCGATTTGGAAGGAAACAAATTGGTCGTTGTACGAGTCGGGCATACAGACACCGATGATACGACGTGCCTTCACGTCCCATCCATCGGATTAGTCGTCGCCGGCGATGCCGTCTATAACGGCATTCATCCATTTCTCAACGAGTCGAACAGGCAAACTCAGGTTGGAATGGATTGCCGCGCTTGACAAAATCGACGCCCTGAAACCGTCAGCGGTTGTTGCGGGACATAAGATTCCCGGCAACGATGACAGTCCGAGAAATGTGGAAGAAACGCGCCAGTATATCCGTGACTTCATTCGGTTGAATGACGCGACGAAAACCGCCCGCGAGCTCTATGACCAGATGCTGGAGCTTTACCCTGATCGCGCCAATCCTGGTTCCCTTTGGAGTTCTGCCGCCGCTGCCAAGGCTGAGACATAAGGCTGCACGCAGGAGAAGGAGCGCAGGTTGTCGGCTCTAACCTGGTCATCAAAGAAGCAAATCTTAGTTGGTTGAAATTTATTTAAAGCGATAAGCGCGATTGTGGTCTGCAACGCCGATGCGGGGACCTGATCTGCCTCCTCGCCGTCGGGCATGGCTCAACGTGATGTAACGACCGTTATTCTAAAGACAAGTCCGCTCGCGACTCGTTATCTAGCCTGGTGAATAATGGAGAGAAAAGCGATGAGCATGACCTTTGAAAATGCGGCGACCAAATCGGTCGATGTGAACGGCACGAACTTCGTGTTCCGAGAGATCGGCAAGAAGGGCGGCGTTCCCGTGGTGTTCCTCCACCATCTGACGGCGGTATTGGACGATTGGGATCCGAGGGTCGTGGATGGCCTGGCGGCGAAGCACCACGTCATTGTGTTCGACAATCGTGGGGTCGGCGGCTCCGGAGGTTCTACCCCAAAACGGTCGAGGAGATGGCTCGGGATGCCGTCGCGTTCATAGGCGCTCTCGGTTTTAGCAAAGTCGATCTGTTGGGCTTCTCGCTCGGCGGTTTCGTCTCCTCAGGTCATCGCGCAACAACAACCTGGTCTGGTGCGCAAAATCATTCTCGCGGGCACCGGCCCGGCGGGCGGCGACGGCATCGCGAATGTCGGTGCCGTTCTACAGGACGCATTTGGCAAGGCAGGCGCCACCAACAAGCATCCGAAGCATTTTCTGTTCTTTACACAGACGAGCAACGGCCAGACAGCGGCCGACGACTTCCTGCAGCGCCTGAAAGAACGCACCAGGGACCTTGACGCGCCCGTAAGCAACGAAACCGTTCAGGCTCAGCTTGCAGCGATCCAGGCCTGGGGACAGGGTGATGCCACCACGCTCGGGACGGTCCAGCATCCTGTCCTGGTCGTCAACGGCGATGACGACGTGATGGTGCCGTCGTTCAACTCATTCGAGCTCGCGCGCAGGCTGCCGAAAGCACAATTGAGCATTTTCCCTGACGCCGGGCACGGCGGCATCTTCCAGCACCATGCCGCCTTCGTTCAGCAGGCACTCGCTTTCCTCCAGCAGTAAGCAGAGCTGGCCTCATGGTCCGGCGCACCGGACCGACGCTGAGGTTGACTTGTGAATGGCTGGTCGCCACGGCTTCCAACAGGGATTGGCGAGATAGGTTTCCTGGTATCGCGCGTTCACCAGTTTGATTATCCGCGACCGAAGATCGGCTTTCGGCCGCTGGAACATAACTGATTATGGTCAATTTCACCACTCGCCGGAACCTCTGCTGCGGGGAGAGGGCAGACAATCGGCGGCATTGCCAGCGGCGCAAGCCGCGCCGTCAAATCCACCGTAAGGCTACTGGCTGATCGAATGTTGGGCTGGGCGCCTCGTCCCGCTAGCCGGGGGAGCACACGGAGGTGAAACGTCCAGCGGCTGCCAATAAGTTATTGGCAGCCCAGTGGCATCTGCGGCATTGCCAGGCACCGAGATCCCGACAAGCACCGTCAACGCAAGGACCGACAGCGCCAGAAACGCCGGAATGATCTTGCTCATAATGGCTGTCCTTTGTGCTTCTTTGCGAGCACGTAGCCATCATTCGACGGCCGTGAGGATGGGCGTATAGACCCGTTGATACGGTGGACCGCGTGAGGTCCTCGAGCCCCGCCTCCACATCGTTCGCGAGAGGGCGTCACTTTGCCATGCTCGATTTTGTTGTGCCTCATTCCGCTCCACGATAGACGCGCTGCCTCAGCGATCTGACCGCTTGCGCTTAACCCGGGACATCAGAGTCCAGGGCGCGACCGATCGCGACGAAGTCGCCTCCCGATCTGCCAATAGGTGGTCGTAAAAGTCCTCTCCGGGGCCCAGCTGTAAGCTCCGCTGATGGGGGCAGGAATGTTCAGTTCCGCTTGGTCTTTGAGTTTCGCCCTCGCCGGCACCGTTGTCGCAGTGGGCATTTTGATGATGCCCTTTGCTCTGCTCGTCGTTGCTGGCATCCTCAGACAACGACGTTCCCCGGCCAGCAGTCTGACTTGGCTAATGGCTATCCTGTTGCTGCCCCTGATCGGGATACCGCTGTTCTGGCTGTTCGGCAGTCGCAAGATCAAACGGATCGCTGAGGCCAAGGATCCTGTCCAGCTCACGGCGATAGAACCCGAGCCTTCGGCGGCGCCGCAAACCGACGCGGCCCAAGCGGCCGCTCATCTCGGGTCTGAGCGCATAACTCGGGGCAACAGACTGAAACTACATGATCGGGGTGAGGACGCGTATGCGGATCTGATGGCGCTGATCGACGGCGCCAAGCGAAGCATCCACATCGAGACATACGTGCTGAAGGCCGACGAGACGGGCAACGCGATCCTCGAGCGCCTCATCGCTCGCTGTAAGGAAGGTATAGAGGTGCGCTTGCTGCCAGACGGATTTGGCTCGTTCCACATGCTGCGACGACCGCTGCGCAAGCTCCGGCGTGCCGGAGGGAAAGTCGCGTTTTTCCTGCCGATATGGCGCCTCACCCTCCTCAACCGCAGCAACCTGCGAGACCATCGCAAGATTCGCCGTCTTCGACGGCGAACGGGTATTTGCCGGCGGAAGGAACCTAGCTGACGAATACCTAGGACCGAAGCCCAATCCGAAGCGTTGGGCTGATTTCTCGTTCATACTCGACGGCCCCGCCGCCGCACACTACGGCGAAATCTTCCGCTACGATTGGGCCTTCGCAAGCCGCGAGAAACTGGCCCCATTGATCAACCGAAAAACGCTTCGCGGCACGGAGACGCGATCATGCAAGTCGTGCCGTCGGGGCCCGATGTGTCGGGCGATGATCTGTTTGCCGGCATACTTTCGTTCATCTTCTCGGCAAGGCACAGACTCTGGATCGTCAGTCCGTACTTCCTACCAAATGAGATGCTCGCGGAGGCGCTGCAGATCGCTGTCCGGCGCGGTGTCGATGTGCGAGTCGTGGTGCCTGAGAAGTCGGATCAAGTCCTTGTCGACCTAGCCCGCGGCCAGTTTCTCCGCGATCTTTGTGCCCTGAAATGCAAGGTTCTGCTGTACACTCCAGGGATGGTTCACGCAAAGGCATTGTTGGTCGACGAGATTGCGGCCGCCGTCGGTTCTGCCAACTTCGATTCCCGCAGCATGTTTCTCAATTTCGAGGTCAGCAGCGTCATCCATAGTCCGGCCGATGTTCGTGGCGTTGAAGCATGGATCGAAAAAGCTCATGACGCAAACGCGGGCGATGGATGCGACGGTCGGAACTCGCCGCGATACGATAGAAGGCATCGCTCGTCTGGTCGCGCCGATGCTTTGACGGTCGTCGAGCTTCCATGGCTACTCAAGTGCATGCCGGGCGGCTTGTCCGGCAAATCCATTTCCTCCTCCGGATCGATTTTCCGGGCAATCTTGCCCATGGCGTGCACGGCCCGGCCGATCAGATCCATCGACTGCGAATGATACCGCAGCCGGAAGCAACGGCGGCATGCGACCTTGGCTAGGCCGATATACAGGACGCGGCAGCGGCGACTGCACCGCGGACAGAGAGCCCAAAGATGGCGCCCGCCGAAGCGGTGTCGCGGTCTCTGTGTAACGGACCTGTGCCGAGATCCTGCCGAGGTTGATGTTGGAGACATTGGATGCATCAGGTTTCATACCGTCGCCGCGCTCATATTCTGCGAGATCGAAGTGCCCAGCGGCTCTCAGCTATTGGTCGTCCGCTACCTTCACGTCCCGAGTGAGAGCCACCCATCCTCAGTGCTCCAGATTTTCCGAAATCAAATGGAATTCGATCTCTGTTTCGCGGCTCTTTCTAGTTGTTCGCGCATTTCTCGCAGATGGGCGTAAACATGCACCAGATCTAGCGGCGTGGCGAGGACCTGCAACGAGCTGCCACTTATGCGCCTATCTTAGCGATGGCCGACAAGCTGGCTCAGATCGTGACCACGGAAGTTGATTCAAGGAGATCGCCAACGTCCATGGACGACGTCAGTCGAGCGCCTAACCGGCGACAAGGAGGAGCGCAACAAGTGGATCGGAGTGTACATTGGCGTCCTCGCAGTGCTGCTCGCCATCTGTGGGGTAGGGGCGCCAATGCGGCCAAGGACGCGACAAGAGCCAATATTGAAGCGTCCAATACCTGGGCCTTCTTCCAGGCCAAGAACATCCGCCGCAACACCACGAACCTCGCTGCCGATCAGCTTGAGCTGCTTCTCGCAGCGCTGCCGCAGATGCCTGCCCCCGCACGCAATGCTCTGATGACAAGATCAAGAGTTATCGCGACATCGGTACAACGGCTCTCCACGGAACCCGAGAAAAAGGAAGGTCTCGATGAGTTATCCGCGAAAGCCAAGACGTTAGAGGCGGAGCGCGACATCGCGTTGCGCAAGGATCCTTACTTTGATTGAGGCCAGAGCGTTCCTCCAGATCGCGATAGTGTTGGCCTCCGTGTATTTGATCGTCGGGAACCTGAACTTGCTGGGTTTGAGTGCAGGTCTTGGCGCGCTGGGCGTGCTGTTAATGCTCAACGGCTTTACTCTGCTCGTGCCTCTGCCCTTCCTCGGATAGTCACTGCTACCGCCTTGTGCGGCGCCAATGAGTCTTTGCACCTAACAGCTGAGGGAATGTGACCAGCGACCGACGCCGTCGCCCGGTTCTTATAGGGGAATCCCGACAGCGGGCACGGGGCGATCCTAATTTTCAGGTGCATCGTTCGATATTGTTTCTCCTATGGAACAATGCAGCCTCTACGATCGCCCTGACCTATATGACTTGATAGCGCCACCCGACCCGATCCTCGAACGGTTTTACGTCGAACTGGCTCGCGACCGCGGTGCTCACGTTCTCGATCTCGCGTGCGGAAGCGGTCGTCTGAGTATTCCGCTGGCGAAAGCGGGGTTGCAGGTCGTGGGTGGCGATCTGTCTTCGGATGTGTAGGCTTTCCGACGCCAGCCCCAATGTGCCGCACCGCCGTGATCGGCCGGCCGAAACCCTACACAGGAGTGGAATCACTAGCTGCGGCAGCAGCCCGGCTCCGTATTAGACTGACACCGCCACCTCTCCTGCTGCGGCAATAGTCAACCCGCGTCCCGACTAAGGATATCCGCCATGCCAATCTACAAAAAGAGGCGCCGTTCAGATTCATTACGAGGAGGCCGGCTCCGGCTTCCCGTTGCTGGTGATTCCCGGCGGCGGGTTGAATGCGACGATCGGTTATCTATCCGGAAAGGGTGCCTTTCAACCCGATGGTCGTACTTAGTGACGAGTACCGATGCATCACGATGGATCTAAGGAACGCCAACGGCGGTGAATCCTCCGGTCCAGTGGAGGTCGACCGGCCATGGGATCCGTATGCGGACGACCAGCTCGGATTGATGGATCATTTGGGGATCGACAAGTTCATGGTGCTCGGGTTTTGCATCGGCGGTCCCTTCATCTGGAGAATGTTGCAGAGGGCGCCCGAGCGTGTCATCGCCGCCGTGCCAGCGATGCCGAGCGGCTTTCGGCCCGAAGTGCCGGACCTTTCTATCGGAACAACATGAAGAATTGGGCGCCGGCGCTGTGCGAGAAGAGACCCGATGTCACGATGGAGACGTGCTCTGCTTTCCTCAAGAAAATGTACCACGAGAATAATGACTTCGTCTTCAGCGTGACGCGTGATTTCGTACGTGGGTGCACGACGCCGGTCCTTGTCATGCCCGATGACACCGAGCCACATCCCTATGCCATGGCAGAGGAAACGGCAATGCTAGCGCCGAACGCGCAGATGACTTTCTTCCCATGGAAGGAGGCGAAGGATCGAGTTCCGTTGGCCGTACGCCATCTGCGTACGTTCTTGAAGGCGAACACGCCGACGTAGACAGGAGGCGGGTGCACCTCTTGAGGGTGCGCCTAATTTCGGCATCCCGGCATGTCATCGCAACGTCGCAGTTCTGACCAGCATGCGAGAGCTCTCGAATCCACCCCTATCGCGTCGTTCGGGCTGACCGGCGTTGTGCAGGGAAGGCGGCTATCGTCAGCTCGAATCTTGACCGGAACCTGTCCAGGCGCGACGCGCACCAGGCATCCGACGGAAGATGTCATCGGCAAGGAGACGTATGAGCCAAGCGTGAACGCCCATCCACTGAACGGAGAAGAGCAAAATCTTACCAGCGACGTGTCGTGGGACGCGATACCCCTATGAGCGGACATGCTCGGTGGCGACCTACCTGTCACCGATCGCGGTTAGGTCGGGGACCTGTATGAGCACTGCCGAGCGGCTAACGGCAGCGAAGGGCTAAACCGGATTGATTGCCGTACAACGAACAGCGCGACAATCCTGGAAGTTCTTTGATGGAACGTCAGCCGCGCCGCGCCGCTTTGATCGTGGCAACGTCGATCTTGTTCATGCCCATCATCGCATCGAACGCGCGCTTTGCTTCATCGCCGCCGACCGCGAGCGCCTCGGTCAGCACGCGCGGCGTGATTTGCCAGGAGACGCCCCATTTGTCTTTGCACCAGCCGCACGCGCTCTCCTGGCCGCCATTGCCGACGATGGCGTTCCAATAGCGGTCGGTCTCTTGCTGATCGTCGGTGGCGATCTGGAACGAGAAAGCTTCGTTGTGCTTGAACGCTGGACCGCCGTTGAGACCGAGACAGGGTATGCCGGCGACCGTGAATTCGACCGTCAGCACATCGCCCTGCTTGCCGGACGGGTAGTCACTGGGTGCACGGTGGACGGCACCCACCGCACTGTCGGGAAAGGTCTCGGCGTAGAAGCGGGCAGCGGCCTCGGCGTCCTTGTCGTACCATAGGCAAATCGTGTTCTTGGCCATCGCTTCGCCTTTCACGCCCTGGTTTTCGCATCCCATTCCCTTGTCAGATAGGTGGCCCAACCGCTTGTCTCCACCCCCGGAGTGGCCCGTTCGACTTGGCCACCACCCGGCAAAGCTGACCTTACAGCAACGCCGCGTTCCGCGCGGGTCAGAAGTCTCACCCTGTGGCCTTGGCGACGATGGCTGGAGTTCAGCAAACAGCGGACGTGCTCCTCCGAGCGGCTGTCGTCCGCGAGGCATGTCCGTTGCAGTATCGTTGGGCCGGAGGCGGAAGTTTGGCGCCGGGCACAATATCGGCACATAATCTCGCGCTGATGCGGCGAGTTGCGTTACCATGGCGACAGACGCGGCAGGCGTCGGCGCCAGGCGCGCCAGCGGAGGAGGCCCAATATGCCACAGGATGGCGCCAGCACTAGGTCGCCTAGTCAATTCAAGATCGTCGGCACGCGACCGCTACGTCCCGACGGCATCGACAAGGTGACCGGGAAGGCCCGTTTTGGCGCCGATATGTACATGCCCGGCATGCTGTACGGCTTCGTTCTCAGAAGCCCCCACGCACATGCCCGCATCAAACGCATCGACGCGGCTAGCGCGCTCGCCCTCGACGGCGTCAAGGCGGTGTTAACGTCCTCGGACCTCCCTGACCATGCGAACGGCGATCAGGGTTTACGCGATGCTCTCGAGAACGTCATGGCGCGCAGCAAGGCGCTTTACGACGGCCATCCCGTCGCAGCTGTTGCGGCGGTTAGTCCGGCGATCGCCCGACAGGCGCTGAAAATGATCAAGGTCGACTACGAGGTGCTTCCTCATGTTACCGATGTCGAGGCGGCGATGGCGCCCGACGCCCCGATCCTGCACGAACACATCTTCACCGACGGTGTGCAGCCGAAGGCGCAGAGGCCATCAAACGTCGCCTGCCGGCATCAGTTCGGCCATGGCGATCTCGACAAAGGTTTCAAGGCTGCGGACGTGGTCATCGAGCGCACGTTCCGCACCGAGGCGGCCCATCAGGGCTACATCGAGCCGCACGCCTGCCTCGCCGACCTCAGGGCCGACGGCTCGGGTGACATCTGGTGCTGCACGCAAGGGCATTACATGGTGCGCACGATGTGCGCCTCCCTGCTCGGCCTCGACGTCTCGCGCCTGCGGGTGACGGCCTCCGAGATCGGCGGCGGCTTCGGCGGCAAGACCGTGGTATTTCTCGAACCGCTGGCGCTCGCCCTGTCGCGCAAGGCCGGCAAGCCGGTGAAGATGGTGATGAGTCGCGAGGAGGTGCTGCGGGCCAGCGGCCCGACCGCGTCGAGCGCCATGCGCGTCAAGATCGGTGTCAAGAAGGACGGGCGTCTCACCGCCGGCGATGCCGAGTTGAAGTTTCAGGGTGGCGCCTTCCAGGCTCGCTCGTCGACATGGGCGCCATGGCGGCTTTCGCGTGTTACGAGCTCGAGAACGTGCGTGTTGTCGGCTACGACGTCGTGTGCAATCGACCGAAGCTCGCCCTTACCGGGCACCGAGCGCACCGATCGCTGCATTCGCGGTTGAGAGCGTGATGGACGAGCTCGCGGGACGCATCGGCATGGACCCGCTCGAGCTGCGCCTCAAGAACGCCGCCAAAGAGGGCACGAAGTCGTCCTACGGCCCTACCTACAAGCGCATCGGCCTCGTTGAGACGATCGAGGCGGCGCGGAAGCACCCTCACTACAAGGCGAAGCTGACCAAGAACCAGGGGCGCGGTGTGGCCTCGGGCTTCTGGTTCAACTTCGGCGGCAACACGTCGACGTCGCTCAGCATCAATGCCGACGGCACCGTCGCCGTCTCCTATGGCAACCCGACATCGGCGGCTCACGCGCCTCGATGTGCATGATGGTGGCCGAAGAGCTGGGCATCCCCTATGACAGCGTGCGCGCCATCATTGCCGATACCTCCTCCCTCGGACACAACGACGTCACCGACGGCAGCCGGGTGACCTTCTCCGCCGGCATCGGCGTGATCAACTCCGCGCGCAATGCTATCAAGGTGCTCTGCGCACGTGCGGCGGCGATCTGGGGCATTCCAACTGACGCTGTCGTCTGGGAGAATGGAGCGGCGAAGCCTGCCGGGCCCAACGCAGGCAAGTTCGAGCCACTCTCGCTCAAGGAGATCGCGGCGCAATTCTCGAGCACCGGCGGGCCGATCGCCGGCCATTTCGAGTACAACGCCGACGGTGCCGGCGTGAGTTTCGGCACCCACATCTGCGACGTCGAGGTCGATCCCGAGACGGGTGCGGTCAAGATCGTGCGCTATACGGTCGTGCAGGATGCGGGCAAGGCGGTGCATCCAAGCTACGTCGAGGGCCAAATGCAGGGTGGCGCCGTGCAGGGTATAGGATGGGCGCTCAACGAGGAGTATGTCTACGGCGCGGATGGCCGGCTTCAGAACCCGGGGTTCCTCGACTACCGAATCCCCGTCGCGTCCGACGTGCCGATGATCGATGCAGTGATCGTCGAGACGCCTGAACCCCGGCCATCCGTATGGTGTGCGCGGCGTCGGCGAGACGCCGATCGTGCCGCCGCTCGCGGCTGTCGCCAACGCCATTGCTGCGGCGACTGGGACACGGCTGAACCACGTGCCGATGTCGCCGCCGCGCGTGCTTCAAGCCATCCTCGAGCAGACGAAGCCGAGAAAGCCGGCCTAGTGGGCAAGAGCGCTAAGGCCAAGACGATGTAAGAAAGCAGCGAGGCTTGCGGCATGGTGCGTGTGAAGCTCGGCGGTCCACTGATGTCACAGGCTGGTGGCACGACGGAGTTCGAGGTCGAGGCCGCGACCATCCGTGACCTGCTCGCAAGGCTGGGCGAACTTTATCCGCAGCTGAGGCCTGTTCTCGACCGCGGCGTCACCGTCGCGGTCGACGGCACCATTTACCGTGGCGCCTTCCTTGCGCCAATTCCAGAGGGCAGCGAGGTCTACCTGCTCCCAGCTCTGGTTGGCGGGTAAAGGCCGCCCACTCCACACGAGCGAGCGGCGACCGGAGTACCTTCAAGTGTGGACTTCCATTGAGCAGTGTCCCTTGGGTTCGGGTCAGCCGGTCTTGATGTCCGCTCAATACCCACGCCCTACGCTGCTCGGTAGACCTTGAAGCTCCTGGCGATAGAACGGGGCGGGCGGAGTGATGGACGCAGCGGCGCGTTCCCAGATAGCATCGGGGTTACGGGAAAGAGGCATCGCGTGGCCGACATCGTCCACTACCGCGCTCATGTCGTTGCCGGTGGCTATCCCAGCTCCAGCGGAGAGACCTCGCCTGCTCGGCTACGCGCGGCGGGTCGGCGGCGGCGCCGTGACCTACCTGGCGCTCGGCCACTGCCACAACTCGTACGCGCGCATGGGCCGGACCGCCGGTGGGGGTAGCCAGCAGCTCGCGCCATTCAGAGAGCCATGGGAATCGGAGGCATTTTTCGACCTTCTGAGCAATACAATCGCCGGATCGACGGGTACGACAAGCTGAAGAGGCCTAGTCCGATTGTCACATCGGCGAAGTCCGCCAAGCCCGGATCCGGCATCACAAATTTGGAGCAACCCATGAAAGAGAACAGCATTCGCCGGGCCGTGCGCGAAGGGCGGGCGGCGCTCGGAACTGGTCTTAAGGAGTTCGCCTCACGCGGTATCCCGTGGATCATCGAGGCGTCCGGCTTCGATTACTGCACGATCGACCACGAACACGGCGCCTTCGATCTTGAGACGATCGCCGATCTCGCCGGCTGGTTCCAGGCGACCAGCGTGTCGCCGATCGTGCGCATCCACAAATCGTTCGTGCATCTTATCCCTGGCATCCTCGATCAGGGGATCATGGGCATTCAGGTCTCGGAGGTGGAAAACGCCGAGGAGGCGCGCGCCATCGTGCGGGAAGCCAAGTATCCGCCGATTGGCAAACGCGGAATCTCGGGGCAAGGGATGCACACTGGCTACAAGAGTTACGGTGCCCGCCACGCGTCCGAGTACGCCCCGTGGGCCAACGCTAACATCATCATCTGCCCGTCGATTGAGTCGCTCGAAGGCCTTGAGAACGTCGAAGCAATGGCCGCGGTGGATGGCATCGATATGATCGCCTACGGTCACTCGGATCTGAGCGCCAGGCTGGTGTCCACCTTGACCTCGAGCACCCGAGCTTCAAGGCCGCCGTGCGCCGGATCGCAGAGGCCTGCAACAAGCACGGCAAGCTCGCCCGGGGCTCCGCGGAGACGGAAGCACAGATCGAGGAGTACTGGCGGCTCGGGTGCAAGGTGTTGAACCTGCCCGGCAACGACGTCAGCACGTACCTCGACGGGCTGAAAACGCGCGCCGGCCGCGCGCACGCCCGGCTCAAATCCATCGGCGTGCCGACGCCGTGAGGGTACGGGCTCTAAACCCCGGAGCCGCCGGCTAGCCCTTCCGGCGCCTGATGCTTCGCCATCAGAAGGACCAGGTGCCCCGTTCGCGTTTGCAATTTCGTGAGCGCTCGCGCCTGAATGTGTGCGCCCAACGCAATACCCCAATCAACGGACGTGGTCAGCGGCGGTCTCCATGACCTCGATCGCGGTGAGGTCGAAGACCGCTGCCGGATATTCCTCCCGATTTCGGCGGTGATCCTGACTTTACGTTTGTGCCGGCACCGACAGGCGGATTGGCAAGCTGGCGTCGTCAGCTTTATCCAACGCCCAGACGGCATCGATGAGAGGTTGGATATCATGCGCGGCGCACCAGCTCCTCGCAAGTGAGCGCAGTTTATTCTCTATCTCTCGGTCGGTGAGCGGGTGCGCGAGGCTGCCGCGCGCCGCCGGTACCTTGATAACGCGGCTCGCTCCGTCCTTGGTCAGCATGTGAACTGCAGCGGCCGCGACGTCGATGGTTTCATCCTGCTCGACATGGACCTTGCTGCGCAGTGCCAAAACGGCAGGATCCCGGACACAGGCGTCGGTATATTGCGCGAGGCTCGCTTCGCCGAACAGCAAAGCCGCCGCGACGCTGTGCTGGACGCTCACCTGCGCCTCGCGGCCGGTCGTCACATTCGGGCGGTCAGCGCGCGCGGCGAGGAGGGATGGCCGCGAACCACGAGGCGCTCTATGGCTTCAAGCGCGAACCCGGGCTCTTGGCGCAGCGCAAGTGCCGCATCAATAACTGGGTGGACGACGATGCCGCCCGGATAGGGCTTATAGGTGTTCTTTGCGAGCTCCATGTTTCTCCCAGACCACTTGTCAGCGCCGACCAATCGATTGTCGACGGTGCGAGCGCGCTCAAATATCCCTGCCGACCCTCAATCGGTGCGGGCGGACCGCTAAAGCCGCGTTCGGCAAGCAATGCCGACCACAACCCGTTCCTCGCTGCATTCCCGACACTCAGGCTTTTGTGGGGTGCCCAGGCATTCAACGAGACCACCGGTTTGCGTTGTCGCCGCACCTATCGCCCATATCATGCGTTCTGTGTCGAGCGATAGCAGCTTGCCACTCGCTGCCGCCGCACCAAGCGTGCCGCACGTTGACGTGATGTGCCAGCCGCGGGCGTAGTGTTCGGGAGATATGGCATTGCCCAGGCGGCACTCGAGTTCCACACCGAGAGCAAAGGCAAGCAGCAGGTCACGCCCCGTGAGGGGACGCATCTCGGCAAGAGCAAACAAGGTAGGGGCAACAGGCGCGGTCGGATGAATGACCGTACGCAAGTGCGTATCGTCGAAATCAAAGACATTGCCGCTTGCGGCATTGAGGAAGGCAGCGCTCAACACATCAAGCCGTTCGGCTCGGCCGATGACTGTCGCCTGCCCACCTTTCGAGAACAACATGAGCGAGGTGAGAGTATGCTCAATCGCATCCTCTCGGCAGCCGGCCAGCGCGGTGGCGATAAAGTTCAGGATCGAGCGTTTGCCTTCGTGCCGCACCGTGTCCGGCAGGTGTTCCCATTGCGCGCCGCAGACAAAGCGGCTGAGTATCTTCGTGACCTCTGATGGTCCTGTCATTGCAGTGTTCCGTCCTCAACAGATATTCCCATCTGGTGACGGGAGACCATCACTCGCTTAGGGGCCGAGCCTACATCGCGGTCATTCCGCCATCGACGAACAATAATGACCCTGTGACATACGACGCGTCGTTTGACGCCAGGAAGAGGATGCATGCCGCAACCTCTTCGGCCGTACCGGGACGCTTTCAGCATGGTCCGGCTGGCTGCATCCTCATTGTATTGAGCAACGGTCTTGCCGGTGTTTTGCAGCCGGCGCGCATGGAATGGTGTAAAAATAGGACCCGGGCAAACAGCGTTGACGCGGATACCTTCCGCTCCGTGATCCCCTGCCAAGCCGCGCGTCAAACCCGCCACAGCATGTTTTGTGGTGTCATACTGGATGTTGTTGCCTCCTGCGACGATCGAGCGGACCGATGCCACGTTCACAATGCTGCCGCCGCCCGCCTGCCGCATGGCCGGGATGGCCCCTTTGGCGCAATAAGCGTAACTCTTCAGATTGACGCTCAGGATTTCATCCCAGCTCTCGGCGGTCGCCTCGACGACCGTCTGGTACATGCGGATGCCCGCGTTGTTGACCAGTACATTCAGTCGGCCGAACTGCTGCAAAGCCTGCTGAATAAATGCAAGGCAGATGGCCTCTTGGCCGACGTCGGCCTCGACAAAGTGCGCTTTGCCGCCCTCTGCCGCGATTTCCGCGGCCACGCCGCGACCGCGCGTGGCATCGCGGTCAGCAAACGCCACCTGGGCCCCTCGGTGATGAACCGCCGCACAGTGGCTTCCCCGATACCCGATGCCCCGCCGGTCACGGCAGCGACCATTCCATCCAACTTACCCATGTGCGTTTCCTCTTCTGTTAGGCCAGAGTCTGTTAGGCCAGGTCTGTTAGGCCAGAAGAATATGAACCGAAACCAGCGCGCTGCGGGAGCAAGTTGAACCGCCAGCATTGGCGCGTGCGACAGGCGTCGGGATGACAGGGTCAGGCCTCGTCGGTGCCGCCGAGGAACTTGCTGGTCCAGCTCGCGTAGTCAGCCGAGCGGGTCACCTCGGCCATCAGCTCTTTGGAGGCGAGATTCTTCAGGTCCGTCGGTGAGGTGCCGTCGCGTAAAGCCCTCAGCGTGTCATGTATGGCCCGCACTGCGGCCTGGAAGGGCTGGTGGCCCTGCAACGACACGCGCACGCCCTTGCTGGCGAGATATGCACGGTCCCCAAGGATGGGGCCGCCCCCGAGGATGATGGGGATGCGCAGCTGTGCCGCCGCAGCCTCGAGCTGCTCCTTGGTCTTGACGCCGACCAAGAACATGGCATCGACGCCAGCCGCTTCGTAGGCTTTGGCGCGTCTGATCGCATCCTCGACGCCGGTTATGGTCATGGCACTCGTGCGCCCTGCAATCACCAGGTCTGGGTCGCGCCGCGCCGCCAGGGCAGCCTTCATCTTGCCTATGCCCTCTTCGAGGGAGAGCAACTCTGGCTTGTCCGAGGGACCGTACCCCCGCGGCAGGTTCGTATCCTCGATGGAGAGTGCCGCCACGCCGGCATTCTCCAGCTCCTCAACCGTGCGCATGACATTGAGGGCGTTGCCGTAGCCGTGGTCGGCGTCGACCAGCATTGGCAGTTCGGCCGCCCTGCCAATGCGATAGGCCTGATCGGAGAACTCACTCAGTGTCAGCACGATGAGGTCGGGGGCACCGAGCACGGCCAACGACGCCACCGAACCGGCAAACATGGCCAATTCAGATCCCAGATCCGCGGCGATGCGCGCCGAGACGGCGTCGTGCACGGAGGCTGGATGCACGCACGCTCTCCCAGTCAGAATTTCGCGAAACCGCGTGCGGCGAGGGCTCCAGCGCGACGGCATGTCATTCTCCTGATGGCGGTAAGAGTTTAGCGGTCATACGGCCTGCGCTCCTCGCCATTGGACGCAATGGCCTCGGCGCACCCGACAGCCGGACATGAAGAACATGGGAGATTAGCAAGTGCAAGAGGAGTTGTGGTGAGCGCCCTGTACGGGAGGTCCAGGGTCCATTGAGCAGCGAATCGCTCCACGCCTAAGAGCCGAGAACGGCCCAAGCAACAAATGTTCGCCCATGCAAACACTCAGCCGAATCTCTGAATTTAGCTATGGGAGAGAAGTTGCTGGATCGCCTACGTCGCCGCAGCTTGCCACAGGCGCGCGGATCGTCGAGGTTAAGCGCCGGAACGCAAGGCCGAGGAACGCCCGTGCCCGCCACATATGCCAATCACCGCGCGCAACTGAAAGCGATCCTGTGCGGCTGGGGGATGCCCGAGGACAATGCCGAGGTCACCGCCGGGGTGCTGGCGTGGTCGGACCTACACGGTGTTGACAGCCACGGCATTTCGATGATCCCGCGCTACGATGAGCTGCGCCGGAAAGGCCGCGTGCGCATGGACGCCCGGGCGCGGATCTTCTCGCAGACGCCTGTGTCTGCGGTGGTGGATGGCGGCGGCGGGCTCGGTCACGTGCCGGCACATCTCGCCATGTCGACGGTGATCGCCAAGGCAAAGATCGTCGGCATGGCCGCTGCGGTCGTACGCAGCTCAGCGCATTTCGGTGCAGCGGGGTTCTACACACTGATGGCCGCAGACGCCGGTCTCGTCGGCATGGCCTGCACGTCAGCTTCAAGCATCCAGGTGGCTCCGACGTTCGGCAAGCAGGCGCGGCTTGGCACCGATCCCTGGTCGTTCGCGGCCCCAAGCGCCGACGGCGTTCCGTTCCTGCTCGATATGGCAACGACGACGGTCGCCGCGGGCCGTATCCGCAACAAGGCGAACGAGAAGCTCCCCGCGCCCGACGGCTGGCTGCTGGACCGCGAAGGCCGGCCCTCCAATGATCCGCTGGTCGCCAAAGAGAAGGGCGGGTTCCTGACTTCGCTCGGCGGCTCGCCGGAGAATTCGAGTTACAAGGGCTACGGCCTTGCGGTGATGGTGAATATCCTCGCGTCCTGCCTGTCGGGCGCTACGCTCATCACCGATCCCGAACACACCAAGAAGCCCATCGGCATGGACATCGGGCATTTCTTCATGGCCATCGATCCCGCCATCTTCCGGGATGTGGGTGACTTCGAGGCCGACGTGGCGACATTTCTGGGAGCTCTCAGGGCCACGCAACCGGTCGATCCGGCGCAGCCGGTGTTGGTGGCCGGCGATCCGCAGTGGAAACTGGCCGAGACGCGCCATCGCGACGGCATTCCGGTCGGTGCCGGATTGATGGCGCAGGTCCGTCAGATCGCGCAGGCCGCTGCGGCGCCTTGGCTGCTCGACTAACCGGCCCAGCATTGGGCTTTGTGTCCACGAGACCGACCGGCCCGCATCGCGATCTGTTCGATCGAGATCGTGGAGAGGATCGAAATCTGAGCCCCAACGCAATAGGCTGGTTAGCGGACCTCGGTCGGTGACGGTCTAGCGCCGCCGATCGCGGTTAGCCCGATGTCCCGAGCCATGGCAGCTCACTCATCGACCGTCAAGTTGGCCCACAGCATGGCAGCGCCATGCTGGCTTCACCGTTACCAGCTGCGCGAACGCGGCAGCGGCGGAAACGGCAAGCGCAAAAAGCGCCGAGAAGACTAGACGTCACGGATCCAATCAAAGTGAACACCGCAGTTTGAAGCAGCCCTTCATCGCCTGTATCCATATCTCGTGTACTCCGCCGATGGCCCGTCCGCGCATCGTATTCATCGAAGGCCTTCCAGGCTCCGGCAAGACTACCGCCGCGATCACTATTGGCCATCGCCTCCCGCGTGGCCGCGTTTTTCTTGAGAGCCAAACGGACCATCCGCGCGTGGGGGTGCCAGACGAAAGGGGAGCGGCATTTGCAGACATCCACCAAATTTACTCGGCGGATAGCTTCGCTGCTGCGGCGTTAGTCAGGCTCGAAGGCTTCTTGGCTAACACGGACCCTGGCACGCCCTACATATTCGAAAGCCATCCCATACAGAGCACCGTCCGCGTGCTCCTGCAGGTTGGATGCCGCCGAGGTGACGGTCCTCAAGTTCTGGTCGCAGCTGCAGGACCGACTGGGTTCGGCGGAGCTTCAATTGGTCTACCTCCAGGAGAACGACCCGCAACAGGCGCTCACGGACATCATCCGAGCGAGAGGGCCGGCTTGGGAGAGGTACGTGGTCGACGCGTTCAATCGCTACCCCTGGATGCAGGCGCGCGGTCTCTCTGGCGTCGGCGGCATGCTCGAAATGATCGGCCAGTATGCGGCGATGACGGATCGTTTAGTGGCCCTGTGGCGATTCCCAGTCCTTAGACTCCCTGCACGACCGGCGAGCTACCACGAAAGAACCGATGCGATGATCGAATGGTTGGCGAGTGAGGAGCAGTCCACCGATATTGCAGGACGCACAAATTTGCGAGCGCCGCGTTGAGCCGCTATTTAACGACGTTCTGCGCAACCGGATGCACGTCATTGATACCGCGCTCGACCGTGGGCGCGAACGCCACGATCGCGAGGAGGAAAAAGAAAGCTTACCGCGATGCCCAGCAACGCGAGATACCGGTCCGCATGGACGCGATCGATGCGCACGAGCCGCCTCCGTTTGCTGCCCAGTAAAGACAACCAGCGCGAATGGGGAAGGTTCCTGGTCGCCGTCAGTTGAGCTTGAGCTCAAGCTGGCCGGCTTTGCGCCGGCGCTTTCGGTTGCGACGCCTGAGGGGGACTATCCGCCAGTCCTCGCGTGCGAGGACGGCCTTGAGGTCGCGATCGAATGGCTCCCGGTAGGACGGCGAGACTTCCAGCCGGAACGCATCGTAGGGGGCTGCACGATCTTGCGGCCGACATCCCGCGGAGAACCCGGCACTAAAGTGAGGGAGCAGCTCACCTTTGCTATCCCTCACGGTCCAGGCTAGCGGCACGGCACGCGCTCCACTTTCATTCGGCGACACGTTAATCATTACTGCCCGTCCAAACGCCTACCGGCGCGACTAGCGCGGCTACGGGCGACGCGTTCAGCAAACCCAAGATCCTGCGCACTGAGCCCAATATCTGCGAGCAGGCGATCGTCCAGGTGCGCGATGCTCCGAGCTAGCCGGTGGCGCCCGCTCGACGCGTCCAGGCAGACTGAAGCTCAATTAATCGCGATGATATCGCAGCCGAGAGCTTTGCGGTCGCGGGCTCTTTCGCCCGATAATTGAGAAAACTCCCCGGCGTCGTCATATCGGAGCGGATGCTCATGGGAACCTCCTGTCGCCGTATGGGCTCGCGTTCACACTCCAGTTCGAGGTCGACGAGGCGATGCGAGATTTCGCGCTCGAGCTCATCGGTAAGCGTTTCGCCCGACCGCCCCGCCAGAAAGCGAGCGATCTGTCGATCGACGTCTCGTTGCCGGGTTTCCATGAAGGCATCGAAGATGCGCCGTAGAATTCCTGCTTTCTTTGGGACCGCAGCGCCCTCTGGCTGGCTGAACAAAGAACCGAAATCGCTTCTGTGTGCCGCGTAGCTCATGACCATCTCCTGGCTTTTTGTTGAGTTGTTCTCAACTGTGCATTTGGCCCTAATGGGGTTTATGGTCCTTAGAATGGGCGATGACAAAGGATGTTCTCTCAGCCCATGGATGAGAAAGTCTCACGTGTCGGCCGACCCTGGCGCAGCCGTGTTCCGGCCCGAGGCCGCGTGCAGAAACCGCTGGGGAAATGCGGCGCGCCATCAAAGTGGCTCGGGCCGCCGTAAAATTGCACGTAACCGCCGCTGTCTACGACCACGGTTCGGGTTGGTCGCGACTGACCGACACCGATGGAGTTGCGGTGCCGTTGTCCGGAGCGGCAGCGCGCGTTTTAACTGGTTTCGTCCGCTTCACACCCAGCGCAACCCCGGCGAGGTGCTCTCCGTCCGGCGGATGATCGAGCCAATGCTCCAGGACCATGACATCGCCCGGCGGCGCGTCTCAAGGCGCGGTCTGCCTCTGGCGGCGGCCTCCACTTTAGTGGCTGCTCTCCACATTTCATCATCGCCAGCATGGCCGGCCCGCCGGCCGGCGTTATCGTTCCCCTACGAGGTCGAGGTCAATCTCGCTCCCTGGTTGGGCGGCGCATGAGCTTACAATTGAGACAACTCTTGCGCTTCTTGGGGTCGTGAGCGAACGCATCACGCTCGATCGACCGTGCACTGCCGGGGTGCGGCTTCTTACAGCCAGCCGCACCATGCATCCCCTTATTTGTCCATCCAAACGTCTTCCATCCGCCAATTATTGTAGATGCTGTTGACTTGCGGCACGACGCCGATCACGTACGGCTGCCAGCAGGTAGCGCTACGATTATGCATGATGATCGGCCGCGCGCCGTCCTCCTGCAGCTTGCGGTCGATTTGCCATACCAGCTCTAGGCGCTTCTCTCCGTCGAGCTCCTCGGATTGCTTGTCAAACAGCTTGTCGAGTTCCGAATTGCAGTAGCCGGTATAGTTTCGTTCCGAGCCGCACTTGTAGTTCTCATAGAAGTTCTGATCCGGATCGTCGACCCCGTTGCCGGTCAGGTTTAGGCCAACTTGGTACTCCTTGCGTGTAACCTTGGCGTGCCAGATCGAGGTTTCCACCACTTCCATCTCAGCGTCGATGTATATGTCTTTCAGCTGATCGATGAGGATCACAGCCGGGTCGCGATAGATCGGAATGTTGCGCGTCGCAATCTTCACCTTCAGGCGTTTGTCTGGTCCATAACCGAGCTTCTGCATGATGGCGCGGGCCTGCAGGCGGTTCTTATTCACGTCAGGATCGTATCCCGGCAGCGTCACCAACATCTGTTTTGGCATTCCCCAAACGCCTTCCGGAGAGGGTAGCATCGCACCTCCGATGTCAGCTTTGCCTTCGCTCAAGATGTCGATGAACGCCTTGCGGTCAAGCAGCCAGAGCCATGGCCTTGCGCACGTCCGAATTATCGAAGTGGCGGCGATTCACGATTGACGATGAGATTGGTGCTGACGTTGGTCGGCCCGATATCGCAATGCGCCTTCGGCGCTTGCTTCATGACATCCTTCGCAATTGGAATCGTCCAATCGTATGGAAACGACATATCGCCGTTGCCCGCCAGAAAGGCCAGCACGGCTGTCGAGCGGTCTGGTGATGATCGTGTACTCAATCCCGTCGAGGAACGGCCGGCCTTGCTCCCAGTAGTTCGGGTTCTTCGCCACTTTGATGAATTCGTTGGCTTTGAACTCCACGAACTTGAAGGGTCCGGTGCCGATCGGATGGATCTGCATGTCTTTGGTGGATACATGACAGGGGTAGACCGGCGAATATCCGGAGGCGAGCAGGGCGAGGAAGGAAGGTTGCGGTCGCTTCAGGTTGAAGGTCGCCTCGCTGTCGCCGCCGATGCTGACCACCGTCGAGGTTCGTGTACCAAGACGCGCGCGGATTCTTGCGGAAATCGTCGGGGTCCTTTCCCATCAGCTTGTTCCAAGTGCATTGCACGTCCCTGGCGGTAAACGGCTTGCCGTCGTGCCACGTGACGCCTTGCCGGAGCTTTGAACGTGAGCTTGGTCTTGTCGGCATTCCAGGACCAGCTTTCGGCCAGGTCGGGGACGATGTTCGTCAACTTGTTCTGCTTCTCCTTTGCATCGAACATCACCAGATTATTGAAGACACCCATCATCGGCATCGACGTCGAGATGGTGGCTTCCTCGTGGATGGACATGCTGGGCGGGCTGTCGCGATGAAGAATATGCAGAATGCCGCCCGGCTTTCCGCCAATGCCGGTGCCGCGAACGACCCGGCCGCGAGCAGGATAATGGTCGCGGTTGTGATATCGCGCGAGATTTCCATGGCGCCTTCCTCCCTTGTGTTCGCCGTTAGCGATGACGGAGACGGAGGTGGGCCAACGGCGAGAGCCGTTTATCGTTCTTGCCCTATGAGCCTACGCTGGGTGTTCGGGGAGAGCAAGCGTCGCCGGGCACTGGACGCTTGCATTTCACGTTCGATCCGGTGCCAGCAACGAGCAAACATCGAGATAGCAGTTGCGAAGGTGCCGGGCCAGATCGGCGGCACGCGGCGTCTATAGCCGGGTTAGGCGCTGTGCTGGCCTCGGGTTGGCGATGGTCGCAGTGATGCTCCGATCGCTTCCACCCTGTCGCGACCTGCCGAGAGCGGTCCTATCCACAGTCGTGCCGCATGTAAAACTTGCGATCATCATCGTGAGTGATGCGAAAGCCCAATCGCTCGTAGAGCCGTAAGGCGGGGTTGGTCTTTACCACGCCGAGCGTCAGCGCCAGGCCCATCCGCGCAGCCTCTCCAATGAGCGCCTTCACCACCTCAGTCCCGATGCCCCTCCGCTGGAATTGCCCGTCCACAAACAGCTGCGCCAGGAACAGCGCATTGTCCTCAACGAAGCTCTGCATCCATCCGATGTCGGCACCGTCGAGAAGTAATGATCCCTACCCGTGTCACGTCCCAGCCCTGGCGAAGATTAGCAATCTGAGCGTGCATATTCAGGTTCAGTTCTTTGATAATAGTCTCCATGCCCGCGAAATAGAGGCGGGCGCAGTAATCGAAGGCTTCCGAGATGGGCTGGTCTGAGAACGGCGCGCATCGCGGAATTATCGCTTTGGGATCCTCATGCTGACCTGACGCCGCGATAACGCGACCCGTGAGCAGACATAACCTTGATCCGCCGAGCAGTCCAAGTAGACGTTGTTCCAATTGCGCAAATACGCGCCGAAGTCCGCGAGAATAGGGTTCGCGACCCTTCGCACGGTCGACGATGTTTGCCGGTACCTCGACAACCCCGGCGCCTTTGTTTGGGAGGCGGAATCCAAGATCGTAGGCTTTTCTGTCGCCGATCGGCGCGGCGGCAATATCTGATGCGTTATTGGTGGAAGAAGCGTACGAAGGTCGCTGGCACTCGGGTCTGTCTGGCGCGCCCCGCCTTGCCTGTCGCCAGGCGTGTGGCCAAAGCACGCCTGTCGCGGTCTTGCCGCTTGTCGCAGGATTAATCTCGGCGGGAAACCCTGGAAATCTGACTCATGTCCTCGGTTGTGGGACGATGCGGATGTAGGGCTTCGGCGCCTTCCAGCCTTGCGGGTAGGCCTTCTTGGCGTCCTCGTCTGACACCGAGCCAGCGATGATCACGTCCTCGCCGTGCTTCCAGTTTACCGGCGTCGCCACCATGTGCTTGGCGGTGAGCTGGAGCGAGTCGATCACGCGCAGGACCTCGTCGAAGTTGCGCCCCGTCGTCATCGGGTAGACGAGGACCAGCTTGATCCTCTTATCGTGGCCGATCACGAACACGTTGCGCACGGTCTGGTTATCGGCTGCGGTACGCCCTTCGCTGGAGCTGCCGCTTTCCGCCGGTAGCATGCCGTAGAGTTTTGAGACCTTGAGCTCAGGATCGCCGATCATCGGGATAGTTCGGCGCATAGCCCTGCGTCTCCTTGATATCGTCGGCCCATTTCGAGTGACGATCGACGGGGTCTACAGAAATGCCGATAATCTTGACGTTGCGCTTGTCGAACTCGGGTTTGATCTTTGCCATGTAGCCGAGCTCGGTGGTGCACACGGGCGTAAAGTCCTTAGGGTGCGAGAAGAGCACCGCCCAGGCGTCCCGAGCCAATCGTGGAAGTTTGATGGGTCCGGCTGTGGTCTGCGCCTCGAAATTGGGCGCCACGTCTCCGATGCGAAGCGTCATTGCTGCTCTCCGGTGGAGCCGGAGATAAGGACCGGCTCCGACTTCGGACGCTAACAGGCGATTGGCTTGATCAATGTCCAAAAACTGCAGCAAAGTTTCTCGACCTCCATAACGGGTGCTATTATTGCGACGTTACGCCTTGCCTGGGAGGTCAGATGGCGAACGGTCAGCTCCCGCCACTATTGGAAAAGCAGCGCATCTTTCGCAGCCGCAACCCGGACGAGGCGGTTGCCTTCCTACCACGGGAAGAAATTCCGTTTCGATCTTTCGCGCCGGGCGGCCAAGCAACTCGATCTGCAGATCAACGGCATTTATCTACCCAACCTTTATGTCGGCTACATCCAATACGGCTCGCCGGCTACAATCAGACCAACCCTGAGCGCGACGACTATTGGTTGCAACTGCCAATTCGGGAACATATTGAATTCACGGTTGCACACCAGTGCATCGCCTGCGGTCCCCTCCGCGCCGCCGTCTCGTCGCCCACAAATGGGCTCCTGATACGGACGAACGCGCGCGGGGCTCGGTTCAACATCTCGTTCACCGCCTCAGCGCTGACCCGGCAGCTGGCCGGGCTCTTGGGCGCAGCACCCACCAAGCCGCTTCGAGTTTGCATCATCGATGAACCTGAGCGCAGGCTACGGTCGCAGCCTGGCCCAATGCGTGTCTGGCCGTGATGGACTTCGAACGGGCGGGCAAGATGCCGTGGGATGCAATCACGACCAGCCAATTCGAGCAGTTCATGATGTACCGGCTGCTGCTCGACCATCCGAACAACTACGTCGAACTTCTGGGACGGCGCGAGCGATCGCTCACGCCACGTGACCTGCGTCGGCGCGATCGACTATATGCATGCCAATCTCGCCGCGCCAATTACTGTTGCGGATATCTCGGATGCATCCGGCGTTGCTGGGCGAACCTTATTCCAATATTTTCGCGACTTCCGGGGCACTTCCCCCATGCGCTACTTGCGCGATGCCCGCTTCGAAAAGTGCGGCAAGCTCTGCGGCTTGCGAAAGCGGAAGAGGGCGTCGCGCACATAGCAGGAAATGGGGGTTCTCCCACCTGGGCCGTTTCGCGATCGAATACCGCAAGCGTTTTGGCGAGAGCCCTTCGCAAACCGCGCGGAAGCACCGGAACCCATGTTCTGACTAGATGCAGCGCTCTGGAATGCTCGATGGTGCACTAGCCGCTGATGGAATGGCGTGGCCGGTTAGTCCTGTGCCGGGATCGCTCCGTGCGTTTGCAATTTCTCTTCCTGCAACTGTGCGGGGCGCATTCAAGTATTGCACGCGCGCACCTTCTATCTTGCCATTGAATTTGAAGGGGGCCTGGTCGTAGTACTCAAGCCCGACGGGAGAGCCGAGGTCGATGCCGAAGTCGAGGCAATCGTTAGCCGTAAAGATCAATGGCGCGCTAACTGGTACCACACCCGAGGCGACGTCCTTGCCGTTGACTTTCAGCACCACCTTGAGAGGGCCGGCCGGCCTGCGCTCGAGATAAGTGGTCAAGACTTCGACCTTCACCTTGCCGGTGGGTAGTTTGTCCTTGGCTTTGATATTGGTACGCATAATCTCGAACAAATTGTATTCGTATGACAGCACGCCGTCTTTGACGTACAAGGTGAGGCCACCGGAAAACCCGCCCAGCGCATAGAGTACGCCGTTGGCACTGGTCGGCACATCGACGTCAACACTTACAAGGTTTTCTTTGTTGCCGAGCGCGGGGGCGGCGACTTCAGGCATCCTCGTGATTGCACCCGGGAAGGTCCACGACGTGTACGGCGGTACCAGACGCAGTTCAGGGATGGAGGATGGGAATCCATAGGCCGCCGCCGATTGGCAAGCCTTTGTTCTTGGTGAGCTCAATCAGAAACAGGTCCTTCATGTCGGCAAGCTTCGCGGGCATCTTGCTCGGCGAGGTCGTTCGCCTGCGACCAGTCTCTGTTGAGATCGTAGAGTTCCCACTTGTCCGTTGTCGGGCGTCCATTGCTTGATGCCTTGGGGCAAGCCCGTAACCCATGGCACGCGCGGACCAAACGCGGATGCCATCCAGCCATCGCGATAAATGGCCGCGGCTTCCCATGACTTCAAAATATTGCGTCTGTTTCACCTCCTTGGCCTTTGGGTCGTTGAACGTGCTCGCAAAACTGGCGCCGTCAAACTGATCTTGCGGAACGCCGTTGACCAGGCGCGGAGGTGTAATGCCCACGATGTCATAGATGGTCGGCGCCACGTCATTCACGTGCAGGAATTGGGCGCGGGGCGTGGCGTCGTGGCTTGATCTTTGCAGGCCAGCGGACAGCCAGCGGATTGCGCGTGCCACCAAAATGCGAGGCGACGAGCTTGGTCGCCTGATAAGGCGTACTGCCCGCCCAGGCCCAGCCGGCATGATACATAGGGTCGGTTTTGGCGAGCCGAGCACGTCGAGACCGCCAAGCGTGTTGAGTGCCGCGATGTGCTGCTTGGTCGTGCTGGGAATACCATTCTGCGCCAAAAGCTCGCTGATCGTGCCGTTTTGCCCTTCAGCCGAGGCGCCGTTGTCACCCCAGATATAAAGGATCGAGTGTGTTCTCGCCGTAACCAAGCCGATCAATTTCATCAACGATGCGGCCGATCTGTACATCTACGTGCTCGGTAAATCCGGCGAACACCTCCATGAGGCGGCGCTGGAAGGGCTTCTCGTCATCCGGGATCGAATCCCATGACAGCGAGCGTGGCTGGTCTCGGGGTCAGTTGTGCATCCGACGGTATCCAGCCCATTTGTTTGGCGCGCTGGTAAGCCCGTTCGCGGTATTTGTCCCAGCCATCGTCGAACTTGCCCTTATATTTATCGGCCCATTCTTTCGGCACGTGAAAGGGCCATGCGAAGCTCCGCTCGCCCAATACATGAAAAATGGTTTGTCCGGATTAAACGCTTTCTGCTGACGCAACCAGTGGATCGCGTCGTCGGCAAGGTCTTCGCTCAGATGATAGTAATTGTGGCCGCCTGAAGTGCGAGGATGTTCGACGTACGCCGTATTGCGGACGAGTTGCGGTTCCCACTGCGATGCTTCGCCGGCGAGAAAGCCGTAAAAGTATTGGAAGCCAATAGCCGGCTGGGCCAGTTAAGCGAACGGGCCGGCGGCGGTCGTTTGATCTGGAGGTGTATTGTGCCACTTTCCCCAGGCAGCGGTGCTGTACCCGTAGTCCTTGAGCACCTCGGCGACCGTGGCGCTGCTCTTGGGGATGATGCCCGTGTATCCATCCCAATCATTCGCCAACTCCCCGATCTGACCGTTGCCGACACGATGATGATTGCGGCCCGTTAGCAAGGCTGCGCGTGTGGGCGAGCACATCGCGGTCGTGTGAAAACGGTTATAGGAGATGCCCTCGTTGGCGATCTTGCTCAGCGTCGGTGTGTGGATTTCACCGCCGTAAGTGTCCGTTTGAGCAGGCCCGACATCGTCAATAAGAACGACGAGAATGTTAGGCGCATCCTTCGGTAGATGGTTCACCGGTGGCAGCGGACTGTAAATTGACTCCTGCATGGTCCGCTCGGCTGTGCTGCCTGAAGGTTTTGGGTGGAAAGGGCAAAATTTCCTGGGCTGCGGCCGGCACCGCCGCGAGGGGCATCAGCGTCAGCAGCAGAGACGTCTCGAATGCGAGAATCGTGCTGCGACGCATCGAAGCCTTCTCCGCTGTGGTCTGGTGCATGCCGCGCAGAGCGGACCCACGAGCTGAACTTAGTTACGCGACGGGGACCGATAAAAATCGGTATTCACCCTTATACGGTGACCGTGCTTACCCGGGGTCCAGGCCGTCACCCAACGATGGGGCTGCCGAGCCTCCCGCAGGGAAGGGCACACCCATGTGCGCAAGGGCAATTTCGTCCGGAAGGGGTCATAAAGAGCACTGAGCATCTGCAGGGAACGAGTTTGATCGCGCGATCACCACTGCGGCGGGGCATTTGAGGGAAATCCCGGTGGGAATAGATTGTTTTCATGGCTCCGGTCTCCAGACAGCCCGATCCCGCGAGTGAGATTGGCCAGCCGTCGAGCCTGAACCGTGCGGAAGAGCTGGACGCCATCCGAGGATGTCGGTTCTTAACCTCGCCACAAGCGCGCTTAGAATGACGCTGCCGCGCGCGGACATGCTTGCGCCTCAGCCAATCATCCCTGCGACGGAGAGCGGGACAAGCCCTGTGGAAACCTGAAGACGGCCCTCAGGACTAACCCCGATTTACTACGGCAGCCTCGCTCCGATGATGTACCAGGTCCGTTCATAGCTGGCTTCTCATGGTCCTTGGCCGCCCAATGCGCTCGAGCCGTCTGCAGCGTGGGATTGCGTTGCGGCGCCGGCTTACCAACGTCATGACGTTGGGGGCATTTGCCCTGACCCTATTGATTTTTCGCCTGCAGCGTTTGCGCAAAAGCGCGTTGCGCTCGTGGTTGGCAATGGCGCCTACCAGCATGGGGGCGCAACTCCCAAATCCGCCGCGAGACGCGACGGCTATTGCCCAGATGTTCCAGGTAGTTGGTTTCGACACCGTCCCGCTGCGTAATGACGTTGGTAATCTGAGACTTCAAGCGCGCGCTACGCGATTTCTTCACGCGGTCGCCAGGGCGCCGATATTGCTGTGGTGTTTCTTCGCCGGCCACGGTATTCAGATCGCCGACCAGAACTACTCGATCCCAGTGGATGCTAAGCTCGCGCAAGATTATGACGCCATGGATGAAGCGATCTCGCTCGAGCGCATTATCGAGGCGATCGAGCCCGCCGCGGCGCGCTCTGCGTCTCGTCATTCTCGATGCGTGCCGCGACAACCCGTTCCTCGTAAAGATGCAGCGTCGGGCAGCCACGCGACAGATCGTTTCGCGCGGTCTCTCCAAGGTCGAACCGATCACTTAACAACACGCTGATTGCGTACGCGGCCATAGGCCGGATCGACGGCAGAGGACGGTGCTGGTGAACACAGTCCGTTCACGATGGCATTGATCAAGCACGTCGCCGAGCCGGGCCTCGATATCCGCCTCGCCTTGGGTCAGGTTCGCGACGAGGTGCTGAGGAACACCCGCAACGACCAGGAGGCCGTTCGTCTACGGCTCGCTCGGCGGTGGCAGCGTCTCGCTCGTTGCGCCAGGTTGTGGTAGCAAAGCCCGCCACGCCGGCCGAAGTGAGGGCCGACTACGAACTGGTCGAACGCATCAACACAAGAAAGGCTTGGGGCTCTTCATCAGTCGCGTACAAGTCAGGCATGTACGTCGATCTCGCGCGCGAGCGGCTTTCGGATGCTGGAAAGGGAGGAAGTTGCGGCTCCATCGGTACGGATGCAGGAGAGAGAACAGCGCGTGGGACCGGGTAAAGAACTCTGAGGATCCGGCTGCAATCCGCGGCTTCATTGAACGCCAACAAATCCTCGCCGCACGCCGGGCGGCAGGCGCAAAGTCTTTTGGACAGCCTCGAGAAAGTTGTCCGAGAGAAAGAAGAGAAAGCGGCCGCGAGGAAGCCAAAAACAGAAGCCGAGGCCGAGAACTGGCTGCGGAGGATGCCGCCGCCGACGCCAACGAGACTTGCGGAGAGAAGGCGGCGGCCGAGGCAGAGCCGCTTACGCAAAGCCGAGGAAACCAGGAGAGCAAGCCGAGGCTAAGAAACTGGCTGAGGAGAAAAGCTGGCGCCGAAGCCAGAGACTTGCGGAGGAGAAGGCGGCGGCCGAAGCAGAGCGTTTACGGATAGCCGAGGAAACCAGGAAGCAAGCCGAGGCCAAGAAACTGGCTGAGGCAGAAAGCTGGCGCCGAAGCCAAGAGACTTGCGGAGGAGAAGGCGGCGGCCGAAGCAGAGCGTTTACGGATAAGCCGAGGAAACCAGGGAAGCAAGCCGAGGCCAAGAAACTGGCTGAGGAGAAAGCGGCCGCCGGAGCCGGAGACTGGCGCAGGAGAAGGCGGCGGCCGAAGCAGAGCGTTACGCCAAGCCGAGGAAACAGGGAGGCAAGCCGAGGCCACAAACTGTTGAGGAGAAAGCTGCCGCCGCGGCCAGAGACGCAGGAAGGCGGCGGCCGAAGCAGACCGTTTGCGCAAAGCCGAGGAAGCGAGGCCGGCAGGCGGAGGCCAGAGACTCGCCGAGGAGAACTCCGCGGCAGCTAAGCCCGGCATCGCACTGCCCGTCCCGCCGCCCGAGACACGGTCGAGCAGGAAAGAACAGATGGCATATATGGCGCCGCTCGCCGACTGTCGACCCGACGGGCCAGGGCATTCAGGACTGCGCCGATTGTCTCTGTCGTGGTGCGCATCCCGGGAGGGTCGTTCACGATGGGACAAGCCAAGGGTGATCCAAGCGCGGCGCCTCAGCACAGCGTCACGGTCCGCTGCTTTTGCCATCGGCCACATACCCGGTCTGCAGTGGCTGAGTGGAAGGTATGTGGCGGCTGGAGGTTGCAGTTTTACGCCTCGCATGGTGAATGCCAGGATCACTCCCGTGCCAACGTTAGCTGGGATGACGCGCAGCAGCCTATCCTTTGGGTGTCGCGGTCGACGGGGGAAAAGCACGCGTCTACCGACTGAGGCTGAGTGGGGTATGCGGCGCGCGCCCATATCCACGCGCTATTGGTGGGGCGGCACCGTCAGCGCAATGCTGGCGAACTGTTCGAATTGCGGTGTTGCAGCCAGGACGCCAGGACGCTCTGCCTGTGGGGTCGTTCGACCCAACCCATTTGGGCTGCACGACATCCACGGTGGCGTTGCCGAGTGGGTTGCTGATTGCTGGTTCCCAGGACATGACGGGCGCGCCCGCAGATGCTAGCGCGCGCGACCAGGAAAAATTGCCAGAAGCGGGTGCTGCGGGTGGCTCGTTCCGCGCGATCGCGAAACAATCACGGCTTCGGCGCGCGGCAACTACGATTCCTCGGTGCGCTATATCGCCCACGGTTTCCACATGCCGCGCGATCTGAACTGGAGCGTTTTGGGCAGGCTCGTGCCGTCCTAACGGACGTGGATCGTTATTTTCTTTGAAGTGATTGGTGGGTCGTGCGCGCTGTATGCTCGGCGTCGCGCCATGATGTACCCAGTGTATAGGTGCCTGGGGTGAGGTCGATAAAGGCCTCCGTCTGGCCGGCGCCGAAGTGCAGGTGGTTCTTGAGTATTCCGGAATAGGCTCATCGAGCGGCGGCGCGGAGCTCACTGATGAGCAGGTGGTGGTGTCCGGTGTTCGCGCAGAAGAGCGTGCCGGCCGGTGCCGCGCCAATGTTGCGCGCCCCAAACCATATTTTGATGGCCTGCACTCAGGGTCTGGCCGTCGTTTCGCCACCGATATGACAGCAGGCATCCTGCGGCGCGGGCGTGCGCTGCCCGAGCCGCGGTCAGCGCTGCCGGCTGGGCGCTATGGGCATGCGCTGCTGCGCTTGCCGGAGCTGCGAACGACAAGATGAAACCAAGGGGAGCTACCGCACGCATGGCCCATGGGATCAATCGCATCAAGGTTCCCTATGGTTTCACGAGTGACGGTAATCTTGCTGGAATAGAGCGGCGGCTGGTGTGGGACGTGGTTGGCGTCGCCGAGATAGCAGTGTGCGTGTAGGGTATGCACGACCCGGCGGCAATTCGATCCGCGCTTCCGGTCTGGCCGCGACCGAAATGCAGGTTGGTTCTTGTCGTTTGGAATTTCGCGGTCGAGAGCTGGCAACTCCGTGTCGATCAGGACGTGATGGTGGCCGGTGTTGAGGCTTGTCGACCCCGGCAGGCGCCACTCCAGCCCCTGATAGTCCCATGCGCAGCCAGAATTTGCCGCGATCGGATGACCTCGTCCGTCCCCAGGCCAAATGATGTAGACCCTGGCACCTTCCGGCGGCGGTTGCTTGTTGGGCATTCAGATGCGCTCGCAAGCAGCAACGTGCTCACGAGTGCCGGAGGCTCCGTAACGGACGCGTTTCATCATCCTGCTGAGCCTTAAAGTTCGGCGACAAGAACCCCGATCACTAACTAGCCCTGACATTGACCGAGCAATCAGGTGTTACCCTAATCCAATCGAGACAGACGCTGCTGACCCTGAGTTGGGAGTTTACGGCGCCATCTGGCGGCAAGGGCAGTTTGGCCTCGTGCAGTACTCCGATCACCTCGTCCGTCAATCAGTAGAGTGTTGACCGAGTGATGTGGTTCCATCGGTGCCGATACAACCCCGCCGCAACTCCGTCACAGAAACGGCGAGGGATTGCTCAGCGAAGATCGGAGCATCCCGACGTGCCGGCGAGACGCTAAAGTCCCGTATGGATGAACCCGGCCCAGAAGTAGGGGGTGTGCGTAGAGGTCGCGCCGACTGGTTTGCCGGCAGCGGCCTCTTTCGTGCCCTTTGTCTTGGTCGCATCGGGCTTGACCCATTCGACCAGGGCGCTGTTGCGCGAGCGGCGAAGCCCGTCTGCACTCAAGTCTCTTCGATCTCGGTGAGCTGGCCGCTCGATCCGACCGAGCGCGGCTGCCATCTTCGCACTAGGGGTCCGAGATCTGTCGCTGCTTGCCTCCCGCAGCCAGATTTGCGCACGGCGCAGCGCCGTGGGAGGAAAGAGTCCCTTCGGTGAGATGCAGCTCGTAGAACCTGGCGATCAACAATGCCGTTGCCGCATCGAGATACCGGCCAAAGGGGTGCCGAGCACTCCAGCAGCCCCGAGGGCGATGAAGGTGGCGGGCAGGCCGACGAACTCGTCAGGGCTGCTCCGGATGTCATAAAGCCCGGTCTCGCAGGCCGAGAGCGCACCACTAGCCGCGGCCGGCCGAGTCCATCCGTCTCCAGGAGCTGACCGACGGTCAGCGGCACCATGCCGCGTGCAGCACAGAGCGCCGAGCTGCGCGCGTCCTCCGGCTGAAAGGCGCCATGCGAGGCAAAATGCCAATGGTCTTCCCTTTGGGGCACCAAGCACGGCATCGGGCGTCGCGCTGCAGCCCTCTGCAGGACGACGCGTGCTCTGGCCTCAAAGTGTGAGGCGACGATCTCGCCTTCCTTCTCGGTGCCCGGCAGATCGCCGGTCGGGTTGACGATTGCCGCAAGCGCGTTGCAGGTCCTGCCTTGCCGGCGGCGTCGTGCTGTCGCAAGCGCTCCAGGCTCGGGACGTAGACAATCTCGTGGTCGTCGACAAAGCGCTGGTGTTGGCGGGGTCGTGTGCGAGTCCCAAAGGTAGAATTCCGAGCCAGCCCGACGGGCACCCAGAACACCCGCGCCGGACCGCAGACCACGTTCTTTCAGGACGGAATGCAACGAACCGGCAAAGAGGTGCCACAGCTCCGGCCCGAGACTGGTGATGGCGCCTGTCCACTCCGGCCAGCGCCTGCTGCGCTCCTCGCCGTCTAGGTAGTTGATGAAATAGGCGCCAATCCAGCCGGCAGGCTTGTCGGCCTCTGGACCAATGAGCACCTGCGCCAGCCGCTGCGTCGTCAGGTCCGGGAGGTCGACAACGCTCGCGCTGCGTGCCGGTCCCTGTCGCGGGTTAGCACGACGAGCTTCCCGCCAAGTCCGGTGACGATGGGCATCGCGACGGCGCCGCCCTCCTGGCCGAGCACCTTGCCTGACCCGCTCGAAGCACCGTCTCCGCCTTGCCGTTCCCTGCTGTACCACTCCTGACGAGCTCCAGCGGCGCTTGCCGCGAGCGGGCGAGCTTCTCCAGCGCCGCGGCACGTTCCACGCCGCGGGTGGCATCAACGATGAGCTGCTCGGCGCGAATGGCGGCGCGCACTTCATCGAGCCGTCGGCGCGCATCTGCCGCGGTCAAATCGAGGGCCTGGCAGTTTCATGGCGACGGCCAACAGCCGAGCCCTGCCTTCGCTCGCAAGCTCGAGCGCGCCCGCGGTCTCCCGCGCTGCTGCGCGGCGGCAAACGCCGCCTCTGCGAATAACGGCCCCGCCTCGGCAATGAGCGCGCGCGTCTCGGTCTCCTCCAACCCCTGGCCGAAGAGCAGCAGGAAAGCCTCGCGCGCGCTCGCATGCACTGGCCCCGCCTTCTGCCACTCCCTGGCCTCCATGAGATTGCGCCCCAGGGTCCGTGCCGTCTCCATGTGCTGGAGCGGGAAGGTATCGCGCGTGAATACTGAGAGGGCGGCCTCGTAGGCGCAATGGCTCTGGCCAGTTCTCGCCCGCCTCGCCCCGGACACGGCCAGAAAGGGCGTCGCCGATGCCCGCTGGGCCGTCGCCCACTCGCGCGGATATTCCGCGTGGGTAAAGACTGTAAGCGCCGCCTGCAGATGGGCAATGGCCGTCTCTTGATTGTCTGCGCGATCACCGCGGACGCGGATTGAGATAGGCATTGGCAAGGTTGTTCTGAGCGTACGCCCATTGGAAGGGCGAGGTGTCGCGCGCAAGCACGGCCAGCGCCGCCTCGAGGTGCTGAATGGCCTTTCGCGGTTCTCGGCATTCTCGCCCTGCACGCGAAAGCGATAGGCAATGCCAGGTTGTTCTGGACTTCGCCCCCATAGGGTGGAGTCCGCTTCACGCGTGAAGACCGTCAGGGCGGCCTCCGAATAGGGCGATCGCCCTCTCGGGTTGATCACCCGCTCGCCGCGAGATTCTGTTCCAGTAGGCGATGCCGAGATTGTTTTGCAGCTGCGCCTGCACTCCACGCGCCTCCCCATCGCGTGTGAAGACCGTCAACGCCGCCTCGAAATGCGCGATCGCCTCCTCCTGGTTGTCGGCGCGCTCACCGCGAATGCGCCCCCAATAGGCGATGCCGAGGTTGTTGTGGATCCTGGCCCAGTCCTGCGTGGTCGGCCTCGCGTGTCCAAATACCGAGCACGACTTTGAGATGACCGATGGCGCTCTCGAGGTTGTCAGCCCGCACCCGCGCGGGCGCATCGCATAGGCACTGCCGACAATGAACCGAAGCTCAGCCCGCACCTTGTCCCGCGGCTCCTGCAGCGGCCAAGCAGTGAGCTCGCTCGCGCGCAAGGAGCTCCTCTCCCAGCGGGATCCTGTCCTCGAGATCCTGGGCTTGTCGCCAGATCTGCAGGCGATCGGCGAACTCGATGGTTTTGCTGGCGTTGCCGGTTGGTTGCGCGGAGACCTCTCCCACCGCAAGCAAGAGGAGCAGAGAGCACGAGGGATGATATGAAGGCTGCGCACGTTTGTCGCTCCCGAATTCTGCGCCAGGCATGGCACTGGGCGCGCAGGGCCCGTCACGTCCCACATCTAGGATGAGCAGTCGGGCGGTACGGTGGCGGATGCCTAGGCCGTGGAGCTCTGCGCGCGAGGCCTCCCTAGGACATTCTCCGGCCAAATTGGTTCGCATCATGATGTCTCAAGCAGCTGACACGTCCAGCTGTGTGAAAGCCAGTACTGGGCGGCTGGTGCGGCGTATATTTCTGTGCTCATCCGGTTCTGTGGCAAAGGAAGAGGGGCGGAGTATGAAAGCCAAGCATATGTTGATCGCAGTATCGATTTTCGGCTTGGCTGGTCCTAGTGGTGCAACAGCCGCCACTCTTGTGTGTGGGAAAGGACTATGCTGGCATCTCAGGTGGAGCAAAGGGAGCCAACTCGAGACGGAGCTGAAAAAAGGGCGGCCTTAAGCCCGGCGACCAGTTGGCACCCTGTGATCCACAAACAATGAGCGCCACCCGATCCGCATCGAAAAAGAAAGCGGATCCCAAGCAGGCGAATAGCTGTAAAAAAGACTGCGACACGGTCAGTGGCGTCGCGGAAGCTGTGTGTCTGATACCGGCGCTGGCGGCGGCCTCGTATCGTTGTCAAGCCAGCGCTCAAGACAGTTTGCCCCGCAGCCTGTGAAGCGCAACACGCACGATCCCCCGCAGAGTTTATTCGGAGTAGCAACTCTGGAATGACGCTCTCGAGGACGGAGGACGACGGCGAGGCCGCTTCGACGTGCACCGGGGACCTAGCGGTTCGGGGTGTCGCCTCTAAGCGTGGTCAACCTCAACGGTTCCGTGCCGATGCCGTCGGCGTGAACCGCTGCGGCTTTCTGGGCCAGTCGCACGGATGCGCGATGTCCATCGCTTATGCCGTGCGCCGGCCGGAGCGCGTGAGCAAGCTCATCCTTATCGGCGGCAGTGTGTGGTGCGAGTGTCATGGCCGGATCTCAGGACCCTCGGACGAACAGTCTTGATGGCGGCGCTGGGCGCGGCGGTCAGCCGTTGAGCCGGAAGAGACATTGCGAGCTTTGATCTGTTCAGGGTGATGATCGGTGATTGGTAAGGCAAAGCCCATGAAAAAATCGCGAAGCCGCATGCAGTTGCGGACAACTCTCGTCTCACGTGTCTGGATGATCCTGTTCGCGTTTCCATGTGCCTGCCTTGAGTGCCAGCGTCGAACGGGTAGCCCGTTTGGGGGTCCAAGCGTGGTAATCTGCGCGCGAACAGGTGTTGCCGGCTCAAGGGCGTCGCCAAACGTGTAAGCGAGCGTCAAGCTGGACCAGTGGCCGCACCGTGACCTTCAACTTCTGTGCAGAATGCGGTGGCACGGTCTTCTGGGCAGCCGAGCTACGCCCAGACCCTCATCGCCGTCGCAGTGGGCACTGTTTGCTGATCCTCAATTTGAAAGACCCAGTCTTTCGGTCTGGGAGAGCCGGCAGCATCCTTGGATCACCGCCATTGGCGAACAGAAAATCGACCGGACGGACTGAGAACCGGCTCGGTCAAAAGTGGGCTTATCGTGGAGCTCGGAGCGACGCGCAACGAATACCGTACGCGCGATGGTCGGCTGGCGAATCCGCCCAATCCGCCTGCACGGCCGCTGCCCCATCTCCCGCCACGACACCGAGCTTCACCGGTCTGTTGGTCCGCGGCGTGATGGAGGATGGCTCTCGAGAACGCGAGCAAAGCTGTAATGGCACGTTGGGCGCAAAACCGCACCTTGGCCACTTCTGCATGAACCGGTGTTCATCCAGTGCGTAAAGGTATTCGGGACCATTCTTTGAACAAAAGGCACCAACCGGAGTTCTCGCCAGTCTGTAGCATGGAGCTCCCTATGAACATTCTTTGCAAAACCCTCTTGCTTTGCTGCCGGTGCCGCGACCGTCACAGTCGGTACCCTGACGATGAGTACCACAGACGGCTTCGGCGGCTGTGGTCTGTAACTCTAGCGGCGATTGCTGGAGAGTGCGTGGTCGTCCGGCCTACGGTCCGACCTCAGCCTGCGCGTCTACGGCGACGACTGGCGCTGGCGTAGGGGCGAGAACTACCGCTGGCGCAATTCTGGCCGCGGTCATGGCTACTATCGCGACGGCGTGTGGATCACGATCCGCTGGTCGGAAGAACAATGGTGCAGGGAAGCCGCCCTGTGTGGGCGGTTTTTCTATGTCCTGATCTCTCGGCTATCCGCTTTATCCACATGTCCCCAGTGGCTTTACCCGACCGTCATGCTGGTGACGTGGGCTTCGCATCACAGGCAGGGTAAGCCGTGGAGCGACGATGTGAAGCCGCCAGCGCTAGTTGTGGAGAGAACTGGCGTAACGCCGCAATTTTGAGAATGGACGAAGGCGAATAGTTGCAGCCGGCGCATGAGGTTGTTCACCAGCAAGGCACACCATGCGCCGGCGCGCGTGGCGATATTGCGATTGCCGCGAGGTGACCAAGAGCGAGCAACCGATTCCGCGGCCCCCTCCTCGTGCGGTGCGGCAGTATCCGGTTTCAGACCTCCAGCCCCGCCTCACTGCGATCTCTGCCGGCACCGCAACATCCATATCGTCGGCCATCCCGTTATTCTTCATTAGTGCGCGCAACGCCGGGGACTTCGCGTCGCGTGGTGCTTGGTGAAGTGCCACTGGATGCAACCGAAAGAGCAGGTTGAGCGTTGCTACCCAGTGCGGTTGCCTCAACCCAGGAATGGCGCAATGGCTACCACGATTGAACGTGTCGAAGTGGCGCGCGATGGACATTGGAGTTCCCGTTCGATCAGCATCCTGGCGGCGCTTGCGGTCGACGCAGGCCTCATCTGGCTCTTGTTTTTCAGAGCCGCATACAATCCGCCTGTTGGTGACGCCGAGATGTTCTGGGTGCGCGTTCTTGCAGCCTTCGGTGTCTATGCGTGTCCTCCAGCAATGGACCCTTGCTAATCAGACCGGCAGGGACGACGACCTGTCATCGGCGCTGGATAAGTTCGTTGCGGCGAGTCCGATCGTAGTGGCCCTGGTCATCGAAGCCTATTGGCTGGGCGCGCAGGGCGTCGACGCGCTATCTTGGCGCCATCATGCAGTGGCCGTTTTGTGGTCAGCGTTCGCGATTACCGACTTCTTTGCCACGGACATCACGAACCAGCGGCTCAGGGCCCGCCAATTCAACGTCGGAGACGGCGGCGCGGCCTAGGCTTGATCGATGTGGTCAGCGCTGACTAGGCCAGCGTCCAGCGTCCGAGCGGCACGCCCCAATGACCGGCACTCTTCTGCGCCGCCTCATTGCTCGCGATCGAGTCTTCGTAGCGGTCCGCATTCGCTTCTATGGCAAGGTCGAGGCCGGAACGCGCCACAGCGCGGGTCAGATGGTCACCGACATGCCAGTTGCGTGTGCCGCCGCGGTGTCAAGTGGGATTAGGGCGAGCGGAACGACCGGAACAGGTCATAGGTCAGTGTCATGGCGATTCCTCCAGAAACCGTGGCCAGGCGGCTCCTATTCCCTCTCGACCTCATCCCAGAACCGAAGCATAGGACCAGCCAAAGTATCGGGACGATCCTCGGGAAAGAACAGCCGACCGTCCGCAATTTCGATGACTCGCCTCGCGCCCGGTATCGTGTCCTTGAGCCAGTAGGCCCACGTCTTGTCGAAAAAGATGTCCTTCAAGCCCCACACGATAAGGGTTGGGATGTGCAGCGCCTTGAGCGCCGAATGTATGGCGAGGGTGTGCGTATTGTCGAAGCCCAGCCAATATCGTTGGAAGGCGTCGATGCGCTGCTGCGAGGACAGCAGCGGCTGCAGATAGAGCCGGATGACCTCGTCCGTCAAAATGGTCGGATCGGCGTAGCTGCGAAACAGCGGCACCGATCTCGCCCCGGGCATAGCGTTCGCGAGCAAGATCGGGACGATCAAGCATGGACTGAAAGATGGGTGCGAGGGTCCCCTTGCGCGCATGCTCCATGATCGGCAGCACCTGCGGCGGCGGCCAACCGTCGTGCACATCGCAATTGGTCAGCACGAGCGATGTCAAGCGCTCGGGGTGGTGTGCCGCAAAGATCTGGGCGATCGCACCGCCGCTGTCGTTCGCGACCAGATCGATTTTCTCAATTCCTAGCGCATCCACGACCTCGGCGAGCATTTGCGCCTGCGCCGTAAATGTCACATCCTGCACCGGCGAGATCTCGGTGTAGCCCAGCGCCATCAGATCGATGGCAATGCAGCGGCGGCGATGCTGCACGCGCTCGATGATGTTGCGCCAGTGGTAGCCGTTCAGCGGCACGCCGTGCACAAACAGCGCGGCGGGCCCCTCGCCTTTCTCGAAGAAAGCGATGCGCCCAGACCTCACGTCGGCGTAGCGGCGGCTTGCGTGAAAAGTCGTGATATCCATGATCCCTCCGTCGGTGCAGAGGCAAGGCTAGACAAGCTGCCGGCGCCGCGCTGTCATGATCTTGCGCAATTCGGCGATGTGCCCCGCCGTTGCGGCGCGCCGCATCGCCGTCGGGGTAACTCCGAAGAACCCCGGAAGCGCGCCGTGAAATGGCTGTGGCTCGCAAACCCGGCGTCGAGTGCGATCGCCGTCACGTCGTCGCGGCCGTCAAGAACCGCATCGAGCGAATGTGCAAGGCGCTCATGCAAGCACATAGTCGTAGATCGAGGTGCCAACCATCCCACGAAACACGTGGCAGAGATGGAAAGGCGACAAGCTCGCCACCTTGGCTAAGTTTGGCAATGCTCCACTGGTCGGCGGGCGCGGCCCCTACTGCCTCTTTCACCCGCTCCACGGCATGCCGGCGGCGCAACAGTGCCGACCGTCGCGGTGTCGGGACGCCACGGGCGCATCGAGCCTAGGGCCATGCTGAGGAGGTCGAGCCCAAGCGCTTCGCTTTCGAACGTATCTGCCGCGGATCGCTGCAGCCGCGACCAGAGCAGATTGCGCAGCATCATGGCATCCGCCGAAAGCAGACCGCAGGAAGCCAAGCCGCTCTTCACTCCCGCCGTAAAGTTGGTCGTCCGCCAAGTCCTCGCCGTACCGCAGAATGAGCGCACGATCTCCGATAGCGCCGGGGAAGCCAATCCGATAGGGCATGTGCGCCGCAAAGAGCACCGCATGGCTCGGCGTGCCTATCACATGCCGGCCGGGCGCATCGTGCTTCGAGAACAAGCCGCTGACGGGCAGAACCACCGCATTCGAGTTCTGCCGCTCAATGTCGCCGCACGCGTCGGATAGCGGCCGCGCCGAAAACGAGCCGATCTGCAGGGCAGCGCCCGCGAGCAAAGTTTTGCGGATGGGTTCCACGACCGAAGCCCGACCTCAGTTAGCGCAGTGTAATATAGACCTTTGGAGTAGCGAGGTCCGCGAACGTCCCAGCATACCCGGTCGTATGGGCCTGGTGACAAAAAAGGTGGATGGGCCAGTCGGCACAACTGGATGGAAGCTCTGGCAGTGGACTTCAGTTTTGGCGCAGGCCGGCAGGTTCTCCGGCGCAGCAATTCCGTGAGCTGCCAAAGGTCCCACTGACAGGCTGGGCAGGTGCCGACGATGTTAGAAACCCATCTGCGATCTCACTGGGCGCATGCGAGTTGCAGCGCAGCGATGATCTCGTGCTCACACGGATGTGAGAATCGGACGATCTGGTGCGGGCTTTCGAGGAAAGAGCCCATACGCAAAGTGGCGCGAGGAGTATCTCGCCGGCGGGACATCCGATGCGCCGACCCGATGCGGTCCGCATATTCTCCTATCTATCGCTGACTTCGCCGGGTCATGACTTCTCTTCTATACCTAAGAGCTTGTAGACGACTCCTCGTTCACTGTGCGCGGCCGACACTGCGAGGCAACCCATGGCAAGATATCTCGAAGACTACGCGCCCGGGCAAACCTTCGGATCGGGACGACTGCGGGTCGACAAGGCGCGCGTCAAGGCCTTTGCCGCGGAATTCGATCCGCAGCCTTTTCACCTCGATGAGTGGGCGGCGACCAGCACCATCTTCGCCGGGCTCGCAGCCAGCGGTTGGCACACGGCCGCAATGACCATGCGTCTTCTGGTCGATGGCGAGCTGAAGCCTGTGGGCGGTATTGTCGGCCTCGGCTTCGATGAGTTCCTCTGGCCCCGGCCGGTGCGGCCGGGCGATGAGCTGCACGTCGAAAGCGAGATCTCCGAAGTCCAACCCCTCCAAGTCCTGTCCCGACCAGGGCCGCATCAAGGTCCGCACCACCACGTTCAATCAGAACGGCGAAGCGGTTCAGATTCAGATCGGGAACCTGCTTGGTGCAGAGGAAGCAAGCTCCCTAAGCGCACGCCAGGTCTGCCGGTCATTCCGACATGCAGCGAGAAAGCTTCAACAGCATGCCCACGCCTGCGCCCCCTCAGGAAAGCCTGGCAGAGGCCAGCTGCGGCTCCAGCGTTCATGGTTTGGAGAAAAAGCTGGTTCGGGTGCGGGGATCCGTTGCGCTGCGGCAATCGCGTGCCCTTCGACCCAGACGGGGCGTTGACTGCCTAGCGTGAAGGAGTTGAAAGCGGCGCGCTCAAAACCGATCTGAGAGTGTCAGTGACCATCACGCGTCTTGTGCGCGCCGCCGCCGTATTTGCGTAGCGAACTACCGGGTGGCGTAGGCGTGCTCCCTTGGCAGGGCGCAGAACTGGCTCAGCGGTCGCCACCTCCTTGGGCCACACCACCTTGGTCTCATTTCCTACAAACTGCATGACGACCGGGTAAGCTCTGGCGCGTTCTGGCCGGCCAACTCGTGTCCCGGTGGATAAAACTTGACGCCGTAGCCTTGCAGCGTGCCGCCATCGGGGATGTCGGTCTCCAGAGCCGCCTTCTGCAGCGCCTCCGTGCTAATGCCACCGTGGTTCTTGATTGCGCGTGCAGCACATCCGAAAGGAAGGTCCAGGTGTTGGCAAAGCCAATAGAGACGTGCACCGGGATCGTTTTCGGGTTTACGTCTTTGCGATAGCGCTTCACCATCTCATCGATAAGGTAAGCGGCATCCTTCACGTTCAGGGTCTTGGGATCCAAGAGCTGGCTGCCGACCGTGTCGATGTTGAAAAGCAGCTCCACGTCTTTGCCGAATGTCTCGGAAAGCTTGTCGTACTGTGCATAGCCAGCCCCGTGGCCGATCAAGGCCTGGAACTTGAGGCCCGCCTCCTTGGCTTGTCTTAAGAACAATGTGATGTCGGGGTTGTAACCGGTATGGAGCAGAACGTCGGGTCGGGTGCGGCGCAGCTTAGTCACGAGTGCCGATAGATCGGTGGCTGTAGCGGAGTAGCCCTCCTTGTGCACGATCTGAATGCCGTGCTTTGTGCAGCGCTCCTCGTTCCCCTTGGCGACGCCGACGCCATACGGGCCATCCTCATGAATGATGGCAACCTTGAGATCCTTCGGGTCTTTGCCTAGCTTCGACTTCGAATAGGCGTTGAGCATGTCACAGGAGGCCTCACCCCACTGATCGGAATGAGCATGGCTGCGAAATACATATTGCAGGTGCTTGTTGCGGAACACAGCCGAGGAGATGCATACCGTTGCCCACCAGAACTTTTTGGCGGCATCGACCTTGGCCGAGAGCGGTACGCAGTGGGCAGAAGAATACACACCCATCAGCATATCCACGCGCTGCTCGTTGAGTAGGCGTTCCCCCTCGTTCACGGCAACGTCGGCTCTTGACTGAGCGTCGGCGAAGATCGAATTAATCTTATAGCCTTCGACGCCGCCGCGCTCGTTGGTGATATCAATTGCGTATTTCGAGCCGAGCTGGGCCGCGACCGACCCACCCCGGCGAAAGGACCTGTCTGGTCGAAGATTAGACCGATCTTAATCTCTTTCTGCTGAGCCAAGACGCCGGTTGTGACGAGCAAAGCAGAAGTCGCGATGCCTAGAGCCAGTATCCGATCGATACGCATGATTTTCCTCCCTTGTGCGTTTCCTCACACCCCTGTGGGCGTGGCTTTTCCGCCAGAGCCGGCAGGCCGGTCGCGCACTTGCGGCGCGCGCCGAGCCCCTTTTGTTCCCGAGCGGGGAGTGACGCTGATGCGTGTGCCGGGTTCTCTGTCGCGGATCGCGGATTTAGGATACGCCGGTTCGGCGGCGACCGCAGCCCCAATTCTGGGCTTGCGGGGGTGGACCGCTTTGAATTTGGCTCGGCGCGGACACTCGGATCGGCGTTGGATCAAAGCCCGAACTCGGAACTCTGCCCGGGACAAGGGTGCCAGGACAGGGGTGCCAGGACACGGGTGCCAGGACAGGGGTGCCAGGACACGGGTGCCAGCACACGGGTGAAAGTGCCTTTGAACGAGAGGGTGCGAGCCTCGCGCCGGCGCGTCCATTTACGGTCACACCGGCTCAAGGCGAAGATCGGCGCTCAAAGTGACCTGGCTCTGAGGCAGGGAGCCTTGGCCTCATCATCGCAATATTCATCCTGTCCACAGAAGATGTTCGGAGTTGATCGCCGACGCGGCAGTGACGCGGCCGCCCTTTTTCGGCTCGAAGGACCTTATTCGCCGAACAGGCTGCCTCTGCAATATCATCCCGTAGGGGCTGTTGATTTCGTCTGTGGCCGCCGCCGCGTGAACCTGGGCGTCGCTGACCATTGTCCCGAAACTCTGCGACAATCGGCCAGTAATCGTGCAGCGCGGCGAAAGCTCTGGTGTGATCTGTCGTCTCGCCAAACGGGGCGGGGCGAAGATCGAAAAAGACGAGATGCGAGGCAGACATGCTGTTTGAATCGATCCACTGCTAGCGCTGGGCGTCGTGCTTGCGACCGCCGCAACCGATGCCGTTTATGTCATGTTCACTTCGGCCGTCGTTGCGCGGCGTCGCGTGCCTGCAGCAACCTGGAGCAGCGTTTGGTACCTGCTGTCGTCATTTGCGGTAATTTCCTACACAAACAACTGGGTCTATGTCCTTTCGCCGCCGTCGGCTCCTGGATTGGCGCTTACGTGACGATGACATTCCTGCATGGGCCACCAAGCAATCCGCCAGCACCCTCAAGCCATCACCGCTGTCGGGCGTCTCGGAAAGGTCTTGACGGCACTCGCGCCTTTTGGCGTGCGCGACAGAGAGGAGTTCATTGAGCGGTGGCGATTGGCACGCGCGCTATCGCACCACCACCGCATTGTCAGATGAATTCTTCGCACCCCCGCGGTCTTTCTCGTTGCCTACGTGGAGGAGCGCTGTGATGGTCCGCTTCAGTCATTTGGGGCGCGGCCGATGCGGCCTCCTCAAGGCTCGTTGCCATGTCGGAGCAGCCTACGCGTGGTGCGGGTATTCCTTACCGACACGGGGTAAAGTCCTGGCCCCGTGCCGAAGGCGGTCTATGCATGGGGGAGCGCTACGGGTGATCCGTCGGCCGCGATAGGTGAGCGCACGCAGATGATCAAAGCGGCCATCGTCGGCCTCGGCTGGTGGGGCGGCATCATCCACCGTCAACTTGCCGCCAGCGAAGTCATCCGGCCCGTGCTCGGCGTCGAGCCGGTCGACGCGGCGCGCAAGGTGGCCGAGGCGGTCGGACTGGAGACGACCGCCCGCTTCGAGGATGCGCTCGAACGCCCTGATATTCGGGCCGTGATCCTGTCGACGCCGCACAAGCATCATGCGGCGCAGATCGTGGCGGCGGCCAAGGCCGGCAAGCACGTCTTCTGCGAAAAGCCTCTCTGCACCACGGCGCGCGAAATGGACGCGGTCATCGAAGCTGTCACCGCGGCAAGGGTGCAGCTCGGTATCGGCCACGAGCGGCGCTTCGAGCCAGGCATCATCGATTTACGGGCCAGGCTCGCCGCTGGCGAGCTCGGCACGGCCTTGGCCATGGAAGGCAACTTCAGCCAGGACAAGTTCCTCACGCTTTCCCCAGCAATTGGCGCCTCGTCATCCGTGGATGCTCCCGTCGGACCGCTTTCCGCGACCGGCATTCATCTCGTCGATTTGTCGATTGCCTTCCTGGGCAAGCCCAAGGGAGGTCTGGGCGCGACTCTGCCGCGCGCGGCAGTCCCTTCGCCAACGGCGATACGCTTGGCGTCATGATCGCTTTCGAGTCGGGCGCCAGCGCCCTATTGACCGCAATTCTGGCGACCTCCTTCATGGGCCGCATCGCCGTCTATGGCTCGCAAGGTTGGATCGAGATCCGCGATCGCACTCATCCAGAGCACCCCACAGGATGGGACGTCACCGTCGCGCCGCGCGGTAAACCTCCTGCGACGCATTCTCTTCCGCCGCACGCGGCGGTGAGGGACAATCTCGAGGCCTTCGGACGTGCAGCCGCCGGAGAGGCACCCTACCCGGTGAGTATCGCTGAGATCGATACCAATGTGCGCACATTCGAAGCCATTACGCGTTCTGCACTGAGTGGCAAGGTGGAGCGAATCTGAGACAGACCTGATCATGCCGCCGGGAAATTTTTACGCAGCGGCTGGCATGGACGGGCGGCGTTCGAACGGCGATCGCGCCCGCATCCGCTACATGACAATTGCGACAATCGCGAGCATCCGTGCCGACATGACAAGTGGCGTCTCGTCGGCCAACACCCTTGGCCACGCCCCAAAGCTGAGTACCGAGCGCGTCCTGCTGATGCGCAGATACAGCCCGCCTTTGCCGTAAGAGCTTGTCGCCACAAGTGTTGATGTTGCACAATCGATCGAGCTCTCAATAGTGAGGCGACGCGCGGCGTCAGTCCCAGGTTCCTGGCTCCATCTACCTGCGTTAGACGTTAGCTTGAATGACGCGCGCGCTGCCCCTGTCACGGCGACACGTTAACGATCCCACATCAGGTCGCGTGCGCACCGGTCTCAGTGCTTTCACCGGTAGTGCGCGTGACTGGCGGCCACTTAGGCTCGGCAGTGTTGGCGCATCTCGTGTGCTGAGGGCCGTCCCGGTAGGACTTGGACTACTGGCACGTCACCTTGGATGCCGAGAGCGCAGATCACGTGACCCCCAAGGCGTAGGCGGGCAATCACGCATGTCGATTGGGCTCCAAGCACCACTGCGAACATTTTCGGGATTGGACGCTGGTTAACGTAAACGCCCAAGGGACCAGCCCGCACCGAATCGGAGGAGACTGCCATGTCAACGACTTCATCGTCACCAACCCGGCGCAGGGTTCTTGCAGCCTCCGCCGCGGCAGTAGTCGGAAGCGGTCTGGCGCCGGACCGAGCGAAGGCTCAGCAGGTCGGAAGCAAGCGCACCGATCTACAGCGCCACGATCTCAGCATCCCCGGACGCGAGGTCATCCAGGTGGTTGTCGAGCTGGCGCCGGGGGTGACGGCCCCCGCGCACACGCATCCGGGTGAAGAGATCATCTATGTCATCGAGGGCTTGTGGGAATACCAGGTGGAGGGCAAATCGCCGGTGACGCTCAAGGCCGGTGAGGTGTTGTTCATTCCCGCCGGAACGATCCATTCGGCCAAGAACGTCGGCAGCACCAATGGGGCAGAGCTGGCCACGTATATCGTCGAAAAAGGCAAGCCGCTCCTCACGCTGGCGAAGTGACGGCTACAACTTGCGGTCGGCGCGTAGGACGCTCTGCGAGCCAAGGGCTCTCCTCGCTGCTGGCGACGCCTTGAGGCAAGGAGACTGGTCATGTTTTCGAATTCGTCATCGCCGAGCCGGCGCCAGCGCTTGCGCGCCGCCGCGATGGGACTTGCAGCTGCGGGTGCCGCGAGCCTGTTTCCTGGATATCTGGCGCCGGCGGCGGCGAGTGAGGCAATCCGCCCGTTCCGCATCAATGTCCCCGAGGACGACCTCCGTGACCTGCGCCGGCGCATTGCGGCGACCCGATGGCCCGATAAGGAAACCGTCGCCGATCCGTCGCAAGGCGCACAGTTGGTCAAGCTACAGGAGCTGGTTCGGTATTGGGGAGCGGCTACGACTGGCGTAAGGTCGAAGCAACCCTGAATGCCTTTGCCGCAGTTCACGACGACTATCGACGGGGTCGATATCCACTTCATTCACGCCCGTTCCCGGCATCAGAACGCACTTCCGGTGATCGTCACGCACGGCTGGCCGGGGTCCGTCATTGAGCAACTCAAGATTATCGGTCCACTCACGGATCCGACCGCGCACGGAGGCCGTGCCGAAGACGCTTTCGATGTCGTGATACCGTCGGTTCCCGGTTACGGCTTTTCCGGCAAGCCGACCGGCGCCGGCTGGGACCCCGACCACATTGCGCGGGCGTGGGCGGAGCTGATGAAGCGCCTGGGATACCCGCGCTACGTGGCCCAGAGGCGGAGACTGGGGTTCTCCGATCTCCAGCGCGATGGCGCGGCAGGGGGCCGTGGGCTTGCTCGGCATCCACATCAACTTGCCGGCGACGGTACCGCCCGAGGTGGCCGCCGCGCTCGCGGGCGGGCCGGTGCCGGCGGGACTTTCCGACCAGCGAACGCGCGGTGATCGAAGCGCTCATGACGTCGGCAAAGAATGGCAACTCGGCGTATTTCACCATGCTGACCGCGCGGCCACAGACAGTCGGCTACGGCGCGACGGACTCGCCAGCCGGCCTCGCGGCGTGGATCCTCGTGCATCCGGGGTTCGCGCAGTGGAGCTACCGGGCCGATGCCGACACGTCGCCGACGAAAGACGAGGTTCTCGACAACATCACGCTCTACTGGTTGACGAATACCGCAACCTCGGCAGCGCGGTTGTACTGGGGAGAACCGGCGCGCGAGGCAGCGTCATCGTCGCGGCGACCCAGAAGACCGGCGACATCTCATTGCCCGTGGCCATAACGGTGTTTCCGGACGACGTCTATCGAGCTCCTGAGCCTTGGGCCCGGCGCGCCTATAGGAACCTGATCTACTTCCACGAGGTCGACAGGGGCGGTCACTTTGCGGCATGGGAGCAACCGGAGCTCTTTGCGTCTGAGCTTCGGGCCGCGTTCCGGTCCCTGCGCTGATTGGGGCCGTCTGTGAGGCGGGTAGTAAGGGTACCCGCGTCACAGACCACGCGACCCGCCCGGTGAAATCACTGACCGGCCGACCAAAGCCGCAGGGGGAGTGGCTTTAGCCGCGCTTTGGGCCGCTATGGAGCGGCGGATCGCGATCGAAAACCTCTTGAATCCGCTGAGGATCGACCTCGACCTCGAGGCCACAGCGTCTCGAGCTGGAGCAGCATGGGTGAGCGGCTGTCACGGTTTTCCCAACCCCGGTTGAGCGCCTCCGTCATCTCGGCAAAGGCCATGTTGGCAAGCCGCATGGGCACGCCCAGCTCGCGGCCAAGTTCGGTGGCAAGCCGCATGTCCTTGTGCCCGAGCTTCAAGGCAAAGCTTGAGGGTCGTACTTGTTTGGCAGAAACCGGTCATAGAGGCGGTCGAAGGTGCGCTGGCGCCCGCTGGCGCCGGTGCGCACGGCTTCCCACAGGGCGAGCGGCTCGACGCCGGCCTTGATCCCCAGCGAGAAGACCTCCGCCAGCGCCATCTGGATGGCGTAGCCAGCGCAGTTGTGCACGAGCTTGGCCACCGAGCCGGCGCCGATTGGGCCGATGTAGCGGGCTGCATCGCTGAAGGCGTCGAGCACCTGTCGGTGGGCATTAAAGATTGCCTCCTCGCCCCCACCCAGACGGCGAAGCCGTCCCGACTTGGCGCCTTGGGGTCCGCCGCTCACGGGAGCGTCAAGCAGGTGCAAGCCCCGCTCGCTGCAGAACTGGTGAAGCCTGCGCACCAGCGTTGGTGAGTTGGTGGTGAGATCGAACCAGGCGCTCCTTCGCCATGCCCTCGATCAGCCCGTTGGCTGCGAGCGCCACGGCCTCGACCTCGGGCGGCCGGGCAGCGAGGTGAAGATCACCGTCGATTGCTCGGCGAGCGACTTGGGGCTGTCGGCCCACTTGGCGCCGGCCTTGAGATGCGGCAGCGCCGAGTTCTGGCGTAGGTCGTGCACGACGAGTTGGTAGCCGGCCTTCTGCAGATTGGCTGCCATGCCGGCGCCCATGGTTCCCAATCCAATGAATCCCACCTGCATGTCGCTTTTCTCCTGGTGTGCGTGCTCTTACTTCCCGGACCGCTCACCATACACCGCAATGAGGGCGCCAGACATGACGAGGATTTGCGCCATTGCGCTGCCCGTGCCCTTCGCGCGGGATCGGTGCGGCGGCGTCAGCACCGAAGCGATCGGCGGCTGGTCTCGGTCCGTGCTGACCGCGCCGGTGCAGCGCATGGAATGGTCTCGAGGCGGGCGGAAGCGCTATCTCGAGCGGAATGGAAGGAGCCGTGGACGCTAGGCCGCGGACTGCGCTTTAATTGTGCTGGGCGAAATTTGCGATAAGGGCAATGTGAAGCGAAGGATGGACCCGCCACCGGGCCGGTTTTCGGCCCATATTCTGCCGCCGTACATCTCAACGATGGTCCGAGCAATGGACAAACCAAGCCCAGTGCCGTGCCCTTGGTGGTGTAGAAGGCGGCAAAGACGCTGATTCAGTCGATCCGGCGGAATTCCAATCCCGGAATCAGCGACAGAAATTTCGACTGCAGACTCTTCGACTAGCGCACTATTGATCGACATTCTCTTTGCGCAGGGTTGCAGTCGCTCATGGCGTCGATCGCGTTCATCGCCAAATTCAAAATCACTTGCTGCACCTGGACCTGATCACCGCGGACGGGCATGGCTCCGCGCGCGTTTGAGGAACTGACCTCGACGCCTTTTCTGCGTGCCTCCGGCACAATGATCTCTAAGGCGTCCTGAATGACTTCGTTGAGGTCAAATTCCTGGAGTTCTGCCTCGTCTCTCTTCTTCAACAGTCCCCCAGATGCGAAACGATTTTGCGGCCCGGTTGTCGTCTCGAATGATGTTGCCAAGCAAGACTTCGACCCGCGTCGTATTCCGGTGGACTAGCTTTTAAATGCAGCATTGCCGCTTCCGCCGTGCACTGGATGGCGGCCAAAGGTTGATTGAGTTCGTGCGCGACAGAAGCTGACAGAGCGCCAGCGACCGCTGAGCGGTTCAGATGGATAACCTCCATAAGGCGCTGGCGAAGCTCCAATTCCGCGATACGGCGTCTGCGGCGTTCAAAACCAACCCAGCAATCACCGCGGCTTGGCGAGAAGAACCGCCGCTACGGCGGTAAGGTGCCAACGATACCGCTCCCAGACGCTGGGCTCGCGAAATTGCACGATGCTATCGCCCGGCAGGTTGCTCTCAGCAATGTTCCACCGGCGGAGCTCGCGCCAGTCATACTGAGGTGCGCCGAAGACCACGGAGGGCGGTTTGATCGCGGAAGGGTTCTCGCCTTTCAGAATGCGAAGCGCCACTTCAGCACCCTGTAGTCCCAATCGCTGAATTTGCATCAAGGGCCCGCCGACGATGCCGCGACCCATCTCATAGTCGCCCATCCCGAACAACGGAACGGATGCAACCTCGCGCATGGTCTCGAGCGCACGATCCTGGGAATAGGGAACACCCGCCGCATCCTCGGAAAGCAGAAACCAAAAATCGTGGACTGCCGCGGCATTTCGGCAGCACGTTCCAGCATCTCGTCAAATCTCAGGTCGTTGAACCACTCGATGTTCACACGATCGGCGAAAGGTTGAAAATCGTGATGGAGTTCTGACGGTCCAGTAGCGCTCGACCGGGGAATTACCGACAACGACCGCAACGTCGGTCGTTTCAGGTCGCAGTCGTAAAATGTTGGCGAGATAGGCTGGTAGATCGAGGTCCAGGAGGACGGCGGTGTCCTTGTCCGCAAGAGAACTGTCGGGGAATGCGCCGCCGATCGGCGCCCAGGATCAGCATGGGTGTGGCAGGAAATAGTCGCTGCCGATTGCGTTGAACAAAGAATGCCGACGGCGCGCCAATCGGGACGATCAAATCGAGCTTGCGGCCGACCAGAAGCGCACGGATGTATTCAACAAACGGGGTCTCGTCCTCGGGTGTTTGCACTCTCGCCGTATCGAGCGAGACCTCATAGAGATCGATTGGTTCTTTGGATCTTTTGATCAGCTCGGCACGAAAGCTTCCGGCCATGTCGCTCCACGGTGAGTAGGCGTGACCGAAGGCATGCACCAGAAGAACACGCCGTGGCTCTAGTGCAGACCCATCAGCTATTGCGAATAACAAAAACAGACCGCCAATGACCGTGGCCCGCAGCAGGGATGAATGTTTGCTAAAGCGCCACACCTTCTCGATCATCGAGCGCGTGATCTTTCTCCAACCTCGACTAGCCTAGCCCCTGTCCAGCACAGGCGGGCACGAGACGGTCGCCATCGCGGGAGGCCGCAGCAGCTTATTCGTTTGCTGAGGGAGCAAAATCAGTACTTACCCTGAGCGCCTGGGATGGCGGCCTTAGGTTCGCAGAATGAGGAGTGGTCGGGTTGCGGGTCGCGACAGAGATGTCCAGCGGACGTTACACGGCTGGCGCGATTGCGTGGGCCGGAGGGTGCGCCGCTCCCGGCAACGCAGTGTCATCGGTCCGACGCCACATCAACTCTCGACGTCACGCTATAGTCCGGGATCGCCGCGACTCTGGGCTGCGTTACCTGCCCGCTGCCGCGTAGACCACATACCGGCTCCAGGGTCGCCACCGGGGCCCGCCTTCTCGCACCTTGCGCAGGACACGCGAACTCTGCAACGCCTCTTCGAATTGCGGGTAAATGTAGACAACAAACGCTTCGCGAGGGTTTGCCCTCAGTGACGCCTCTAGATTGGCAACGACGCTCCGCAACGTCTCCCGCCCAAAGGGATCAAAGAGGAACAGCACGAGCGGCTCTGGGCCATAGACGTAATCGACGACGTTCATGCAATGCAGCTGGAATGCCGTGCATTGCTGGGATGCAGGGCTATAGCGTCTGATGTTTTCTTCTGCGATGTGGTGCAAATGTGGTGAAAGTTCGATGCCAACAATTTTAGCGAACGCGAACTCCGACGCAACAAGCAATGCGCGCCCTTTGCCCGATCCCATATCAACGAACGCGAACGTATCCGGCTGCAACCCAAGCGCGTTGAGAACCCTCGTAGATGAGAGAAGCCGTTGTCGCCACGTAGAAGTGAGTGGCCGGCTTTTGCTCACGCCCGAAGAAGGGCGCTGCCGTATCCGTGCCGAAACGTGCGTCGAAGGCTTCGACGCGTTCCTCGATATACGATCTGACGGACTCGAACAGATAGAGGCCGGGTCCAGCACAGGGCCGTTGAGATCCAACCACCCTCGGAACGTGTTGATAAGCGGCTGACGAAGAACGGCCAGTGCGCTTCTCCTCGTGAATGTGCGGTGTTGCGGCGTGCGTCGTAACCAGCGGTCGACGTTATGAGCGCTGGGTGCATCGCCGTCGGCCTGTTGGCGCTTTGCCTCGAGGGCGCCTGTGGCTGTCCGTGACACCTCCAATCGCGGCCAGGATCGCAGCAGGAGTTGGATCGGTCATTGGTCTTGCTTCCGTACCGCTCGTGACCAACCCGATTATGCGGCAGAGCGTTGGATCATCACTGCCCCAGCTTGGCGCGTGAACCAGACATCTCGGGCTGAGGCCAGGTCGAATGCTGTTGACGCTCTGGAGCGTGAGCGCTGGTGAGCATCCCGCTTCGTTGTTAAACGAGCACCGTTCATCAGCTTTTGCCGAAGCGGTGATCAGTAGGAACCCACAAAGGCGTGAATGATGTGCGCCCTTTGACGCAGGCGGCAAACGCCGAGTTAACCATCGCGTCTGCCTGCGGGCGTGGCCCGCAAAGGGGCGACTTTTTCAGGCAGCTCCGCCTCGAGCGCCGCTGCAAGCGCTGTTCACACAAGGCGGGAACGCTCAGTCCGTGAGGATTTGAACATCGAGCTGTGCAACGTGCTCCGGGTCGGCGATCGCGTCGATCGCGGCGATCCCGCCATCGGCGATCGTGAGCCCCAACAGGATGCGCAGCCGGCCCTGCTGCGACGACGGCCAGGCCCACGGCTCCATCGACAAGCGCAAGCCGCGCCGCCCGAGCGCGGCCCTTGAAAGTCTGGGCAACGGCTGCTGCGCGCTCTAGTTTCGGCCGTGCCACCCATTTGGGTGGCCGCACGATTGGCGCGGAATACGACCCTCAGGATCCAGAACCGCCAGCAGGCCATCAAAGTTGCCGTCGCGGGACGCAGCCAGGAAAGCGGCGGCAACCTCCCCGCTGTCGGGCCACATCGTCGTCGCGATTGAGCGGCCCTTCTTGCACCCGGCGACGTGCACGGCTCGCGAGCTGCCGTGCCGCCACCGGTGAGCGGTTGATGATCGGTGCAATTTCCTCAAACGCTAAATCGAACATGTCGTGCAGCACAAAAGCCACGCGTTCGGCAGGCGCCAGCCTTTTTGAGCACGACCAGCAACGCCAAACCGACAGAATCCGCAAGCAACGCCTGTGCTCCGGATCGGCCGAGCCTGAGCCAGGCTTCCTGAACGGCGTCGTCAGCCTCAGCTCGCGAGCCCAGCATTCGGTAAGCAACCGCTCGCAGATGGCCCTGTTGGCCTCAAATTGTTCCGCCAGCCATTTCCTCTCGTGCATTGGTCACATTTCCCCGGCGTGATCCGGTCATGCCTATGACGAAGGAAACCCAGCCGATGTGACGGCTCGATTTGAGAGCCTCCTCGTCAGAAGCCAAATTGGGGCACGAGTGTCCGGTTTCAGCAAAGACACGTGAAGGAGATTAAATCATGCATGCTCGGATGAAGAACCCGGCCATGGTCGTTCCCGATGCCATGAAGGCCCTGCAAGCGCTAGCGGCGTCAACGCGCAAGGGCGGTTTGCCGGAACGGACGCTCGAACTCGTCAACCTGCGGGCGAAGCCAGATCAACGGCTGCAGCGCTTGCGTTGACATGCACCCCGCATTGCCAAAAAAGCCGGTGAAACGGACGAACGTCTCTTCGCCGTGGCGGCCTGGCGCGAGGTCACCCTACTTCACTGACGCGGGCGTGCCGCCCTGGCACTCACGGAGGCACTGACGCGGGTGAGCGACCGATCGGACCCGGTATCGGACAAGGTCTGGACCGAGGCGGCACGGAACTTCGATGAACCGCGCGCTTGCGGGCCCCGTCATCGCCATCGCCAACATCAACGTGTGGAACCGCCTCAACGTCGCCGTGCGACAGCCAGCCGGCGAATGGAAGCCATAAGAACATCGGTCAGGGCTGCCTCGAGGCAGAGCGACGCAAGCGTCGCTGGGATGGAGAGGCCGCTCGCCTCCTATCCCGCATGAACGCTGCGGGCGGTGAGCGAAGCGATATTTGGAGGTCTTTTGCCATATGACGGGTCTCGACCAGGTCGGCGGCGACACCGGAAAGTCGCGCGCCAAGGCACCGGCAGTCGGGAGGCCTCGCGAATTAGTTAGCCAAAATACTAAAGTGATATTGACAGCGGTGCCGGCGCATTATAGTTAGGCGTATGCCCAACCAAATGAGCCCGAGCCTCGATCACGTGTTTCACGCCCTATCGGACCCGACCCGTCAGGCGCGATCGTGCGCCGATTGAGCCGGTGGTCCCGCCTCCGGAGCGAGCTCGCCAAGCCGTTCAGCATGGCGATGCCGTCATTGCTGCAACATCTTCCGGGTGCTGGAGGCCAGTCGCCTCATTCGCAGCGAGAAAACGGGCCGGGTGAGAACGTGCGAGATGCAGCTATCCGCCTTGAGCCTGGCCGAAGGCTGGCTGGTCGAGCAGCGCTCGCTTTGGGAAGGTCGCCTCGATCGCATGGAGACCTACGTCGCCACCCTGCAAAGCAAGGGAGAAGAAGCATGGCAAGAGACACAAGAAATAATGGCCATCTCGATCTTTCGCTGGAACGCACAATCGACGCGCCGCGGTCGTTGATCTGGAAGGTTTGGACCGATCCCGACCACGTCAAGACGTGGTGGGCACCGGCGCCCTGGACAACGTCGCAGTGCGAAGTGGACGCTGCGCCCGGGCGGGATATTTCGCACCGTCATGCGCTCGCCCGAGGGTCAGGAATTTCCGCACGTCGGCTGTTTCCCAGAGCTCATCGAGAATGAAAAGCTGGTCATAACGAACGCACTGGAGCCGGGTTATCGGCCGGCGCGGTCTGCAGTTGGCAAGGTCGGGGAGATCCCAGATTGCGCCGACATTCCTTTCACCTCCATTTTGACACTCAAGGAGCGAGGCGGAAAGACCCACTACTCCATCGTCGTGCTGCATCGGGATGAAGTGGATCGTCGGCGACACGAGGACATGGGCTTCCACGACGGCTGGAACACCTGCCTTGACCAGTTGATCGAGGTGGTCACTCGGCTCCGGCGCTGACGCGCGTGGCGCGACGAGGCCGAACGAATTGCCAAGGCGCTCATTGAGCGGTCCGAACCGGTCGTCAAGAGACCGGCCGGCAAGCAGCCGAGAATGCCCGACTGGCGGCTTTGAAGTCCATGTCGAACAAGGGCACTTGTCGCGCCCTGGAGTCTGACTCCGCAAGCGGGACTAGCGCTGAGCCGGCTCCCGCCTTGGGGGATAATCCGTGCAAGCCTCTTGGTCGGCTCCGCGCGAAGCGGACCTGGTCAATCCCATGCGGGTCGAGGGCGGAGATCGACGCAGCATTTTCATTGTCACTTTACTGGAGTAACGGCGGGCGCCCCTTGCTCTTGACAAAAGAAAGCGATGAACTTCGCCGGTTCCGTCGCGCTGGCGTTCCTGGAAACGACGTGAACGTCATCCGGATTTTCATAGAACGTTTCTCCGGCCTTTAGGTGAGTTCTCGGTCCGCCCTTTACCTGCATGACGACGGAACCTTGAATCACATAGACGAAAACGTGCGCATCGTGACGGTGCTGCGCCGAAGATGCACCTGGCGGATACTCGACAAGAACCATTGCACCTTCTTTCTCGCCGCCTGAGAACCCAGGAAGTGGTTTTGCCGCAAGCGGGGTCACCTTTGTCTCCTGTGCAAGGGCAAAGTGAACCTGACACAGCAAAAATGCAGCAGTTGTGATCATGAGGCAGTACCGATGCAGCAACATGGTCGTCGATCCCGTGTCTAGAAGGACAGCATTCGAACTCGATAGGTTTTCGCTGTTATCAACATGCAAGTATCCCGTTCAGAGAATGCGCAGAAACTCGGTCGGCGACGAGGCGGCGCGTTGGTACGATTGTCAGACTGGCCGCCGTGGCGGCATCAGCCGGCCTGTCTGCCGATGCCACTTCGGCCGGCTTTCCTCTCTTTGTCCGTTGTTAGGATGAAGCGGCAATCAGCCGAGCAAGCGACGCCCAAGACAAAGCTGCTGCTTTTCGGGCGTTTACTGCATGTGGCTGTCCCGGCGAACGTCAGCACATTTCTCGTCAATGAAGTGTTTCTGGTCTTCCGTCTCGTTGACCCTGCCCTTCTCGACATGCTCGACGTTTCGTAGGCCGCAGATGTGCTTCCAGGCGGCCTTGAGCTGTTCTTCTACTGACAATCCCAATGCCGGTATCGGATCTAGGGCCGGTGTCGGCTCCAGTGCCGGGGTCGGATCCAAATTGGGCATCGGAGCCGCGAGTGGCGTAATTGACTGCGTTGTCACTGGCACGGGCTTCTTTGTATTCGGTAGCAGCGGGCGCCTGGTAAGCGAGCGTACGCTTCGGTTTCGGCTTGGAATACTCAGCGCATCCTGTCAAAGCCACACAGGCGCACACGATCATTGTCCCACGTCGGATATGCATGATTTGCCCCCGTCTCGACGAGCTTTGGGTAACTGAATTGCGGTTTCAGCATACGCGCGATCCATTTTCCCGCCCCTCGAGGGATGACGGAAACTATCCCTTGCCGCCCGGGATTTTTCCAAGCGGCCACCTTGCTGTTCGTATGCTTCGATGCTGTCGGTGAGCGCTTTCAATTTGCGCTTCTCGGGGAGTTTTCTTTGCAACCCATGAGTTCGTCAGCTCGTTGCACCAGAAGCGCGTGCATCTGATCGGTGATCGCGGTGAGATGCGCGACCGGTTCGGTAGGTTGGTTGGCGCTGGTTTGCTTCGCCTTTCTCGCAACCGATGCCATGGTCAGAACTCCTGGCTCTGGTGTCCACTGGCAACCGACGGTAAGCGATCTCGTTCCAAGCGGGACACGTTGCCACCATCGCGTTGTGGATTGGGTGGAAACCTAAGACTGCGCCCGCGCTCCCCCCTGGGTGGCGTTGCAAGTTTGGTGGGAATCACTGGTGGCGTAATCTCCAGCTTGTCGAAACCAAGCCAAAGCCAGTGGCTGGCGCCGTGGAGACTACGTCCGTGTCGATGGGCCGCCGGTCGAGCCAAGACCGGCGACCGCTCTTTCATTTTTCACGCCCCGGCGGGCACTTGATCAAGAACGCCAACCACCGACTCGATCCGGTCGCCGTCGCGCGCCACGAAGTCGGTGCCCTTTATGATGGGCTCGTGCCCCACGGGGCCTAGACCCCACGAGAACCGGACGTGGTCGCCGAACCCGTCCGCAGGCTTCAGTAATGCGAAGCGCAAGTCTGGGAACTTGGCCTGTGCGGCGGCGATCAGACCGTCGATTTCGCCGTGTCCCTGTCTCCGCATCAGGGGGTTTCAGCGCTCAAATCGTGCCTGGGTCTCCAATGAAAGCAATAAGTTATGACCAAAGTTGGGTTGCGCAGGAATTGTTGTGCGGAACCTCCAGCGGAACCCGCGTCGTGTGTCTTCTATCGTGGGGCAATCCATCAGGGCGCGCGCGGCAGTGCCCGCGCGTGTCCAGCCGGCGGCCAAGGTGGCAGCGGATAGTGCCGCCTGTAGAGACCCTCTCTACGTAATTGTTGCTAGGATGTTCAGGGGTTCCCTTGATTGAACTGTACCCAAGATCATCGACGATGTGTCGCTGACGCGACCGATTCCTTCTACGGGTCCATCGCCACCACCGCCAGCGCGCCGCGGACCGATCGCCTCAGAGGAGATGCGTCGATGTCGAAGGTTCTCGTGCTCTACTATAGCGCCTATGGCCACGTCGAGAAGATGGCCGAGGCGGTCGCCGAAGGCGCTCTGCGGTGGCGAGCACTGAGGTCGCGATCAAGCGTGTTCCCGAGCTGGTGCCGGAGGAGATCGCCAAGAGATCCGGCATGAAGCTGAACCAGCCCGCGCCCATCGCGACCGTGGACGAGCTTGCGAATTACGACGCCATCATCTTCGGAACGCCCACACGCTTCGGCAACATGTGCGCGCAGATGCGCAACTTCCTCGACCAGACCGGCGGCCTTTGGATGAAGGGCGCGCTGGTCGGCAAGGTCGGCAGCGTGTTCACGAGCACTGGCACCCAGCATGGCGGCCAGGAAACGACCATCACCTCATTCCATAGCACCGCTACTTCATCAGGGGATGATCATCGTCGGCCTGCCCTACGCCTTCCCTGGACTGACCAAAATGGACGAGATCACGGGTGGCTCGCCCTACGGCGCCAGCACCCTGGCCGGAGCCGACGGTTCGCGCCAGCCTAGCGCCAACGAGCTCGACGGTGCCCGCTATCAGGGCAAGCATGTCGCGCAGATCGCGGCGAGGCTGGTCCACAATCATTAAATCGGTGGAGGGCCGGCGACGCCGGTCACGAGGGGGTCCTCTCAGCCGACCGCGACGAGATTGAAGAAGCGTTCGAAGCGCCGCTCGCTCTCGATGATGGCACCGCAAAATCATAAGCATGAAGCGGATTGGAACGGACCGATCGCCACAGTCGCGTTCCAGATGACAGTTTCGGGGCCTAATGGCACAATCCTGTCGGATTGATGGTCCGGTGGCTCTCGTAATAGTGGCCCTTAATATGTTGAAGAGTTCACGGTGGGAGCGATGCCGGGGAAGGCATACAGTTCGCGCCTAAATCTTAGCAGGTTCGCGTAATCCAGTAATCCGGCGAAGGTTGCACTTAAAGTGGCCGACGTAGACGGCGTCGAAGCGCACGTGAGCGTAGTAAAAAGTCGGATGTCGGCTTTCGGTCAAGCTGTCGCCGGTTAGGAAACGTCGCGTCGCAAGCCGGTCATCCAGCCAGTGGAGCGTATCAAAGAGCGGGCCGATGGCTTCCGCGTAAGCCTCCTGGTTTGTCGCAAAGCCAGCACGATACACACCATTGTTGATCAGTGTCGTAGATGCGGGAATTCAGGGCATCAATTTCGTCCCGCAATGGCGCGGGATAGTAGGTCGCCAGGGTTGGCGCCCAGCTGGTCGAACGCGCCGCCGAACATGCGGATGATTTCGAGCTTTCGCTGTTGACGATGGTGCCTGTCTGTCGGTCCCACAAAACGGGAACGGTTACGCGTCCGGTGTAGTCAGGGTCGGCGGCTACGTAGACCTGATGCAGATAGCGAGCATGATGAATCGGATCCGGCACGAACCCCGGGCCCGTCGTCGAAGGTCCAACCATGTTCGTGCATCCGCCAATGGACGACCGAAATCGGTATCATGTCCTCAAGGCCCCTAAGCGCTCGCATAATCAGCGTGCGGTGCGCCCAAGGGCAAGCGAGACTGACGTAAAGGTGATAACGGTTGCGGTCGGCTGGGATCTCGTCGGGGCCGTCTCCCTTGGGCGTCACCCATCGTCGAAATGCGCTATCCTTGCGCACAAATCGTCCGCCATTGGACGCCGTGTCATACCATTCATCATACCATACACCGTCGACGAGCAGGCCCATGGAGCAAGCCTCATTTGTTGGGGTGGGTTTCTGGAATCTGGCGCATCCTCGCAGTCAGCGCTTGTAGTTTGTTCATGTTCACACCAGCACGCACAGCCAAGCGCCCCCAGAAAGACTCTGAGCGCGGCGATGGGTAGCCCTCGCCGACCAATACGCCCCTCCCATCGGTACAAGACCCTAGGCGCCGTGATCGAAGTTGCTAATCCGGCAACTTCGGTAATTGGCACCTTTCCCTCCGTCCTGGACGCTTCGTGCAAGGGACGGCAGAGCGTGTTCCCAACTTGTGGGCCTTCTCGACGGTAGTGCCCAGCTCGAACGTGGCCGCCCAATGTACAGCGCCAGCTAGGTCATCCAACCCAGGCGCTACAGCCTCGTCTCGAGCGCAAGCTCCCGCGACTAGCAGTGCGATGCATGTCGCGCAGCCCGCCCATGGGCGCAGGTAGGCGCTGCGAAGGCCCTCCGGTGGTGGGTCTCCCCGCAGCTTAATGCGAGCGAGCGAGAGATTGTACGACTGCAAAACACGAGGAGAGTGAGCCGCGCGGTCAGATCCGCCAAGTTGCAGCGGCAGAACACAAAGCGAAGAGAAGGGACGAGCGCTGCCGTGATGGTCGTTCCGAAGAGGGGTGTGCGGGGTCTTCGGATTCACTTCCGCAAAGATTGCCGGGAGTTGGCCTTGCCTACCCGAGGCCGTAGAGCACCCGTCGAGGCGAGGATGATCTGTATAATGATGCCGTTAAGCGTCGCAACGATCGCGATGCGCGCTCATGAAGCGCGGCGAGAGCCCGGTGAGACGCTCAAAACGAGTGCAAGCGGCGCGCTCGATTGAATGAGCTCGGGAACGGGCGACCGCGAGGGAGGGCAACTGACGACGAGCATGTAGAGCAAGGTAGCAATCACGAGCGTCAGAAAAATCGCCCGTGGGATAGTGCGAGGCGTGGGTCATCCACCTCTTCCGCGACATGGCTAGGCTCGGAAGCCGATGAAGGCGAAGACGGCAAGCAGTGTGGTGCTCAGATTGACCCGACGGGTGCCCGGCGTTTGCAGCGGTGGCATCATCTCTGGGAGCCTTGAGAGAAGTCCCGGCAGAAACGCCATGCCCGCAAGAATGACGACGACGAGGCCCGCTACCGATGAGTGTCATGAGCCCCACGAACGTGACTGGATTCCATGATTCCCCACGCCGCAATGGCACCCATCGCGAGGACAACAGCCGTGATGAGGAACAATGGCGGGCAATGGTACGAAGACTGCGATATAACCGGCGGCGTTAAACGCTGATCGTCGCAGCGGAAATGACGGCAATCCCGGAACGACGAGGAGACCGACGGCGGTGGCGAGGCGGTTGGAGCGAACGCGAGAGCGACATACGCCGCCTCGCCAGCGGCGACCGGCGCCCTGCTCACGAGTTCGGCAAACGGGGCCAGCCGTCAGGGCCATGAGAAGCGCGGCGATCGCAAAGGCGGCGGGCGTACATGGCCGAACGTGCCGCCGCTGCGCCAATGAGAATCATAGATGCCGGCGCTGACCGTGACGCCTGAGGCCGTAGAGCGTGGCGTCCGTAGCTAGAGACTCCGCTTGAGCCCAGGGACGCCGCTGGCCGGTACCGTGGCTCGTTGTCCGTCATACCCATCCATCCACAGGGCAGCGCCAGCTCGCTTTGTGCCTGCGCGTGCATCGCGCAGCTTACCGCACCACCAGCACGGGAATGTTTGAGTGGGTCAACACTTTTGCGTGTTTCGCTGCTGCCGAGCACCACGGCGGGATACACCACGCCGTCCAGTGTGACGCCATCACAATCAAGTCACACCTCTTCTCTTTGGCTGTGTGGACAAAATAGCTTCCAGGATGATCGCTGCTCTTACGGACAGCTTCTCACTTGCACCCCGGCCGCTTGTGCGAGCTTCTCGGATAGTGGCGAGCTTTGCGCCGGCGAGTTTGACCGTTTCCCCGATGGATGACACCGGCGAGGCTCTGGGAATTAGACTGGCGCGGGCATTGCGCTGTGCAACGGCAAGGTCAGCTGGTCAGGCCGGACGACCCTTAGCTTGGAGGAGCTGGCGAGGGTCCAACACTGCGCCGAATAGCGCGTCTGCAGAATTCCAGTGCCGTCCGTGGGAAGCGCGGTGATCCCCCTCGCCCCAGTACGGATAGGCTCTCGCTTGGCCAGTGTGGCGGACGAGCCTCACCACAACCATGGTGTGTGAGCCGGGCAAAGCGCCAGCCAGACTGTGGACGGCAGAAACGACCCTGGACGGTTGCTAGCGGCTCGGAAGTTTCAGGATGCGGACGCACGACCTCATTACTCGCGCTGCAACCGCAGGGGTTGGCTTATTTTCGCCGTCGTGTTCGCTGTCGCCGGGCGATCGCGCTTGGCGTAACGCGTCCTGCTCATAGTCCCCACGCTTGACGCAACAGTTGCTGTGCTCACCGAGCTGCCGATCATACTCGCGCCATCATGGATCGCACGCCGGCGGCTCATCGTGCGTCCTCGAGGTTAGTGCGACAACATACGCCCGTCTCGCGATGGCGGGCTCGCGTTCGCGTTACTCATGGTTACGGAGTTCGCCAATGCCGCGTTCGTATCTGGTTCTCACTTGCCGATCATCTTCGAACACTATCAAGAACTGCACGCCTTACTGGATTCGCGGCACAAACAGCGCTGGCGCTTGCTGCAGCCGCTCCTCCTCCGTGAAGGTGCGGAACGATGACGCGCTGCCCTGGTCGATCTCGCCCAGCTCGTCGGCGCTGTCGAAGGTGGTCACGACAACCTTGAAGATGGCGAGGGCGTCTGCGATGAGGGTCAGGTCCGCCACGCAAGGCGCCGAGACCGTAGGCTGGCGTCAGGTCGGCAGAAGGATCGCCGAGGCGAACCGCGCAGCGAGCTGCCGGCACCTACCAGGGCCGCCGGGCCTCAATTGCGCTCTTGCGCTGGCGGCGCGGCTAATGCCAAGGCCTCGCTTGCCGGAGCTACCGAGAAAGCGCAGCCCGATAGCGCGGCGATGGCCGCCTCGACGACCCGCTCCACGTCCTCCTCGAGAGAGGTAGCGCTCCGCCGCGAGCCGCAGCGCCGCCGCGCGCACCTTGGTGCCGTAGTCGGCCTCGTCCCGGTAGCGCTCGGCGAGCGATCTGCGCGGATCGCCTCTCGCCGCGCGCGTTGCCTCGTCCGGCGCGAACCAGAGCGTGAGGCCGTTCATCGGAACGATCTGCTCGGGCGATCCCGTGACGGGATCGCGTGGATTCCAGCCGGCATGCGTGCCGACCGGCACCGTGATGTCCGGCATGCGGATGCCCGCCGTCTCGTTGCCGTCGGCATCCACGGCGGAGACGAGGGCCGGATAGAACGCGCCCTCCTGCGCCGGATAGCGGCCGATGCCCGTCGCCTCGTCGCTACCCATCTCGACGGTCCGGACGAAGGGCAGACGCTGCGGGTCGGGCGGCGTCAAACCGGGCAGGCGTGCCAACGTGGCGAGCACCTCCTTCCGCTCGACCGCCGTAGCATCGGAAAGACGGGGATGCCGGCTCGGCGGCGGATCGATGTCCTCCGTGATCCAACGATCGAGATTGATCAGCGCCGCGCGGTGCAGTGGCCGGTAATCGAGCACGCTGAGCGGATAGCGGGCGATTGTGCCCGTGCCTGGGTTCGTGCGCGACTGGCCAAGGTAGCCCGGGCGCATGCTGCGCGCCGGCGAAGAGACGCCTCGCGGGTTATCAGGCAATCTTTTTATCGTCGCGCACGTAGTACGATCAAATTTTCGCCTTTCGGGTCCATAACCAGCCAGATTGAGCAGCTCGACCTTGCGGGAAACTACCACGGGCTGGCTCCCGGACTGCAGACCGATGTAGCTCCCCAGTCAGCACCGTGCCAACCCTCCTCTTGATCGTGGGTCGAACCCGTTGGCGACGCCAGGCCGCCGATCATCGGCTTCCTCGCAAACTGAGGACCGCCTGCGCGCCATCCACGCGGTGGGTCACTTTGCCGGAGCCCAGCACCTCGAGCCTCGATCGAGACTCCATCTCGTCGTTGCGGATGCCTCGGAGGTGGAATCGGCGCAGTGCGCCTCTCGAGCATCTCGCCTCTTCATGTGGGATCCGGTGCTGGCTGCAGATAACCGCGATCGTGTGCCGCGATCCCGGTCGCGGGGATCGCCGATGATCGTGGGCCTTCGACCGGAAATCGGCCAACCCAGCGCTTTCAGGATCGCCCGGCGCCTGCCGAGCAGATCTGGAAACATGATGCCGCATATTCCAGACGCGCACGCGGCCGGGTTTTTAGACCGCTCCTTCACCTGCTCGCCCACGAAGCGATACTCGATCCGGACGCGGAAGTGCGACAGCTTTTCCTTCCAGCACAGGTGGCCGAAGCGGGTGCCGAACTCGGGATACTTGTCGTGCCACCACGCGCGGAGAATTCCGTTCTCCGATGCGAAGGTGTCGCCGAAACTGTCGCCCACGTCATGATGCGGCGAGCTTGACGGTCCAGCCGTCGAGATTCTTTCCGTTGAAGATGGGGACTCCAGTCGGCGGCGGCCTGCGCAACCGCGGGCAGGATTCGGCGAGACAGAGAACGGCGAGGCTCTTCAGCATAGCGTTCACAGTGGGCAGCGCGGCCCGCGGGCGGTGCCCTCGCCGCGGGCAGAGCGCCCCGCAGCAAGCCAATGCCCGGCGGTGGGCTCGGGCGACGCGATTGCGCCCATGCCTTGGAGTTTCGAGCCCGGATACACGAGCCGGGGCTCGCCTCGTACCGATAGGAGGCTGCGCTGCGCCCGCTGGGGCCGTAGACTCATGAACGCTCCACCGGCCGGGCCGCCCGCGCTGGAGCCCGCTCTCGCCAATGCCGTGACCGGACTCCGGCAAGAAAGATGCCTACAAGTGCACCGGCTAAGAGCCCGCGCTCTTCCGAGACATCATTGACGTGAATGGCTGCACATTGCCGCTGTCCTTTCCAGTAATCGCAAACAAGGCGTGTGCGTGGCTGATGTGATGATCGACTTCGGCGTCAGCCGCCTGAGAGATTTGACAGGCTGCTCGCGGCCGGGTCGGGGCGCGGGTCCCCGCTTCGCGGTCACGCCGATATCACGCGGCAATGATCTTCGTACAGCCGCCGAGCACGAGACCGTGCGCGAGACACCTGTCAACCCGACCCCGAGCTCCACACCACGAGCGCCAGCTACTTCGAGTTGAAGCCGTACGTCACATGGCTGACCTGCGACGGCGCTTCCTCAAGGCGCTTGCGGCTGAGCATCCGCCTGCTGATCGAGATAGAGGTAGACGACGGGCGTCGTGTAGAGCGTCAGCACCTGCGAGAGCGCAAGGCCGCCGACGATCGCGTAGCCGAGCGGCTGGCGGATCTCCGAGCCGGTGCCGGTGCCCGAGCATCAGCGGCACGCCGCCCAGCAGCGCCGCCATGGTGGTCATCAGGATCGGCCGGAAGCGCAGCATGCAGGCCTGGTAGATCGACTCGCTCGGCGTCGAGCCCTCGTTGCGCTCGGCTGCGAGCGCGAAGTCGACCAGCATGATGCCGTTCTTCTTGACGATGCCGATCAGCAGGATGATGCCGATCATGGCGATGACGCTGAGATCGACGTGCACCGCCATCAGCAGCAGCAGCGCGCCGATGCCGGCCGAGGGCAGCGTCGACAGAGATCGTGATGGGATGGATGATGCTCTCGTAGAGCACGCCGAGGATGATGTAGATGACCACCAGCGCCGCGGCGATCAGGATCAGCCTCGCCGACAGCGAGCGACTGGAACGCGTTGGCGTTGCCCTGGAAGCGTGGTGACAGCGAGGCCGGCTTGCCGCTCTGCTGCTCGAACTGCTGGATCGCGTCGACCGCGTCGCCGAGCGCCACGCCCGGCTTCAGATTGAACGAGATCGTGGTCGAGGGGAACATGCCCTGGTGGTTGATCGACGATCGGCGCCGCCGTGATCGTTGCTGTCGACCAGCGTGCTGAGCGGCACCTGCTGGCCGCTCGACGAGTTGCACGTAGATGCTCGTTCAGCGCCTCGGGCTCGTACTGGAAGCGCGGGATCGACCTCGAGCACGACGTGGTACTGGTTGAGCGCGGTGAACATGGTGGAGACGATGCGCTGGCCGAAGGCGTCGTCGAGCGTGTTGTCGATCGTCGACGGCAGGATGCCGAAGCTCGACGCGACCTCGCGATTGACGGTCACGTTGAGCAGCGGCCCGGCATTCTCCTGGTCGGTGGCGACGTCGGTGATCGCCGGAATGGCCTTGAGCTTGTCGAGGAAGATCGCCGACCAGTGATTGAGCTCGTTCGAGATCGGCGTCGGTCAGCGTGTACTGATACTGGGTCTTGGCCAGCCGCGCGCCGACGGTGATGTCCTGCGCGGCCTGCATGTAGAGCGTGATGCCCTGCGATGCGCGGCGAGCTCTGGTCTGCAGCCGCGCGATGACCTGATCGGCACTGGCGTCGCGCTGGCTCGCGCGGCTTCGAGGGCGATGAACACGCGTCCCTGGTTCAGCGTGGCGGTCGCGCCGCCGGCGTCCGATCTGCGGCGCCGACCGAGGCGACGGCCGGGATCCTTCAGCACGGTGTCGACCACGGCCTGCATGCGCGCTCGGCCATCGCCGGGAAGGAGATGTCCTGCGCTGCCTCGGCGATGCCGATGATCATGCCGGTGTCCTGCTGCGGGAAGAAGCCCTTGGGGATGACGACGTAGAGATAGCCGGTGAAGCGCGATCGTCCCGAGCATCACCATCAGCGTGATGAAGCTGGTGCCGCAGCGACGACCTTCAGGCCGCGCTCATAGAGCGCCGAGCAGGCCGTCGAAGCCGCGCTCGGACACGCCGGTAGAGCCATCCGTGCCGCTCGTCGGTCGCGGCTTGAGCAGGCGCGCGCACAGCATCGGCGTCAGCGTGCAGCGAGATCGACCAGCGAGAGGACGAGCGAGACGCTGACGCGTGACGGCGAATTCCTGGAACAGCTTGCCGACATAGCCGCCCATCAGGAACAGCGGGATGAACACCGCGATCAGCGACAGCGTGATCGAGACGATCGTGAAGCCGATCTCGCCGCGAGCCCTTCGAGCGCGGCCTCCATCGGGCTCAGGCCTTCCTCGAGATGGCGGACGATGTTCTCGATCACGACGACGGCGTCGTCGACCACGAAGCCGACCGCGATCGACAGCGCCATGAGCGACAGGTTGTCGAGGCTGTAGCCGAGCTCGTAGAGCACCGCGAAAGTGCCGATCAGCGACAGCGGCACCGTGACGGCCGGGAATGACGGTCGCCCAGAAATTGCGCAGGAAGAGGAAGATCACCATCACGACCAGCGCGACCGTCAGCATCAGCGTGAACTGCACGTCGTCGACCGAGGCGCGGATGGTCTGCGTGCGGTCGGACACGATGTTGACCTTGATCGGCGGGCGGCAGTGGACGCCTGCAGCTGCGGCAGCAGCGCCTTGATGCGGTCGACCGTCTCGATCACGTTGGCGCCGGGCTGGCGCTGGACCGCCGAGAATGATGGCGCGCTTGCTTGTTGTACCAGCCGGCGATGCAGATCGTTTTCCGGTGCCCTCGATGGCGTTGCCGATGTCGCGGATGCGCACCGGCGAGCCGTTGCGGTAGGCGACGATCAGGATCGCTTGTAGGCGTCGGGCTTGAGCAGCTGGTCGTTGGTGTTGAGCGTGTAGGTCTGCTGCGGGCTGTTCAGCGTCCCTTTGGGCAGATCGACATTGGCCTGCGCCGAGCACGTTGCGCGACGTCTTCCAGGCCGATGCCGCGATCTGCGCAAGCGCCTGCGGATCGACCTGAACGCGGATCGCGGGCTTCTGCTGCCCGCCGATGCCGACCTGGCCGACGCCGGAGATCTGCGAAATCTTCGGCAGCAGGATGTTCTCGGCATAGGCATCGACCGTGGTCAGCGGCAGCGTGTCCGACGTGAGCGCCGAGGACCATGATCGGCGTGTCGGCCGGGTTCACCTTCCGGATGGTCGGCGGATAGGGAATGCTCGGCGGAAGATAGGGGCTTGCTGCGTTGATCGCCGCGCAGCACGTCCGCTGCGGCGCTGTCGACGTCGCGGCTGAGGTCGAACTGGACGGTGAGCTGCGTGAAGCCGAGCGCGCTCGCCGAAGTCAGCTGGGTGACGCCGGAATCTGGCGAGAACTGCTGCTCCAGCGGCGTCGCGACCGAAGATGCCATGGTCTGCGGATCGGCGCCCGGCAGCTGCGCCGTGACCTGGATGGTCGGGAAATTGACGTTCGGCAGCGACGCGACCGGCAGCAGCCGGTAGGTGACGAGCCCGCACAGCAGCAGGCCGACCATCAGCAGCACGGTCGCGATCGGCCGATGAATGAAGGGGGCGGAGATGTTCATGGAATGGCCTGCTCGACGGCGCTCTGCAGGTCGGCTTCGCTGCGGCGGCCTTGCCATGCAGCTGCCTGCACGAGGGCTGCCGGGCTGAGCCTGTACTGACCCTCGACCACGACGCTTCTCGTCGGCCTGCAGCCCGGAATCGATCAGCGCTTGTCCGTCGCTGATCTGCGCGACGCTCACGGCGCGCATCTGCACCGTTCCGTCGGGCCCGATCACCCAGACGAACGAGCCGTTCGGCCCTTGCTGCACGGCCGAGGCCGGCGATCGTGAGCCCGTCGTGCCGGGTCTCGAGCAAGCAGCCGCGCATTGACGAGCTCGCCCGGCCACAGCTGGCGCTTTGTGTTGGGAAAGCTCGGCGCGCAGCCGGATCGTGCCGGTGGTCTGGACGATCTGATTGTCGATCAGATCGAGCTTGCCTTCATCCAGCTCTGATCTTGTCGTCCTGGCTGTAGGCGAGGACCGTGAGCGGTCCCTTGGCCATCTGCGGCTGGATTTGCAGCGAAGTCGGTCTGCGGCAGCGAGAAGATCAACGAGATCGGCTGCGATCTGCGTGACGTCGACCAGGCCGTTGGCATCGGTCGGATGGATGATGTTGCCCTCGTCGATCTGGCGAATGCCCGGTCACGCCGTCGATCGGCGAGGTCAGCCGCGTGTAGCTCGAGGTTCGTTCTCGCCTGCTCGATGACGCGCCTCGTCCGACTTCACCATCGCCTGCAGCTGGCCCAGCTGGGCCTTCTGGGTATCGACCAGTTGCGGTGTCGCATAAGCCCTTCGCAGCGAGCGGCACGTAGCGGTTCAGGTTGGCCTGGGCATTGACCAACTGCGCCTGATCGCGGTCGCGGTTGGCGATCGCCTGGTCGAGCTGGGCCTGATAGGGACGCGGATCGATCTCGGCCAGCAGATCGCCCTTGCTGCACCGTCTGTCCCTGCGTGAAGGCGATCTTGATGATCTGGCCGGTGATCTGGCTGCGCACGATGACGTTGTTGTAGGCGATGACGGTTCCGACGCCGCGCAGATAGATCGGCACATCGTGGCTCGCCAATCGGCAACAACCGGCACGGCCGGCGCCACATGCAGGTGGTTGTCGGGTTTGGCCGCATCCCGCCACCGCGCGGCTCACCCCGAGCCCGCCAGCGCCCCAGCGAGCGTGGCCGCCATACGAGGCGCTTGCGCATTGATCGCACCTTCAGCAGTCTGATGAGGTCGTCGCGCCGGTGGTCAGCCCTGAGCTCGTCGACCCGCCCGTGCCGGAACTTCCCATTGCGCCCCGATCGTTGTGCTTCCCGGTACATTGGCTCGAGGCGATACTGACGCCTGTAGACGAGGTGACGGGCGATGCCGGGATCGTGATCATCGGGCCTACGCCGGCGCTATCGATCTCGGTTGCGTCGAGCGGAACGGTTCCTCCTCGCGAGCAAAGACCCGGGCGCTGCGCCGGGAGTGAAGAGCGGCAGGCAATGCCGGTCGATGAGACCGATGCAGCGTTGCAGCCGCTGGACGACATGCCCTCCGTCGAAGGTGGAGCCAGTAGAGCTCTGGAAGTAGAGAGCGGCCTCAAACCCCGATTGATCTCAGTCGCACCCAGCGGGATGCCGGTCGGAGCTCCGGACGGCGTGGAGCCAAGAGCGTTCAGTGGCGATGTGGCGCCGAGCGCCGATCTGCTCGGTGCTCGCGCCTGAACCGCTGCGCAGCCTTAAGAAGATCGCTGCGATCGTGAGAAGCGCTTCGTTTCATTGGTCTCCTTCCTGCCTTGGCCAAAGGCACGCCGACGTCCCGGAATCGTGATCTCGATGGTGCCCTTTCACAAGATGCAATGCGCACCGGTCAGCCTGGGAGATCTGACAGGGGTACGTGAAGAAGCGACAGACGGCGCTAAATCGCGTCTGCGTCCCCACCTGACTGCGCGGCCGCTCGGGATGCCGAAATACTGGCTCGCGTCGTTGGCAGATTGAGCGAGCCGAACGAACAGCTTTTCCCCTGCCAGCGCGGCAACCTGATTTCGCGAGCCGCAGCGCCTCGGCGCGACAGGAAGAACGAGGTGCGCATGACGTCGATGGTCAGTCCTCGCGCGCGCGCCCCGGCGAGGGCGTGAAGGTTCGGCTCCTCCATGAAGCCGAAGCGCAGTGTCACGTCAGAAAGCGTCGGAGAGCCGCTCGATCGATAGGCGGTCTGATCGGAAACGCGCGGCGTGTCCTCGACCGAGACATTCATGATCACGTTCTGTTCAAAAGACCTTGTGTGCTTGATGTTATGGAGGAGCGCGCTGGCGTCAATCGGATGGCCGGTCAGGAACACCGCGACGCCCTTCACCCGCTCCGGCGTGCTCCTGGCAGCATCTTGATGAACTTCAGCGAGGCGCGCCTCGTCCTTGCGCGCCTTTGTCGGCGAGGATGCGCGTGCCTCGGCGCCAGGTCAGCATCACCATCATGACCACGGCGCCCACTGTCAGTGGCATCCAACCGCCGTCGATCTTGAGCATAGGGTTGGCGACGAGGAAAGTGAGCCCACGCAGGCGGGCGCTATGGCGGTAGGGCGGCAACTGCAGGGCGCCAATGCCAGCACTTCCGACAGCACGAGGAAAGCCATCGTGGTCGTAAACACCATCGTGCCGGTGACCGCGATCCTGCAGGCCGACGCTAGTGCGCTGGACGATCGGAACACGATGGCCAGATAGACGACCGCGATCAGAGCAGCCGCTCTCACGCGCGTGGATAGATCTGGCCCTTCGGTAGCCGAGGTTCGGCGGATTTCCCCAGCGGGGCAGCAGCCCGAGCTGATCGCCTGCTGCGAGCAACAGGCCCTGTGATAACCGCCTGGCTCGCGATGATGGCTGCGGCCGTCGCAGCGCCACCATCGGCAGGAGTTCCAGTCTGGATAGAGCAGGAAAACGGCTCTCGAGCGTGCGCCGGTCAATGTCAGGAACACGGCGGCGAGCGCCAGCAATCCGGTACGCCGTGGATCAAGAAGGAATTCGACACCGTAGTGGGCTAGACGCGCCAGTATGCGGCTCTACGAGATGGCCACGTAAACCCGCCGATCGCGAGCGCAATGAACCATACCTAAGGTGATCGGGCCGAACCGCGACTGCAGCGGTCCCGCGGCTCTGCACGGCGAAGAGCCTGACCAGATCGCGAGGCTGAGCGGGGATGACAAGGGTCGAAGGCGTGGGGTCGCGTGAGCTTCAGGCCTTCCACCGCGGGAGAGGACGGAAATCGCCGGGTGATCGCGTCGCCGTAGAACAGGGCGGCACTCGCCATACCGGAGCAGCGTCACCGCGAAAGACGCTGGCGCCGATGGCGCGCGTTAAAGCAGGCCAGGGTGAGCGTGCCCCCCTCGCCCCGGTTAACCGCCCGCATCAGCAGAAGGACGTATTTCAGCGTCACGACGACGGTCGGAGCGCCCACAGCATCAGCGAGATGCACGCCGATGACCATCTGCGCGCGTGCCCAGTCCGCTCGCCGGCAGTCGCCGGCTTCAGTGCCTCTCGCGGAGGGCGCTAGAGCGGACCCAGGCGATGTCGCCATAGACGACGCCGACCGAGCCGAGTGCGAGTGTCCAGAACTGCGCGCGCGGGAGCGCCTCCTGCGCTCCGGCCACCCGTATAAGAGTCGAACTCATCATGTTGCGCCCTTGTACGGATCATGACCTCGGCATGGTCGCGAGGACGACGCGCCCCGGGCACCGTCTGTAACTGTCCGTCACGTGCTGCAGGGAAGTCTGTCCGCGCTCGTCGGCTTTCGGGGCCATTCCGGAGCAAGCAATGCGAGTTGGCTTGTGATCGGCAAAGTGCTCCGATGCTCAATACTTGGCTGCACTGCACATCTGCGCAGCACGTCCCCTAAGCCGAACGGCGTCGGGTAATCGGAGCGCTTTTGCCCTGGCCGGGGCATGCGAGCGCGTGGCGCCGCGTCGACCTTTGCGCGGCCTCAAGGCAGTCGGCGTACACATCAAGAAGCCAGGTACGATCGGTTCGGGCTCGATATTCCTGGTCCCTGCCAATAAGTTTGCCTTCGATGAAAGCTTCACTCTTCCTCCATCAAGCTCTGTTTCTTCACTTTCTCCGGGAATTTGGACCCATGTGATTGAGTACGGGTCTCGATCCATCGTGTCCTCCGTGCACCGCCTATGTTCAGTCGTTCTTAGGCTGCAAACTCGCCGGCTTGGCTGCGGACGATGAAAAGGGGCGCCTCCGTTCGCAAGGCATGCAGCTCGCTTCCGATATCGCCGAGGAGGATGAACCGTTGCCGAACAGGACGCGAGCCCGCCGCTGACGAGGATGGGCCAGATGGTCTGCAGGTAAGTGGTCCGAGCAGTGAGACAGCTTGCGCTTCCTCGGAGATCTCACCGCCCGATGAGCCAAACTCTATGAGAACGATGCCGAGCAAAAACAACGCCCAGCCGGTGAACTTCACGAATGCCGACATCTCCGCACTTGCGCTCGTCCCATCAAGCCTGCGGCACAGATCGGACACGGCGCCGCCGGCGTCAGCTCGTGATCTAACAGGTGCGCAACGCAGGCCTGACCGTAGGAGCGATCTGCAGTTCGATGGCCGGGATGGATGCAGGATGGTGGCGCGCCAAGTCTTCTCGTGGTTCCAAAGCTCGCTTCCGGTCAGGCTTGTGCTCGCGGTCGCGATCTTCATCGGCGCAATCGCGCGTCCATTTCTTTCAGCCTCGACCGCCTCGTGCACGTGGACCAGGCCTCGAGTGAGGTCCGAACCGATGGCCGACTCCATCCGCTTCGGCTGGTGACGTGAACGACCGCGTAGCCGGACCCTGCGCCGCCGAGGCAGAGGTGCTGCTCAGCCACGACGCCGACGCGCGAGAACGGCACCTGGACGGAGCCTCATCAACCTGACGAGAGCGTGGGCTCACGGCAATGGACCGGTACCAGGAGGCTCCGCACGATGTGGAGGAGACGTCTCCGTCGGTTTGCGCAGCGATGGACCGAGCACCGAGATGCCTGGTGCGCCTCGCCTCTCTGGTCCGGAGCGGCGAGAAGCAGTGCCGCCTCCGTGTTCGTCGGCCCGCGGCGTGTAAAGCCAGAGCGCTGACGCGGAATTGTGCCGCTTGATCGGCCTCACCGAAGGCAAAGCCGAAGCAGCGCGAAACAACGCCGCCGACGCGATCGACGCAGCCCAACGCTGGTAATATCCGACCTCATCTTTAATCTTGATCCTATTCGGGTCGGCATCGTAGCCCATTCCCGTGGCGGTCTCACGCCCGATCCTAAGATTGAGCGGGCTCATGCGCCGGCTCGCCAGGCATCGATACGGGATTTCGGTTCCCTTCGAAAGCTGGCGACGAGGTTGATATCTGGCGCGAGTGCTCGGCGTGTTCCGCCGAACACGATCGAGCTCCTCGAGTCCCGCAAGCGTCTTTCGAGTCAGGCCGAGATTCTCACCCGCTCGTTGGACAAAGAGCGCGCGCTCGCGACCGAGCAGCGCAACTCATCAGCACGATCTCGCACGAATTCCGCGCCGCTGGCGATCGACGGTCACGCCCAGCGTCTGATCACTACCCGCGAGCGGGCGAAGCCTCCCGACATCCTCGATCGGGCCGAGAAGATCCGCGCGGCCGTGTTCCGATGACGAGCCTCGTCGCGGTTCTCCACGGACGCCATCGAGCTCGCACGGGGGAACTTGCGGCGCGCATACGCCCGTTTGACTTGAAATACATGCTCGACAGTCTTGCCAGCTATTATGCGGAAATTGGGGTCGGGCGGCGATCGGAGGCATCGGCGACATTCCCGGGGAGGTTAAGGGCGACCCGGAGCTTCTTACCAGGTGTTCAGCAATCTCGTCTCAATGCGTTCAAATACCGCTTGACGGGCAGGCGGTGACCCTGAGCGCAGCACGGCATGACGGCCTTGTCGAGATCGCCGTCGAGGATCGCGGGGTTCTGGTATCCTGCGCGACGAGATCGGTCGGTTCAGAACGTTATCGGCCAGCAATGTTGGCTCTATCCTGGGGGACCGGGCTAGATTGCACCTCGTCGATGAGATCGTCCGCCAACATGGAGGTCGTGTCGAGACCGAGAGCGAGGAAGGCAAGGGAACGCGCGTGGCTTCAGGTTCTTCTGCCCTCGATGGCCTCCTGAGCTAGCGTGGAGCGGGACGTTGCACAGGATCTATGCGTGGAGGACATCCGGAGACGGCAAGCCTGATGGCGGAGGCCCTGACGGAGCTCGGCTACCAGGCTGAGCTCGCCTCGACGGCGAAAGCGGGTCGCCAAGATCGTCGCGCAGCGTCCTGACCTCGTTCTTCGGTGACGTTCGCATGCCGCGCATGAGTTTTCTGAGCTCCTGAGAAGGTGAGCGCGTGGTCGCAATTTCGCGGTTACCCTTCGCCTTTCTCACCGCTCTCGACGATCGTGAGAATGGTTTCAGGCCGGCGGCTCGGTGCGCCGACGATTATCTCGTGAAGCTTCATCGATTTCCGAGCTGCTTTCTGGCGTCGTGGTCGACAATCGGATCTGCCGTGCCGAAGGCATCCAGCCGCACTCGCAGCTCCATCTGACGGATCGAGAGAAGGAGGTTCTGACCTGGGCAGGGCAGGGGGCAAAGACATTCTCCGGAGATCGCCACCACCATCCTTAGCCTGAGTGAGCGCACGGTGAATTTCCATTGCGATCATGCCATGAAGCGCCTCGACGTGACTAACGGACGCAGGCCGTCGCGACGGCACCGCCGAAGGCCTGATCACCACCTGACCAACGGGCGCATCATGATGCGACATCGCCTGTGAGATCTCAGAGCACTCTTCCGGGAAGTTTCGATTCCGGGATCAACACGTTCAGGCGAGGCGCTCGGAGCATGAGACGGATCATTGCGAGATATGATGAACGCGCCGCCTTGCGAGCGTGACGCTCGTATCGCGTGCCAGCCGACGACAGCGGCTGATCCAGCCAAGGTGCGCTCCACGATCCATCTTCGGCAGCACGACAACCGGTGCTGGCCGCAGCGGCGCACGATCTGAAGCTCCCACTGCCGGTGCGGGCGACGGCGCTTGCATCTTTTGCCCTTGATAGCCGGCGTCGCCGATGATGCGCTCGATGAACGGAAGCTCCGTCGAGCTCGCGGAGCAGAGCCTGGCGCCGTCGCGGTCCTGTACGCTGGCGGGTGGACGTGAACGGCCAGCAACAGGCCAATGGTATCCGTCAGAACGTGGCGCTTATGGCCAAGCACCTTCTGCCAGCGTCATACGGACGTCGACCGAAGCCCCCTTTATGGAATGGCCTCGCCCCCTCTCCTCCACCATGTTCGGGTGAGCGACAGCGGAGGGGCATGGATGGACGTTCGGATTCTGGATCGACTTGGGCAAGAACAGTTGCAGCGCGGTCGGGCTAGACGCCGCCGGGACGAGTCGCTCTGCGTCGGCGGATGCGGCGTGAGACGGCGTCGATCGCGCTCGCAGCGAAGCTGCCTGGCTGCGTGGTGGCGATGGAAGCGTGCTGCGGCGCGCATCACCTCGGCCGCCTGCTGCGCGACGCACGGTCACCGAGGTGCGGCTGATGTCGCCGGAATATGTGCGGCCCTACGTCAAGGCGCAGAAGAACGACGACCGCGACGCCGAGGCGATCGCCGAGGCGGCGACCCGGCCGACGATGCGGTTCGTGGCGCTCAAGAGCGAGGCTCAGCTCGACATGCAGGTGCTGCATCGCGCGCGCGATCGGCTGGTCGGCGAGCGCACGGCGCTGATCAACCAGATGCGCGCAGTCCTGCTCGAGCGCGGGCATCGTGGTGCCCCAGGGCCGGCGCAAGCTGCCGAGCGCTGGCGACGCTGCTACTGGACGACGGACGAGATCCGGCTGAGTCCGCGGATCGGGTTGCTGCTCGACGACATGCGTGCCGAGTGGCGCGAGCTCGACCGCGCGCATCATGGCCTTCGATGACGAGTTCGCCGCTCATGGCCCGCAACTGACGCGGCGCGCCCGTCGCTGGCCACGATTCCGGGCATCGGACGCGCTGAACGCAACGGCGCTGATGGCGGCGATCGGCGACGGCGCAGACATTCGCGACGCGGCCGCGATCTGGCGGCTTGGCTCGGGCTGGTGCCGCAGCAAGCGACCACCGGCGGCAAGCCGAGGCTGCTGGGGATCACCAAGCGCGGCAATGCGATACCTGCGCAAGCTGCTCATCCACGGTGCGCGTGCCGCCTTGCCGACGCTGTCCAGAAGCGAGACGCCACTGGGCGCGTGGTTGCGCGGCCTGCTCGCGCGGGCGCATGTGCAACACGGTCGGTAGTGGCGCTGGCGCGCCAAGCTGGCGCGGATCGCCTGGGCGGTGCTCCGCGCAGCGGCGCGAGATTCAACATGCCGGCTGCGCACAGCGTCGTAGCTCAAGGGATCGGCCGCGGCGCGCTGACCCGGCGCGACGGGCCTGACGAGGTCTGCGGGTGGTGGAAGCGAGATGGCCTGACAGTCGAACCGGCGTCCTGGAAACCTGCTGTGTGAAATAGGGCACTGCGACGCCTGAGCGTTTTATGAGGACCAGGACGCGCGGATCTCCATCTTGGCCAGGGTTCGCCCTGAGACCGGATACGTTGATGCAGACTGCTCAGGATCAGAGTCGCGGAAGCCGCTTGCCGACGGGGCGGGCCATACGCTGCGGACGGCACGCTTGGCGGTCTGGCTGTCGATGATCGCCGTCGCTTCTGCGGCTCGCTCTTCGCGGCCCGCGCCTGTCCGCGGCACCTCAACGTAGAGCTGCGTGGTGGATGCGCTCCAGGCGTCCCGTCCCAGTGCCCACAGGTCGAGAGTTAGCCCAAGACTGTGTGCTGCTGCGGCGGCAGGTCCTTCGGCAGCGCCTTCCACTGACACCCCGTCCACAGCACATAAAAGATCGCGTTGAGTGACCTCACGAACGTTCACCGTTCGAGGGCGGCCGCCGCGCGGCCGGACGGATCAACGGAGCCACCAGCGCCCATTCGGCGTCCGTCAGATCACTCTTCCGTAACGCAAGCCGCGCCGGTCGGCCGTCGCTCGATGTTCCGCTTCTTCCGGCGAGGCACCTCCGAATAGGTGCCGTTCATGAATCACAAGCGATTCCTCGCGACCTCGCCTTCCGGAACGGCTCCACAGGCTGCGTGACGCCGCGACAACGCCATTTCTTCCTTCTCGCACCGGAGGCCGCGCCTGCCGCGCCGTTCAATACGGAGACAAAAATGATCCTCACACCTTTCGTGATATCTGTGGCCGCACAACTTTGTGCGTGGCTGGCGGCGGCGCCGCGGTTGAATGTCGAGTCGAGCTGCCGAGCGGCCTCGGATCTCTCGCGCTGGTCGATGGCCAGAGCTTCAGCACGCATGCGGATGAAACCGAAGCCCGCGACGAGCTTCGCCAAAAATGGATTGTTTTATTCGGGACCGGCTCGCTCCCGCTGCTCGGCAGAGGTGATGATTGGGGGCGACCCGAGCTACGTCGAGCTTCCTCGAATGTCTCGAGATGGATAAGACCGTAGCCTTCAGACGGGCGGGGGCTCAGCACGCCGTCGGGACGCGCCAACCCGTCCCGCCTTAGCCTTCACCGAATGAAGCTTCTTGTCCGAGCACCGTCGCGATCTCCGCTTGGGCCATGCCACTCCTCTGGCGCGGTCGGAGAACCCACGGGATCCAGGCCGGCGCGCAGGCTAGCGCGACCGCGACTGTTGAGAGGCTAAGATCGCCAGCCGGCTGCGACGGCTGCGGAATACGAAGAATCCGCTCGCGCCCGAAATGCCGTCATGCCGCCTGTAGATCACGGTGCCAAAGTCCTTCGCGTCTCCGCAGCGTTAGTGCTCTGCCAGGACCGATGCCCACGGCAGGGCGCGAGCCGGATGCCGTGAGGTGGAAGGCCGGTCACCGGATGGGGCACAGCCCGGTGCCGACCTTGCCGGCGCGTCGACGATACAGATGGGGTGATTGGGGTCTCGGCCTGAAGGTGGCTGCTCCATTCGGGATGTTAGCAATACGTAACTGAACGAAGTACAA
>ERZ1370068.5961-contig-4964_pt1 | contig 80249 bp, 141 predicted proteins | sample MGYA00561227_ERZ1370068 | MGnify/ENA primary metagenome ERZ1370068 (study PRJEB38410, sample SAMEA6850437) | metagenome | study: Metagenomic assessment of the ecological functions of the soil: analysis of the soil microbiota associated with the...
GTTGTACTTCGTTCAGTTACGTATTGCTTCACAGGTGCCCTGAAAAATTTTACATCTGTTCGTTAGTTCTTTGGAAAAGGCTTTTATCAATGAGGTCTTTCTATGCCGGCTTCGCCGCTTACAAAGACACAATGGCCCTCGCCGATCTAATACTGTTTCGAACCTGGATTGCAGTATGTCCAGAAATACCTCTCTTTCCATCAACTCCATATCCGCATTTATAAAATGAGGTGCAATTTATTTTAAAATAGGGAATATCTCTTACCGCTCTCCACAAATTTGCAAGTTGTTTTGCATTGTAATTCTATTGTTTCAAGAAAAAAATAAAATCTCTTATCATGAAAGATTCTTTGAGGACCCTATTGTTAGCTGTATTTAGTGTTATCTCCGTTCACATGTATGCTCAATCAGATGTAATAGAAGCTGAAGGGCTCCAGGCAGGTTCAAAACACCTGTTTATGGATGTTCATAATTTGGGCGGTAAAGTAAAGTTAGCAGCGGTTGCACAGGCACATACAAGGGATCTGGCAGTTCAGGATAAATATGGCGTGCAATTCTTGAAATATTGGGTGGATGAAAAAAAATGGACTGATTTTTTGCCTTGTATCAGCCAATGACAGTGAGTTGATACGCATGGCACATAAAGAAGCTCATGGCTTGTTGCCTAACCGCATTTATCCAGTAAGCGGTGAAATGGCAACAACAATCAAAGGCAACCAAAACCTGTTTCTTGACGTTCATTTGCTCGGCCCTGGTGTTTCTCCGAGATGATGTAGCGGGAGCACATCAAAAGATCTTGCTGTGCAAGGTAAATATGGTGTGAACATTTCTAACTATTGGTTAGATCAGAAAGATGGTATTGTAATGTGTTTGGCAGAAGCAAAAGATTCAGCTTCATTGATTAAAACTCATAAGAGGAAGCTCATGGCCTCGTGCCGGCAAGGTGTACGAGGTAAAGCAGGGACAATAAAGTCAATGATCACTGTATATAAATTACAATGAGCCCTGAATCGAACAAAGTGCACAAATGTGTTAAAGTGGTTGAATGGTCAAGTTGTTTTGTGCCTTTGTGCGATTCTTATATTCTCAAAGAAAAGTTAAACCTTACAAATAAAAAAAAATGCGTATTAAGACTTTAGTGCTGTTGATTGTTACAACAGTTTTGTTTTCATGTCAAAAAGAAAAGGGTTCGTTGCCTTCCACGACAACTCCACCATCAAATCCTCCATCAGATCCTCCGGTGGCAACTTCGGTGATGCTGAAAGAAATTGTGATACCCAATCTTCCTTCACCCTACTATCATTTTGACTACGATCAGAGCAGCAAAGTCAGCTTTGTGTCGTTTGCTTCAGCTTGAAAATATGATGTAAACTATGAACAGGGTAAGATTGGTAGCATGGTGGATAATATCGGACTCGGGGTACACGAAATTGTGAAATATATTTACGACAATGCAGGAAGAGTGACCTCGGTGATCTACGTTGATGTCACTGGAGTCGAAAAGCTATGCGCGGGTCTTTTCATACCTATCCAGGGAGGATAAGCTCGTCAGACTTGAGAGGCAAAGATTGTTGGGACGGGAACCCCAGTGGTCAACGCAAAATCATGACATTTTCATATTACGACGATGGCAACGTGAAAGAAATTTCTGATCATCGTCCCGGGAGTCACAGGCATTCAAGGCGAATCTACACACGTTCTGATCGGTTTGAGCAATATGATAACAAGATCAATGTGGATGGATTTAGTCTTATGCTGCAATGATTTTTGATAACCTCGTATTGCTACCCGGCGTGCAACTTCAAAAGAATAATCCTGGCAAAGAAACATTTACCGGCACGGCGGCCTGGACTTTGCAGAGCACTTACGTTTATACATATAATGATCATGATCTGCCATTGACAAAAACCGGTCATTTTACATTTACGAGGTGGTACCGATGCGGGACGAGCATTCAGCCGGCAATTCAACTTTTCTCTTATTATCAATGGACCGGTGGTCTGAATCCGATCGAGAGCAGCAAGGAAAAGTGAGACAAATAGAAAAACCACAATAATACAACAGCGATGTGACTGTTTTTCATAACCTTGGAGTTCGATGGTTTTGGAGTGAAGGCCGGTGATGTCCACACCAGGGTTTTTACCTTCTCCACTTCGGCCCAACGGATGACTCTTCATCAGCCGCAATGAATTAATCACTTAAAATCGATATCAAATCGAGTGCAGAAACAAGTACAGGGAAAATTGTGGAGTGCGGCTCACCATATTATTGGATCCAGAATATTTCAGACCACTACTTTTTTGCCCATGTACCAAAAAGCACTGGAACAGTCAAACCTATCTGACACCACATTGCTATTGGACTGATGGTTACTGGGGTCCGGTCTGTGCAGCTTCATGGCTGTTCGTGCCGGCGCTGCTGTCGCGGGTATCAGGTAGCTGCTACAGGTCTCACCTCGAAATAGCAGGAACGAAGAAATCCGCGAAAACAATTTTCTCGAAGAAGATCTTGAAGCTCTTCCATTACACGGATGAGAGCTTTGATGTGGTGACTAAGCTTGCAATTCGCTGCATATTGTGCCGGCAATTTTGAAGCAGCATCTGGAGAGAAGCCAAGAGAGTTTTGAAGAAACCAGGCGGCCGCCACCTCGTGATCGTGTATCTGGGATAAGCCCGAAGAAGGCGAAGCAGCAACAATGCTAAAAGACAATCGGCGGTTTATTGCCTCCACCTCCTCCGGGGACGCCGGGTCCTTTCGCATTATCTGAAGAGAAGGAAGAAAATGCAGGAAGCGATTCTCAATAAAGGCCGGACTTAAGCTGATGTCTGGAACTAAAGTTGGTTGCCCGTTGTATACGGCAGAGTCGCCACCAGAAGGGTATAAAAAGCTATCATGGGCACTGGCCCCGCAGCGGCCGCCATTAATCAATACCAATGTGAAAAGGCTGATTAAAGAAGACGATAGCCAAAGCACTCACTGGCGTTCCATCTCACTGAAGATATATATCATCCTCGCAAAATCATTTTTCTCATTTTCCATTTCTGCAAAAATAGTCGGTTGGTCATTGTTAGCCAAACTCCCGGTGCCCATAGGCCAGGGTCTTTGTCTGCGGGCGTGATTATTGATTAATAATCACTAGCGTTGCGTTGTTTTTTATTATAGTTCTTTGAAATTCTTGCTAGATAAGAGTTTGATGAATTTTCAAGTCGGCGACGATTTGAAATTGTTTCCGTTCTTCCTTTGTCTAAACAATTGAAAATGAACCAAGGAAGAATGATCTTTTCTCAGATCATGGACTTTGCCTCTCATGATATTTTTAAGGTTTGTGTTAATCGATACAAAGGCAACTATAAGATAAAAGAGTTTACGTGCTGGAAGCAATTTTTATGTTTAGCCTTTGGTCAACTTACACATCGAGAAAGCATGAGTGATACACTTCTTTGTTTGGAATTGAATGCTGCCAAACTTTATCATTTAGGCATTGGTAATACTGTAGACAAGTCGACGCTTTCTAGAGCAAATGAGAATCGTGATTGGCGAATATTCCAGGACTTTGGATTAAAGCTAATTGAAGAAGCCAGAAAATTGTATGCTGATGACAACCAACTTGAAGTTCGCCTGAAGGGAAAAGTTTTCGCTGTCGACTCTACTACAGTTGATCTTTGTTTGAGCGTTTTTGATTGGGCAACTTTTAGAAAATTCAAAGGTGCTATAAAGATCCATACTCTGTTAAATCTTAAGACCTCGATACCGGAGTTTATTCAGATATCTCCAGGCAGTGTTCATGATGTAAATGTGTTAGACCTGATATCAATCGAAAAACACAGCTATTATGTGCTGGACACGGGTTACATACATTTTGAGCGTCTTCACAAAATCAAAGATGCGGGCGCCAATTTCGTGATAAGAGCTCGCGACAATCTTCAATTTTTAAGACTTGATTCAAGACCTGTAGATAAATCAACTGGTATCATTTGCGATCAGGATATTGAATTAACGGTTTTTCGTAGCAAAGAGCAGTATCCGGATCGGCTTAGGCGCATTCGTTTCTACGACTCAGAATACAAAAAACATTGGTATTTCTGACCAACAATTTCAAACTCAAAGCTCAAACTGTAACACAACTATACAAACACCGATGGCAAATTGAACTGTTCTTTAAATGGATCAAACAGCATCTAAAGATCCAATCGTTTTGGGGGTATTCGAAAACGCAGTCAAAATCCAAGTATGGGTAGCTATCAGCGTTTATGTCTTAGTAGCTATCGCTAGAAAGAAACTCAATATCTCAAATACCATGTATCAAATACTGCAATATATTAGTATATCGCCCTTTGAAAAAGTCAACTTGGCTCAAATATTCACAGATGAAATCCAACAAGATGTCAAAGAACTAAAGACTATTCAATTGAAAATGTTATAATTAAAACGCAACGCTAGTAGATTATTAATTACGATTATTTCGTGCCATCGGACAACGGCTCCTAAATCGGATCATTGGTTGTTGGTAATTCGATAATTGCAAGACAATTTATCCGGGAGCCCTGCGGGATACGATCAATAATTAATAATCAATAATTAGTAATCAGGTTAAATTCACTTCAGTCCCGGGAGATCATTCTATTAAACTGATCAATCCGGAAACTTCTACCTTCGATGCATCAATCGTTGGCTATGAAATACCCGGGCTTCTATGTTTTCTGTTTCTCCATTTGGCCGTCGGCACAAGAAAATAAATGGCCGCTTATAAAGCATTGCGAAGGAAGATTTACTGCAAAGATCGCCATGCCTGTGGGTGGCATCGGCACAGGCAATATTTCGATTGGAGGAAATGGCCAGTGGCGGGATGTCGGAGATCATGAATAAACCGGCTATGGGTTTCTATGGGGCTCATAACCCAAAGCAGGCGCCATTCTTCATGGTCTTTACAAAAAATACTACAGGCGAAAAAAGAACCAAAACATCTGATGGGTCCACTCTCATCGTAACAGATTATATAGGTTCAGAAGGTAGTCGGGCCCCCAATCATGGGTTGCCAAGATTCTCATCCTGCAGTTTTGACGCGGCTTATCCGTTTGCTACCGTCAATCTTAGGACAATGAGATGCCTGTATCAGCCAGGGCAAAAGTTTTTAATCCATATATTCCGGCGCGATCCTGACGCCAGCGGTATTCCAATTGCAGTTATTCGCTATGAGATAGAAAACAAAACAGATGCACCGCTTGAATGTGCTGTCGCCGGCTCTGCTCGATAATTTTATTGGCATGGATGGTTCTGTAGCTGAGATCAGCGGATGGAACAGTGTGATCTATCCATTGGGCACAAAAGATAACTGTAATGTCTTCCAGTCAAACAAATGCCCTTTCAGGAGTATACATGACTTCCGACAGCGTTGATAAGAACTCGAGAGCGTGGGGAACTATTGCATTGACAACACCGAAAACTAATGGGAATGATATTATAAGTTATAGGACCGAGTTCAACAGCAAGGGCTGGAGCTCAAACCTTACTGATCTCTGGGACGATTTTTTCCGATGATGGAATATTCAGGGCTGAGGTCATTTCCATTGAAGATAGACTGATCCGCAGTGGAGCATTGGCTGTCAAATTTACCTTGGGCCGAAAGCAAAACGAACGGTCCAATTCTTCTTAACCTGGGATTTTCCTAACCGGATGAATTGGGATGATAAAGCGATCGTCGGCAACTATTACTCTACAAAATACTCCGACGCCTGGGATGTAATTGAAAAAACGCTCCCGCTCTTGCCAGCTCTGGAAAACAAAACTATTGAATTTGTGAACCTAATTGCTAATAGCAATTACCCGCGGGAAATAAAGGAAGCTGCTCTATTCAACAGCAGCACTCTCCGAAGTCAAACTACATTCAGAGACAAGAATGGAAATTTCTTCGGGTGGGAAGGTGTCTTTGCAGCTTACTGGTTCCTGTCATGGCAATTGCACGCATGTATGGAACTACGAATATGCTTCTCCATTCTTGTTTGGGAGCCTGGCGATGAACATGCGCCAGACTGAATACAAACATGCATTAGATGATAGCTCAGGTCTTATGAGCTTCCGTGTGGGTCTGCCCTTTGATAAAAGAAAATAATGCTTATATCGCAGCAGCCGATGGGCAAATGGGAACGATCATGAAAGTGTATCGCGAATGGCAATTGTCGGGCAATGATGATTTCCTCAGTGATCTTGTATCCTCGGTGTTAAAAAGGCTTTGTCCTTTGCACTGGATTGAGAAGGGCTGGGATGCAAACAAGGATGGAGTGATGGAAGGCTGCCAGCACAATACGATGGATATCGAATACTATGGACCGAATCCTGAGATTGGCTTTTGGTATCTCGGCGCATTGAAAGCCGCTGCCGCGATGGCCACACTACATGGCCGATTCGAATTTGAAAAAACCTGTACTGCGCTATTTATAAACGGAAGCAAATGGATCGATGCGAACATTTTTAATGGCGAATTCTATTACCAGAAGATATGGCCCGTGAAAAAGCAGGAGCGATGTAGCAAAGGGCTTGAGTTTAGGAATGGGAGCAACCGACGTTTCCAACCCTGAGTTCCAGGTTGGAGAAGGATGTCTGGTGGATCAACTCGTTGGACAGAATATGGCTTTTGTTTGCGGACTTGGATATCTCGCTGATCCGGCACACATCAAAAAAGCATTCGCCAGCATCTGGAAATACAACCATCATGTCGGCTTTGGACAATTATTTTAATAATATGCGCTCATACGCGTTGGGTCATGAATCCGGCCTCGTGGTTACTTCCTATCCCGATCCTTCTAAGCGACCTTCCATACCGCTTTCTTATGGCATTTGAATTGTGGACAGGTGCAGAATATACTGCGGCGGCAGGAATGTTGTTTGTCGGTATGGAACAACAAGCCAACCAGGCGATCAAAGATGTGCGGAATCGCTATGATGGTTACAAACGAAATCCTTTTAATGAAGAAGAATGCGGCAATCATTATGTGAGAGCAATGGCGAGCTGGTCGGAGATACTTGCATTGAGCCAATTCAATTATTCTGGTGTCGACAAAGACTTTTTCTATTACGTCGAAACCGGGTAATTATTTCTGGTCGAATGGATATAGCTGGGGAAATGTAAATATAAACGGGAATGACAGTGGTCATTACTGTCCACCACGGACGGCTAAATGTGGAGACAATTCGTTTAAGTAATGGAAAGCAGGTGAAGCTCAAGCAGCCTGCTGTCATTGAAGAAGGAAGGTCTCGAAATTCGCCTGTTCAAAGTAATCAAGGTCAACTTTGGCTTATCAAACAAATGAATAAACTGTAATTTTAACCATGTTTGATATCATCCGGAAAACATATCAAAGTATATTCAACTCAGCGAGGAGGGAGTTCGATTATTTTATATCGCTCCTGAAGACCAAAAGACTCCGCAAAAAACAGTTTTTGCTGGAAGAAGGAGAAGTGTGCAAATTTGGAATGTTTTGTCAATAACGGCTGCCTGCGTCAGTACATCCTGGAAGATAATGGCAACGAACATATCATTCAATTTGCGATCTCCGACTGGTGGATCAGCGATCAATATAGCTTTCTGACCGGGCTCCCCTCACAATACTTTATTGATGCGCTGGAAGATTCAGAAGTTTTATTGATTGGCAAATCTTCCCTGGAAGAACCTTATAGCAAGGTGCCAAAATTTGAACGTTTCTTTCGTATCGCTTTTCAAAACAGTTATGTCGCCTTGCAACGGCGCATACTTGCTAATATCCAGCCAGACAGCGGAAGAGCGCTATCTCCATTTCAACAAAAACTACCCCGATATCGAACAAAAAGTCCCGCAACACCAGGTGGCCTCTTATCTCGGTATCAAACCTGAATCACTCAGCCGCTTGCGTAAACAGCTTTCCAGGGAAGTAACTGTCTTAACATAGATCAATGCATTTTTCTTAACATTCCTCATTGGACAGATTTTGTCCAGGGATCAATTTTGTGGAGTAAAACAATATTCACAAAAATAAATTATATGAGAACGATCAACGAAAAGATCAATCATTTGAATCAACTCGTATTGAATGGTAAACTGCTGGATGCGTTTGAACTGTATTACGATGATGATGTAGTAACGCAGGAAAACGAAACCCATCCGACGATCGGCAAGGATCAAAACCGGAAGAGAGAGAACGAATTCTGGAGAATATCACCGAATTCCGGGGAGCCAAAGTATTGAATGTAGGGGCCGGCGATAATGTTTCCTTTGTAACCTGGCATTTTGATTATACGCATAAAGAATGGGGGTGCGTAATTACACACAGGTTTCGGTACAGCAATGGAAAAGACGGAAAGATCATTAAAGAGCAATTCTTTTATGGTAGCTGAATAGGATCGTGCTGATCTTTTAGTCATTGACCCGACCCGGACATATTTAGCTACATTTGAAGAAAACCTGCCAGGTTCTTCATTAGTGAACAGCCCAAGACTGGTGCAATTCTTCAAGGATTCCTATCTTGTTTCGTCAAAGACAGCGGAAGAGATCGCCGCGATATTTTGTCCAAAAGAAATAAAAAGAATGAATTTCTTTTCCAAAGGGGAAGGGTTTGCAATGACTATTATTTCCTCGAGAATGGTTTTATATAGGGCCTTTGCCCACGACACCACTGGAAATGATGTCACTACCAATTTCTATTCTGCCAACCAGGTGGTATTTGAAGTATCTTCTTTTTAACCGAACAATTTCCAAAGAGAATTACCAGGCAATAGTTGATTGCGAAGGATGGTATATTACTTATGAACAGCTTAACAACCTGTTCCATTCCATGCACGAGTTTCGTGATTTTGGAAGATCGATACCTTGTAAAAGGATTTTTCCTCCCTTAAAACAAGAATGTTGTCAATGATCACCGAAACGGCTGAACAACGATATGACGCACTGTTAAGGACCAATCCCGAAATATTTCAGCATGCGGCGTTGAAGCATATTGCGTCTTACCTCGGAATTACTGATACATCATTGAGTAGGATACGCAAAGATTTTGCTAAGAGGTTAAAGGAGTGAAGGAGGGAAGGAGGGATCTCTTTTCCTCTTACTACTCCTTTAACGTCATGGCCATTTCTTGTCATTTGCAAAGCGGAGCCGGATACGTAAAGATTTTGCCAAGAGGTTAAAAGAGTGAAGGAGAGAAGGAGGGGATCTCTTTTCTCGTTTACTCTTTTAACCTCTTAGCCATTTCTTGTCATTTGCTAAGCCCACACATTAATTCCCATCGTTTCTTTGTGTGGCTAAGAGATTAAAAGAGTGAAGGAGTCAAGGAGGAGATAACTTTTACCTGCCTGATCGTGCACCGCCATCATGAAACACATCGAAGGGAATCTCTTTTCCTCTTTCTACCTCCTTTAACCTCTTAGCCTAAAACTTTTTCACAATGAAAAATAGTTTCTCAATGCCCGCCATCGCCTGGCTATTGCTTACGGCAGTTTGTGTATTCCTGATCTTGCTTGCCTTGAAGATCTCGCTAAAAGAAGAGGCTGGGAAAGGCGGAGACAGCAAAAGATCGTCTTTGCCGCCTCGGTAATCATAACAATATGGATCGCATGGTTAGTGATCCTTTCCTTGAAGGGATTCTTTGCCGACTTTAGCAAATTGCCACCGCGGCCTGCATTGGCTGTGATAGTGCCCCTTCCTTCATCCTGATGTTTGCCTTTTTCAAAAACAGGAACAAAGCTTTTGCTCACGGTTCCTAACCATTGGCTGGTATGGATGCAATCATTCCGGATAATTGTCGAGCTGTTATTATTGTTTGCTTTTTTGGGAGGCAAATTGCCGGTCCAAATGACATTTGAAGGAAGAAATTTTTGATGTGCTGACAGGCATATTAGCATTGCCGGTAGGTTATTGGCTGTTCAAAAGAAAGAAAGGCGCAAAGAGATTGGTCATAGCTTTTAATATTGCCGGGTTGGTGTTATTAATAAATGTCCTGGTCATTGCCGTTTTATCAATGCCGACACCGCTCCGCGTGTTCACGAACGAACCGGCCAATACGCTTGTTGCCCAATTTCCTTTCATTTTATTGCCTGGCGTGCTGGTACCGATTGCATATGGATTGCATATTCTTTCATTGCGACAAATGTTGCTGGGGAACGGGCCGAAGACCGGGTATGCCGCGCTGGGATTGTTGGGCGCGAACAGATTCCTGCCCGCCGACGCGAACTAGCCGATAATATTTGATAAATTGCACCTGGATTTGTTTTCATAATTTAAATTGAAATTCATAGAAAGCAATAAGCATATTACCTGTGGCCGGCATTGCGCTAATGCTATCTTTCTGTACAGGTACGGAGGCAAGGAAAGAAAACCAGTCCGATGGCTGATAATGGATTTGTCGTGGTTGAGTTGTTTACATCCGAAGGCTGCTCCAGTTGCCCGCCTGCGGACGAAGCGATGATCAAACTTTGCGAAAGAATTCCCACAGCATGTTTATTTTCTTGGTTATCATGTTGACTACTGGGATTATATTGGCTGGAAAGACGAATTTGACAATCCTGAATTCACAAAAAGACAAAAATAAATATGCCGAGATCTTCCGGCTGGAAAGTATTTATACTCCGCAAGCGATAATTAACGGAGAAAGCGAGCTGGTTGGCTCGAAGGGAAAGCCAGTTGCGTCTCACTCATACAGGACAAGTTAAAGCAGACCACATCATCCGAAATTCAAATAAATGCCGGCAAGGGCGAGGGGCGAAAAGCTCGTTGTCTCATACAAAACTCCTTCAAGTTCTGAGCATATTTTAAATATCGCGTTGGTCCAGTCGAAGGCATCAACGAAATGTCAAACAGGGAGAAAACAATGGCAGATTGTTGAATCACATGAATATTGTCAGGGATTTCAAATCTGTTTCCATCGCTAAGAGTGGAACAGGCACGATAGAGCTTTACACTACCCCGCGGTCTTGATGTAAGGGATCTAAAACCGATAGCCTTTATCCAAAATGAAAAGGATATGAAGATCCTCGGCGCGACAGTAGCGGGCATTCAATGATTTAATATGATCCGGTTGAAATTAAAGTAAATTCTTATCTGATGCATTTCTGCGTCAACGGGTAAAAATTAATGTAGACTGACTCCTGGCCAATATAATTCTCCTTTTTATCTTTGGCTACTTTAAATTGTTAAACCTATTTTATGAAAACAGTCTCTGCAATTGTTGCAGTCTCGATGTTTCTGCTGGTAGGATGCAAAAAAGACATGACTCCCGCAGGTAAAGCTTCTTTTAATTTTCGCGGCGACACTACTTCCGTCTTTAGAATGGCCACGTACGACACCTGTACACTTTTCTCAGTAATGCTAACTATTTCGATTCGACATTTTGGGATCTTGGTAACGGGACCGTATCAAAAGATAAAAATCTTATTTTGTCTTATACACATTCCGGAACCTATGATGTGAAGCTTACAGTCGAGACATAACAACGGGCAGGAAACGTCAGTAACAAAAAAGTGGTGGTTCTGGATAGAGTTTTAAAGAAAATTATTATTAAAAAGAGTTTTTGGGATACCATCCCGGATCACATACCTAACTTTAACGCGATCTGGCCAACTTCATCAACCGCAAATGTTTTTAGTGCAAACACAGAAAATATACATACGGAGATTCTATCGTTCCTCGTAGCGGTCTTTTACCTAACTCGCCAATACTTTACCGTAGCCAGGTATCTCAATAATGTTTCATGCAATACTACCATTCCAATGGAAATTGTTGTGCCCGGCAAGGTTGTAATTGATAGAAATATGATTTGGAACAGGACGTTTGTGGTCAGTTTGATGGCGAAGACGCGAATAATATTGATTACGCTCTGATGACCAGTATGGGCAGCGGATGCAATTTCGGTGTTCAAAAAGAAGATATTTCGAACAACCAGTTTGTTTTTATATGTGCCCTGTTTAGTTCACTGAATTTGACTGTGATTTTGAGTAAAGGGTCAAGTTCATCGGGTCATTATTCCTTGTTCAATATTCATTATTCATTGGGTATCTTAATTGGCAACGGTCGTTATTGTTTTACCTAATCGTTTCTGTTGCCGGATTGATTAATTTCGTCATTTCAACCTCAGACAACGTTTGTGTTCTTAACGCAATCGATTTCACGACACGCCAGGTAGTATCAACACATCAATCTTCCTGTTTTATTCATTCTTCTGTGCAGCTCTGGCACTATTTTCAATTATCTTCCCGCTGAAACTTTCCCGTCGTATAAATAATCAGACATGAGAAGAAAAAGACTTCATTAAGAACAGTACCCTGGCCGCCGCTTCATTTGCCATCTTGCCCTCAGGCAGCTTATTTGCCGGCAGCGTTGAAACAAAAGTAAAGATAGGTTTGATTGGAACCGGTCTGCGTGGCCAGGAGCATCTGGATCTTTTATTGAGAAGAGATGATGTGGAACTCGTAGCCATTTGTGACGTAGATGACCACATGCTCGGCATGGCAAAAGAGATAATCAGTAAGAGTGGGAAAAAGATGCCGCAAGTATTTACCGGCGATAACTATGCATGGAAAAAACTGCTGGAAACAAAAAACCTTGATGGAATTATCACTGCGACACCCTGGGAATGGCATAAGCCCATTGTGATTGGGGCGCTCGAAGCCGGGATCAAATATGTGGCCACCGAAGTAGTTCTCGGTATCACACTGGAGGATCATTGGGAAGTGGTAAGAGCAGCAGAAAAAGTACAGCGCGAATGTGATGATGCTGGAAAATGTTTGCTACCGCCGCGACGTGATGGCTATATTAAATATGGTAAGGCAGGGTTTGTTTGGCGAGCTGATCCATTTGCAGGCAGGTTACCAGCATGATCTGCGTGAGGTAAAATTCAACGATGGGGTGCAACCTTATGGACATGGTGTTGAGTTTGGCGACAAAGGTTTTTCCGAAGCGAAATGGAGAACCAATCATTCTGTTCATCGCAACGGTGATCTTTATCCAACGCATGGCATTGGCCCGGTAGCCAACTACATTAACATCAATCGGGGTAACCGGTTTCTTTCGGTAAGTTCATTTTCATCCAAGTCAAGAGGCCTGCATAATCACATAGTAAAGAATGGTGGCGAAAATCATCCCAATGCAAAAGTCGTTTTCAAACTGGGTGATGTGGTTACAACATCGATCAATTGTGTAAACGGAGAAACGATCTTGTTGCAACATGATACCAGTTTGCCAAGGCCCTATTCACTTGGTTTTCGCGTCCAGGGCACAGAAGGGCTGTGGATGGACGTGAACAATAGTATCTATATCCAGGATAAATCGGCAAAAAATGATCAATGGGACAATGCAAAGGCCTGGTTGGATAAATATGATCACCCCTTATGGGCAAGATGGAGCAAGGAAACGGCGGGCGCCGGCCACGGCGGTATGGACTTTTTCGTAATTCATTCATTTATCGAATCTGTTAAACGGAAAACTCCAACACCATTGGATGTTTATGATGCCGCAACATGGAGCGCCATCACGCCGTTGAGTGAGCGATCGATCGAATTGGGAAACGAGACCGTAGAATTTCCTGACTTCACGGGTGGACAATGGATGTATCGAAAACCGGTATTTGCGTTGAATGACTCCTATTGAACACGGATTTCACGGATATATACGCGGATTTCGCGGATTAATCGCGATTTCACGGATATATCGCGGATTTCGCGGATTAATCGCGGATTGGGGTTTCAGGGCGAGTTTAAAAAATTGTAACCACTAGCATATTATCGATCATGATAGAATCTGTTTTATCAGCCTACGGATTTTATGACAACGAAACGGATGTCCAGTCGTTTGGTAATGGCCTTATTAATAATACCTGGAAAATAACATCAGACAATAAAGTTTATATTCTCCAGAAGGTAAATGATGCTGTGTTCAAGCAGCCGCACGATCATCAGCCATAACATAAAATTGATAAAGGATCACCTCGATCAACATCATCCCGGCTATAATTTTGTTGTACCGGTTGCGGCCGCAAATGGAGATGAAATGGTTTTTGTGAGAGAGCTGGGATTTTTATCGTCTATTTCCATTTGTGATGAATTCACATACAAAAGAAGTAGTGGAAACACCGGACCAGGCGTATGAGGCGGCTGTTCAGTTCGGAAGGTTTACAAGGTTGCTTTCCAACATGGATGTAACCGGTGTTGAAGATCACCATTCCTGGATTTCACGATCTCTCTTTGCGATTTGGTCATTTCAAATCAGCATTAAAAAATGGGAACCGTGAAAGGATCAAAGAATCAAGGAGAATTGATCAGGATCATTGCCGATCATGAGGATATTTTGAGAACCTACGATCAACTAAAGACGAATCCCGCGTTCCGTCGCAGGGTAGTGCATCACGATACCAAGATCAGTAATGTGTTATTTGATAAGTATGATCGGGGATTATGCGTGATCGATCTTGATACCGTGATGCCGGGTTACTTTATCAGCGACGTTGGCGATATGATGCGGACCTATTTATCGCCTGCCAATGAAGAAGAACCCGACACGGACAAGATCCTCATCAGGGATGATTTTTACAACGCTATTGTGGAAGGCTACCTGCAGGAAATGAAAGACGAGTTAACGGATATTGAAAAGAAGTATTTCTTCTATGCCGGTAAATTCATGATTTATATGCAAGCATTAAGATTCCTGACTGATCATCTTAACGAGAGCGTGTATTATAGAGAAGATTACTCCGGGCCACAACCTTGGCCAGGGCAAAAACCAAATGACCCTCTTGCATTAGTCTGCTTGAAAAAGAACGGCATCTCAACGGCCTTGTCTGATTCTTAACATAAATAATAACCTGTAGTATTATGAAAAGAAACGAGTTCCTGCAAAGCACCGCGGCAGTGATCGGCGCCAGCCTCCTGCCTTCGTTTAGTTTTGCTGAAGAGTCCAAGAAAATCGGCAAGATACGTTTTGCCTACCTGACCGATACGCATCTTTAAACCAGGTTCGGTTCCTGAGGCTGGCTTTTGCCAAAGCCCTTCATCACGCACAATCATTGAAGCCCGGAGTTGATTTCATTATCAATGGCGGCGATTCGATCATGGATAGCCTCGAGGCGGACAAACAAAAGACCCAAACGCAATGGGACTTGTTTCACTCGGTTTTGCAGAAGGAAAATAGCTTACCTATTTATCATTGTATCGGCAATCATGATGTGTGGGGCTGGTTCATTAAGGAAAACAAACCCGAGGCTGATAAGCTTTACGGCAAGCAATGGTGGTAGAAACCCTTCAAATGTCGAAGCGATTCTACAGTTTTTCAAAGGGTAAATGGCATTTCATTGTGCTTGATAGTACGCAGCTCAACCCGGCTGGTGGCTATATTGCTGCTATCTCGATCCTGAGCAATTGAGCTGGTTGGAGACTGAGTTGGAGCAAACCCCAAAAGATAAATTCATTTGTATCGTTTCGCACATTCCTATTCTTTCTATTTGTGCGGGATTATTTTTCGATAAGACAGAAGCGAATGGCGATTTAAAAATACAGCGCAACCTGATGCATACTGATTTCCTGGCATTGAAGAAGATCTTCATGAAACATCCGAACATCAGGGTCTGTCTCAGTGGTCATATTCATTTACAAGATGAGCTCGAGTATCTTGGCATAAAATACTATTGCAATGGCGCGGTTTGTGGCAATTGGTGGGGTGGATCCTTCCAGGAGTTTGCACCCGCGTATGCAGTTGTTGAGCTGTATGATGATGGGAATTGTTCCCGAACGATGGTTGATTACAATAGCTAAAAGATTATTAATTATTTATTATTGATTACTGGCTGTAGCTAATTTCAGCAGTATCACGACTTGCCATTTGTAAACCGATGATGATGAGCCACGAAATAATAAATAATCAATAATTCAACGTGACTGGTATGGGTTGCTGATTTTTATTGACCGCTGACTTACGTATAATCAACTGAGGTGCCAACTTCTTCGTTTCAAAATCAGTCACCGGCCGCTTACTTTCTATCAATTGAATCAGTAAATCAGTAGCGATCTCACCCATTTCAAATGCCGGCTGTTTGATGATCGAAAGAGGAGGCTCGATCAATTCGGCGGTGTCGGAGTTGGAGAAACCGAGAAGACCCATATCGTCGGGTACTTTGACCTTATTTGCTTTTAGGACCCGCAGACTCCCTGTTGTCAATTTATCGCCAAGGGCAAGAATAGCATCTGGCCTGGGTTTTTGATCCAGCAACTCTACCACTACCTGCTCCACTTCAGACAGAAGCAATCCGCCATGTATACAATATTTAATATAATCCTCATTCTCCTTCAGGCCATGATCGGCTAAAGCAGCTTTATACCCTGCCAAACGGTCTTTGGTAATAGACAGCACCTCGTTATTGGCCACTGCGGCAATTTGGGTGTAGCCATTTTGAATAAGATACCGGGTAGCGTCATAAGCTCCTTTGTAATTATCTACAGTCACTTTATGTGTATTGATCTCATCGACGATGCGATCAAAAAATACGATCGGCATCCCCCTTTCATGCAGCTCTTTGAAATTGCTGAAATCCTTTGTTTCAGATGCTACCGAAACGATCAAACCATCTATGGAGCGTGAAGTCAGGTAATGGAGATTGATTGCTTCCCTGTCAAATGACTCGCGGCTCTGGGAAATAATAACGTTGTACCCGTTTTTATACGCGATGGATTCAATACCATCGATGGCCTGCGAAAAAAACTATTGGCAATTTCAGAAACAATGACCCCGATAGACCGGCTTCTTCTTTCTTTCAAGCTTAAGGCGATCGGGTTAGGATGGTAGTTGATCTTTTCGGCGTATTCGAGAACAAGTTTTTTGTCTCCGGGCTTATCTCATAGCTATCTCTTAATGCCCTTGATACGGTAGAAGTAGACAGGCCAAGAGCTTTGGCGATATCCTTAATTGTAACGGCTTCAAACTTCATGGCAAATTATTACTATGGGGCGTTGGTAGAATAAGACGACCTGGCTATAAAAAATACAGATTTAGACGGAGTGGCTCCCATTGTAGTTATATACATGGAGGTGTGGCAACCCCGGACCTATTTTAGCCCGATCTGAACATTGGAATTATTTGATAAGAATAAACGCATAACGAATTGTATTACAAGCTCCAAATTATGTAGTTGCCGGGAACGATTGCGTAAATAAATCCCTTGAAAACTTTCGGTAGAAACCAAGATCTGCTTAGACTTGTTCTGATTTTCGGCGGAAAATACGGACAAACCTGCTCTGTCCCCTGAATGCTTAAAGAAAATGCTTGCGGAATGAAAAGATTGCTTTGCTTTGTACCTGGGCGTTTATACCATAAAACGGCTCTGATTTCTACCTTCCTGTCTATTCTTTTCCTGCATTTTTTTTACCTGTTTTTCATTGGATCGGATTGGATTTCGTCCGGATTTTTAGTGTACTAAAATCAACAGCAACCAATAATTACGGCAGGCAATCACTGTCGTTATTTTAATGACGTATACAGCTATCTTTAAAAACTGCATTATGACAAGAATTTTCAAGACAACATTCTTAGCCGGCATCTTTCTTTTCATTGCCGGCGCTTTCACCAATCCTGCTTTTGCACAAGGCAGGAAATAAAAGGCCGGGTGACCTCCGAATCAGAATCAACCACTATCGGGGATTACGGTCACTATCAAAGGCACAAAGACCGCCACAGTAACGGATGCAACCGGAAGCTACTAGAGATCACGGTCACCGGTAATCCTGCTTTGGTATTTACATCAGTCGGTTACCTTGCTTATGGAAGTGGGCACAGGCAATAAGAGCGAAAATAAACGTGTCGCTTGCCCAGGAAGTAAAGACCGGTGAAGATGTGGTAGTGATCGGTTATCAATCGATAAAACGAAAAAACCTATTAGCATCTGTTTCTTCAGTCAGTGCTAAGGACCTGAAGGATATACCGATCAACTCTGCTGCCGAAGCATTGAATGGAAGATTGGCGGGTGTAACGGCAACAACCGCTGAAGGCTCACCCGATGCTGACATCAGGATCAGGGTTCGCGGAGGTATGTCCATCACAGGTGATAACTCGCCTTTGTATGTAATCGATGGCGTGCAGATGGAAAATGCGCTCTCGATCATCTCTCCGCAGGACATTCAATCGATCGATGTTTTGAAAGATGCTTCAGCAACGGCCATCTACGGCGCCAGGGGAGGAAACGGGATGATCGTCATTACCACTAAGGCCGGAAGACCAGGTAAGCCCAAAGTTAACTTCAATGGTTTTATGGGCTTTAAGAGTCTTGCCAAGGGAATTAGACGTACTCGATCCGTATGATTATGTTATTTACCAGTCGGAAAGATCGAGGGGCAGCAGTACAGATAGCACAAACTTTGTTACCAACTTCGGTCAATGGAGTGATTTGGACAAGTATAAATCAGTAGAAAAAATAGACTGGCAGGATTCAATCCTTTGGAAGAACAGGCTTTTTGCAGACTTATAACCTTGGCCTGAACGGTGGCAGCAAGAAATTTACCTATAACCTTGGATATACCTATAATGGAGATAAGGCAATAGTTCAGAACTCCAGTTACAGGAAGATATATTTTTAGCTTCAAGGGAGACTATAAGATAACTAATAATATAAAACTCGGAGTAACGTCGAGATATACCAACCAGACTGTATTTGGTGCGGGTGTGTCGGATACGAAAGGTTCTTCCTACAACAGGTTGCGCAACGCGGTTAACATACCGTCCCTTCCTTTCCGCTGGCCAGGATATTGATGAGACCGATCCGCTTGCGGACCCCAACCCAGGTAATGGTCTAGGTTTAGTGAACCCGATCAAACTCGCCAATGCCGAGTACAGAGCCAAATCTACCAGCGCCTATAATGGATCAGCTTATTTAAACATTAATATATTAAAGAACCTGACCTTCAGATCAACGTTGGGATACGATGACAATAGGTTTATCGATAGACAACTCAGCGACTCCATCACGCCTTACTCGATGATCTCCGGTGGAGCCAAACCCATTGCCGGGTTGGATACAGTGTACAAAAAGACTATTACCAACTCAAATGTATTCACCTATACCCTTGCCAATTTGGGCGGCAAACATGATATTGATGTCGCTTGTCGGTGAAGAGACATATGATCTCAGAACTGAGACCCACTCGAGCCTCTTTAAAAGCTACCCGACATTCACGCCGCCAGACGCTGCGCTTTGTAAAAACGAATTTGGGCCAACCTTTCGCAGGCTATCCCAGGATGGGAAAGACAAGGTACACAAGCCTTTCGTTCTTCAGCCGGGTGAATTCACATTCATGGATAAATACCTCTTCTCCTTTAACGTCCGTGCCGACGGTTCTTCAAAAGCATTTGCCCTGGCAAACAGTGGGGCTATTTCCCTGCCGGATCATTTGCCTGGAGGATCAAGAATGAGAAGTTTATGGAAAATGTATCATTCTTCAACGATCTGAAGTTGAGAGCGGGTTATGGGCTTGCTGGTAACAACAGGATCAATGATTATCTTTTCCTCCACAACGTTTAGCAACGACGGCCGCTATTTCTATGGTATCAATAATAGTGTAGTTACCGGTTACTATTCCACCAGTCTGGCCAACCCGGAACTTACATGGGAATCTACAGAGAACCGCAACCCGGGTATTGACATGACGATGTTGAACAGAAGAATTGATTTGGAGCGTGGATTATTATGATAACCGGTCAAAGGATTTGCTGCTTTTGTACAAATAGCGTCTACCTACGGTTATCCTCAGCAATACCAGAATATCGAGTAAGACAGCCAACAAAGGCTGGGAAGTGCAATTGAATGCAGCAATGTGTCCGCAAGACTAATTTTACATGGAATGCAAACTTCAACATTGCGCATAACCTGAATAAAGTCGTAGCACTTGGAAAGAATCAAACAGTTTCATTCCTCACCGGGCCCAGCTGGAGCGTATCAGGTCAGCCGGTGGATTACGTAGAAAAGATCCGGCTCGCCAGTAGGTTCAATTTGGGGATGGATCACGGATGGATTCTATTCCGTGAACGATTTTAATTACGATGCCACTACGCATATGTACACAATAAAGAGTGGTGTGGCAGACATGTACAAGATTACTGGTGGCTCAGTACCTGGTGGTCTTAAATTTAAAGACATTAGTGGCCCCAACGGCACACCGGATGGCATTATCGATGACTTTGATAAGACCATCATTGGCAACCCCACTCCGAAATTTACCGGGGGCTTGAACCAACAATTCACTTACAAGAACTGGGATGCAAGCATTTTTGTGAACTTCTCTTATGGCAACGATATCTATAATGCCAATAAGATTGAATTCACCAACAGGTATACTAACAATTCTAACATGCTTTCGATAATGCAAGACAGATGGAGAATTGTAGATGCCAATGGAAATACGGTTCAGACAACTCAGACTCTTACTATCCCTCCAGTTGGCGGTGTTCCGAAAGTTTATGCTTTTGGCCCACCACCTGATGTATTAGGGAGCATTGAACGCGAATGCAAAGATCTGAGCAACCTGTGAAAGGCGCTGGGGCCTTCTATCCCCATTCATGGGCCATTGAGAGACAGTTTCTTTCCTTCGCATTAACAACGTGACCTTTGGGTATGCCACTTTCTGCGAAGGCAGTGAACGCGTTGAAAATGGAAAAGATCCGTTTGTATTTTACAGCGAGCAATCTTGCGATCATCACCAATTACAGCGGATATGATCCCGAAGTAAGCGTTAGAAGCAATCCATTGACACCGGGTCTTGACTATTCCGCTTACCCCAAGAGCCGCAGCTTTATTTTTGGTATCAATGCCACATTCAGATAATTAATATTAAAACTTGCAACATGACCAAGTATCTAAATAAATTAAGCATCTCAGTTATCATATTTCTCGTATTGATCGCTGGAGGATGTAAGAAATTCCTAAACCAGACGCCTATCACTGAAGTGGGAGCCGATAAAGTATTTGCTGACGCAGCTGGTGCGTACAAGGCATTGGTCGGCGTGTACAGCCGTCTTGTAGGCGACGCCGGCTATGGCATCCGCCTGAGTTTATATTACCGCGGGTTGACAATGACGAAATGCAGAGGTCCAACAGGTAATCCAGACAACGATCGTCGCGATATTGCGCGCTATGCAGCGGTTCCGACGAGATGCGCAATTGCTGAATCCATTTAACCAGATCTTCCAGGGAATTGAATATGCCAACATCTGTATTGACCAATATTCCAACGATGGCCGGCTATGCCGACAACAAACAATTGTAGAGAATGCAAGGCGAAGCTTTGGACGTTGCGCGCACAATTTTATTTTGAAGCGATCCATAACTGGGGCGACCTTCCTGCCCATTTCAGACCTGCTTATGCCATCTCAGGCGAAAACCAGTTCCCCTCAAAAACAAATCTCGATTCGCTTTACGATCACTTACTGGCTGATTTGAAGGATGCAGAAAACCTCGTTCCCTGGCGCAATGACATCGCAGGCATCGGAGACCCCACTGACGAAAGAATAACCAAGGGCGCTGTAAAAGGATTGAGGGCAAGGATCGCTTTATTCAGAGGAGATTATGCATTGAGACAAACGGGCGGCATGCAGAGAGGTTCCAACTACCAGCAGTATTATCAAATTGCAAGAGACGAGTGCAATGATATCCGTCACCTCCGGCCAGCACAGTCTGAATCCAAGCTATAAGTCACTTTGGAAGGACCAGGTGTGTGCACGCAGATGGCCGATCCAAACGGAGAACTGATGTTCCAGCGCAAGTGCAATTGGCAGAACAGGGGCAGAAAGATACCAAACTGGGTTACTACGATGGGCCACGCGTAAATAATTTAGGTAATAGTAGATGTGAATCCTCTTCCCAGCTACTCTCTATCTTTTCGATTCAATCGATCAAAGGAGGGATGTTACATTGGCCCTTTACTTTTACTAATACCAATGGTACGAGAGTTGGACAGGCTATTACTAACATGAATGATGGTAAATACAGGGAGAGACTGGATCACCAATCCTACTATTTCTCCCACCGATGCCGTTCAGTATTTTTGGTTTGAAATGGCAAATACTTCGTTATTCAGATGTAGTGTTGATGTTTGCCGAAGCTGAAAACGAGATCACTGGCCCCACAGCCGCCGCTTATAATGCAATCAACATGGTAAGAAGAAGAGGATACGGAAAACCAATAACCACTCCGGATGCGACAGTAGATCTTACTGGCAGCTGGTTGACCAAAGCCGATTTCTTCTAAGGCCATCGTTCGGGAAGAGCTATTGGAGCTCGGCGGCGAAGGCATCAGGAAATATGATCTTATTCGTTGGAACCTGTTTGGGTGCCGCTATCGCAGAAACAAAGGCCAATCTCTTAAAAAATGTCGACCAATACGGCCATGACCAACCCAAGCTACATGGCTGGCTATCCCAGCTATTGTCTTTCAGCGAGTCTTCCGAATGGCATGTTTTTTATCCCACTGCCACGGCAGACAATAACAACTTTGGCGCCATTTGCCAGGCCAATTCTCTGTACACAGTGCAACCAGCTGCGACCCCGGCTGGCACGACGAAAGTCAACTGGGTGAGAGCCGAAGCAAGCACAACTGCTATTGATTGCTTTGCGACAGGATACGTTACCGGAAAAGTGAATTGATGCCGATACCTCAGAGTGCAAGGATGCCAATGTTCATTTAACACAGAACCCAGGATACTGATAAGTAATATAAACCACCGATCACAAATAAGGCTGCTTTGTCCTGAGGAGAGCAGCCTTATTATTTTTAGCAAAGTCTGGTTTCGAAAACTATAAATATGAAAAAACTCCGCCTTGTATTGCTTTGGAATGTTGTGTTGTTATCCTGCAATGCTCAAAAGCAGGCGGCAGTTGTGACCGATACAAAGCCGATTGCATTTCCCGGGGCAGAAGGATTTGGTAAATACTCAACTGGTGGAAGAGGCGGAAGAGTTATTTATTGTTTCCAATCTTAGATGATAAAGGCCAAGGAAGTTTTCGTGAAGCGGCAGAGTCAAAGAGAATCGAATCATTGTATTTGCCATTTCAGGGACGATACACCTGCAAACCAAACTTAGCATCAAGGGCAATTCGTGACGATTGCAAGGCCAAGCCGCTCCCGGCGGATGGAATTATGTCTTGCTGACAATTCAGTGAGCCTCGGTGGCGATAATATCGTTGTTCGTTACCTGCGTTTTCGCATGGGTGATAAATACCAAAAAGGTGGAATGGTAGACGGCAATGGCGGCGATGATGCGTTTGGCGGCACAAGACAGAGCATATCATCATTGATCATTGCAGCATGAGCTGGAGTACCGATGAAGCATTCTCCGTTTATGCCGGCGACAGCACCACATCACAGTGGGAACATCTCGTTTCCGGAGCCATTAATTCACTCTATACCATATTTGAAGCTGGCGATAATCAGACTATGAACATCCTGGATTATGCGGGGCATTTGGGGAGTGCCAATCTTTCCGCCCCATCATGATTTATTTGCCCGTTGGCAATGACTGCGAGATCTACTCGTTTCGACGGAATAAGAAATTCTCCCGAAGAAAAATTGCGATTACCGCCAGCAACGTGATCCTACGATTGGGGCAGCAATACTCTGTCCTATGCTGGTGAAGCGCGGTGATGACCATTATCGTCAACAATTGGCCACACAAGTGTCGGCCGCTCCACCAATGGAAGCGTTAAGTTCAGGATAGTCGATCCAGGAAAAAGAGGAATCCCCCTTTTATTCCTGCTGGTAAATGGTATGTAAACGTGCGGGATTATGTTGACAATGCACCTGACGTTCTCAGATGACCGATCGTAAGGGGATTCGCTACTCGGGGAATGGAGGAACAGAAGACGATAAAAAACAAACGCTGATCGATGCTTCCTCATCCCGCTGAAGACGTCGCGATGCAAGCTGCAAGGAACGCTTACACTGCAGTATTGGAGAAGCAGGGTGCGAATTTACCCTCGAGAGATATATGCCTGGATCAAGCATTGTCATATGATGTTCAAAGAACATGGGCGGGCATGAGTCATTGATGTGCGCAGGGCGGTTTCCGCACCGGAACCGAATTCAAACTAACCGTCGATGCCATGGCCCGCATTGAGATCATTGCCTGCTCTCAAACGGCACTGAATGCAGATGCGGGATGCCCGATGGCTGGGAAAAAGAAAAATGGATTGAACCCAAATGATCATAGTGACGCATCCACGAGACCATAAAGTTTGAACAAACTTTACACCAACATAGAAGTACATCGCACGCGATCTTTGTTTATCACACTGAGTGGCCGTTGTTATTGCCACGGTTACCTAACAATAAATAATCTCTAATTCAGCCAGAAGATAAAAGCTGAGCAAGCCGGGAATACCGGATTACCTAGAAGGAACACGAAGAACACGAAGCGCGCACAAAGAACACGACGTTGTGCCAACGTCGTGCGTCCACGCTAGAAAGCGGTGACGTCTGGTCGTTTCACCTGTTCGTGTCCCGCCAGCTTCCGCTGCCGCGTCAGAATTATCATACAGAACGATGCCGGTATCGATTGCGCAAACCGACATGATATTGACATTACAGAAAATTTCTACTCATCTCCGACTCAGCGCGAGTATGTTGGTCAATGCATAGCCTTTAGGCGCCCGGTTTTTCGGCTCCGTAGAAAGCTATTTTTATAGGCGAGCACAACTCGACTGGCGCGCCAGCCGCAGGCCTCTACGTCAAACGGACTATGTATTAAAATCATAATTGCAGGAAATGAAAACAAGATCCGTTGCTGTTCATGGCGCTGGGTATCGCTGTCGGCATTTTCTGTTGCCCGGCACAACAGAAGATCACAATTTGGTTGATTGGCGACTCTAAGCTCATGTATCTGTGAAGGATGAGGAAGGCTTATCCCGAAGCGGGCTGGTGGATATCTGCCATTTAATGTTTTTCTGGGATTCTACGGTTGTTCGTTGAATCAACCGGGCTTGTGTGACTGGACATTTCACCCGCACGTCATGGAGGAAAAAGATGGGGCCCTGTAGCTAGATAACATGAAAGAAGGTGATTATGTTTTCATCCAGTTCGGCCATAATGACGGAGTGCCACAACGAAAAAAGCGCTGTGTAACTGAACAGGATTTCAAAACCTAACCTTGTGCATCTCTATAACCAGCGCCACGAAACGCAGCAGGAAAGCTGATCCCGTATTGATCACCACCCCCGTCGCAAGAAGAAAGTTCGATCTGTAGACGGTCACCTCCAGGAAACCCATGCCCGTATATGCTTCCCCCAAATAGTAAGGGATGTGGCCAGGGAAAATAATGTACGGAGTGATCGATCTTTACTGAAAAATAGCAAAGCTTTGTATACCAACAGTTGGGTCCTGGCAGCTTCGAGGCTCCTGTTCTGTACTCTGTCTTCCACCTGCCGAGCACCCTGACTATCCCAGAAACACAGAAGCAAGCAGGATGACACTCATCCTGACGAGCTGGGCTGCAAGAAAAATTGCAAAGGAGATCGATGCTGCGACTGAAATAAGAAACCTGAAACTGGAATTGGCGGAGCAGGATATCCACACGAAAAACACTGTCGTGAAGGGAACTAATATTAACATGTTTATGAAATAAATTTAACCCCCATGCCAGCGCATTAAAAAAGGATCTCTTCCTGCTTCGTATTGCTGTGTTTATCGGCATTGGGCGAGAGTCATTTTCCCAGACGGGCAACCCACAGCAGTATAAAGTACATATTCACGGTAGCCAAGGATGGAAGCGGCGATTATAAATTCATCCAGGATGCCATCAGAACGCGACGCGCGGTCTATCCATTGGCGCCCAGCTACTCACCTTACGTATACGCGGAGTTTACTATGAAAAGATCGTGCTCCTTCTGACAATACAGATGTAACATTTATCGGCGAAAGCGTTGAAAAAACGATTATCACCTTCAATGATTACTCAGGAAGGGAAGGGTCAACCGATCCACTTCTTACACGGCAAAGATCTCGGGCAACCGGTTTGTAGCAGAAAATATCACCTTTGTCAACTCAGGCCGGCCGGTGGGACAGGCTCTTGCCCTGTACGTTGATGCGGATAAGGCCGTGTTTAGAAAACTGCCGTTTCCGTGAAACCAGGATACCATTTTCCTCGCCGGCGAAAGTTCCAGGCAGCTTTTTATCGATTGCTACATCGAAGGCACTACTGATTTATTTTCGGCCCATCAACTGCTATATTCACAAATTGCACGACTACGATGCAAAGCAAATTCATTCATTACAGCAGCTAATACAACACCGGGAAAGAAATTCGGTTTTGTGTTTCTTGACTGTAAAAATAACCGCTGATTCGTCCGTAAATAAACTTTACCTGGGACGACCTTGGCGCGCTGGTCAAGGACTGCTTTTATTCGTTGCGAACTACCGGCTCAAATCGCTGCAGAAGGTTGGAACAACTGGAGCAATCCTGAGAACGAGAAAACAGCTTACTATACCGAGTATAAAAACAGCGGACCGGGAGCTGTGACAGAGAAGCGCGTCTTATGGGCAAAACAATTGACAGAACAAGGAAGCGAAAGATTATACCATTGACAACATTTTCTTGAGTGAGAATGCAAGCGCTGCACCCGAAACAAAATGGTATCAACAAATACCGGTAAAACAATTTGAGTGGCCATCAGATAAAAGCAAACAATGAGAAAAACGAAAATCGGCTTATTGACGGTCATCGGTTTCGTCTCACGCTCGTTATTGCGGGCCAGAGAACGATCACTGTATCTAAGGAGGAATGGCAATTTTACAACTGTACAGGCCGCTTTCAACTCTGTTCCACTAAATAATAAAAAACCGGTCGTCATTTATATCAGGAATGGCATATACAAGGAAAAGCTGCAACTCGATTCTTCCAAAAACTTCGTAACGATTATTGGTGAAGACAAGTCAACACCGTACTTGCCTATGACGATCATACCGGACGCGTTTCTCCCAAAGGCGATACGATCAATACAAGAACTTCGTGGAGCTGCTGGATAAAGGCGGATGATTTTGCTGCAAAAATATAACTTTTCAAAACGATGCGGGCTTCACCGCGGGCCAGGCCGTAGCGCTGGAATCCGATGGCGACAAGGCTGTGCTTAGAATTGCCGCTTCATAGGCAACCAGGATGTATTGTTTACAAATAGCAGCAAAAGTCGCCAGTATTATGAAAATTGTTATATAGAAGGTACAACTGATTTCATATTCGGGTCATCCACCGTTTGGTTTGAACAATGCCATATACACAGCAAGAAGAACTCTCACGTTACCGCGGCATCTACGCCGGCTGAACATCCGTTTGGCTATGTTTTTAATGATTGTGTACTCACAGGAGATACATCGCTGCGCAGTCTCTTTGGGAAGACCCTGGCGGCCCTATGCCAGTGTCACCTACATTCATTGCTTTATCGGTGACCATATAAAGCCAGAAGGCTGGTCAAATTGGAACAATACCGAGAACTATAAAACGACCAGATATGCAGAATATAAAAGCTATGGGGCTTCCGCTGACACTTTGAAGAGAGTTGACTGGTCAAGGCAATAGACGGATGAAGAATGCAGAAAAATACACCTTGAAAAATGTTTTTGGAGGCTGGACGCCCGAGTGAAATACTACAATATTCAATACCCAATTTTCAAGTACATCTCGGTTAGCAAAGAGTACTTTTGATTCGTGAGGTAGCGAGGCTATCAATTGACCAACGTATTGGAAGCCTCGGCAAATGAGCATATGAGCATTGAATATTGGGTATTGAGCATTAAAGGCAGTTTTTTGAATGAGAAAGATAGTCATTATAGCAGCGCTCATATTTGTGACTTGTCTATGCAAATGCACAGAAGTGCATCCGTATCGAAGGTTTGGGTGGCAGACAACGGGAGACGGCACATATAAAAACCCCGTGATCAATGCCGACTATTCTGACCCGGACGTTATTCGCGTCGGCGATGATTACTACATGGTATCTTCGAGTTTTGAGGATATTCCCGGATTACCCATCCTCCATTCAAAAGACCTGTCAATTGGACCATCATTGGTCATGGATTGAAACGTCAGCTACCCCTCGATCACTTTTCACAGCCTCAGCATGGCGGCGGTGTTTGGGCGCCATCGATCCGCTATCACAATAATGAATTTTATATCTATTATCCTGATCCTGATTTTGGTATTTATGTTGTGAGGGCGACAAATATCTATGATCCCTGGAGCGATCCGGTTTGGTGGAAGGAGGCAAAGGGCTGATCGATCCTTGCCCGTTATGGGATGACTCAACGGAAAGGTATATCTCGTCCATGCCTTCGCCGGAAGTCGCGCCGGGCATCAAAAGCATTCTCGTCATTAAACAAATGAATGCTGAAGGAACCAAGAAAACATTGGATGAAGGGACGATGATCTATGATGGACACGAGACGGATCCCACCATTGAAGGCCCGAAAATTTATAAGCGAAACGGATATTATTACATACTCGCTCCTGCCGGAGGTGTAAGCACCGGGTTGGCAATTAGCCTTGCGCAGCAAAGCATTTATGGGACTTTACGAGCGGAGAGTGGTGATGGATCAGGGCGAAACGACTGTCAACGGTCCACACCAGGGCGCCTGGGTTGACACAAAGAGCGGCGAAAATTGGTTCCTTCATTTTCAGGACAAAGGGGTCCTTATGGAAGAGTGGTGCATCTCCAGCCAATGAAATGGGTCAATGACTGGCCGGTAATTGGGATTGACAAAGATGGCGACGGCAAAGGAGAACCCGCTTCTCGACTTACAAAAAACCAAATGTTGGTAGAACATTTGCTGTGGCTTCTCCTCAAAGAGAGCGATGAATTCAATGACAATAAGATCGGCCTGCAATGGCAGTGGTATGGCCAACCCGAAAGCCACCTGGGTTTTTGGCAACTCGGGCAAGGATCATTGAGATTATTTTCTGATAAAATGCCAGATAGCGCAGAATTTATGGTTCGCGCCTAATGTCGTTGTTACAGAAATTCCCGGCCGATGAGTTCATGGCCACAACAAAAATGACGTTTCAGCCCAACGACCGCCTCGAGAATGAGAGGCGGGATTGACCGTTATGGGTTTCAGTTATTCGAACTCTTTGCATTGAAAAGCAGAAAGACGGGGGTCTATCTCGTCTACGAGTAGTTGTAAAGCTGCGGAAAAGGAATGCCGGAAAACGAAACTGCATTACTAAGGTTAAATGACAGGATAATTTATTTAAGAGTAGTGGTGACAAGCGGAGCAAAATGCCGGTTCGGTTATAGTGCCGACGGGAAGCAATTCACTGATGCCGGCCAGGAGTTTCAGGCTGAAGTGGGCCGCTGGATCGGTGCCAAAATCGGGATCTTTTGTACCAGGGAAACACAGATCAATGACTCGGGCTATGCCAGACTTTGATTGGTTCAGGATCAGAGCCAATCAATAGTCGATAGTCGTTAGTCGATAGTCGGAAGTGGGAGTCAAGATCGGGGTCCCTCCCTGAATAAGTGGCTAATAGCCAGTGATTATTCCCTATAAACTAACGAGTAATGACTAATGACTATCGACTTCTAACCGGCCGATAACGATTGCGTAAATAAACCACCTCTAAATGTTTAAAAATGATGGGCTTTAGGGTAAAATTGTAGAGCAAAACAACTTGTTTACTAACGATCTTATCGCCGTTATGAAAAGATATTTCAGCATAATCTTCACCGCGTTTTTCTTTCTGTTGCTTCAGCGCAATTCAAAGGGAAGTTGCCGGTTATCGTGGAACCGAAGTTCAAAAAGACACCATTGTGATTAGCAAATATGGGGCGGTCCCCGACGGCTATACGCTAAATACGAAAAGCATCAATAGCTGCTATTGATGCCTGCAGTAAAAAGGCGGCGGCGTTGTGTTGGTCCCGGCTGGCTTGTGGTTGACGAGGCCCTATCGTTTAAAGAGCAATGTCAATCTTCACCTGGCGACGGGAGCCACCCTGTTATTTACAAGAGATTTTGATCAATACCCATTGGTCCAGGAGCAACTGGGAAGCGAGCCTGCCGCAAATGAGAAATCAATCGCCGATTTCGGCCACAGGAGCTACGAACATTGCTATCACCGGCAAAGGGATCATTGATGGTAATGGCGATGCATGGAGAATGGTGAGAAAGACAAACTCAATGAGACGCAATGGAAGAAACTGGTTGAATCGGGCGGTGTGGTGAGCGATGATAAGAAAACCTGGTACGCTTCCGAAAAGACTTTGAAGGGATCACGATTACAAAACCCCGGTGCAATATCAGCCGAGAGGGATGCTGCTTTTATGCAAGTATCAAAGATTTCCTGCGACCCAACTTACTTGTTCTTGCCAACTGTAAATATATTTTGCTCGAGGGTATAACCTTTCAAAACTCTCCCGCGTGGTGCTTGCATCCGTTGATGAGTGAACATCTTACCGTCAGAAATATTTTTGTAAAAATCCCTGGTACGCACAAAATGGCGATGGTATTGATGCTGAAAGTTGCAAAAATGTCCTCATAGAAAATTCGGTATTCGATGTAGGTGATGATGCCTTGTGTATGAAAAGCGGCCGGGATGCCGAAGGCAGAAAAAGGGCAATGCCGATCGAAAATGTGATCATTCGCGGCTGCACGGTGTACGCTGCTCATGGCGGATTTGTTATTGGGAGTGAAATGAGTGGTGGCGCCCGCAATATCTATGTCAGCAACTGCAGTTTTATTGGCACTGATATCGGTCTTCGATTCAAAACGACCAGGGGTCGCGGAGGCATCGTCGAAAATATCTATGTCAAGCAATATTAACATGAAAGATATTCCTGCCGAGGCGATTTTGTTTGACATGTATTATATGGCGAAAGACCCGGTAGTGTTGGCAGGTGAGAAAAGAGAATTGCCTCGAGTTGAATTTAAAGCGGTAGACGAAACTACTCCTCAGTTTCGTAACTTCTATATCAGTAACATTTATTGCAGCGGCGCCGAGAAAGGCATATTCATCCGGGGATTGCCCGAAATGCATGTAAAAGATGTCGTGCTGGAAAATATGGTACTGCAGGCAAAAGAGGGTTTGACATCCAGGAGGCCAGCGGTATTGTCTTTAAAAACATCAAAATGATCAGCCAGGAAACAGACCCCGTCATCGATGTGGTGCAAAGCGATAAGCTGACGTTCGACAATATTACTTATAAAGATGGATCGGAACCATTGTTCCACGTAAATGGGGAAAGAAGCAATAGCATTAATATCAAAAACACTGATGCTTCCAGGGCAAAGGAGAAGATAGTGTATGAATTGGGAGCGACGGCGAAGAGTGACGGTGAAGTGAGCCGGGAGCGCGAGTAGCCGGGAGCCTGGAGTCGGGAGCCGGGAGTCGTTGGACCCCGAAGCCTGAAGCCCGAAACCCGAAACTCGCAACCCGCAACATCAAAGGAGACAAAAAAATAAAATGAAGGAAGATTTTTACAACAGGATTCTTTGGCAGCGACAATAGCTGTGTCCGCAACAACGGGCGCTAGCGACCGGCGTATGCTCTCTATGCTGAAGAAGATGGCTTCGACAGTCATGAATACCTGGAAAGATTCCTTTTCTCTCGACAATAGCGCCCGCTAAATGGACTTACGATATGGGCGTGGTATTAAAAGGCTTTGAGAGGATTATGGAGAAACACCGGCGATGTAAAGTATTATAATTATATCCTGAAGCAAATGGATTTTTGTTAAAGATGATGGGACTATTAAAGGATATAAACAAGAAGAATACAATTTGGACAATATAAATAGTGGCAAGCTCCTGTTGTTATTGTACCGCGTAACACAAAAAGGATAAACTATACTTAAAGCCGCCAATCCCCACGAGAGAGCAATTCAGGAACTATCCCGAGGACAAAGGAGGGCGGCTTCTGCATAAGCAAGGTATCACCTCTCCTCAAAAATAATGGCTGGATGGCTTGTACATGGGCGACGGCCATCGGCGCTGAGTAATGCAGATTTAATGCAGCTGAAACTCCGGATTTCCAGATGATCCATCGCCAATCAATTTATCTAGGATGGAAAAGCTTACGCCAGGGAGATCCCAGGGAACCCGAGGCTTAGCTCTATCAGCGCCTGGGACGAAAGCAAGGAACCGCGCGACCGGGACCAGTCAGCTGACCGGCGCTCTCTCTCCCGGGCCAGGGCTACTGGGTTGGTATGCCGATGCCTGCTTGGTGATGCATTCGATTGGCTTCCCCAGGATCACCCCAAACCGAAAGGACACGTTGATTTTTATTAAATCGATTGGTAACGGCAATCGCAACTCAGCAGGACCCCAGAGACTGGGCTTATGGTAATGATATTCTCAGTTATAAGTGCCCTATAAGGAAAAAAATTACTTGAAGCTTCCCAGCAAGCTGCCAATATGTGCGCATGCTATTCGCAAAAGGAGTTTCGCAAAGGATCGTTACCGGCGGCCAGGATGAATGTCGCGGTAAAGGGTACCAGTGGAATCGCCAGCCAACTCATGCAAGGAAGAAAATGGCCAGCAGAGTGCGGCCGAGGCACCGTAAAGGTTAGACGGTGGTCTCGGCGGCAATCCTTATCGCGACGGCAGCGTTTAACTACTGTATGATGGAGCCTGTATGTAGTGAACGATCCCAAGGGTTGATCGGCGCTTTTTTACTCTGCAAGCATTGAAACTGAACTCCATCGATGACTCAGTCAACGTCGGTCATGGGAAGCACTAGTGTTGTATTGATACAGAATATTTTAACAGAGTGAGGAAGAAAAAAAGGTGTACAGGTGGCGAGGCGAGTTACTGGCATTATGTATGGGGAGGGCGCAAAGACTTAAACCGGAGGATTTGCCGGATGGGGATTATGTATTTCAATAAATATGGGGCAAAGCTCGCTTCTTTGGATGTGGCGCCAACAGCCGATAAACTAAAGGGTGCCTTGCAGCATATCATTGCATCGACCCTGACTGTTATCACCAAGGCCATAACTCCGATCTGCCACAATGAGTGTTTCGGAAAAGACATAAAGCCAATAAGCGACTGGGGTGACGGCCGGTGTGTTGGTATTAATGGCAAAATGACAGCGCCAAGCTGCGATCATTCGTACATTTCAATAAATCCGGCGATCTCAATGCACTTCGGCCTCAGATTTTACCAACAAGAGCATCAATATGGTCAAGAACGATGTGTATGAACAGGGAGTTGTCGTTCCAAATGACAAAATTGGTCTTTTCAAGGAGCCTTATAAAAGATGTACTTGAAGGAGATCAGTGTATTAACCGTAAAGGCGCCTGCAAAGGCATTAGCGACCAAGCAGAATGATTTGTAATCATTGCCACGGCAAAAATTGGAAAGGGAACCGTATTTTGCTGTGGAGTGATTCCACGGTTGTATAATGAATATTTAGATGGGAGGAAACTGCCTGCTGAATATCCCAACTTCAGAGCGGCAGAAGATCTTTCGCAGTGGTGGTTGATGCAAAGCAAGAACTTTAAAACCTATGCTTTGGCTACAAATCCATTAATGAAACTAAACGAAGTGTTAACATGCAATTATCACAAAGAGCCATCAAAAAAATTTCGTCTCGGCCGGGGTTGATCACTCCGGTGCGAGGTGACTTTCCCCGCCGGAAAAGGTTTTGCAATTCGGTACGGGCGTACTGCTCCGTGGGTTGCCCGATTATTTTATTGATAAGGCTAATCGTAGCGGGAGTTCAATGGCCGCATTGTGCTTGTAAAATCCACTTCGCAGGGTAGTGCCGATGCTTTGAAAAGCAGGATGGATTCTGCATCTTATTTGTTAAGGGCATTGAAAATGGCATCATAAAAGAAGAAGCGATAATCAATTCTTCCATAAGCAAAGCGCTTTCAGCAAAAGAACATTGGAAAGAAATACTTGGCTGCGCCGCAATCCCGAAATGAAGATCGTAATTTCCAATACGACTGAGGTAGGCATCGTGCTCACTGATGATGATATCCGACTATCGCCTCCGCAATCATTTCCTGGTAAATTACCGGCTTTTTATATGAACGATACAAAGCCTTCTACGGTAGAGAAGACAGCGGTACAGGGTGAGTCATACCTACCGAGCTTATCATTAATAATGGTGACAAGCTCCGGTCAATCGTGGTTGGAACTGGCTTCACGGTGTCCGAAACTAATTTCATACAACTGGTTGCAATCGGCAAAATCATATTTCTGTAACTCTTTGGTCGATCGGATCGTGCCTGGAAAATTGCCGGATGGAGAAGAAAGAAGGCCGAGGAGAAGCTGGGATATATCGATGAACTAATGATAACTGGCCGAGCCATTTCGGCTTTGGGCCATCGAATCGGATATAGCGAAAGGGTGAGAGAGATACTGTCCTTCTCTAAGGCTGATGAAGGAGTTGTCATTACGCCTGACATTGAAAAGTTCAGAGAGCTTAAGCTGCGATTGACTTGAACGGTACTCATACGTTTTGCTTGCGGATTGGCCTTCCTCGGCGGCTTTGAGACGGTGAAAGCAGCGATGAAGGATGAAGGAAATTTCTTCTTTGTCCACCGGTTGATGATAGATGAGATAGCCACTGCCATCCAGGGCGAAATAATTTCGTACAACGATGCTTGCTGTGCATTTGCAAAGCAGGTATTGGATCGCTTTGGGAATCCATTCTCGATCACAAGTGGAGCAGCATTGCAATGAATTTCACCTCTAAAATGAAACAGAGGAATATACCATTGCTGTTGAAGTATTACAATACAGAAGGCAAAGTGCCAGCGGGATGGCACTTGGCTTTGCGGCCTACGCTCTTGTTCATGAAATGCCAACCCTGCGCGGATGGACAATATTATGGAAAGATCAATGGGCTAAAATATCTTGTCCCGGATGAGAAAGCCTCCTACTTTTCTTATCAATGGGCTACAGGCAATATAGATACCTTTGTAAATAATGTTTTCTCTCGGATCAACAACTCTGGGAGCTAATCTTTTATCTGCTGAATGGATTTGCTGCAGCGGTGAAAGACAATTTAAATCTTTTGGAAAAGCAGGGTGTGTCGGCAACACTTGCTGATCAACGAATGAAAATAGTGGCTTGACATGAAGCAAATTGTTTTGAAAGTACATCAAAGGATAATGTGCTCGTGGCATTAAGGGATATTGCCAAAGGAGAGGTTGTTTCTTATAATGGCGAAAGATATGAGGCGCATGAAAAAATACCTGCCAAACACAAAATGTTTACAAAAGACATGAGCACTGGTGATAAGGTGATCATGTACGGTGTATTGTCGGCAAGATGCAACATGAAGTTCCAACCGGGGGACTGATGACCACAGCAAATGTGAAGCATGCGGCGGATCCGTATGAATACAGACCTTTTCATTATGAGTGGCATGCACCTGGCATTTCTAAATTCAAAGGAAGAACGTTCAACGGTTATTACCGGAAAAATGGAAGAGTAGGACACAGCCAGATTATTGGTTGTTCATGCCAACAGTGTTTTGTGAAAACCGCAATCTGGATGTGATACGCGAAGCATTGCGCAACGAACTGGGTTATGCTGTTACGGACAGGCATAAGCAAAAGGCACATCATCTGTTAGAATTATACAAAAGCGGCGCAGATGTAGCATCGGCTGACCTTGAAATAAAAGAAGCTACTGTTGCCACCAACCGTGTCTTTACAGAATGTCGATGGCATTAAGTTTTTGAATCACCAGGGTGGATGTGGCGGTACCCGGCAGGACGCAGCGATATTGAGTAAGTTGTTAGCTGCTTATGCAGATCATCCGAATGTGGCCGGTGTGACGATTTTGAGCCTGGGATGCCAAAATCTTCCAGACAAAAAGCCTGCTGGAAGATATCAAATTACGCAACCCTCATTTTGATAAACCCTTTTGCTTGTATTTGAGCAACAGCAGTCCCAAAGCGAGGAACAATTGATTACCGAAGCGATCAGGCAGACTTTCTTGGGTTTGATTGAAATTAATAAGCTCGAAAGGAAGCCGGCGACGTTGGATAAACTAACTACTGGCGTCAAATGTGGCGGAGTGATGGATTTAGTGGAATATCAGCCAATCCAGCAGTCGGGTATTGCTCGATTTGTTGGTGGCGCATTGGGCGGGACGGTTTTATTGGCCGAGTTTCCTGAGCTATGCGGCGCTGGAGCAGGATCTGATTGACAGAACCAGAAATGAGGCAGCCGCAAAGAAATTTATTCAATTGATGGGAAGTTATAGCGAAGCCGCTACCCGAGTTGGTTCAGGGTTTCATATGAATCCCTCGCCTGGCAATATCAAAGATGGGCTGATAACTGATGCGATCAAAAGCACCGGTGCAGCTAAGAAGGGTGGAACGTCGCCTGTAGAAGATGTCTTGGATTATACCGAACCAGCAACAAAGCCCGGATTAAATCTTGGTTTGTACACCGGGCAATGACGTGGAAGCGACTACCGGTAAGGCAGCAAGTGGGGCTACATTGATCCTATTTACTACAGGCCTGGGAACGCCCACAGGTAACCCTGTCTGCCCGACTATTAAAGTCGCGACCAATTCGGCTCTGGCTAAAAGAATGAAAGACATCATCGACATAGATTGCGGACCGATAGTGAGGGAGACAAGACGATAGAACAAATGGGCGAAGAAATATTGGAGTATTGTATTAAAGCCGCAAGTGGCGAAAGTGACCCCGAAAGCTGTGCAGTTGAATCAGGATGATTTTATTCCCTGGAAGCGTGGTGTTTCCTTATGACGTTGAACCTTTGAACGTCCATATAGTTGAATAATGAAGGAAAAAAGGCTATCGTATACCGCAGTTCGTTATATAACACATAAAGAACTTGTATAGAAACAATTTTTAGATGAAAATTTCTTGTTGAAAACAAAGACCGCGCAGCGTCTCTACCATGAGTTCGCTAAAGACATGCCTGATCATCGATTATCATTGTCATCTGCCACCCCAGCAGATTGCCGATGACATTCAATTTAAAAACCTCACCCAGGTGTGGCTGCTATGGCGATCACTATAAATGGAGAGCCATGCGCACGAACGGTGATCGATGACAGCTATTGTACCGGCAATAAAAGTGATTGGGAAAATTTCAGAAATGGGCCGAAACCGTTCCATACACCTTAAGGAATCCTTTATATCACTGGACACATCTCGAACTGCAACGCTATTTTGACGTTCACAATATATTGAACGCGGACACAGCGAAAAAGATTTACGATGACTGTACCGCCAAATTGCAAACAAAAGAATTCTCAGTGCGCAATCTTCTTACGGAAGATGAATGTACGCCTGGTTTGTACCACAGATGACCCTGTTGATTCGCTGGAACATCACCAGAAAATAAAGGACGATCGCTTCGAAATTCCCATCCTTCCTGCTTTTCGTCCCGACAATGCAATGAATGTTAGTGACCCGTGCAAAATTTCTTGCGTACATTAAGAAACTGGAAACAATCACCAACATCGCCATTTCATCATTCGATGATTTCCTGTATGCATTGCAAAACCGCCATGATTTTTTTGCATCCATGGGTTGTAATGTGTCTGATCATGGACTCGAAGAGATCTATGCAGATGATTTTACGGGATCAGAAATCGATGCCATCTTCAATAAAGTGCATGGGGGAAGAACCTTGAGTGAAGCTGAGCAAAGAAAATTCAGGTCGGCAATGCTGATCCATTTTGCCGAATGGGATTGGGAAAAGAGGTGGGTGCAGCAATTTCACCTGGGTGCCTTGCGTAATAATAATTCACAGGATGTTGCAAACGTTGGGTGCCGATACCGGCTGGGACTCTATCGGCGACTTTTCACAAGCCAGAGCGTTGGCTAAATTTCTTAGACAAGTTGGACATGAATAATAAACTTAGCGAAAACTATTCTATACAACCTCGAACTCCGCCGACAATGAATTAATGGCGACCATGATGGGCAACTTCAATGATGGGTCGGCAGCTGGCAAGATACAATGGGGATCGGCTTGGTGGTTTTTGGATCAAAAGGATGGAATGACGCAGCCAGATCAACACGCTCTGTCAAATATGGGATTACTGAGCCGCTTTATCGGTATGCTTACCGGACTCGAGAAGTTTTCCTCCTTTCCCCGACATGAATATTTCAGGAGAATATTATGCGACCTTTTCGGTGATGAGATAGAAAATGGCGAGCTTCCCTAATGATATCGTATGGATCGGAAAAGTGGTGCAGGATATTTGCTTCAATAATGCGAGGAACTATTTCAACTGGCAACTGGATCCAAAGCCCGTTTCGATAAAGACAGTGAACGCATAAGGCTACACCGGCAACGATACCGGTAAAAGATCTGTGCAAACGTGCGTATTTGCAGTTGCATACTGTACTTTCGAGCAATTCAATAACTAAAATATAACAGGAAGAACATGTCTAAAAAAGTTGTAACCCTGGGAGAAATTATGTTGCGCTTGTCTACTCCTGATTTCAAACGATTTGTACAAGCGGATACATTTGATGTTACCTATGGCGGAGGCGAGGCCAATGTGGCTGCTGCATTATGCAACTACGGGTTGAAAGGAACCTTTGTGACCAAAGTTCCCAACAATGCTATTGGTCAGTCGGCTATCAATCATCTTCGCCGGTATGGGGTCGACACTCAGCACTTATCGCAAGAGGCGGTGACAGGCTGGGATCTATTTTTGGAAACCGGGGCTTCCATGCGTGCATCTGCGGTGATCTATGATCGGGCAGGCGCGTCCATCGCCGATGTTGATGTGTCCGAATTTGACTTTGATAAGATACTTGACGGTGCCGATTGGTTCCATACCACAGGCATCATACACCGGCATTGAGCGACAAGGCAGCGAAACTGGCAGAAGCGGCATTAAAAGCGGCCAGGGCGAAGGGAATAACGACAAGCATCGATCTCAACTATCGAAAAAAACTTTGGACCAAGGAAAGGCAAGTGAAGTAATGACAAAGCTTTGCCAGTATGTGGATGTTTGTATCGGTAATGAAGAAGATGCGATACCATCTCTTGGGTTCAAAGCAAAGGATACGGATGTAACGAAGGGCGAATTAAACCTCGAAGGATTCAAAGATGTGTTCAAGCAGATGAAAGATAAGTTTAGGATTCAAGTACATAGCTTCATCTTTGCGCGAAAGCCATAGTGCCAGCGACAATGGATGGAGTGCGATTGGTTTACGACGGCAAAGATTTTTGTCATACCAGGAAATATGAAGTGAGGATTGTTGACCGTGTGGGCAGCGGCGATTCATTCGCCAGTGGCCTCATCTATGGCCTTGTCACCGGTATGAGCATGAAAGATGCTGCAGAATTTGGTGTAGCCGCCTCGGCCTTGAAGCACACGATACCCGGCGATCTGAATCATGCAACGTTGAGTGACGTGAAGGATTTGATGAAAGGAGATGCGAGTGGAAGGGTGCAGAGATGACATTAGGTTTAAGGATTTTAAAGGTTCAAGGGTTCAAAGTTAACCTGGAGGTCTGCGAGACACGCTTGTCGAAGGGCAGTTCTTTACTCGACAATTTTTAGTGATTACAATTATTCTCTTTCCGCTGTAGGGTTATTAAGTCCCTCCTTTGGAGGGATTTAGGGAGGCCTTTTCTTATGATTATAGATACTCTTGTAAACGCTTCGAAATATTATTCCATTCATCCGCTATTAGCAAAAGCCTTTCAATACATACAGCAAACCAACCTGGATGCAATCGAGATGGGCAAGTATGAGATCGATGGTGACAAACCAGAAAGCGACTTTTTCCAACAAAAGGGATGACTGCTGCCGAATCCATCGCCAAATTTGAATGTCACAACAAGCACATCGATATCCAACTTTGTATAAACGGCGTCGAGCAAATCGGCTGGAAACCCAGGGAGAAATGCAAAGTGGAGAATGGGGGCTACAACGCAGAAAAGGATGTACAGTTGTATAATGAAGCACCCGACATGTATTTTCAGTTGACCGATGGTCAATTCGCGATATTATTTCCCGAAGATGTGCACGCGCCGATGATTGGGGAAGGGGAAATAAAAAAGCTGGTGATCAAAGTCAGGATTATAATTGTTGGGAGAGGCCTTTGCCCCGCCCTTCAGGGCGGGGATACTAGAAAAAAATCAATTATCATTGGGCTTTAGCCCAACATAAACATGAATAGCATGCCAACAAATCAAGAAGTGATAGATGCAATAGTAAAGCAAGGCATATTGCCTCTGTATTACAATGCCGATGAAACCGTAAGTGTTGAAATTCTCAGGGCGATTTACAAAGCAGGCATCAAAGCAGTAGAACATACCAATCGCGGTGACGCCGCTTTAAAGAATTTTAAAAACTCGTCGAAGTAAGAAACAATGAAATGCCGGGATTGATGCTTGGAGTAGGTACCATTAAGTCGCTACCAGGCTGCAGAAGATTATGTAAAGGCTGGGGCTGATTTCATGGTAAGCCCGGGTTTTGTTCCTGGAGGTAGCAGCATACGCAGCCACGAAAAACATGTTTTATGCACCCGGCTGTATGACGCCTTCCGAGATCATTGCGGCTGAGAATGCAGGCATTGGTTTCATCAAGCTTTTCCCTGGTGATATGCTTGGCCCTAAATTCTTGTCCTCGATCAAAGAGATTTTTCCAAAGTTGTTGTTTATGCCGACGGGGGAGTGGACACAACGAAAGAAAATATTGAGGGATGGTTCAACGCGGGTGTGGTTGCAGTGGGCATGGGTAGCGCTTGTTAGCAAAAAATTGATGGAACAAAAGAGATTATCTTACTATCGAAAAGATGACACAAGAGGTATTGCAACTGATTGCTTCGATTAAAAAATGAGACCGGTGGAGCCGGGTCACACTTTAAAAGTCAAATGATGCAGCAAGCCATAGGAAAGTACAGGTGGACGATATGCGGACTTCTGTTCTTCGCCACAACCGTAAATTATCTTGACAGGCAGGTATTAAGTCTTTGGCAACCCTATCTTGCCGATCCCAAAAAATTTAATTGGTCGAATACTGATTAATGCAAATATCACTGCGGTATTTCAATTTGTATATGCCTTTTTCCATGTTATTTGCAGGCAGGATCATCGATAAGCTAGGTACAAAAAAGGGTACGCGTTAGCAATTACTATCTGGTGCGCTTGCTGCCATCATTCATGCATTCGCGATTCAAATCGGCGAAAAGATTTCAGCTATGTTAGGATGGGCGGGAATTGCTGGCTTTTCGGTTTCTGTTTTGGGATTTATGTTTTCCCGAGCTGTGCTTGCCTTTGGCGAGGCCGGCAATTTTCCTGCAGCCATTAAGGCGACGGCGGAATACTTTCCAAAGAAAGAAAGGTCTTTGGCTACAGGTATTTTCAATTCGGGATCGAATGTCGGCGCTATCCTGGCTCCATTGACTGTTCCCTGGATCAAGCTACACTGGGGATGGGAAGCAGCTTTTGTCATCATGGGTATTATCGGATTTTTGTGGCTTGTACTATGGTTTATTTTTTATGAAAGGCCTGAAAACAAAAACGTCTTTCCGCTGAAGAATTCGCTTATATAAATAGTGGTGAAGAGGAAAAGCTGAGCCCAAAAAGAAAAGGTGCCGTGGGTCAAATTGCTTGGGTATAAACAAACGTGGGCATTTACATTTGGTAAGTTTATGACCGATGGCGTGTGGTGGTTTTTCCTGTTTTGGTTACCAGCTTATCTCAAGGCCCAATGTGGAATCGTAGATGAAGCCGTGATGCTGCCCCTGGCATTAGTATACACGATGGCAATGATAGGAAGTATCAGCGGCGGCTGGTTCCCCGTGTATTTTATCAGAAAAGGACACCTGGTCTATAATGGCCGGATGAAAGCCATGCTTTTTATTGCTTTTTTCCCTTTGATAGTACTTGCAGCACAACCCCTGGGATATATCAGCTATTGGATTCCCGTCATCCTGATCGGTATCGGTGTATCTGCGCACCAAGCATGGAGCGCTAACATTTTTACAACGGTTTCGGATATGTTTCCTAAAAAGCAGTGGGCTCAGTAGTTGGGATTGGTGGAATGGCAGGCGGCCTGGGAGGTGTTGCTATGTCTAAATTGGGCGGTGCTTTATTCGATCATTATAAAGCATTAGGCCATCTTGAAACCGGCTACTCTATTATGTTTGCTATATGTGCGGTCTCCTATTTAATAGCCTGGGTCGTCATGAAAATGCTGGTACCGAAATATAAACCCATCACTGACCTGTAAGAAGTCATTTATCATCTTGATTTATTGAAGTCTGAATTTTGGGCTAAAGCCGATAGTAGAGAACATTTTATTGCCCCGCCCTTAAGGGCGGGGCACAAGCATACAAGCTCAATGGGCTTTAGCCCAACCTAGCTTGCTGTTCAGACTGACTATTTTTCTCCCAGATAGTTCTCTTGTAGACTGACTCTTTAAAGAAATTTCCACCATTGCATTGATTGATCGCCATCCCACCAAACCCACCTACATTACATAATGTATTACAATTTGCATCTTTGATCATTGTGGAACCATCGGCAATCTTACCTGTGTCGGGTTCAAAAGCATAAACCAACTTGCCTCTGGAACTCATATTCCTTCACAGAACCCACCATCCAGTCACGATCCTTACTGTGCGCATTAATTTCTTTATAAATACACTCTCGGCAGACCAGATGCAATTTCCTTATTATGACAGGAGGTGAAGGCAATGACAAATGACAACGCTACAAGTAGGATGACCTCATTTTTATACTAAAGATGGGTGTTGAAAAATTCGTTGCATCAGGCATAGATCCCTTTCGATCGCATCCTGGTATTTTTCACTGATCACCTTCGCTTCATCGATAGTTTGGGTGTCAGCTCACCCGTATCGATGGTCCAATCATTGGGTAAAAGCTCGAACTTCTTATTTGTTCCACATGGTTAAAATATTTATTGAAGCTCTCTACGATGTCTTTGAACATTTCAACCACTTTTGGATTATGGATAAGTTCTTCATTGGTGCCATTAGGTACACCATGCTGGCTGCACCAATCGCGAAGATTGCTAAAGGCAGGGATAATCAATGCACCCACAAACTTTCTTCCTGCACCCAGCACCATTACCTGTTCAATGAATGGGGATTCCTTCAATTTGTTTTCAACAGGAAGCGGTGCTACATATTTACCCCCACTGGTCTTAAACAGCTCCTTCTTCCGGTCAGTTATTTTTAAGATTTGCTGACCATCATGGTTGGGATTGGGACTCATTGTCCCGATATCGCCGGTATGAAACCACCCGTCCGTAACTGTTTCTGCGGTCAGGTCGGGTCGCTTGTAATAACCCATCATGATATTCGGTCCCTGGCAAAGCACTTCCCCGTCTTCGGCTATTTTTACCTGTACGCCATCGATAATTGGGCCAACCGTTCCAAACATCCTTTGCTCTTCCTGGAATCGATTGACAAGCTATTACAGGGGAGGTTTCTGTAAGACCGTAACCTTCCATGATGATAATTCTTGCAGCAGTGAAAATGCGGATCAATCTCACCTGGCAAGCCGCGCCACCGGTAACGATACAACGTATGCTATTCCCAAGTCCTTCTCTCCATTTATTAAATATGAGTTTATTGGCGATCGACAACTGCATGTTGTACCATGCGCCCTGTTTTTGTTGATCTCATATTTTTCAGCCAGGCCGTGTGCCCAGGAAGAACAGCTTCTTCTTTTATCCCCGTCAGTTCATTTCCCTTTTGCATGATGCGATCGTAAACTTTTTCCAGCAGGCGAGGCACTGTAGTAAACATGTTCGGCTTAACTTCTCTCAGGTTGTCCGGCAATTGTATCGAGGCTCTCGGCGAAATAAATGGATGTGCCCTTGAAGAGGTATAGATAACTTACCATTCTTTCAAAATATGATTGAGTGGCAGGAAGCTCAATGCTTTTTCACTTACGGGCGGGAAACATGGAATGCAGGCCATTACATTGAAAGGATATTCTCATGGCTGAGCATAACTCCCTTTGGTGTACCTGTCGTGCCGGATGTATAAATTATTGTCGCGGCATCCTTATACCCGATCCCTGTCTGCAATCGGTTTTATTTTCGCAATCAGCTCAGGAGTGCTTTGAGCCATTACTTCCTTCCAGTGCCGGGCATTGACCACATGTTCGAATGCAAAGATTGCAGTTTACCGAAGGAGGCGATCCTTAATGCTCATTACCTTGTTAAAACTGTCCTCATCGTTTACAAAAACCATTTTTACCTGCGCATCATTCAAAACAAATTCCAGTTCATTCACATTGATAGTAGGATAGATCGGCGTAAGCAGGGCGCCAATTTGTTGCACGGCAAGGTCAAGCAGCAGCCATTCGGGACGGTTTTTGCAGAGTATTGCCACTTTATCCCGTCCTTCCACCGTCATGTCATTTGGGCCAATGCCCATGCTGAGCAGTCCGGCGCTTAAGTCATTGACGATCTTACTTGTCTCCCCGGTGCTGTATGTCTTCCATTGCCCGCTTTCTTTGCCGGCCAGCAAGACTTCAAGAGGCTTTTTTCAAGGTGGTACGAAAGACAATCAAATAGTCGCTTGGGTTCAATCATGTTAGGAATCGTTAGTAATTTATCTCTTTCCCGCTTTCTTGATAAGACAAATTAGTCAAAAACTAACTCAAAAAAGCCCCGCACCTTCCCGATCCTTCGATTTCCTCAGGACTATCGGGAGCGCGGGACGCAAGCTCATATTACGGCATTATACTATCGATAATACTGTCCGGAAGGCATCTTAAACACCCTTGTCTTTTTGAAAATTGCTGAAAGCTGCAAGTATTGATCAGGGTGAGTCTTGGGTCCAGTTGTCTTAAGCTGCAAAAGGTCTTCTACCGGTCCGAATAGCCATTGATTATAGGCTTCAAACATGCCATCCTCCAGCAACTGTCTTTGAAAATCGAAAAGTTTGAATGGGAACTCGGGTGGCATAAGCAACATACCAATCCGGTATGAAACGTGACCGGATCATGGTAAGTGTTTCGATCGTGATACCGTTATTGGCGATAGAAGATTGTTTGGCCATCGTCCTGCAGGAACGCTTTGGCGAATTCACTCTTGTTTTTTTCTTCGCCTTTCATCAGGTCCGCTTCGGCAAACAATTTCTCCTTGTATCCTTTCAATAAAAGCTGCTTGATAGCAGCAGCCCCTGTCCGTAAGACTTTCCATGTATTCACAAATATTTCCCCGTACAACAGACTCCAAACTTTATCCTTTGTATAGAAATAATAGAGCGCTGCATTGTAATAGCTACCCGCATATGTCGGATCTACCTGTATGCCCTTTTCCCATTGATCAATCGCAGAATAATCCTTCACCGACCAAAGCAATCTTCACCATACTCACTACATGTTAATGGTCCGCTGTTAGGAAATTTCTTCAGACCCCTTCTTGTATACCTTTTTCGCAGTCTTCGGGCTGCTCGTAGCGCCTCGTAGACATTGCCTGCTAATCTGGAACACAGACGACGTCTGCGTCGTCGCGGTCAACCAATGCTTTGACGCCTTCGAGCGCCTTGGTATAATCCCTCTTTCAGATAATAGCTCATCACCAGATCCTTTTGCAACTCCAGGCTGTTCTTGTCCTGTTGTAATGCGCGAACTAATGACTATCGCACATCGAATCACCCGAACGCATAGCGGCTTTCGCATTTTCATGCATCGTCTTTACATCGTCGGGTTGCGCAAAAGTTATTGTGACCAGGCAGAGGGCAACAAACGAAAACAGAAGTTTTTTCATAATACGATCAGATTTAAGAAAATCCCTTGAGAGATCTCACAAATTAACGAATATTTCAAGGTGGGCGATGAGAGAGCCTGTTAAAAAAGAAATTAGCCCTTTAAGAAAATCGCTTTAGTGTCCTATGCTTAGGTGAGTGAATCAGATCAAATGCGTCAGCAATCCGTCTCTCAATTTCGGTTCAAACCAGGTGCTTTCGGGAGTCACTTTTCCACTATCGGAGATATCAAAAAGCTTTCACTATGGTTACGGGATATAAACTGAAGGCGACTTTCATCTCCCCACTATCAACTCTTTCTCCAACTCTTTTAACCCGCGGATACCGCCGACAAAATCGATCCTTTTGTCAATTCGCTGATCCCTGATGTCAAGCAGTCTGTCCAGAATATTAGATAAAAATAGTTAGCGTCCAGCACACCAATGGGATCGGCAGTATAGTTCCTTTTCTCGATGCCAGGATATACCATTTTCTCCATCGAGATAGCATTCAAATTCATGAAGCTGGGTTGGTTTTTTACCGGTTCGGGACTTTCCGTTATGAAAAAATCATCCCGGAGGGCGCTGATAAAGATCCTCTGGCTCCATATCCGTTCGAGATCTTTCACCAGCCCGATTGTAATCGAGGATGGCGAGCTCGGCTGGCGGGAAAGATGGTCGTCAGAAAATATTTCGCTGCTTCACTTGTCGCTAATTGTTGACTGACCTTGGCAGCCGATGCCGCGCGGTGATGACCGTCTGCTATGTATGTGGCGGAACATTGCTGGCAAATGTTGTCGTGATACCATTAATCTTCGTATCATCATCGATAACCTGTGATGGTATGCTGAATGCCATCATCGGCCCGGAAATCATAGATCGGGGCATTTTTTTTCCAACTATTGATGATATCATTGACTTCTTTACATCCCTGTACAGAAAACATTTCCGTCTGGGCTCTCGTTGTTTTGATATGATTGATCCGGTCCTGTTCCTTTTCCGGTCTTGTGAACTCATGCTTTTGATCACATCGCCGAAATAATCTTCAACTGCAGATGTGCAGACAAGACCTGTTTGGCCTCTTTCCCTGCATAATAAGCTGGTAAATATAATAACAGGGTTTTTCTTCGCTGAACAACATACCGTTATCGATAAATTGCTGAAGATTTTGTTTGGCCTTTTCATATACCGCATCAATGGATATCGATATTGTCAGGAAGGTCAATTTCGATTTCGTGACATGCAAAAAGGAACCCTTATTCCTTTTGCTTCCTGTCTTGCTTCTGCACTATTCAAAACGTCGTAAGGTCTCGCTGCTAGCTTTGTTGGCAAATTCCTTTAGGTCTCAATGCCCTGAACGGAGATAATAATGGCCATCCTGTTATCCTTTTTATTTGCAAAGTCCTTCTCTAAGATCGGTCAATACTTCTAACACTTTCTATCATCAATGCATTGTACATTGAAACCCTGAAACCACCTTACGCTTCGATGTGCCCCTCGATGCCCACTCTGATCTCCTTCCCTCGTTTCGGCAGAGATTCAAGAAACTCTTTTTCAAGCGCTGTGCATCTTTCATTTACAAAAAGAGACGGCGTTCATATTGCTACGGTCATCTTTGGCACACAATGGTCTCCCTGAATACCGGTAGGCTATCAAGAGCGTTTGCATAAAAATAATTTCGCTTTCGCATCATTGGAGTTTTCCTCCAACGCAGCTACTCCACCTTGCTTTTTCAACCAACGCAACGTTAGCATGGCTACACACACACAGCAAAATACAGGCGGCGTATTTATTGGCATGCTGGCTTCCTTTAATATGATTGCGATAATCCAGTAGCATGGTGGGAATAGTCCGATCATGATCCTTTCTCCAAGATATTTTCGGTGCCCCACCACTACAAAGAGTTCGCGCCAGCTGCACCCATATTCTTTTGCGCCCCGGCATAGATCCAGGTCAAACTTGTTAAAATCGAGCACACGACTGAGGATATCGCTGCTCATATCCGCCACAAGCGGGACGCCACAATCGTAAGGATGTCCTTCCATTGGGTGCCAGCTATCGTTTCATTGGTAGTGATATGCAGGTACACAGCTGTCGACTCACCGAAAGATGCTTCGGGATAGAAGTGTAATTGTTCTCTTTGTTGACCCTGAGATTTCAACATGTCCGAAAGCTTTAGCCTCTTTGATCGCCTTTACTGCCCATGTGCCGGTGTCAGTGTAAGAGGCCAGTTCGTTTTCGTTTAATAAATTCATCGGCACCTGCATGAATTGAGTGGTGGCGCCGCCATGAAGGAACAATACTTCATGGTCCTCGTCAAGCCGCATAAGCTCCCTAACCAGCGCCCTGGCTTCCGCCATTACGGGTTCAAATAAATTGGTCCGGTGCCCGATTTCGAGAATAGACAAACCGGTATTATTAAAATCCGGAACTGGCGCGACTCGCTTCTTCGAAGACTTCCTTTGGAAGGACCGAAGGTCAACATTGAAATTATGTGTCATCGGTTTCGGCTTGAATTTGTACTGAATTCATAGTGGGCAAAGATAGTTACCGGTTGCCGGTTTCCGTTTGCCGGTGCAGGAAATATGATAACAGAAACAACTAACCAGGAGCGTGTGACCTGCAACCCGAAACTCGAAACCTGCAACTGGTAACCTGTAGCCGGCAACAGCCACCTATTCATGCTCACGTCCCTTAACCGATCCCGTTCTTCCATGCGCCAGTCAAGTTTTCAAATTCCTTCATCTCCTCCGAGTAAATTCTTTGTGGCTAAGGTCTCTAAGATCCGGCTGTCCCGGCATTTATCCAGGCTGTATACCAAAAACAAGCTACGGCATAGATCGCCTGCCGCATCTCCTTCCGCTCGACCATTCCCCTCATCATATCATTGTATTGAATTGTATAAGCGGAAGAATATTGTTTGATCGTCTGTCCATTCGCGGTCTTCAAACGCATATTTCTGATCAGGCGGAAATATTTTGGATAACTGCTTTTCAAATTTCAGGACAGTGTCCGCCGCGGCACCACTTTCCAGCACGCGTTTCCAGATAAAATCAGCTGGGTTCTTGATGTAGTCAGCCTTGCCAATAAAAAAACCCCATTCGGCGTCAGCTAACAGTTCGGGAATGCGACTCTCCCAAAAAGCATGAATTCCTTTTGATCGGTCAATTGTCCATTGTGATTACTGCTTGCGTGCAAGGGCACGTGCGCGTCGGCGATATAGTGGCCGATCTCTGCAGAGAGCTTTAATATCCTTGCCTGGTCCTTTTCCCTGAATGCTTCGGTCAACCTGTTTAGCATTGTGTTTACCCACCAGGGCACAATGCCATGTGCATTCAATGAGTCCGCAGAATATTTTGCGTGACCGCTTCATTCCATGTCCGTGGGCAATGAGAATCCCAGGGATATTTGCCGTAATGATCGATCGTCGATATAATGACGAGCCCCTTCTGCTGCCACAGCATACCTTCTTCATATCGGGATCCACAGCATGCTGCATGATGAACTCAGCATTAGGTTTGTATAGAACCATCATTTCATGGTGGTAAAGGAAATATAGCATAAAAATTTATCTTGCGGTGAGCATAAAAGCCCCAGCAAAAACTTTGGTGCGCTGACAAGAGGCACAATACAATTGTAAGGATCTTCTTCACATGGGCCTATTCCATTTCTGTTTTCTAACTCCGACTTCGTCTTCTCATCTCTTTCCGCATCCAGGTCAACTACTCCACCTGTGACTGCGTACTTCATCGCTTCACCTGCGAAGTAATGTGTTCAATCTTCCTGACCTTATCCCGGGGCAGGATATAGAGTTGTCCTGCAAAAGTTGTAAGCTTGGGGAACATAAACCGCGACTTTATCCGCGCCCATATCGAATTTTCTCATCTCTTCATCCGTTAAAAACCGACGATCCAGACATCTTCCGCGAAGGCGCTGGCCAAAACCAGCTCTATTAAACTTTTTTATCGCCGGCAAACGCCTCAAAAAAATCTTTTGTCGAGGAATAAATGAATTTTACACCGGGTGTGCGCTCCATGAGTTGGTCAAAAAAGTAATCGCGCTGCCCATTAAGAAGTTGGAACTGACCCAGCCCACTAATATCACAAACTGCCAGGATAATGGCGAAGCCCACTCCCGCGGATTTCTGACATAGGGCACTGAAAGGATACCATCTTACCTTATCGAATAGCCAATACAGCACATAGGCTGTAACACCTGATAGGTGCCAACATGATAGTACGCCCTGGATAAAATACCTGGAATATTTTCTTCAGCGTTAAGCTCTGCTTCCTTAAGCCTGCTTTTACTCATGCAATCAGTTTTGCGGGTCAAAAGTTAACAGTTGCACTGGTTCATTGACGACGGAATTCTCTTGCAGGGAAGAACTGATATCTCGGTAGATATGCTGTTGATTATTAACCTGCCTGCCGGTAGGCGACCGTTATTTATTATTGGTTATTGCTCAAAGCGGCTCGCCGTTGAATCACGTCAGGGTCCAATAATTCATAATCAATAATAAATCAAATTCGCTTTACTAACGATCGTTTGCTCCTGCGGAATTTTTGGACAAACGGACATAATTATTGATGGAAACTTTTGCAACGAAAAAGTTTCCGTGAAGTTTTGCCCCCCAAATCACGAACATGGACGTAAAAGAAAGAATACTAGTGAAGGCTGAGGAGCTGTTCATGCAATATGGGATCCGGTCGGTATCGATGGATGATATTGCTAACAGTTTGGGCATGTCAAAAAAACTTTGTATCAATACTATGCTGATAAGGATGAATTGGTAGACGCGGTGGTGGATGGTCATATCTCGCTCATACAGACCGATTGCATAAGCTGTCGCAAGGATGCCAGGGATGCTATCCATGAAATATTCATTACGATGGAAAGGATACTGGATGAGTTCAGCAACATGAATCCAATGCTCTTAAATGATCTTGAGAAATTTCATTTCAGATCATACCAGCGTTTCAAGGATCATAAAGACAAATTCCTTGCGCAAATCATCCGGCAAAATATTGAATGGGGTATCAAGGATGAACTCTATCGGAATGAGGTCAGCGTTGATATCATGTCAAAGTTTCGGCTGGAATCAATGATGATCCCATTCAATGTATCTGTTTTCCCCCGGGCAAATACAATCTTGCCACTTTATCCGAACACATAATTGAACATTTTGTTTATGGGCTTGCCACCATTAAAGGACACAAACTGATCCAGAAATACAATGAACAAAGACAAAAAAATGAATTATGAAGAAACAAAAGAAATAGGAGAAGAGCCTGGTCATTTGCGCTAATACTGTTGCCGGGTATGATGATGGCGCAGTCTCCTGACTTACTGCCGTAGTCGTCAGACATGAATTTTCCGCGCAACAAGCAGCAGACTATGCTACAAAGAATAATGTGCAGGTAAAAAATGCGTTGCTGGATGTGCGGCTACAGGAACAGACGAATAGAGATCTTACTTCTGTTGCCTATCCGCAGGTGAACGGCAATTTTTCCTTTGTCGATAACCTGAAGGTGCCTGTAAGCCTTATTCCATCGGATCTCTTCGGTGGCACTCCGGGCACTTACCAGAAATTTCCTTTTGGTATAAAATATAATGCGACGGCAGGCATCAATCTCGATCAGTTGCTTTTCGACGGGCAGGTATTTGTAGGTCTGCAAGCGAGACAAACAGCCATCGATTTCTCGGAAAAAACCTGGAAGTAACGCAAACGATGATCAACACGAACGTCTATAAAGTGTATTACCAACTGGCGGCAAACAAATTCCAGATTGAAATATTAGATGCCAATATCGAGAGACTGGATATAACAGTTCGCATGATACCCGCGAGATATATAAAAACGGTTTCGCTGAAAAACTTGATGTTGACAAAGTCTCCGTGCAATTGGCCAATGTGCAGACGGAAAAAGACAAGAGTGATCAACCTGGTCAATAATGGGTACCTCGGATTGAAATTATTGATGGGTATGCCGATCAGGGACTCACTGGTTCTTACAGAAACGATCAGCTATGAAAGGATTGTGCAGGACCTTCCGGCAGTTGGAGACTTTAAATATAGTGACAGAAAGGAATTCCAGTATACAGAACTCGGCATCAAGCTGAATCAGTATAACATTCAAACGCTACAAGCTGAGCAGGTGGCCGACATTGAGCCTGAGATGCTTATTATAATGAAAATGCTCAGCGCCCGCAGTTTAATTTTTTAATGGCGGTGAGTGGTTCCCCGTTTCAGCTCTTACGTTTCGCGTGAATGTGCCAATCTTCAAAGGATTTTCGACAAAGGCAAGGATTGAAAAGGCACAATTGGACCTGCAGAAAAGTATCAATCAACGTGAAACGCTGAAGATCTCGATTGACAACGACATAGCCAACGCGACGAATACCTTCAGCACTGGCGATCAACACCCTCAATAACCAGAAAAAGAATATGGACCTGGCGACAGTGATCTATGACCAGACAAGGAAAAGTTTGACTCGGGTGTGGGCTCTACCCTGGAAATAAGCAATGCGCAGGCGGACCTGAGGATCAGCGCAAACAAATTACATAACGGCCATGTATGACGCCATCATTGCCAAAATTGATTACCTGAGAGCGGTCGGGAAATTATAATAATTAAAATCATTACGTGACTAATAAATCGGATTATATGCAAAACATCTGGAAGATTACAATCACAGCGATCATGGTAGGTTCGCTGGTAGCCTGTGGCGGCGGAGCCAAGGACAAGAAAGGCGATCTCGGCGATAAAGAAAGTGCAATTGGAAAAATTAAGGTCGGACAAGGCGAAACTTGACGCGAACATTAAAAAGCTCGAGGATGAAATCACTAAGCTAGATCCTTCCGCTAACGAGAAAAGTAAAGTTGGTAGCCGTTGCTCCGGTGACCCAGGAGGATTTTACACATTACATCGATCTGCAGGGAAGAGTAGACGCCAATAATATAGTGAATGTTATGCCACGAGGCCTACCGTTACAGGTAAAGCAGGTATATGTTAAAGGCGGGGACATAGTTAACAAGGGGCAATTATTGCTCAGGCTTGACGACGCGCTTATGCTTCAGGGAATAGAAGGGCTGAATACTCAGCTGGCTTACTATAAAAATCTCTATGCTCGCTATAAAAATCTTTGGGACCAGGGTATCGGCGCGGAGGTCCAGGTGATCCAGGCAAAAAATAACGTGGATGCAGCTATGAGAAGCAAATTGCGGCAGCAAAGGAATCATGGCAAACAACATTTGTTTATGCTCCTATCAGCGGCACTGCCGATGTCGTGGATATTAAAGCCGGAGAAACGTTTACGGGGATGAACGCAAGCTCAAGTCCACCGGGTCCGCAAACAAGAATTATTAGTAAGTCAGATATGAAGGTAATAGCTGATATTCCTGAGAACTATGCAAACCGCGTACACCAGGGGATCGTCGGTGGTAATTGTGATACCGGATGCAAGTAATGACTCCATCCGCTCCACGATCTCAGTTGTGGGCTCTTCCATTACTCCAACATCAAGAGGATTTACAGTGGAGTCAAAGCTGCCTGCAAAGCCCGGATATAGAATTAACCAGGTAGCCCTTATCCGGATAAAAGACTACGCGGCTCCTAAGGCAATCATCGTTCCTATCAAAATGGTGCAATCCGATGAAACCGGTAAATATGTTTACGTGATGATAAAAGAAGGAGAATGCGTTTAAGGCAAGGAAGGAAGAAAAATAGAGCTTGGGACAAATCTATAACGGAATGGCCGAAATAAGATCAGGACTGACAGCAGCCGATCAGATCATCACCGATGGGTATCAGAGTGTGTATGATGGGCAGACGATCACTACGGAGCTGAAATCGTGATTGGTGAATGGTGATGGTGAATGGTGAGTCGTGAATGGTGAATGGTGAATAGTGAATGGTGAGAAAAGAGGAAGGCTTTAAATTAAGGAATCGCATTGACCATTGACCATTCACCACTGATCACTGATAATAAAACACAATCGAAGATTAAAAATTCAGGGTATGAAAGCTTTAGAAGGAATAAGTAGAAAAGTTCAAAGCAGTTTGCAGTATCACAAGCTGGGCTGTAGAACAATAGAACGGCTGTGTATCTTATAGCAATTCTTGTTACCGGATATGGGTTGTTTAAGTTCAATACCATGCCCAAAGAGCAGTTCCCGGACATTGTGGTGCCAACTATATCTGTGACTACAGTATATGTAGAATTCACCAAAGGATATTGAAAACCTTGTGACGAGGCCGATTGAAAAACAGGCTCAAAGGTATCAGCGGGGCCAAAGTGAATAAAATAACAAGTACGTCGCAGACCGATTATAGTTTAATTATTGTTGAGTTTGATACCGATGTAAAAACGGAGATTGCCAAACAAAAAGTAAAGGACGCGATCGATAAGGCGCAAACTGATCTCCCTACCGATCTCACCCAGCTGCCCAATGTTCCAGAATTTGATTTCAGCGAATTCCCGATCATGTATGTGTAAACGTAAGCGGGGACTATGACGGTACCAAGCTGAAAGATTATGCCGATAAACTACAGGATAAGTTTGAAGCGCTTCCTGAAATAACAAGAGCAGAAATTGTCGGCGCTCCCGAAAGAGAGATACAGGTGAATGTCGATCCTTATAAAATGACAGCTGCGAGAGTGAGCTTCACCGACATCGAAAACGCCGTAAAAAGAGAGAATAATGATATCACTGGTGGATTGATAGAAGTGGGCACGACGAGGCGCACACTGCGCATAAAAGGACAATTCACCAGCGCCTTAAATCTGCAAGATATAGTAGTGCGAAGCAGCGCCCAGGGAGCTTCTGTAGTCACCTCAGGGATATCGCCGAAATAAGGGATACGACCAAGGAAAGAGAAAGCTATGCACGCCTGGATGGAAAAAATGTCGTTACACTCAATATAATTAAGCGTGCCGGGGAAAACCTGATCAATGCGGCGGATAAGATCAAGGCTGCAGTAGAAGAAATGCGGAAGAATGAAGAATTGCCCAAGGACCTCAGAGTCCAGTTTACCGGGCGACTTGAGCAAACAGACGAAGACCTCATTTGGCGAACTGGTAAACACGATCATTATCGGCTTCATTCTCGTACTGATCATCCTCATGTTCTTTTATGGGCGTCACCAACGCTTTCTTTGTCGCGTTAAGTGTGCCCTTGAGTGTGCTTTGTCGCTTTCATGTTCCTGCCGATAGCCAATGCGATAATTGGAAGCAATGTGACTTTGAACTTTATTGTGCTATTTGCTTTGTTGTTTCGTACTGGGGATTATAGTTGATGACGCCATTGTTGTTATTGAAAATACCCATCGTATATATAATAATGGTAAAGGTGCCGATCGTGCGAAGCGCCAAAGAGGCGGCGGGTGAAGTGTTTATTCCCGTCATGGCGGGTACAGCAACTACACTGGCTCCGTTTTTTCCCCTTATTATTCTGGAAAGGTTTGATCGGAAAGTTCATGATCTACCTGCCGACAATCCTTATTCTTACCCTTGCCGCGTCATTGATAGTAGCCTTTTTCTTCAACCCGGTATTTGCTGTAAGCTTTTATGAGACCCGAAGGAAAAGAACATCAAAAACCTAAAAGAGCGCAATATTTACGAACAGGTGGTTTCTCAGGTTTGCGATTGCGGGGATAGTGTTGCATCTGTTGCAGCAGCCCGGTCTCGCAAATTTCTGTTTGTTGATAGCCATATTGCTTGTGCTAAATTCTTATGTAATAAATGATGTTATTCATGCATTCCAGAAAAAGAGCGCTACCAAGCATAATGAAACGATATGAAAGACTGCTCAGATGGATATTGAAGGGTAGTAGGCCGGTCTGGGCATTTGTGTCATTGTTCGGTGTATTTCTTATTTCACTGCTGGCCCTAATGGCAAGCGTCCAAATGGGTCGAACTAAATCAACACATTCTTCCCGAGTGGTGATCCCAACTTTTGTATATGTCTATTTAAAAATGCCGGCAGGGCACTGATGTAAAGCTTACAGATAGGTGTTACCCGTGTGCTTGAAAATCGGGTACAAAAGGTATTGGAAAAGGAACAGCCGGGCACTGAAAGGAAGTATTGTGAGAAAGTATTATTTGCCAATGTTGCCGTGAGCGCCAACAATCCGAGACGATAATAACCGCAGTGTTCAGTCCAATCTTGGACATATTCAGGTATCGTTTCGTTGGAATTTGCAAAAGAAATGGTGAAAAGCACACACATTTACCTCGACCAAATCAGGGCAGCGATGAAGGGTATTCCGGGCGCGAGTATCGGAAGTGAATACAGAACCGATCATGGTCCGCCCACAGACCCGCCGGTAAATATCCGAAGTGTCGGGCGACGATTTTGAAAGCATTGCGTCAGCGGCCTACGAACCTGTATAATTTCTGGACACAAACAGGGTGGAGGGTATTGAAAACCTGCAAGCGGATAGCGGACCTGAATAATCCCGAGATAACGATCAATGTAGATAGGGAGAGAAGCAATAAGCTGGAAGGATTGAGCACCGGACAGAGTAGGATCGGAAATACGTACAGCTGTGTTTGGTAAGGAGATCAGTAAACTTAAGCAGGGTGAGGATGAATATAAGATTCAGTTGCGATTATCGAGATATCTGCGCAATAACATTACCGACCTGATGAATATGCGGATCACCTTCATGGACATGAATACCATGCAGGTGAAATCACGTGCCATTGAGTGCTGTTGCAAAGGTCGATTATACCGAATACACACGGGTGGAGTAAAAGCGAAAGAATGTGAAACGCACGATCCAGTTGCAGAGTAATGTACCCGATCCCACTATGGTCGCAACGGTTAATACCGATCTGCAATTGAAGATCGATGATTTCAAACAAAGAGAAAGAATACCGTCTGATGTGACCATTAAGCTCAGTGGGCAGAGTGAACAGGAAAAGGAGACAAATTCATTTCCTTGGGCTGAGCTTTTGTGATAGCACGTGTGGCCTCATCTTTCTGATCCTGGTACTGCAGTTCAATTCCAATGAGGCAAACCCTTCATTGTCGTCACCGAAATATTCTTCTCCGATCATTGGTGTTTTGTTAGGTTATGCCATCTCACTGGGATGACCATTGCCACGATCATGTTACTGGTTGGGTATTGTCGGGCCTGGCGGGTATTGTAATTAAGAACGGTATCCTGTTAATCGAATTTACTGATGAACTCAGGGGCAGAGGTATGCGAACAAGAGAAGCCGCCATTCAGGCAGGTAAGATCAGGATCATATCCCGTATTTGCTTAACGGCCGTCGCCACGATTTTAGGTCTTGTTGCCGCTGGCTGTTGGATTCAATATTGATTTTGCCGGTTTATTCGGCCATTTGAATCCTCACATATTCTTTGGAGGTGACAGCGTGGTATTCTGGGGACCTTTGAGCTGGACCATCATCTTTCGGTCTGATGTTCGCATTCTTCCTCACCCTGATTATGGTGCCGAGCATGTACCTGATCGCTGAAAGATTGAGGAGGCCGATGGCAAGAGTTTCGGCACTAAATGGATAGCCATTTTCGGTTCTTCCCGGGCCGGGATTCTTCCTTTTTGCTGGCCATCATGTACACTGCGTAAGGGTTATCCAGGGTAAAAGTTTGGCTTGGAAAATTAAAATCAGCGCCCGCAAGAGTATAATAAAATAATTCAATGCAAACCTTGATGGGGTGAACTATGTTGATTATAAGCAGTTTACGATCATATTTGAAAAAATAAATAATGTCGGGAACCTGGCAGCTTTGAAGAAAGCTGCCGGTTTTTTGTTGCCAAAATTTGAAATTTTTTGCGATCGTGCAGCAACCTCAAAATTGCTCTTGTCTTATTTCCGGTATTGCGAAACAAAGTTTTTAGCCATACCCTGCTGTCATAAATAAATGTCGTGAAAAAGTTGGTTTTGTATCCGCCTCACTAACTGCTTAGCGGAAAAAGCGGCTCCCTGTTTGGGGCCGCTTTCGCGTTCAGGCTAAAGCCCATCTTGAGTTAAATCCATTGCCCCGGGCTTAAGCCTGGGGCACATATCATAAAACTACTAATCCTTGGGGCTTTAGCCAGATTCCTAACATTTTAGATCATTCCGCAAGAAGTTTCTTGGATGTTCGGTTTTCACCTTAATTCAACATCACTACAACCCCGGCCCTGAATTCGATCATTCTTAAAGGAGAAGTGTAGACCTGGGCGACTGTATGCTCATGTATTTGGCTGTGAACTGACATTAATGAACTTTACCTGTAGCGGTTTGCCTGCAAGGATCGCTCACCGTTTGGGCATCAGCGGGTGTTTGGTATTGATATAATCGAGCGAGCCACCATTGATAAGATTTGCTCCCAGGTCGATCAGGATAATTCCCTTGCTTTGTTTTTGGCAAAATGAGCAGGATCAAGTTGGACACACCTGTACCGGCACTCCAGTAAGCGGTCTTGTCGTTGATCAGCGTTTTTTGCTCAAGAGCATGACAGCCACCTGCCAATCAGCTGGGGTCATCGATATAGATTGTGCTGAAGAAGTTGTAAAGCCCACCCATAAGACTTATATATTGGGAGGATCAAAGTTTTTATCTTTCAATAGGTTCAATTTCTGCCCTGCAAGTTTACATTGAATGTATTGCTGCTGTCAGTTGACTGGTACAACGGAAGCCGTGTTGTTATCAAACTGAAAGTCCTGATCAATTCTTTTGCTGGCATAGGAGCCAACGCCCATTTCAAAACCCAGCGACGGTTGTTTCATCTTGGGTAGTTGATACATTAAGCCAGCCTGCAAGCTGTGCGCGGGGTTGAATGTTGCTCGCCATTTCGTCCATGGGAACTGCAAAACTGTAAGCGCCGGTAATCTTCCATAGGTTGGCTGTTGGCAGAAAGAATGCGAGACCAAGAAGGAGAGTAGAAATGAATTTCATAAAACTAGTAGTTATTGGTTAATAGATAAAGTCCTACTGAAGTTACACCCCCACGAACGAAAGAAAAAGAACAGAAATCCTACTGCAAAAATTACAACAAAAACGAAAAGGCTGCCGGGAATTTGGCAGCCTTTTCATGAGTTATATTAAGAGAATCAATCAGAACGCCTTCTTCTGAACGGGGTTGCCGTCCACGTCCAGTTCTGATGATTTCATATCCTAGTTTTTGCAGGCCGGGCAAGACTTTCGCCTTGTCACCCACACGATCAGGATATTCATTTTGCTATCGCTGATCCATTTTTTGCCAGCGCATTGATATTATCTTTTTGTCATGTTGTTGAGAATCTTATTCTGCTGATCGACATAATCAGGAAGAAAGATTGTAGTCTGTTAAAATATTACCGATAAAACCTGCTTTTTGAAAACCGGATTTCTAACGAACGAGCATCTCTTTGACCGATTGCGCTCTTTCATAAAAGACAGCTCATCATCCGTGATACCCTTCTCTCACAGCTCTTCAGTTCCTTCATCACCTCGATCAAAGGCACTATCAGTAGCATTGGCACGGATGCCTGAACTAAATGCAAATTCTACCTGTTTGTTTTCCGCCGCTAATCCGCTGCGTGCACCATAAGTCCATCCCGCTTGTCTTCGCGGAGATTCGTGTTTAAGCGGCTGTTGAAAGTACCGCCAAGCGCATAGTTCATTAGCCCGGCTTTATAGTATTCACCTGTTGCATCATATTTTAAGCCGGTGACATAACCCACCCCGGAATTCCGATTGGGCTGCTTTGGGCACATCTACCAGGTAGATCTTTGTTTTATCAATCGAATGGCGCCGCTGCCAGGTTGGGTATGCTGACCTTCTTATCGGGTAAACTCGCTAAGGAAGCCAGGCTTTGGTAATATTTCATCCTGGGTGATGTCTCCAACTACTACCACTTCTGTGCCCTGTGAGGTCATATATATTGTCGTAGCAGAGATTGAATGTCGGCCAATGTCATTCCTTTTATTGTCTCTTCATTACCGTCGCCGGAGATACTCAGGATGTTGTTGGCGCCATAATTCAATTTCGCAAATACATTATCCGCTACTGAAGCGGGTTGTGATTTGAGCAACTTTAAAATTTTCAAGATTTTGTTTCTTGATGCGGTCAAATGCCGCTTGAGTAAACTTAGGATTGAAAATTCTTTCCTGTAATAGTGCCAATGTCGGATCTACATTCTTCTTTTCCATCTGCACCTGGAAGTAATATTATCATTTCCACTGAATACATTGATTGAGCTGCCCAACTTTTGCAATTCACGGCTCATTTCTTCCGCGGTATATTTCTTTGTGTCTTCCGTCATCAAATCTGTAAAGAGTGATGCAAGACCGGCCTTCGACAGATCATTTGCGATTCAACAAATGACCACCGGGTATCTTTATCGTCAATGTCACGAGCGGGAGTTCCGTATTCTCAGTGCCGATAATCTTTGATTCCATTGCTCCAGTCTTTTCTCCAAAATGCAGGAACTTTTACCACGGGATTCGGGCCATTGGGAGGCATCTTGCCACGGTCAAAATCGTCTTTAGCCTTTGTATACACCAAACCGTCATAACCGTAACCTGGCGCCACATAGTTGCTTTTCATCGACCCTTGTAATTGTTGTCGCCCACAATCATCTTATCCTCGTTCTTTTGGCAACACGCTAACAGTGATGCAGTGTTTATATTAACATACTTATTGTATACTCTCATTACATCTTCCTGGTGACCGACTGATACATTTGCATCAGCTTCCTGATCATGTTCGATTTCCTTTGGCGAGAGTCTGAAATGCCGCCAATTGGGATACTTTCCGGCGGTGCTTTGCAGGCTGCTTTATCATTTGAGCTTCATAGCCTCCTTTGAACTTCGGCGATATCATCGTCCGTTATCCTCTCGCTTCAAAACTGTCCAATGCATTATCCAGGAGGTAATACATATTTGCAAGGGATTTTCCGGGAAAAGGAATGATCTGGAATCCAAAATTCCTGACAGTTCAAACTGGAAGTTTAAACAACCCGCCTGGAGCGCTAATTGTTTTTAGTCAGCTGCTGATAGAGAACGGAGTTGTTGCCCTGGCCGAGTATTTGGGCAAGACAAGACAGCGCCGGAACATCAGCATCGTAAGCCGGAACAGTGGGATAAGCTCTTGCACCATCATCGGCAGCCGGGCATAATTATCGACATAGGATGCAAAACGATGCTTTGTCAGGACGGGTATCATCGGAGCCACCGTCCTTTACCTCGGGGCCACGGGAATGGGACCAAAAGTATTTTTCAACCATTTTCACTACATCGGATGTGGAGTGACATCGCCACCTATTGTCAATGTCGCATTGTTGGGTCCATACCAGCGAAGGAAGAAATTTTTCAGATCGTTTACACTCACCCTGTTCAGGTCCTCGACATAGCCGATAGTCAGCCAGGAATATGGGTGACCGTAGGGATAGAGGTTCTTTGAGATCTCTTCGAACAACAAACCATAGGGGCGGTTGTCATAGTTTTGTCCTCTCTCATTCTTTACAGTTTCTTCTTTGATTCTCGAACTTTTCTGACTCACTGCATCCAGCAAAAACCCATGCGGTCGGCTTCCAGCCAGATCATTTTTTCCAGTTGATTGGAGGGAACAGTCTGAAAATAATTCGTGCGGTCAGTATTGGTGCTTCCGTTCAATGTGCCACCAGCGGCAGTAACAATTTTGAAGTGCTGGTCATCTCCGACGTGGTCACTTCCGCGAACATCATATGCTCATAGAAATGGGCAAAGCCGGATTTTCCAATTTCTTCCCTGGCCGAACCCACGTGATAAGTAACATCTACGTGCACTAAGGGATCGCTGTGATCTTCATGAACGATCAGGGTGAGGCCGCTGGGCAAGACGTATTTCTCGTAGGAATGACCGAACTCGTTGCCTTGTTTAACAACCTTCTCAACCAGTTTCGCGCCGGTCGGGGTAGGGGCATTGGGCTGCGATTTCGCCATCAGTATGAATAGGGCAAATACACTCCAAGCAGTAATAGTTTTTGTTTCATATAATTAGTTTTTGGAAGAAAGGCAAAGTAAGGAAATCAAGGCTTATCGCATGCCATTTTGTAAAATAGTCTGAAAGTCTGCAGGGGAAAGTCCGAAAGTCGGGAAAGTCGGGAAAGTCGGGAAGTCTGGAAGGTCCGAAGCTGAGAAGTCCGAAAGACACTCCTTCATGTGGAATATTTCTTTCGAACTTTCCGACTTTTCCGTCTCAACTGACTTAAAATGCTTTCTTTTCGACCGGCTTCTCCATCCACGTCCAGTTCCACGATCGGATGACCCGAGCCGCTTCAGACCGGGTAAGATCTTAGCCTTATCTCCGACCAACAACATATTTCAATTTGTTCGCATCGACATACTTCTTTGCCAGAGCGTCAATGTCTTTTTGGTCATGCCCTTAAGTATCTTCTGCTGTATCTCCGTATAATTGGCCGGTAAATTGGTAGTCCAAAATAGTGCGGATAAAGCCCGCTTTTCTGAATACCGGTTTCATAACGCAATGCGTCCCGTTGACCTATTGCGCTCTTCATAACAGAAAGTTCTTCGTCAGTAATTCCATCTGAAGAGTAACTCCTAAGCTCTTTCACCACTTCGTAAAGAGCGCTGTCGGTTGCTTCGGCCTTGATCCCAGAGCTGAACTCAGAAATCTCCATCGTATTCATCGCCGCTAAATGAAGAACGGGCACCATAGGTCCATCCTTTATCTTCCCGCAAATTCAGATTGAGGCGGCTGTTGAAGGCGCCTCCCAACATATAATTCATCAGGCCTGCCTTGTAATATTCACCTGGTTGCATTCATATTTCAACCCGGTGTTGTGAGCCCAACACGAAACTCGGTTTGAGCTGCCTTAGGAATGTCGATCAAATAGATCTGTTGATTGATTGTTGGGCAAAGGAGAGCCAGCCACCCTTAGGTAACTCAACTTTTTATTCGGCAATTTATCGAGGAAGGCCAGTTTCGGTAGAATCTCAGCTTCTTTGAGGTCGCCAACAATCACCACCTTCATTCCCTTGTTGGTGATATAATTGCTATAATAACTCGTTATATCATCAAGAGTAATATTAGGGACAGTAGTTTCCGTTCCAGCTTCGCTCATTCCAAGAATGTTGTTGGGGCCAAAAGTTGATCTTGTCAATAACTTCAGTGGCTATGGCAGCGGGTTGAGATTTACTTTGTTTGAACCCTTCCATTGTCTGCCTTTTGATCCGTTGAAAAGCTTCGTCGGGGAACAAGGGGTTAAACATTCTTTCTTGCAAAAGGTCCAAAGTTTTATCAAGATTCTTTTAGAGTGTCTGTACATTGAACGTGATCTCATCTTTTCCACTACTTACGGTTACTGAACTGGCCAGTTTTTGAAGTGCTGTAGAATATTGTTCTGCCGTATAGTTCTTTGTATCCTCATTCATCATCCTGGCAAACAAATTCGCCAATCCCACTTTAGTCCATCATTGTGCTTCCATCAGATGACCGCCGGGAATGGAAATAGAAATAGTATACCGTAGGAATTTCACTATTCTGAGTTCCGATCATTTTGATCCCATTGGCCATGATCTTTTCTCCAGAACGCCGGCACTTTTACAACGGGATTGGGACCATTTCCGGAATTTTACTCCTGTCAAAATTGTCTTTTGCTTTTACATATTTTAATCCAGAGTAACCATAATTGGGAGCCTTGTAATGAGACATGTCGATAGTATAGTCATCAGCTTTTGCGATCAGGTTCTCCTGTCCTTTGGCAAGGGTGCTTACGATCACGTGCGGTTTGCCTCCTTGATGTACTTTTCATACGCTTTCATCACATCTTCCCTGGTCACCTTTCCATATTCATCCAATTGTCTTTGATCATGTTTGGATTTCCGGTGAATGTTTGATAAGCTGCAACTGCTGACTCACTTTTCCCGATACACTCGCAAGGCCATTGATGGTGCGACTCTCAAATTCATTTTTGAATCGTTCGATATCCTCATCTGTAACTCCTCTCTTTTCAAATTCAGTAAACGCATCATTGATCAGTTGTTCCATTTCAGCTAAAGATTTGCCCGGATAGGGAGTAATGGAAATGGAAAACTCGCCGGCCAACTCAGAAAGCTGGCTGCTGGCATTTGCCTGCAAAGCTTTTGCGGCTTGATGATCATTTGATAAAAAACAGAACTGCGGTTAGCGCCACCGCCACCACCTCCGCGACCACCTCGGCCACCACCGCCACCAAACCACCGCCTCCGCCCAATACCTGGGCGAGACAAGCCAGCAGCAGCTTCATCCTTAGTGATAGTCGGGAACAGTTGGGATAGACGAGACGCAATTGAGGATGTTCTTGCGTAGTTGTCAACATAGCTTACATAACGATCCTTATCCAATACAACCGGGTCTAATTTTACAGGCACAACCTTGGGACCACGGTGGAATAGAACCAAAATATTTTCTGCAACCATTTTTACTACATCTGCTGTTTTTACATCGCCGCCAATTGTCAATGTTGCATTGTTGGGGCCATACCAGCGAAAGAAAAATTCTTGAGATCGTTTACATTCACCTTGTTCAGTTCTTCAATATAGCCGATGGTGAGCCATGAATAAGGATGACCATAGGGATAGAGATTCTTCTGCGGAAACTTCACTTACCAAACCATAAGGCCGGTTATCGTAGTTCTGTCCTCTTTCATTCTTTACTGTTGCTCTCTGCACTTCAAACTTTTGCTTGTGTTACTGCATCCAGCAAGAATCCCATGCGGTCAGCTTCCGAGCCACACTGCTTTTTCCAATTGATTGCTGGGAACAGTTTCATAATAGTTGGTGCGGTCGCGATTGGTGCTGCCATTCAAAGTGCCCCCGGCCTCTGTCACAATCTTAAAATGTTGTTCATCGGCTACGTGATCGCTTCCCTGGAACATCATGTGTTCGAAGAAATGAGCAAAACCTGATTTACCGATCTCTTCTCTTGCCGAACCCACATGATAAGTGACATCGACATGAACAACAGGATCGCTGTGATCTTCGTGAACGATCAATGGTCAGCCCGTTGGGCAGTACATACTTTCGTAAGGGATCACGATTTCATTTCCCGTTTTGGTGACTTTTTCAACTAGTTTGGCCTGCCCGGATGCACAGTGGATCAGCAGGATAAATAGCCCGGACAGCAACAAAGATTTCTGTTTCATAAAAGAGATTTTGGTTTAATGTGAGCTGTATGTGAAGATAAGGTAACCCGGCATGAAAAAACGCCGTTTACCGATTATGACGCCTTCCAGGGCTACGACTTTTCTACCTTTGGAAAAAATTTTCAACTATGAGCTATACGACGACGAGCCAACCATGAAATTGATTATAAGATATATGGAGAAGAACTTGCAGTTTGTTGAAATCGAATTGGATCCAAACGAAACAGCCATTGCCGAAAGCGGCGCCATGATGATGATGGAAGATGGCATTCAGATGCAAACCATTTTTGGTGATGGATCAGCGCAGCAGCGTACCGGATTTTTAGGAAAACTGATGTCGGCAGGTAAAAGAGGTCTTGACCGGTGAAAGTTTATTCATGACAGCATTTACCAATGCCGGCCAGGGAAAAAGAAGGTGAGTTTTGCTGCTCCTTATACCGGCAAGATCATTCCAATGGACCTGCAACAGCTTGGGTGGAACGATCATCGCCCAGAAAGATGCTTTCTTCTGTGCGGCGAAAGGAGTAAGTGTTGGCATTCATTTTCAGAGAAAGCTGGGAGTATGGGATTTTTGGTGGTGAAGGTTTTATAATGGAAAAAATAGAGGGCGATGGGATGGCATTTATGCACGCCGGCGGATATATAATCGAAAAAGTGTTAGTTCCCGGCGAGGTATTAAAAGTGGATACGGGTTGTTTGGTCGCGTACACGCCGAATGTTCAGTTCGATATTGAATTTGTACGAGGCATCAAGAATTTTATGTTTGGCGGTGAAGGATTATTCTTTGCCAAATTACAGGGACCGGGCAAGGTGTGGATACAGTCATTACCGATCAGCCGGCTTGCAGGAAGGATTGTTGAGTATGGTACTTATCATCGTAAAGAAGAAGGAAGTATACTTGGTGGGTTGGGGAATTTGCTTGATGGAAGGGAGTAATGGTTGCCGGTTACCAGTTGCTGGTTACAGGTTGGATACTAGATGCTGGATGCTGGATACTAGATGCTGGATACTGGATGCTAGATGCTGGAAACAGGTTGCTGGTTACTAGTGACCAGACGGTTCAAAATCGTTGTCATCCTGAGCTTGCCGAAGGATCAAGTTCGGAGTCGGGGCTCGAAAGTCAGTGCTGTCAACTCTTTTCAGGACGTGACAGGGTTACAGGTCACAATTTGCAGTTAAAAAACTAACTCATCCGCTGTTATTCCAGATGGAATTTATTCGGGAGCAAATTAAGGAGACAATAGCTATTCCCACTAGCCACTAGCTACTAACCACTAGCCACTTCCCTGGAATTTACTTGCTGCAACTCCCATACCTGGCTTACTCGCTTCGGGTATTTGTTTTGTAATACCCGGGTAACTATTCACCAATGCCAATTCATAGTCTTCTCTCTTCTTGATCTTTTGTATAAACTCTCTCAACTGAAGTGAGTCAGCACTTTTCTGATACACCTGGTCATGAGCCAGCAGTACCATATTGTCTTTTGTCTTTGTCTTATCGTGATTAAAAACGGAGTCTATCTGATTCAGCAACTGATCGGCTGTATTTTTTAACGCAAGAGTTTTCGGATCATAATGCCATTCCAGGTCCCATCCGAACACTATGAAACCCGCTTTTTGCAATGAGTCCATCGCTTTTTTACTCTTCCTGATATCTGTGAAATGAAGACTATCGATGCGCCAGCTATTACGACCCGGAGCCCTTACGATGATGTTATCGGGGAGAAAAGACTCCTTGCCTTTTCCCACATCCCTCACTACCGTCTCGGGTTTTTTATAAAACATCGCATAGTGATTGTGCGCATGGGAGTAACTATGATTACATAGCTCAATGTTCTTTGCCATTTTTAAACTATCCCATACCCGGTTCTTCCCAATGCTTGCAAATACATGTTGACCAACAATGAAAAAGGTCACCGGCACCTCTTCCTCTTTAATGATGTCTAGTACATTGCTGGTTCCCTTGTTTGGTCCATCGTCAAACGTGAGGTATATCTTCTTTTTCTTTTTTGCCGGTTTGGCTTCGGCTACGGGCGGCTTTGGCGCTGGCGGCTTCACCGTGTCGGCCTGGGCCACGGGGTTAGTGATAATAATGTTGTTATTGCGCTCGTGACAAGACAACAACAAAAATGAAAGAAAAATAATGGGGAAGGAAAGATGATAAAAAGCCGCTGGAAGGCTCACCCTCGTCGGCGGGGTCTGCGTGATACATAGTTTTACTTATTTGTATCTGAAGTTATGGAAGCTCGCAGGGCGGAAACAAATTTTCAGGGTTAAAAAATAGTGAATGGTCATAATACTACGCGACGCGTGTTTTTATTGAGCAAAATTTCAAAAAAACCTTTCAACGGCAATGGCCTGGGACTTCAACCACCTGTTAAGGAAAGCTAAATGGAGCGCTGGGTAAAAATCATTCTGACCGATAGACAGGGCAGAGACGTCGTTCAAGTCATCATTTATCGTAAATTAGCCGCTACAATTCATACACATGACCCGCAAACAGGAAGTTCTAAATGATGTCGTGATCAAATTCGCCGGAGATAGCGGCGATGGCATGCAATTAACCGGTACCCAGTTTACCAACAACACGGCCCTATTGGGTATTGATCTTTCTACCTTTCCCGATTTCCCTGCTGAGATCAGGGCCCCACAAGGGACCTTGCCGGGTGTGAGTGGCTTCCAGCTTCGGTTTTCATCTGACCGGGTTTATACGCCGGGTGATGCTTGCGATGTACTTGTAGCCATGAATGCTGCCGCGCTTAAGACCAATCTGACCGGCCTGAAAAAAGGAGGAAAGATCATCGCTAATACGGACGGGTTTGACTCGAAGAACCTCCGGCTCGCTAACTACCCGGATGGAGAGAATCCCCTGGAGAATGATAGCCTTGACAATTATGAAGTGATAAAGATTGATGTGACCAAAATGACCCGTGAGGCATTGAAGGACTTCACTATGGGAATGAAAAGAAAAAGACAGGGCTAAAAACATGTTTGTACTCGGCTTCCTCTATTGGATGTATAGCCGCGATATGGACAATACGATGACGTTTCTCAAAGAAAAATTTGGAAAGAAGCCTGAAATATTTGAGAGTAATATGAAAGTGTTGCAGGCTGGATACAATTTTGGAGACACGACTGAAACATTCAGCACGATATATAAAGTTGAAAAGGCTAAAATGCAACCGGGAGTGTATCGCTCCGTCATGGGCAACCAGGCATTGGCCTATGGCCTGATTGCTGCTTCACAAAAAGCGGTCTTCCTTTGTTCCTTGGTTCCTACCCGATCACACCCGCCTCGGATATATTGCATGAGCTGGCCAGGCATAAAAATTTCGGAGTAAAAACCTTTCAGGCCGAAGACGAGATCGCTGCTATTACATCTGCGATTGGTGCGGCTTATGGGGGATCACTGGGTATAACCACCACCTCGGGCCCGGGTATGGCATTGAAAGCTGAGGCAATGGGCCTGGCAATGATGCTGGAAATCCCTTTGCTTATCATTGACATTCAACGCGGGGGACCTTCTACGGGTTTGCCCACCAAAACGGAACAAAGCGACCTCCTACAGGCCTACTACGGTAGAAATGGAGAAAGCCCGATGCCGGTTGTATCTGCTTCCACTCCGGCCGATTGTTTTGAAGCCGTATATGAGGCAGTCAGGATCGCCGTGCAACATATGACACCCGTGATATTTTTAAGCGATGGCTATATTGCCAATGGCGCTGAGCCCTGAAATTTCCAATATCAGCCGACCTTCCGGCAATTACTGTAAAGTTCAAAACTGAATTGGGCGATAAGGAAGAAAAATTTCAACCTTATCTGCGTGATCGAAAAACTAGTCCGTCCCTGGGCCGTCCCGGGTACAGCCGGGCTTGAGCATCGAATTGGCGGGCTGGAGAAACAAAATATTACGGGTAATGTAAGTTATGAACCCGAGAATCACCAGTTGATGGTAAAGATCAGGCAGGAAAAAGTAGATAAGATCGCCGACTATATTCCGGAGCAAAAGATTGACAATGGTCCGGAAAAAGGAAAGGTATTGGTGATCGGCTGGGGCTCGACTTACGGCGCTATTAAATCTGCCGTCGCAGAATTGGTAAAGAAGGACATGCGGTTGCCCATGCCCATCTGCGACATGTGCGGCCCTTCCCCAAAAATTTAGGCGATATCATCAAAAAATATGATAAGGTCTTGATACCTGAGATCAACAACGGCCAGTTGATAAAGATCATCCGTGATGTTTATTATGTGGACGCAAAAGGGTACAATAAGATCATGGGAGTGCCAATTACGAAAACTGAACTGGTGGAAGAGATTAAGAAGTACTTGTGATCGGGACATTTTGGCGAACACTATCACTGACCGCGAACTCATTTTCCAGCAATTGAGCAATGAAACTGTCTATGTGCTTCGCCCGCTGGATCAGCCATTTATTTTTTACAAACCTTTCAATACTGTCTGGCTCGCTCAATAGATTTTTTATTGAAGACATCTTTAAATGGAAAATATTTTAACAGGAACTTCCAGTTATCTTTTAAGGTTGCAAAAACGGTTGTATCCTGTTCTAACAACTGCGAATATTGAACGAGCATGTATTTTTCGGCCGGCAGTGAAATGATATGGTCGAGGATACATTCGTAATAGTGTATCCATACTTTGAGGTATTTCTCTGCGTATTTTCTAAAGAGCTTTTCCTGCTTTTCTTCTTATACAATAGCCATTTCATCCGAGTCAATCCTTTTGTCGCTTGGAATTTCCCGATATGAGTGGCATACTCCCGTGATAGCATCGAGTTGACTGTGGCATTGTGATCGCGCACGACAACCAGGTAAAAAGCGGAGGGTAGCAATTCCTTGTAGATATCGAGGAAGAGACAGGTGCGTGGTTCTTTCCATCCCCATTGACTGTTCTCCCTTTGGCGGACCACGATCAGCGCCTGTAGCTGCTGTTTATCAATTGCGGTCAATAGCTGCAGCGGTTGATCAGTAAAACCGGAAACGGGCAACTTGCGGTTCTTTAAAAGCTGTTCGTGTAGTGCGAGAAAATCGACATCTTCAAAATGTCCTTCTGCGTTTCCGATACCGCCGGGCACCAACTTTGTTCCGATCGGCAAACCACAGCGGTGCAACCATTGGGTAACAACGGACGTGCCTGAACGATGCATGCCTGTAATAACGAGAACATTTGAATTCATATGATAGATACTAGCGGTAAGCTATTTTTGGTGATATTGACCGCCGGTAAATTCCAGTTGAATAATCCTGGTACGGAAGACATGTTGCAACACGAATTCAACAATGGAATGGGTGCAATCGCTGATCGAATTCTTGCTTGTATCGATATACAGATCGGGGTTGGCAGGGATATCAAAAGGATCATTAATGCCGCTAAGGTTCTTTATCTTGTCCGGATGCTCATCGGGTAATAATGCTTTTGCGGTAAAGGCCTTTGGTATCTCTCACCTTGAGCGTTTGCACGGGGCAGTCAATAAATATGGTTTTTACGCTTCAGATAAGTTCGCCGCACCTCGTTCCTCATTTCTTCATAAGGATTTGATAGCGCAAATAAGGGTAATGATGCCATGTGCTGACAACTTGCCAGCTACAAATGCCAGCCTTCTAATATTCTCACACAACGATCGTTTTTGGAAAAACCGAGATTACTGCATATTGTTTCCCGGTATTCATCACCATCAATTACCTCGACCGGCAGGCTGAGTTGCTTCAGTTTTTCGCTTGCCGCCCTGGCCAATGTTGTTTTACCAGCTCCCGAGAGTCCACAGAATTGGATGATCATTTTCCCTGGCTACTTTTAGTTTTAATTCAAACTTTATCGGTTTGACGCCGGATCGGGAAAAAGATTGTCGGTTGCTAAAAAAAATCAGGTCAAAAAACCGTCATTAACATCCGGTTTAAAATTTTCGCTCTAAAGCATTGTAATATAAGGGGAGAGAAAACGGAAATATGGCAGACCCGCGTAAAGGCTGAATTTTTCATTTATATTTTCAGAGCGAATAGCTCTATGCCATCTTTTTCCCCTTGAGATCGATTAAACCAAGGCTTTCACTCTGCCAGTCTTTAAGGTCGAGCGAATCTATCACGTCTTTTGACACAATAAATTTCTGATTCAACTCGCTACAGGCGCTTCTGATCCTGGCCGTCGTATTCATCGTGTCACCACTCATAGCCAGATCCTTCTTGATGATTCCAATCTCACCCACTGTCACTTCTCCAATATGAATACCCACCCTGAACTCAGGCACCACAGAGTAACGCCTCCGAAATTCTTCTCCGTTTTTCTCTATAAGCCTCCGGGTTTCGATAAGCGCATCGAGACAATGTCTTGCATTGCGGGTATTGTAAAGCCACGAGGTCACTACCTCGTCGCCTACATACTGGTAAATCCGTCCATGATATTGGATCAGTGCAGTAGACACAAGCTTCTATGAATTGCCTGATGAATTTGAAATAGGCTATCGTGTCCAGTTTCTCGGCGATAGGAGTAGAATCTTTCAGGTCAATGAACATAACGATCCGCTTCTCTATTTTGGGGTGACGGTATCTTCCCATTAACACATCAAAGAAAACGCCAGGAGAATATTTCTTGACCATTTCTACAATGACCTGCAAGAGAGAGAATGTCAACACCCAGCCGGGGTCTTCTTTATCATCCAGGGCGTATGGAAAGTATAGTAAAGAAAGTTTTGAAAGCTGAGATAGGGGTCGCGATGAAGAAAAGTCACAAAATTAGCAATGAACAATAAAAATTCATCAGGAAGGCAAGAAGAACCAGCAGTCCTGTCTTTAAGAGAAAATTGATAAACAGTGGCAACTCAATTGAATTTCCATGTGCCTGGTAAAGAGGACAGAAACCATGATTGCGCTTACAATATATACAACGATCACCCGAAGAATGATTGGGCTGATGTGCTGATAATTGAACAGATCGCGATCGGGAGAAATTCCGGGGATCTGCAGACCAGAATCAACAGGTATAATCAGATCTATCAACGTCCATCCCAAGGCGATCATCAGGATCATCTTATACCTGTACTTGGTGGCCACAGGTATTTGTCTCCATATCAATTTAGATGATCTCATATCTTTTTTTGCGAATGTTCCTTCTTACATCATAGTGGCATTGCCGTTGAGTTGGAGGCTCCTCCCGTGTTGAACATAACAGCCAGGCTAAAGGCCAGAGACGGCAATAATAAGACCAACCATGAAAACAGTGTAGGCTAACCGGAGCAACCGGTATTTTTTTCCCAATATCACACCCAAATAATAGATGTCCTTAACCAGCGTGCCGTACAAATAATCCGGGTCCTTCATCATTTCCTGCATTCCCCATTCGTATTCCTGCAAACTGGCCTTTATGAAAATTGCCAAAGAAAAGAAGATTAGTTCTTCGATTCAGTATATCCTCTTTGCTGAATTGCTCGCCGCTGATTTTAGGTCTCGTAGCCATGATCGCAATCACAATAGTGGCCAATGAAAAGACCAAGAAGAACACGGTTGGTAAAATAAGATAAGCATCCACTTCCAGCCGCCTCAACAACACGAGTCAGGATAACTGAAATGATGATCGCATTCACCGAAATGAGAATATTGGCTTTTCCGTCAGCCATGCTGCTCAATCTTAAGATGGTTCCCTGATGTCAGACGGAGCATCGTTTGAATACCCTTGCTCAACAGGCCGGCTTTTTTTTTTAAATCTTCCTTGCGTATCTTTTTATTCTTAGCGGGCTCTTCGGCCTTGGGTCCGCTCATTTCATTCTTCATCGTTTTTTGCCGGAGCTTTTCGATATTATTCTGTTTGCCTTCTTTCAGGAGTCCCTGGCAATAAAGCGTATGGAATTTGTGAGCTTCCATAAACTCCAGCGATTTTTATTCCAGTTGGTATGACGGGATACCAGGTTACGGAGAATGTATTCTTTCCTTAATCGCTTGTTGGTGTTTTTGAAATCCCCTGTACCTACGTGATAAGTATCAGCATCCGAAATGATCTGCTCCGGTACAGATTTGGCATTGTTGGGTATGTGCGTGGCCCAAAATGCATTTTTCAACAGCCGGCATGAGCTCATCCTGTTCTTCCTTTATTGTTTGATTGGCAAAAAGGTCTTCATCAATTCAACGCTCTTTACTTCATGCATCGCTGGTTCAACGAACAAGTGACCCGTGTCGTGAAACGCAGACTGCTATATAGAAGAACTGCCTGGTCCTTCTCACTAAGATCGTATTGTGCAGCGATCTCTTCTGCTTTTGCCATCACATTCCGGGTATGTTCCAGGTTGTGAAATTGCAGCGCTTCCTGTTCATTCTTTTCAAAAAGAGTCGTGACAAAATTTTCTGCTTTTTTAGAAATAGTTGTATAGTCCATAGCTAAATATTAAAAACTGATGTTCACCTTGGCTCCGGTGGATACATTAACCAGGTTATTTTCATTAGAAAATGCAATGGTGGCCGAGATAATCATCATATTAAAAGGAACAAAATAAATGCCGCCTCCAAGTCCGTTGTGCCATTGATGGGAAGATTCATCTTTCACCCATACCCGGCCAACATCGTCAAAAGCTAAAAGCCCGACGTCGCCGGAAAGCAGGTACCATTGGGAAGTAAATAACTTATACCTCAATTCAAGATTGGCATAAGCCATTCCAGAGCCGCTAAACCTGTTTTTCCTAAAACCCTCGCAGGTAATTGCTTGCCCCAAGGTCGTATGCCCTGGAAATAGTCAGAAATTCTTACCATAAATATGCCCGCCTCCCAATCGCGCTACAGTCACCAGTTTAGTAGGTGAATTAAACTTGGCATATACCGTCATGTCCGAGGTAAGTTTGTGCAATTGTATGCGGCGTTCTGAAATCCCGGGTAAATAGGTGAAATTCTGTCACTCCATTGTATCCCACGTGTGGGGAATATTTCATTATTGAGGTTATCAACGTTGATTATGAGCTTATCCCCAGGTATGTTTCTGTGCCGTAAACCCCCGCCGAATCAAGAGATGCCGACGGTGGATGCTGGAGTATCTTCCCTGGTTGTTCACAGGATTGAACCAATATTGATAGAAATAGGGCCCGGCAAGGATACTCAATTTATCATAAAATCTTTACCCTGTACAAAGCAGCCAGTTCAGCATATTTATAACGTGCCTCGTAATAACTAATGCTTTTGCTCTTGTCGATTACGGTAGCGTTACCCAAGCCAAAGAAGTTGTTTAACACCGGGTCGACCAACTGGCCGCGTATCACCAGGTCATTATGCTTAAATAGGTCGGTCAAATTCGCCCAGGTAATCTATTTTGAAGGCTCTTTTGAAAGCATAAGTATCAAACGTGGATTACTGAAGGTTGAAAATGGCAATTTCCTGAACCCATAAGACTTTCTCCAAAAACCAGCACCAATAAAAAGACCATCGTCCGTGTTGTATGAGGGCCGGATTCTCGGGGTAACGAATTGCCAGTATACTCGTTTTCTATCCAGTCAAAGTCGTTTACTTCCGGGTTCGAAGAAAACTTAACCCTTGCATGATTTTTAGCCACAACAAAATTCGCCGAGCTATCGATATCATAAAGTATGGCAGGCGATCTTGCCTTTTATGTTGAATGTATCATTGCCTCTTCCCCCGACAATTCTCAGTTTGATCTTTGAATGAACATCCGCATCCGTCTCAAAAAGATCATTCCCGTTCAAACCGTAAAGCCGCAGTTCCTTTGTATCCTTGCGATCAAAAATGCGTTGGTATAACCGATAGGCGGTATCCATATTGTTTTGCCGTTCATATACGGCGACCTTTATCTTGACTGCCCTGGTACACTGCTTACCCGGAAGTATTCCGGCTTATTACTACCAACAATATTGACATAATGCGAGAGGTAGCGATAATATTTCATTCCTTCACCCATCAGATCGCGGCGGCGCTTCAATTTGTCGGCCATTGTTCTACCATCTATTTTATAGATGTCAGGCCGGCAGAGCGTCGGACGGCATCTTCCATTATACTGTCCGTTAGCGATGATTGAAACTTCGTTATTAATTCCTTCCATTCTGTATCGGACAATTGGTTCAAGAAAGTGCGGTCAAAATCCCTGGCGGTCCAATTGAGCCATTTGATTTTTGGCATTTTATACCGTGAAAGCCTTTTAAAAACGGAAGTGTATTGTCAGACGCATATTTTACAAGGAAGCCATCCAGAATGAGCACAAAGCCTGGTCGCGGTCCTTAGGGATCGGATAAAATATCTTCCCTCTTCCTGTATCTCTTGTACCCCATTTCCATTGATCAAAAATGACGATCCCAATCGGCAATCAGCATATCCAGTAGTCTTGCCGTCAATACTGCCTTCTGATCGGCTCGCTGATCATTATCCTCCACCATTTTTTGCAATAGTTTTCCAGTGCTTCTTGCATTGGAACCGTCGGGAGTGGGGTCATCTGACTCAAGAATGCAAACCATTATTGGCAAATAAGGGACGATATATCCCCAAAGAGGGGTCATCGGGTACAAAAAAATATTGAGGTTGGGCCACCAACTACATTGACTGCTGAAGCCAGATCCGGAATAACCAGGGGCCATAGGGATAAGCAGCCGAACTAAGATCACGGATAGACCTATCGCTGATGGAATTCCGGAAACTTTCAGGAATGGCCCTTGCCTGGTCCTTGTCGATCGTCCTCAATGTCCATTGGCCTCCTTTTCGTATCCACGAGCTTTAACGACCTGGTATTTTTTCCTCCACCTACCCCGGTTATTTTAAATCCTCCTTTTCTTCACGCAAATGAAATACTCCTATATTGATCAATGTGCGCCCATTCCGCCCTGTAATTGTTGCCAATCACGAATTTTGAATAGCTGAAGGGTCCTCATACTTTTCACTTGCGGCCACGTTCACCGTATCCTTGAATTTTGCGTCTTCCTTTCTGAGCGGGCTTCATCTTTGTTTCAGGAAGCTTGAGAAATTCAATAAGTTTTCCGAATAGGGTTTCCTCACCGAATCGGTGACTGTATAAAAAGTGAGGCTCTTACATTTTTTATTTTTGGAAACCTCGAGTGTTAGCAAACCCGGTTGTTATCTGAAACAAACAGGCTTCTCCGGGTCTTGTTAACCCGCGATGTTTTTGAACCAGCTCCCTGATACAATATAATAATAGCCGGTATCCTTTATCAACTGAAGATTATGTTCATGTCCCGCTACAAAGATCACGTTAGGATGCGCGCCCTGGTCACCTGCTCAATATCATGGATCATGTTGGTGTAATCGGGGTGTTTAATATCCTGTGGTGTGCCGAATACTCCCCGGGCAATCAGGATAAATTGATCCCAATACAGGCACCGGGATGTAAAGATTCTTCTTCATGTCCGTAAAGGGAAAAAGATGCTGCTTCCATCCAAACAAGCCCCCGTGAACGCCGTTGCTTCGGAAAGTATGGTGGGTAGCGACGATCACCAATTTCCTGTAATTTCTTCCCAGGATATCCGCCGAGTTGCGTCACTACTTCATCCTTGGTCTTGAACGGGCAATCGGATTCTATTCCTGGTTTATCATAAGGATGAAGCCACCATTGACTATCATATGACTACTCAAAACAACATCGTCATTGATCGGTACTTCCACGGGCCGGGACAACCTCCTTCCGGATAATACCACACATTGTCTTTGCCAAGCTGGCTGACATAGACCTGCTCTCTTAAGATGGTTTGAATGCCGTTGAAAGAACCATTATTCCAATCATGATTACCAGGGATCATATACAATCTTGCCTTGGTGTTGGCCTACGATCGAAACCTGTGAATCGAGGACACTGTGCGCGATCGCATAGGTTATCACCTGGTCATCCGGTAAGCCGACTTTGTAGACATTATCCCCTAAGAAAATAACGACAGTTTTACCATCGAGGGGAACATTTTGCCTGATGGCATCTGACACCGGGTGTATCCCCCGGTGAATTGACCCCCGTCACCAATCAAGATGATACGTGCGCTGAGGCTATCCTGTGCTATCGCCATCCGCCATGCAAAGAACAAGACCAGGCATATAAACTAATTTCTTCATCGGCCTTTATTGTATTTAAATATCGCGATGTCGGCTGCGCCGGCTATTGGCTGACTCATTGGAAATGATCACAGTGGCCTCCGGGGCTAAATCGTCATTCCTTCAGGTTGTTTATAAAGTTCGGGACTTATCCGGTATGATGCTTCAGGCACACCATTTTTATCAGCAACGACCAGGACTTTGTTGATGGATGAAATGATATACAACTTACCATTCATAGGATTAATCGCGCTGCGGCCGAAGGTTTGAATTTTATTTTTTTCCTTCGTCAGGTCTTCGATTTTACGAACGTCGATCACGTAGGCCGGAGTAGTGAAAAGTCATTGAAGAAAGATCAAATGCGTCACGCGCTGAGAGAGCTTTTGTCGTCTGGCTTCGCAATCTTTAGCACATCATAGATCAGCCTGTTTTGTTCCGTATCCGGTACAGAGTATCTCAAAAATTCATTTTTCCCCGGCAGCGATAATTTATATTCGCTGACAGAAATTGGAATCAGAGAGCGAACTGAAGGTTGATGATATTGCCTTTGCTTTGCAGCACGTAAAAATTGCTGTCAAAAAGAACGAGATCCTCGAAGTCGGCCTTATCGCCGCAAACTTCCATTTTTGAATGGCCATATTGTTCGAAAGAAAGATTTGTATACAGCCAGGCCTTTTCATCACTGATCGCAAAAACAGCATTGTCTTTAGCATAGTAGGCGACTCCCCGAAATTTCGCCTGCAGATAGGCGGGCAATTTAATCGTCGAGGCCGGTTGAGATTGTATTCAGAGGGCGTTGGATGGGTCTCCCAGTTGTGTATTGGCAGGCCCAGCAAGCAACCCAGCCAGAAGTACATGTAGTAACTTTTGGAAAGAAGATATCCCGATAATGTTATGTCTCTTGCGGATGATGTGTATATGGCTAATTCTCACTCTATTGTTAAAAATTGCAAAATCTATGCCGCCAGCACTGAGAGCTCATTTGACAGCCGATGGGGAGGCCGGCACGAACAGAGCGCAATTTTTCCGCAGTATGATAAACGCTTATTGGGTATCAAATCCTATTGCTTGCCACGTGCGCGCTCTTATGGTGAAGCCGAGCCTTCAGTTGTATTGTAAAGAATGCATCGTTGTCCTTCGGATCACCCGTTGATTATTCTTTACGACAGAGATCACTCCTATCATATAGTTGACGCGCCAGTGCAGCCTGTTGGGGCGGCAGGTGGGTGGATTGAACAACGACGGGTCGATATAATCAACCTGGCTCACATCATCAAGGTAATCCGTAAACAAAAAGCGATAAATGAATTCAAGTCGTGCAATGATACTGGAAGAGACTTCATATTTGGACGCCTAGACCCGCAGGGATATTAATCTGGCTGAGTTGATACGGCACGCGATCGGGATATTCTTTAAACCCTGACCTTCCGTATGCAGAGGTTGGAGAGAGTACCATTGATTATTGAGCAGCGCTTGCGGATTAAAAGAATAATATCCTATCCCGCCAATAATGTAAGGTGACCACAAAGGAGCAGGATGATCCTCATCAAACGTTTTGAAGAAGAGAGGATGAATTTCTATTGCGAGCATGATATCGGTGATGCTGCTCTGAAGCTCAGGTTTCGCTCATAACGACCAAACGTGGAAGGGCCCACTTTCTTCAATATGCTGTCGTAAGAACCGATGTTGCCAAAGCATGCTTCGAGCTTTATGCCAATTACATCGTGCCAGGTAACAACAGCGTAGGTGCCAAAACTCGGTTTAGAAACTCTCCAGTTAAGGTCCTTGATAAACTTTTTGCCAACTCCTTTCTTTGCCACCAATATCTGTGAGGCTGTTCATCATACCGCCCGATACTATCTTAGTTCAAACACCCAGTCGGTGTTATAGTACTTGTCATTATAATAATAGAATTGGGAGAAGACAGGATTGCAACAAGAAATGACTGTAGATACCAGAACGGATACAAAGATTCTTCTCATCAGTGGATGGTTAAGGGATAGTGAATGAATCGAGGAAGGAGCCGGACTGTTACTGGTAAATTTGGATGGGGCGGATGGATATTACATGTGAGCGCTCGGACAATTTCGGCAAAGAATTTGATATGAAGCAGGGGAAGAAAAACCGTTTTTATCGCTTTTATCCCCGCTTTTTCCTGACTACTTTCGGTTTCACCTTACTGTTATAATAGTGACAAGCGGGGCGCAATCCACATTCATTACATTTAGGGTTTCGGGCCAGGCGGGGCGTAGCGGCCATGCAGGATCAGCCAGTGGTGGGCCTTGTGGATCATCCTCTACAGGAATATTTTTTACCAGCTCAGTTTCGACCGCATAAGGAGTCGAGGCCGACTGTGGCTTCCAACCCGATACGCTTGCTCACTCTGAACACATGTGTATCCACCGCCATATTGGGTTGACGATCTATGACCGACTGCGTAATGACGTTGGCTGAAGTTTTTATCTTCCAACACCCGGCAATTGTATCAATTCTTCCACCAAAGATCATAGGAATCTGCCCGTTGAATTTTTCCATCACCGTTTTAGCCATCCCTATAAAAGGTGCTTTGTTTTTATTGTTCGGATAGCTGATGCTCTTGATAAAGGGAATAAGTCGTCAAAGACTTTGTTTTACTGAGAGAGGGTATATCGGGATATTTTTCAAATATGGCGGGCGTGGTCATGTTAACCCGCTTGTCGGTACATTGGGCAGAGAGGATAGCAGCCACTAAAAGCTCATAAGGGGCTATCGTAGAGTAATTCAGTTTCGGCGTCGGGACTTTGTTTTTCAGAAATAATTAAGGACAAATTGGTAGCGGGCAGTGCGGGTCATAAATACAAATCTAAGCTAAGAGTTTAAAGAAGGAGTAAAAAAGAGGCAAAGAGCAAAGGCTGATCGACTAAGGGGGTCGTTTCATTGCTCTTTTCCCTGCGCATCCTTTCACCACAAGCTGTTGCGGTCGCGGTTCCGAATCAACTTCGCCGAATAACAAACCGCCCTCTTTCTCTCTTTTTACTCCTTTAACCTCTTAGCCAAAAAAAAAAGCATCCCATTTAAAGGATGCCAGATTCGATTGATTGGGGGAGCTTAGACCTTTTCTGTCGACTCTTCCCGTGCCTTATTGAGCACACTAAAAGTACAGCTTCAGTACGGGGAGCCACCACCAGTTTGTCAAGTCTTTGCATAGAAGCCTTTAAAACTTGGCTTGAGCTTTTTCACGGGGCCCAGTCTTTGGTCAGGACTTCCTCGATCTCAGCAGTTCGTTTGCAAAGAGAGGTTTCTTTGTACAGGTACAAGTAAAAGATCCTCAGGTGTAAATTTTTGTCATGAGCAAACCATTGATGTCCAATAAAATAAAATGTCCAGTTAAAGAAATGTCAGGTATAAAAACGGTTAAATAAGACCCTTATTGTGCAAAAAACGGCTAATTCTTAGCAATACGTAACTG
>ERZ1370068.10645-contig-9326_pt1 | contig 80234 bp, 121 predicted proteins | sample MGYA00561227_ERZ1370068 | MGnify/ENA primary metagenome ERZ1370068 (study PRJEB38410, sample SAMEA6850437) | metagenome | study: Metagenomic assessment of the ecological functions of the soil: analysis of the soil microbiota associated with the...
ATGACGAACAGGCCGCTCATTGCCTTAACAAGGCGATGGCCGACGCGGCCAGCTATATGATTGACGCCGCGAATCCCACCGGCCGTCGCGTGGTAATCGTGCTCACCGGGGTGACGCGTGCGTATGATTGTCCCGACGGGCCTTCGGGTAAATCGGCGGCTCTCGCAATTTACGAGTCAGGCGCGGTCGTCTGCGGCATTATTCCCAAGATCCGTTGCAGGGACTGGAGAACGGCATCATGATTTGGGCCACCCGAATGACCAAGGTGGGCGGGCTGCCATACACCGACCTTCAGACTCTGGCGAACGAGACTGGCGGTGAAATCCTCAGTGATAAAGCCGGCAAGCTGGAGACAACTTTCCAAACCTTGATCGATCACCTGCGCAGCCGCTACAACCTCGCCTTCCACCTCAGCCAATAAGAAACGAGACGGCAGTACCCGGAAACTGAAGCTCGACGTGACCACGCCAAATCAAACTGCAAAGAGCAAGTTAGTGGTCAAGGCGCGCCGAAGTTATGTCGCGCCGAAGAGTTGATCCGCAGATTACGCAGATTGAGGTCAGTACCGGGAGCGATAGCGACCGGGTTGTCGCAGGACGACTGCGATAATCCGATAATCACCGGTCGCTACCGCCCACGGTACTGACTCGTGTAATCTGCGTAATCTGCGGACAGAATCATGCCTACAAAAATCGGACAGGTGGAGGCGATCTTCCGGTATCCCGTGAAGTCCATGGGCGGCGAACGACTCGAGGCCGCCAAGCTGGGCTGGCACGGCCTCGATGGTGACAGACGCCTGGCATTCCGGCGGATTGATGACCGCAGCGGGTTCCCGTGGCTAACAGCAAGCAAGCTTCCCGACCTGCTCCTGTTTGCTCCGCACCGCCGTGACGACGGTGCTCAGGGAGACCTTCCTACGCATGTTCGCACGCCGGATGGCGAAGAGATGCCGGTCTTCGGGGAGGACCTGGCCACGGAGGTCGGACGCCGGTACGGGACTCCCGTGCAGATGATGCAGTTGAAGCATGGCATCTTCGATGAAGCGAGCATCTCTGTGATCGCCTCCGATACGGTGCAGCGAGATCGGACGGCTCGCAGGGCGGAGCGCGGACGTGCGACGATTTCGCCCGAATGTTGTGGTTCGTCTACTGCGATCGGTTCCCTTCCAGGAGGACGAGTGGTTGGGCGGTGTGCTCTCATTCGGCGAAGGGGACGACGCCGCCGCCATCACCGTCACGATGCGCGACGTTCGCTGCTCGATGGTGAACCTTGATCCCGACTCGGCAAGTCCTGCGCCAGAAGTGCTGAAGGCGGTCGTTCGTGCGAACCAGAACAACGCCGGAATCTACGGCGCGGTCACTCGCATCGGGCGACTGGCGATCGGGCAGACGATATTCCTGCAGGCAGCGACTGAGAGGTGAAGTAGAATCCAAAGCGCCGTCGCTGCCTGCTCACTCGACCATTGCTGAAATTCCCTGGCTCGCATTGACTCACATCTCGTTATCCCGTAAAAGTGCGACTGCAACTAGACCATTCGCCCGCAAACAAGGTTCGGACAGCTCGTTTTCAGGAGACTAAATTATGCCCCGATACATTGAGCAACACCGCGCGAACGCGCGCTGCCGCTCTGCTGGTTTCATCATTCCTTATCATCGGCTTGCTCTTATCAGGCTGCAGCAAAACCGGCGGCAGCGGCATGCACGTCAAATCTCCCGCGACCGGTGAAAAGGATTTAGCCGTCAAATCCGGCTACGCCTTCGCAGTTACCAAGACCTTCACGGACACCACCGGTAAGGTGACGACGGCCCCCAGTTATCGCACCTACGCAGCCAGCTATGATCTCGACGCCGGCAACTTTGCCATGACTCTTGACAAGCCTCTGACTGCTGACGATCAGTTGCGAGTTGTGTTTAGTCTGGTTGGCGAGCAGGGTGGGAATGACAAGACGCCGCCCAAAGCCGGAACTTACTCAGCGAAAGCTGACAAGTTTATGAAAGTCGAAGACGCCGCAATTGTCTCGCGCAAAGGCGGCCCCGACAGCAAAGTCTGGCTAGATCGCAGCACCCTGAGCGGTGAAGTGAAAGTCACTTCAGCCTCAGCTGATTCAATTTCCGGGGACGTCAATCTCACCGCCGGCGAGACCACGATTAAAGGCTCGTTCACGGCAAAAGTTCTGGCCCGGAAGTAAGCTCATGTGAATCTCATCCACAGATTACGCCGATTTACACGAGTCAGTACCGGGAGCGGTAGCGACCGGGTGATCATCGGATTATCGCAAGTCGTCCTGCCACAGCACCCGGTCGCTACCGCTCCGGTACTGACCTCAATCTGCGTAATCTGCGGATTATCATCCCGCATTAAGGCTTCTTCGGCTTGCCTTGTCCTTTCCCTTGCCCTCCCTGACTTTTTGGTTGAGCCTGCGGTTGTGGCTGCGCCTGAGCCGGTGGCCCATGTCTTTCCATCTGTGGTCGAGGTTGCGGCTGAGCCTGCACTGCCGGCCGGCCCTTTCCATCTGAGGTCGTGGTTGTTGCTGCTGAATTGATTGCGGCCGCGGCGCCGACATCACGCGCGGCTGTGGTTGCGGTCGCTGAACCTGAACCTCGGGCTTTCGCTGTGCCCGCGGTTGAGGTTGCAACGGTTGCGAGTTTGGCGCGTGACGAATCACCGGAGGCTGTGCCCGTTGAGTCTGCGGTTGTCTCATCTCCCGTTGGTTTTGAACTCGCGAAGGCTCAGCTCGTCTTAGCTGCTGGTTATTGATCATCTGCTGCCGGGCCGCTTCACGCTGGGCTTGTTGCTGTTGCTTCATCACTTGCCGCTGGTTTTGGGCCGGCGCTGCTGGCTGCGCCACCCGCTCGCCACGGGGCTGTTGATTCGCAACTCCGTCGACTCGCGCCTTTTGCATCTGACGCATCATTTGTCGCTGGTCCTGAGTTGGCGGCATGGGCTGACCCACGCGGTCGCCACGAGGTTGGTTCGCAATCCCTTCGACTCGTCCCGGTTGCATTTGCTGACGACGGAGTTCCTGCATTTGCTGCCGCGCTCCTCGGTCGCCACGTGCTGCCTGTCGAGCCAGATCAGCCATTTGTTTCTCGCGCGCCTGTTCGGCAGCGATGTTGGGCGCCGGCTGCTGAGCCTGCTGCGCCGTGCCTGCGCGTTCATCCCTCAGCTTAAGTTCCTGCCGCTGGACGCGAGCAGACAGCGGTTGCACGCGGAAGGCACTCGCTAAATCACGTCTAAACGGTCGCGCCTGCGGAGTGTTCGCCGCTACGACCGGCGTGTTATTCAACCGTTGCGCCACGGCCTGCGACATATCAAATCTGCGTTCCGCGCGGCGCGTCTCAAACGCAGCCTGGCGAAATTGATTCACTGTCAGAGGATCAAGCACTGGCCGAACCCGGGCAAAGCTCTGCGGATCAACGCGCACGATGTCCCTGGAATACACAACTTGTCCGAAACTCTGTTCAGGTATCACCGTGACAGCGCCCGGTACATTGATATTTACGAAACGCTTCAGTGACGGCCGGAGCTGTCAGGTACACCGGCTGCCAGGAATTATCGTAGTAACGGTTCACGTATGGATCTCCCGGACCCAACGGCACCCAGGCTACATTCGATCCACCGAGTGGAATGAATGCCGTCAACGCCGGTGAGTAAGTCGGATACGCCGTCGTCGATTCCGGCACCCAGAACCATTCGTTCGACGCGTAGGCCCAACGTCCATAGTGATAAGGCGCGTAACCCCACGGCTCGTTTGAAACCCAGGTCAGACCATACGGATAATCCATCTCCCAATAGCCGGACTGGTACGGCGCCCAACCTGTCTCGACGCGCGGGTGCCAGCTGTAACCATAGTCATTGACGTAACGCCAATCTCCATAATCATCCAGATCGTAAAGACCGGGTATCTCGTCCGAAACATAGTTGTAGCTGTTGTAGCGCCGCTCGGGATCGTAATAGTAAGGATCGTCGAGATAGGTGTAGTAGTTGCGATAACGCCCGTCGTAAGAGCGCGGATAGCGATAACGAAAGTGATTATCCAGAGACGTTCCCGCCTGATCGTAGTTCACGCGCGAGATCGTCGCGGCCGAAGCATCCTGACAGGGAACGGTCAGCACTTCGCCTTTGTGAATCGTGCCACTTCCTGACTGGCCGACTATTTGCGCGCTTCCGCTGAACGCTGTGGCCGTGGCGTTGCCATTCTCATCGATAGCCAGCTGATAAGTGCCGGGCTCGTTCAGGTCGATGGCCCCACAAGGCGTCGCGACCTCAAACAACTGACCGGAAGAGATCGATCCGACATCGAACAGGGCCGAGCCGGCGCGTAGCGCAACCTGCGTTCGGTCCCTCGATAAATCAAGGATGTCGAGCGAAGTATTGGCATCGATACTGGCGGCGTTTCGGCCGGTAAAAGCTATTTCAGTTCTTGAATTTTCTTTTGTGTAGATGCGATCGCCTACGCTGACCGGCGTGTTGGGCCGCGCTTCGATCCATTGCGAGGCGGATTCGCTATCCAGACTTCGGTTTACGCCCACTTGTCCATCGACGCGCTCAATGCGCGCCGCGTTTGGAAGGCCACTGGCCTGGGCAGAGCGTTCGTACCTCAGCCACAATGCTGCGGCTATGCCGGCAACAACTGCCACCCCTAAGATGATTAATGCGCCATGCGGCCAGAGTCTGATTCTGTTCATAAGACCTCCTATGTATAACTTCAGTTACTGGGCAGAGCAGGGTCGAGTAGGAGAGTATTAGCTACGACGCAAATAAACTTTCCGGCGTCGCCTGATGATGTTGAATGTCAGCGAATCGCCATATTATTGATTGAGAATCGCAAAATGATCCCGGAGGCAACTCAACCTTTTGTTAGTGGACATTTGACTCCCCAGTAATCAAATAGTTGACTCACCTGTCGTACCGATTGAAGCAACCACGACATAAGAGGTGAACAGGATGGAGTGGCTGTATCTCCCTGACCTCTCTACCCCCGACCCTCTACCAAAGGGAAGAGGGAATCAAAACGAGCAACCCCTCCACAGAAATTCTCGTACTTAGCTTTGTACGATCATGTACAATGCTTCCCAAATGCCTGAAGTACCCAGCCTCGAGATCAAACCAACGGTTGGAGAGGAAATTGCCAACAGTCTCAGCCATGGAGCCGGCCTGGCACTGGCCATTGCGGCGACTCCGATTCTGATCGTCGCTGCGACTCGTTACGGAACCGCCTGGAACATGGTGGGCGTCAGTGTTTTTGCGGTCTCGATGATTTCACTCATATCTGGCGTCGACTCTCTACCACGCTTTGACTCATGACGGCGCCAAGCGGTTCTTTCGTTTGATGGATCACAGCGCGATTTTCATCCTCATCGCCGGCACCTACACTCCATTTCACTCTGGGTGTATTGCGCGGGCCGTGGGGCTGGACCATCTTCGGTTTGGTTTGGGGATTGGCAATGGTCGGACTGACGCATGAAAGCAGTTTTCGGCGCTCGGCACATCTGGCTTTCAGTCGGTCTGTATCTCACGATGGGTTGGCTGGTGGTAATCGCAGCGCCTCACGGTTTTGCAGAAGGTTCCGCTGGCAGGGCTGGCCTGGATCCTGGCTGGCGGGATTGCCTACACGGCCGGAGTTGGCTTCTTCGCCGCGCATCGAATTCGCTATGCCCACTTTGCCTGGCACCTGATGGTCATTGCCGGCACCGTTTGTCACTTCTTCGCCGTCCTCTGGTACTCATCCTAAAACCGGGTGGTACAGTTTTGACTCCCTCTCCTTTGGGAGGGCAGCAACATACTTGACTCACTAGAGTTGCGATCGGATTGGGATGACCAGCGGGCTCTGCCGCTCGATGTGCGGAAAAGCTCCGCTTTTCCGGTGCGTCGATCTTAGATTGTGGCGGCTATGCCGCCGTTGCGGATCCTCTTCGCGAGCGTCAACAGCGGCGTAGCCGCGAGAAATAATTTTTAGAACCTGTCGGAAAAGCGGAGCTTTTCCGCACATCGACGGGCAAAGCCCGAAGAAGGCTCTTGATAAATCGGGCGTCAGACCCGTGCTTGTCCCTACCGATGTGTTTCATAGGTGAAGGCCATTAACAACGAAAAGTGAGTCAAGTATGTTAATGCCTTTGGGAGAGGGAGCCAGACTGGTACCACTACCCTAAACCCTCCACATTCTGGCTTTGGCTCGTCCCCAGTGCTACATCATCCCGCTTCAAAGCCATGACTGACGATCGTCGCGAATTACATTTGCTTCCCGCCGTCAGTCGCGCGAATCTCTTCGCGGACTAGCAATCGATTCATCACACACTGCTTCGCCACTAAAGCGCTGAAATTGAGCGCTTGGTTCAGGACTTTCTAAACAAGGAGCATAACGATGATGAGTACCGCAACTCTATTGAAGAAACCAGAAATCAAGACCGAACTGCCCGGGCCCAAAGGACGCGCCATCGTCGAAGCCGACGCCCAGTTCGTTAATCCGGCTTATCCGCGACCTGACTTCAAGCTGGTCGCGGAGCGCGGCGAAGGCGTCTGGGTCGAAGACGTCGATGGCAATCTTTTTCTCGACTGCAACGCGGGCGTCGCGGTCTGCTCCACCGGTCATTGCCATCCCGAAGTCGTGCGCGCGCAATCCAGGACCAGGCGGCGCAGCTGATTCACATGTGCGGCACCGACTACTACTACTCGGGAATGCCGGAATTGGCGAAGAAGCTCGACGAAATAGTCCCCGTTCAAAGACCGACCCGCACACATTTCGCCAACAGCGGCACCGAAGCTGTTGAGACTGCCTTGAAGCTGGCGATGCACGCCACCGGCCGCGAAAAGTTCATTTCGTTCTTCGGCAGTTTTCACGGACGGACTCTGGGACTCGCTCTCGCTGACTTCATCAAGAGCTGCGCAGCGTCTTGGGCTTCAAGCGCCAGGTGCTCGACGTGGTGCACATGCCTTATCCGAACGAGTATCGCAATCCATTCAACGCCGAAGACTGCGGCGACGGCGGAGTGGTCCAGGGCGCCGTCAATTGGATCGAGAATCGACTCTTCAAAACCACGACGCCGCCCGAAGAAGTTGCCGCGATTGTGATCGAGCCGGTGCAGGGCGAAGGCGGTTATGTTCCTTCTCCCGCCGGTTTTCTGAAAGAGCTGCGCCGGATTTGTGACGAGCACGGCATTCTTGCTGATCGTCGATGAAGTGCAGAGCGGCATGGGCCGCACGGGAAAGATGTTTGCCATCGAACATTCCGGCGTAAAAGCCGACATCGTGTGCATCGCGAAGGGTATCGCCTCGGGTCTGCCCCTGGGCGCATGCGTCGCGCGCGCTGATTTGATGGACTGGAAACCCGGAGCGCACGCCTCGACCTTTGGCGGAAATCCGGTGGCCATAGCAGCTGCGTTGAAAGACGATTGAGTTGCTGGAACGCGAACTCGTGCTCAAACAGCGCTGAGGTTGGCGATTATCTCAAACGCGGGTTGGAGAAGTTAATGAGCAAGTACGATTGCATCGGCGACGTGCGGGGCCGAGGGTATGATGATCGGAGTCGAGTTCGTCAAGGATCGCGCGTCGAAGAAACCTGACCCTGAACTGCGTGATCGAGTTGAGATGGCCAGCTTTCCAGCGGGGCGTGATTCTGCTCGGCTGCGGGCCTAATTCGATTCGCTGGTCACCGCCATTGATCCTGTCGCGGGACAACGTTGACGTCGCGCTCGAGATTTTCGACGACGCGATTGCGGCATCGATTTGAGCATTGAACGGTGTCAGAAGCCCGACCGTGAGGGAGGGCATGATCGCAGAGAGTAGCCCTTGCTTACGCGCGGGCTTCGGACACCACTTGCAGAGGATCTCAACATGTTTGAAGGTACTGTAATTTCAATCAACATCACGCCTGTAGCTGAAGGTCCAATGCAATCGGTAAACGAAGTGCGGGCAATTCCGGCCGCGGCCTGAAGGCGATCGTTATTTCGATTATGCGCAGCCTGAGCCCAAACGCGAGCTCACCCTGGTCGAAGCTGAAGCGATCGAAGCTTTCGTTCCGAGTTCAAGATCGATTTCGGTCTCAGCGGCACTCGCCGCAACGTCGTCACGCGCGGCGTACCCTTGAATCACCTGGTGGGTAAGGAATTCTGGATTGGTGAAGTCAAAGCGCTTGGCCTGCAACTCTGCGAACCTTGCGCCACCCTGCAGCGTCTTTCGCATCCGAAAGTTTTGCCCGGCTTAATTCATCGCGGCGGTTTGCGAGCACAGATTTTGAGCGAAGGAATGATCCGTGTGGGTGAGGTCGTCAGAGAGTCTGCAGCCTAGCGGTCCTTCGACTGGAGCGCAACCGTTCCGGTCGCTAACGTCTGCAAGCGAGGACGCTTGCGCCCCCGTCCCGAGCATCAGTTTGCCGAAGCCGCTACCAATTCTGCCTCGATCGATCCCCGTCCGTTGTAACTCTCAGGAATAGCTAGCGGCACTGAAGCCAATTCCAGGGTCAATCTGTTTTTCTCAAGGAATTTCCGATCACTTGCAGTTCTCCGGCGGGCGGATCGAGCAATGAACCGTGACTGAGTCGCTCAATCGTAATCACGCCGCTCCTTGATCACGCCGGTCGCAGATCCTCTTAGGGATCGCTCACGCTCGCTCCCATCGCCCACCAACGCGAATCCGATGGTAACCAGATCGCCCAGACGACTGAGCTGCAGCTTCCCGTTCAACTGATACGATTCATTGCGCCCGGCAAGGCCGCCACCGCCGCGGAATGTTCCACCACTGATTCGATAAAGCTGCGCACGCTGCTGAAATATTTCTCCGGCTGAAAGGTCGACCGCCGTTGACCCTTGCGGCGAGAACGACACGAGCTTAAATGGCGATGTAATTACCTGTGCCGTCATTGCGTCTTTTGCGGGCGCCCTTTCGGCGACGCGGATCTTTCCGTTCTCAATGCGACTGATTTCAACGCTATATCCGCCGGTGTTTCGCGTTCCCAGGAACGCCGCTACCACAATATTCAAGCGAAAGAAATCCGCTTCGAGCCTGGGAAGCTTCGGCTCCATCTTGCGCAGCTTCGCATAAGTCGCATCGTCGCGAATCACCGCGACGAACGGATCTGTGATTGAAGACTGAGAGCCCTCGGCTAAAGTCTTCAGCTCACCTGAATTATTGTTTTGATTTTCCACGACGGGTTTGTTGTTCTTGTTCTGCTGTTCGCGACACAAGTTGGCCGCCGCTAAGGCCGATGGCGAAAAACCAGAGCGTCATTAATGTAATTGCTTTCAACATTGCGATTCTCCGAGCGCTTCATGGTTCTCAGTGCGCGCCCGGTTTAGAACGCGGCCAGCCTCCCGGCTTGCAGCAATCACAATCGATACCTGCACATGCTTTCGCAGTTCCGCGTCCTCAACCTCGATATTTTGCAGCCGCAACATCACGTCGGCATTTAGATCCCAACCAGCGTGCTCCCCAGCCTGTAGTTTCACTGTGCCGGCCGCAGCGATCATCGCCGCATTGTCGGTCGAAAGATGCGGCGAAGGAAAATAAACCGGGAGACCCAAATCAGCCGCCGCGGCGCGTGGCTGCTTCGCGCAGGGCCGCCATTACAGGCAACGCCGCCGGCGACGATCAAAGTCTTCGGATGATAGTCTTTCGCCACCCGTTGCATCGTCGTCACCAGTGAACGAATCACTGTGGATTGAAAACTCGCAGCCAGATCCTTGATCGCTTGAGAGGGCTCGCCGCCGTTCTGCATCGGTTGCAATCCTGATTCGCGGACGTGCTTTGTGACCGCGGTTTTCAATCCGCTAAAACTGAAGTCGGGACGATTGTCGCCCATCCGCGGCAAGGCGAACTTTACCGCCTTCGGATTCCCTTCCCTCGCTAATCTTTCGATCACCGGGCCACCCGGATAACCGAGTCCCAGCATCTTGGCGACCTTGTCGAATGCTTCGCCGGCGGCATCGTCGCGCGTGCGCCCCACCACTTTGTACTTGCCCGGCTCGGGAACGAAAAAGAGATTGGTGTGGCCACCGGAAACAATCAAGGCCAACGCCGGGTGTTCGACCGGCGGGTTCTCAAAACAGACCGAATAGATGTGACCTTCGATGTGATTCACGCCCACCAAGGGCTTGTTCAAAGCGAAAGCCATCGCCTTGGCGTACGAGACGCCCACCAGCAATGAACCAACCAGGCCCGGCCCATTCGTAACCGCAATGCCGTCGATCTCGTTCTGGGTGACGTTGGCCCGCGTAAACGCTTCTTCGACAACGGGCACGATCTTGTCGAGATGTTCGCGCGAGGCCAGCTCGGGGACGACGCCACCAAATCGTTCGTGCGTCTTAATCTGCGAAGCGATGACGGACGAAACGATCTCCCGACCGTCGCGCACGACCGCCGCCGCCGTTTCATCACACGATGTTTCGATTCCGAGTACCAGCATGTATCTTCACAATTCTAGCCGGAGATATGAGGTCAGTACCACCCGCGTAAGCGGGTGGGATCAGGAAGCGCCATTAATCCGCTCAATCGGACGATATTGACCACATCGCCCAGAAAACGAAGTACTACCCGCGTAAGCCGGTGGCATCAGGAAGCGCTCTTAACCCATCCGCTCACGCGGATGGTACTGATGTTATGAAGCAAGCGCCTCCCGCCTTGAGTAAACTCAAGGCTCTCTTTGACCGGAGACTGAGAGGAGGCGCTATGGAGACAATATATATCGGCGTTGACTTTCATTCTAGGCAACAAACGATTTGTTATTTGAAAACTGAAACTGGCGAACTCGTCATTTCTGAACTAAAGCACCGAGACAAAGAGCAGGTCCGGGCGTTCTACGAACAATTCCAGGGTCAGGCGATCATTGGCCTGGAAGCCAGTGGTTACAGCCCCTGGTTCGAAACCATGCTCGAGGAACTCGGTTGCGAAGTGTGGCTCGGTGATGCCACGGAAATTCGGCGCCGCGCGCGCTGGCGACAGAAGAGCGATCGCCGCGATGCCGAACTCATCTGGGATCTGATGGCCCACCATGAGTTTCCGCGCTTACACCGACCGGCCGTGCAGAGTCGCGAGATTCTGCGCATGCTGCGTTACCGGCAAAAGCTGATCAAGATGCGCACCATGAGCAAGAACAGCTTGCAGGCCATTGCCATGCAAGCCGGCCTGGCCAAAGGCAGCCGATTGTTCAGCACCGTCGGACAGCAGGAACTGCAAACGGCGCCGATGTCGGCAGCGCTGCAATGGCAGCGTGACCATTGGCTGGCCCTGATGCAGCCACTTAACCAGCAGCTGCTCGAGACCATGGTCTGGTTCAAAGCCCAAGCCAAAGGCGATGCGGTGATCAGCCGTCTGCGCACGCATCCTGGGATTGGGTTGCTGACTTCGCTGTGTCTGCTGCATACGCTGCAACCTGTCAGTCGCTTTCGCAACCAGCGCAAGGTGGTGGCCTATGCCGGCCTCGATCCCATGGTGCGTAGTTCCGCCGAGCGGGCCATCTACCTGGGTATCAGCAAAGCCGGCTCGCGCCTGCTGCGTTACCTGTTGGTCGAGGCCGTGCACACTGCGGTCAGACATGACGAGGACTTAAAGCGTTTCTACCAGCACGTGGCAGAGCGCCGCGGCCGTCCGAAAGCCAAAGTCGCTGCTGCCCGCAAACTGCTCATCCGCGCTTACATCATGATGCGTGATGAGATCGACTATGCGGAATTCCGCCGTCGAGCCGTCGCAGCTCGGCTTGCCCGTCGAGGTCAAGGGCCTAACGTGCCCGAGGTACTGATTGGGCAGCCAGCCTCTGCTGAGCGCCAGGCGCCACTCACTAATCCGCCAAGCAAGTAATCGCGGAAGTGAGGACTGCGGGATACGCGCTCCGCGTCCCTCAGTCGCGCTCCTGGCCTCAGTCGAGTGCGGAGCAAACCTCATGGAGGATGACCGCATAGATGATTGATCGTGGCTTGACAGCCTTGGTCAGTTGAGGACCGCTAACTGCGGTAAACACTTAAAGCTAACAGTCTCATGTCAAAGAGCGAACACTTTAACCAATTGATTGGCGCGCCCGGGCGTCACAGTATAACTATGCTCATTTTATTCTTGACACCGGTGCTTGCTTCATAGATGACCTCCGATAAAAACTCAACACCGAATCACCCTGCTTCAGGATTCGGTAGCGCTCAAGCCCCCAAACACCTCCGATAAATCCCTTTTCTTCTGATGCTCAACAATCATCAATCCGCCTTCACTAAACAAAACCGCGGTATGCTGACCGGCGTAATGCAACACGGCTTTCATAATCCGCCGTATACGGCGGATCGAAATAGACAAGATCAAAAGCCTGCGCTCCCTTCTCCACGCGTCGCCCCAGGAACTTTGTTACTTCGGCTGAGACAACCTCGACTTCCTCATCATTAACCTTCAGCGTCTTGAGATTCGCCTCCATCAACGCACACATGTCTCGTGATTGATCGACAAACGTGACATGCGCCGCTCCTCGAGACGATGCTTCGATTCCCACCGCCCCTGTTCCCGCGCACAGATCGAGAAAGCGAGCACCTTCGATCCGCGGCGCGAGAATATTGAACAGCGTCTCGCGCAGCCGATCAGATGTGGGTCGGGTTTCCAGCGACGGCGGACTCTGGAGTTTTCGTCCGCGGTATTTACCGGCAATGATTCGCAAACTGCCGCTAGCATAGCCAAGCCGTCTGCCAAAGCGAAGTCAAATTCAGAATGCTCCGCAGGAACCAAATTTCGGATCCAAACCTGACTTTTTGTCACTCGATTTCGAACCGTCTGACGTTTTGTCAGACTTCCACAGCCCGACTGACATTTTTGTCCTGAATTCCATCGCAAATTGACCAATTAAGAGTCAAAAATTCTGTAGACTTTGCGACTCGATCATCGTAGGCTTCTTCGTGGCGTTGCGTGGCCCCCAAACTCCTTAGCGCAATCCTCGCCGTTACCGACTCTTGAAAATATTCCCCTTGGTTTTGATATCGCGGACTTAGACGTAAGAACTCCGCAATAGATTCGTCGCCAACCTCCGACTGTACTCCACACAGGTATGGCGCGTATGCAAACAAAAATTAAGATCTTCCAGACCGCGGCGATTACTGGCAGTGCCCTGGTCTGCGCTTCTCTATTAATTGCGGTTTGGCACTTTGCTGACCTGCGCCTTCTCGTCGTGCTGCCAATAGCTGCCGGCGCGGCCGTCCTCTTCGTCTATCACGCTCGCCTCAGCAATGCTGAGCGCAAGATCGAAGCTGATCGCGCCATCAAAGCGCTGCAAGCATGCGAGCAGCGGTTTCGCGCCACTTTCGATCACGCAGCGGGGATGGGTCTAACTGCCTCAAACGGAGAATGGCTTCAGCGTCAACCAGATCTCTGTGTCAGATGTTAGGTTATTCAGAAGCTGAATTGCTGGGAACCACGCTTCCATCCATCAGTCACCCGGAAGATCTCGAATGGATGCGGCGAACAGATCGCAAACCTGATTCAAAGGGTCAATTAAGTCAGTTCAATTGGAACAGCGTCTGTTGCGCCAATGATCACGGAAACCGTCTGGGTTGTGCTGAGCATTACCAAGATTGCGGAAGCGACGCGGCGAACCGGCAACGTTGATCCTGCAGATGCAGGATATTACCGATCGCAAACGGGTCGAAGAGCGTTTGATGCACGAAGCCTTGCACGATCGCTCTGACGGGTCTGCCCAATCGCGCACTTTACATGGACCACTTGCGGAAAGCAGTTGCCCGTTGGAAGCGCAGAGACCACGGAGCCTTTGCGGTTCTCTTCATCGACCTGGACGGCTTCAAAGGAATCAACGACACCCTGGGACACCTGGCCGGCGATCAACTGCTGGTCGAGTTCACTCAGAGAGTCATTTCAAGCGTCCGGCCCGGCGATACGTTCGCCCGCATGGGTGGAGATGAATTCAGCATTTTGTTCGACGACCTGAACGACCTTAATGACGCCATGATCGCGGTGAAGCGGTTACAGAACACGCTCAAGGATCCGTTTATGGTTTCCGGCCGCGAATTATTTGTGACGGCCAGCATCGGCGTCGCGCTCAGCGTGCCGGAGTATGTAGATCCGGAGGAGATTTTGCGGCACGCGGACGCGGCCATGTACCGGGCAAAGAAACTGGGCAACGGCCGTTACGAGGTCTTTGATCGCGCTACCAGCAAACGACTGGAACGCCAATCACAGATTGAAACAGATTTGAGCCGGGCAGTTGAACGCGCGGAACTGGTCCTGGAATATCAGCCAATCGTCCGGCTCGAAACTGGCAGGATTGCCGGCTTCGAGGCCTTGTTGCGCTGGCAACATCCCACCCTGGGATTAATTTCGCCGCCCGATTTCATCTCAGTGGCAGAGGCGACCGGAGCTATCGTGCCGATTGGTGAATGGGTGCTGGAAGAGGGCTGCCGTCAGACACGCGAATGGCAGAAGAGCTGTCCTCAGAATCCACCACTGTACGTGAGCATCAATCTATCGGTTAAGCAATTCACGCAGCCTCATCTGGTGGAACAGGTCGCGGTGGCGTTCCATAATGCCGGTTTGGATCCGTCCAGCCTGAAACTGGAGATTACCGAAAGCATGCTGATGAACGCTGACTCAGCCATCCGCATGCTCAGCCAACTGCATGCGCTGGGCGTCGGCATCAGCATCGACGACTTTGGCACGGGCTACTCTTCTTTGAGTTACCTGCACCGGCTTCCCATTGGCAACCTGAAGATCGATCGTTCTTTCGTCAACTCAATGAGCGCAGAACCAGGAGAGCTTTGAAATCGTGCGCACGATTATCACGCTGGCTCAGAGTCTCAATCTCACGATCGTCGCCGAAGGCATCGAAACCAACGAGCAGTTGGAAATGCTGCAAGCGCTGAACTGCGAATATGGGCAGGGGCACTTCTTCTCAAAAGCACTTACAGTTGAATGGGCAGCAAGTCTGTTGTTCGCGAACGCCAGCATGGGTTTCGCTCCGGCTGGCTTGCCAAACCCAGTACCCGCGCCGACTTCGCTCGCGACTCAGTGAGACGACCGTCACTCTGGCTTTTTCAACCGACCGCCGCCAACTTCAAGCCGGGCGTCGCTCTGCATGCGCTTGATCAGTCTTCGCAGCTTCGCCGAGATTTACTTCGCCTGGTTGAAATAGATAGTCGGCCTCTCTTGCGCGCAGCCTGCAGGATGTCGAGATCGCGAACCAGATTCGCCACGCGAAATTCCGGCAGGCCCGCCTGGCGCGTGCCCATCAACTCACCCGGCCCGCGGATCTCTAAATCCTTTTCAGCGATCTTAAAGCCGTCGTTCGTTTCTTCCATGATGCCGAGGCGTTCGCTGGCTACATCGGTCTGTTTGTCTGAAGCCAGCAGCACGCAATAAGCTCTGTTCGGCGCCCCGGCCGACGCGGCCGCGCAATTGATGCAAGTTGTGACAGGCCAAAGCGCTCGGCGTGTTCGACCACCATCACCGACGCATTCGGGAACATCGACGCCGACTTCGATCACCGTGGTCGAAACCAGAATCTGAATCTCGCCTTTAACGAAGCGCTGCATCACCTGGTCTTTCTCTTCCGGCTTCATCCGGCCGTGCAGCAAACCAACTGAGAATCTTGGAAAGACTTTGTCGCGCAGGTACTCGTAGCGCTTTAGTCGCATCGCGCAGGTCCAGTCTTTTCTGATTCTTCAACCAGTGGATAGACGACATAAATCTGGCGGCCGGCGCGTACTTCGCGCGTCAGGAGATCGCTTCACTTCCTTGCGATCGTCGGCATTGTCGGCAAAGACTTTCGTCACGATCGGAGTGCGGCCGGGTGGCATTTCATCGATGACCGAAACGTCCAAATCGCCATAGACAGTCATCGCCAGCGAACGAGGAATCGGCGTGGCCGTCATCACCAGCACGTCCGGATTGACACCGCGGCGCGCGCAACCCGGCGCGCTGCATCACGCCAAACCGATGTTGCTCGTCGATTATCACCAGGCCGAGATTCTTGAAAGCGACGCTTTCCTGGATTAATGCATGCGTTCCGACCACCGCGTGCACTTCGCCGCTCGAAATCGCCTGATGCAGTCGCTTCTTGTCCGCCGTCTTCAGAGAACCGGAAAGCAGCTCGATACGATAAGGCGATTTGGCCAGCAGACGCTTGATGTTTCGCGCATGCTGTTCCGCCAGAATCTCAGTCGGCACCATCAAGCGCGCTTTGATAATCATTCTCCATCGCCGTCAGCATCGCGATCAGCGCCACGATCGTCTTGCCGCTGCCGCACGTCACCCTGCAACAGACGGTTCATTGGCGCGTCAGACCGCATGTCGCGGAAAATCTCTTTGACGACTTTGCGCTGAGCGTTCGGTCAGCTTGAACGGCAGCACCGATCGCAATCCTCTTCTTGATCGCATCGTCGATCTTGATGTTCGCGCCTTTGCTTTCCCTGATTCGCTGGCCGCGCTTCAACGACAGACCAAGCGCCAGCCAAAACAATTCTTCGAAAATCAAACGCCGATGCGCCGGACTGCGGGCACGCTCGAATTCTTCAAGTGACGCTTTATCAGAAGGAAAATGGATTTCGCGCAGGGCACCCGCTGCGATTTATCAAACGCTGTCGCTTAATCAGATCCGCGGGCAGCGTTTCTGCGATGGCCTCGTCCGGGATGGCAGTCAGCGTCGCGTGAATAATCTCGCGCAACTGTTTTGGCCGCAGATCGTTCAAGCGGCGATATACCGGGACCCGGCGACCGACATGAATCGCCCTGAGAGTTGGATCATCATCTGTTTCGGACCGCGGCGGCCGTGTCGAGAGGTTCTTCGGCTGCGGTTATCTGGCAGTCTGCTCTTCCAGTGGACGGGAGTACTTCAATCTCGTCCGGCTTATGCAGCTTCAAGTGAAAACGTTCGTGCTGGACGGATCGTTTTCCCATTTGCCGAACGCGATAAACCGGACGCCTCGCTTAAATTTCTTCTCATAGCTCTCAATAATCTGCGGGGCGCTGGGTCCCGAGAGAAATGTCCAGACGACTACGTCCTTACCGGTGCGTTCGCGATCAGTCGCCGAGATTTCGAAAATGTACAGCCTGCTGCGAAACGACCGCCATCCCCGAACCGGCCGGCCCTGGCAAAGCTTCACAAACAGCTCGAGCGAGGCCTCCATGCCGTCACTGAAGATCACGTAATCGCGCGAGGTTCGATCGATCCTCATAGCGCATCGGCAGGTAGTGCAGCAGATCTTCGACTGTGGCGTTATTGATATCTTTGCCGGTTGAGGTTCCCGCGACACCCAGCGCCAGCTTGCGCGCGGTTAGCGGCCCCAGCCGGGGAAACCCGCGATCTGGCAGATCGAGAATGCGAGTCTCGAGAGAGATGGCAGGAGTCGGTTGGCATCTCAACGCGATCATAGCACGGGTCTGTGGAACAACCGGGAAAGTTGAAACGTTCAACGACATGGATGAAACACTGGGAACCGCTAGTCGAATCGAAAAATCCGCGAAGCCATGGAGCAGGGCGAATTCGACGATCTTTCAGGCAAGGGCGAGCCTATCGATCTCGCTGAGAATCCGTTTGAAGATCCTGACTGGCGCATGGCCCATCGGATGCTGCGCAACGCCGGATTCGCTCCCGCCTGGATTGAGGAACGCAAAGACATCGAGAGCGAAATTGAGGCGGCGAGAACAACGCTGGCGCGCATCTGGCTGGTAATGCAGAATGCGCAGCACACTAAACAGTCTGACTCGGCTCAGGTGAGATGGCGAAAAGCCCTCGAGGATTTTCGGGCTAAGTCCTGTAGAACTAAACCGGCGCATTGAGACGTGGAACCTCAAGACGCCGGCTGTTGGTCTTCACCGGAACTGGATTGATTTCGATCGCGAGATTGATCGAATAAAGACTAACCAGCGGCCATAGTCGCGGGCGCGCAAACCTCATCAAACGCCCGGGTCAACTCGGTGGCGATTTGCTCAGGCCCGCGGCCTTCGATCTGATAACGCTCCATCATGTAAACCAGCTCGCCGTCCTTCAAGATTCGCGATTGACGGCGAGGACGGACCGAACCCGGTGAAGTGGCTGCGAGCGCGGTCGGTAGCTTCGATATCTGCGCCGGCAAAAACCGTCGCGACTCTGTCAGGCTTAACTTCATTACCCAAAGCGAGCGCAATCCCGGGACGCGCTTTTCCTGCAGCGCATCCGCAAACTGAGTTGACAACGATCATCAGCGTGCCCTTGGTGTTCTTTATCGGCATCGTCTACTGCTTCGGGCAGTTCTTAGTTCCTCGACACCGATACGAGTGAGATCTTCGCGCATCGGTCGAATCATGATTTCTGGATATGGCATCTTAAGTTAATCTCCTTGTGGCTTGATTCTAGCACGTAATCGATATCTGACGCGGCTCGTCACCATCGCCTGTGATTGAGATACGCCAAACATTCGGCGGGAGCGGATAACGGCCCAACCGTTCCGCCCATTCAATAACTACTACGGCGCGCTCATCGGTCAGGATTTCATCCAGGTCGACGGCATGGGCCGCCGTCGCGCCCTCATCCAGTCGATAAAGGTCAATGTGATAAAGCAACAAACGGCCCTGATGCGGGTTCACCAGGGTGAACGACGGGACTGGTCACCTCTTCCTGATCGATTTCAATTGCCTGAGCAACGCCTTTGACGAGCATGGTCTTGCCTGCGCCCAGCGGGCCGTTAAGCAGAATAACTTCACCGCCCGTCAGTTCCTTGCCGAGGCGAACACCGAGATCGAACGTGTCGGCCTCGTTGGCTGAAACGAAGTCGCCTGACTGAATGCCGTTCGCCGTAGTCATGATTTTGGTCGCGCCTCGGCTTTGGTGAATTCAAAAGAGGCGAAGAATCGATTGGCGTTCTCAGTGTCGTCGTTACCTCTTGAACACAGCTATGGCCATCTGGTGAAAGCGAGTACCAAAAATGAAGACTCGACTCTTAAAAGACGGCTTGATCGCTTTCGCCGGTAAACTCGATGCCCTTTCGCCCATCCACTGTTAATTGCTTTGTAGTCTTCAAAGTTGCATTGAGTCCCTGGAGAAATCTATCGCGATTTGCCGCAAGCTCATCATCAACATTCAGGTCGAATGCTGGGCGAGTAATCACCGTACGCCACCAAATAGAGCGAGCTGTCAGTTGTGACCCGAAACAAATGCGTAGTGAGGTCATCTCCGGGCCGCACTTCTTCTTCAGGTTTTGCCGGCATCAAGACCGAAAAGCCTCCGCCGACTGGCGCCACCCTAATCCAATCACTACCCTGAGCAACTGCGACTCCTCCAGTGCAACAGAAAAGGAGTGCCACCACCGCCAGTCGCTTCACCATGATCACAATTTCACCGAGCAAAGTTTTGTGGTGTCTCGCCAACTGGATCCAGAGAGCGAATCGCTTCGCTCAAGTGTTCACGAATATCAGAGGCCACCATCGTCCGCATCCCCAGCTTTTGAGCTGCGAGATCGCCGGCCAAACCGCTCACGTAAACGGCCGCAATTACCGCTGCGAACGCATCGCCGTTTTTCTTTAACGTCCCACAAGCCTGAGCCAGAAACCCGGTTATGACGCCTGTCAGGGTGTCGCCCGAACCCGCAGTGCCAAGGCCCGCATTCCCGGTTGGATTGACTACGACTCGCCCATCAGGCGACGCGATGATTGAGCGCGAGCCCTTCAGCACAAGAATCAGTTTGTGTGCGGTCGCAAACTCGCGCGCTATGGTCAGTCGATCAGCTAACGATGAGTCATTCCCTGAGCCAACCAATCGCTTCATCTCGCCGGGATGAGGTGTCAGGACGATTGGAAACTCTTCCGAACCCCGCAAATCGTTAGGCCACGGCGCCAAAGAATTTAATCCGTCTGCGTCAATTACAATCGGTGTTTTTCGCTTCTCGACGATGCAGCGCACAAAAGTTCGCGTTCGATCGTCTCCTGACGATAAACCCGGACCAATCGCGACTACATCCGCTCGCTCGGCAAACTTCAGCGCATAGTCTACCGCTTCGTCACTGACTGCTCCTCGGTCCGTTTCCGCCAGAGATGTCGTCATGATTTCCGGCATTACCTGCGTAGCCAGTAAGGGCTGCGCTGAATCGAGGCGTCGCCACTGTAACCAAACCCGCGCCGCCGCGCATCGCCGCATTACCGCATAAAGCAGCCGCACCGGTGAACCCGCGGGAACCTGCAATCACCAAAGCATGGCCATGTGTATTCTTGTAAGAATCAGGCTGGTACCGTGTTTGTATTAGCCATCTTCGTGCATCTGCCGCTTCGCTCACAAATAGATCAGTCTTCGCTTCTGCGATCAATTCATCAGGCGAACCAATTCCAGCAACTATCAACCTTCCGTTGTAGTCGGCCGCCGGCGGGACAACGTTCGCGACGTTTTGGGGCGGTCATAGTAACTGTGGCGTCAGCCCGTACCGCTTCGCCAATTAGTTCCTGGCAATCGGCGTTAAGACCCGATGGAATGTCTATGGATACAATTGGCGAGAATTGATGTCGGAGGCAGATCCCGGCCGGCCCGCAATCCCACCAGATATCGAACCACTTCTCTCTGCAGGCCCTCGACTGGCCGCCGCAAACCGGTTCCGAAAACGGCGTCAACGACGACATCATGTGGCGCACCGAGAACCGTCGCCAGCAGTTGATCCCAGCCGCCCTGGGACTCACACTCGAAAAAGTTTATGCGTCCCAGGCCCGTGGTTCGCTTCTTCGTTTGGCGCAACTCCTTTGTTTCTTGCCACGTCCGTAATCTGTCAAAGTTAACGCGCGCGTCGTCTTTGGTTTCTTCAACCTTGCCGATGAGGATGACGTCTACCAGGGCGCCCGCGGTCGCGAGCAGGCGCGCAACAGCCGCCCCATCGCCGCCATTATTTCCCTTTCCGCAAAACGCGAGAACTGTCTTACCACCGCAATTGCCTAAGTAAGAATCGAGTTATGAATCGAGCCGCCGCAGCCGCTGCATTCTCCATTAGCTCCGAAGACGCAACGCCGTAACGCTGAATCGTCTGGCGATCGATGTCGCGCATCTGTGCCGATGAAATGACAGGCTGCACGTCGCGATGATACGGAGAAGATTGTTAGAGGGTCAATTGCTTGAGCGGTGGCCGATGCAGCTGGCGCGCCGGATGAGGCTCGCGAGTCTGCGTAAACAAAAATGACGGCACTGGGGACTTTTAGCCCCGCCGCCGCCGCTGCTCCAACCGATCCGTCTTTTCAGGATAGTGATCTAAACAAACAATACCTTAAATTTCTCCAGAAATTTTTCCTGAAGTATTTCTCAGCCCCAGAAACCCAGCTTTCAGGCGTCCGTCGAGACACCAGTCAATCTGATTGAAGACCAATTCAGGATGACTCAATCACAGCTTCCGCCTCGGCTCGAAATCTTAAAAACCCTGAAAAACAACAACTTGGCTCTGGCACAAGCCTTGTAAATTGGGCGGCGGGCATCCCCGAATTTTGCCCACGAGACCAGTAGAGAAAAACGTCGGAGCCTTCGAAAATGGCCAGAGGAAAACAAACGGAACGAATCGATGGCGGTGGCTGACGGCAGTTGGCATTTCCATGTCGCTGCTCGCCGGCATTGTCATAACTGAAGGCGCAAAAGCACAGACTAACGCGCGCCGCCCCGGTTCCCCCAGAATTCATTGTTCAAGTATGCGTCGGATCTCACCGCGGCGGCCGAGCAAGGCCGGTTCAATGACATCGAGGAGCGGACCGAAGAAACCAATCGCGCCATCCAGATTCTGGCTGCCGGGACGAAGAACAACCCCGTCGTCATTAGTGAGTCCCAGGCGACTCGCGACGTGGTGATGGTTGGCGTCGCGCGCCGGCTGGTACATGGTGACGTTCCGGAAGAGCTCGCCGGCAAGCGGCTGTTCAAGCTGAATCTTGACTCGCTCTTTCACGATGCGAGCAATGCCGGCGAACTCACGTCGTTAGTTTCGGCGATCCTTTCGGACGTCGCGAACTCCGATTCCAGGGTCATTCTCATAGTTGATCCGATTCAGTCACTGATCGGACCGAACGCGGCTTTCAACGGCGCCGCAACTTCCATGTTGCGTGACGCAATCTCTAATGGTCAGATCCAATGCTTCGGGGCATCCACCGACATAGCTTTCAAGCAGAATGTTGCGAGCGAAGAATCACTGGCCGGACTATTTGACACGGTCAAAGCGCAGGAAGTATCAGGCGCTGAGGCTCAACAAAGTGAACAGACCGACTCAACCAAAGACAAAACGAGCGGTGAAGAATTCGCCGGAGACAACGTTTCACCTGATTTGCGAGAAATGATTGACAGTCCAAACGCTCCGAAACGGGTGAAGGCAATCCTGCAAGTCAGTGATGCCAACAGCGCTGTCGTACGTGAGCAACTCAAAGCCAACGGCATCATCATCACGGGTCAAATGAACCGTTTTGGCGCGCTGGCAGTTGACATGCCAACCAAAGCAATCGCGAAGCTGGCCGAAAGCGGCAGCGCGAAATATGTTTCACTCGATCGCAGCGTCTCCGGAATGGGCCACGTCGAATCAACGACTGGCGAGGATGCGATGCTCGCGCAATCGGGCAACGCGAACCTCGACGGCAGCTCAATTGGTATTGCTATTCTGGATTCAGGAATTTCGACAAAACATCTTGCTCTTGCGGGACGCGTCGTCTATAGCAAGGACTTCACTGGCCAGGGAACGACCGAGGACTATTACGGTCATGGAACCTTCGTGGCTTCGATGATTGCGGCGCCGGCGGGCTCGTACGGCGGTGTCGCCCCCGGCGCCAAGTTGATTAATTTCCGGGTTCTCGATTCGCACGGTCTGGGAAAGACCTCCGCCGTCCTCAGCGCTCTGGACGCAGTGCTCACCTACCGCAACACCTACAACATCCGCGTCGTCAACATGAGCCTCGGTGCGGATGCCGTAGATTCCTACAAAAACGACGCTGTCTGTCGCGCCGTTCGAAAATTGGTTGATGCGGGCATCGTCGTCGTGGCGGCCGCCGGCAACAATGGCAAAGATGCTTTGCATCCCAAAGTTTATGGTCGGATTCATTCGCCCGGTAACGAGCCGTCAGCAATTACAGTCGGCGCCGCTAATACTTTTGGCACCAACAATCGCAAAGACGACTCGGTCGCTACTTACAGCTCGCGTGGGCCAACCCGCAGCTACTACACAGACTCGAACGGAGTAAAACACTACGACAACTTAATCAAACCGGATTTAGTGGCGCCGGGAAACAAGATCGTCGGCGCTTCCGCTCCCGGCAACGAAATCGTTACCCAGAACCCGACTCTTACCGTTAACCCGCTCGCTAACCTAAATAACCAGTACATGCGGCTGAGCGGTACGTCGGTGTCAACCCCAATCGTAGCCGGCGCCGTTGCCGTTCTCCTCGAAGCGAATCCCAAGCTGACGCCGAACATGGTTAAGATGTTGCTCGAATACACTGCGCAACCTCTGGCCGGCTTCAATATGCTCGAACAGGGAGCCGGAGAGCTGAACATCGAAGGCTCGGTGCGACTCGCGAAACTCGTTCGCACCGATCTGACCTCGTATACAAGCGTCGGCGCTTCGCTGCTAACCGCAGCGGCACCTTCGGCCCAGTCAACAATTGCGGGTTACAACTTCCAATGGGCGCAGGGCTTAGTCTTCAAGTACCACTGGGCTAAAGGTTTGAATCTGATCACTCAATACCAGGGCATCTATGCGCAGGGTGTTCTGATTACCGACGGCGTGATAATCACCGACGGTGTCATCGCTTCAGACACGACAATGCTCTCGACCGGCGTGCTGATAGGTGAAAATATTCTGACCAGCAACGGCGTCACGATTAGTGATGGTGCGGTGTTCATTAGCAGTGGGGTGCTGGCTTCTGACGGCGTTTTGGCCTCCGATGGTGTGCTTACCGCTGACGGCGTCCTGGCAGCCGACGGCGTTCTGGCAGCCGATGGTGTGCTTACCGCTGACGGAGTGCTTGCCGCTGATTCCACGGCTGATATCGAGGGCGATGACACTTCGTGCATGCCACCCGAGATTATTTTGGACAATCCTATTTAGTGGCTGAACGCAGCGTGCAGCCTTTGAAATGCGGTGATCCGAATCCGGATCGCCGCATTTTTGTTTTCCAACCAGCCTTAAGTCCAACAATGCGTTTTGGATTCCTTGCCGATCCAAAGCGTTATCGACGGTCCTCAGAAGCTGTGATACCTTGACGTTCCAGACTGCATTTCGCGGCGGTGGCGGGGCTTATTCTCGGTTTATAGGAAGTTCGCGTTGAAGAGTAACGTGCATTCGAACTTTACTAAGAGTTATTCCGTGGAGAATCCATTTTGGACTGCCGGGCAATCGCCCAAGCTTTTAGGAGTGCGGCCGTTTTGAGCAACAATGCTGATTTTAATGATGATGCCGTGGTCGATCTCGCCCGCGCCCGCGTGAGACTGAGGTCACGAGCCGGTAAACCCCCATCCGAATCACACACTAAAGAGCTGGCCGACATCAATTTGCTCCTCGACAAAGGACATTCAGTCGAGGCGCAATCGCGCCTGGGGAAACTCATCTCAGAAGCCCGCAACGAGCCGGTGACTTTGGCCCAAGCGCGCCTGGCGCTCTCGTTGGCGCTGGAGATGCATGGTCAGCATCAGGAGTCGCTGGCCGCGATCGCGACATACGAGACGGCTGAAGGCCGGGCGAACTTGCCGCCTGATTTAGCTCTCAGACTGCGCGTTCAGATCAGCGTAACGCTCAACTACCGCGGCGATCATCCGAAGGCAATTGCCTTGCTCCAGGCGGCGCTGCGCGAATTACCGGAAGAAGACAATGCGGCCGCCGGCCCAATTTACGCGGCCATTGCCCGGGTCTACCGAACGATTAATGAATATTCGATCGCTCGCGATAACTCCCGCCGAGCATTGGACTGCTACCGGCAAAGCGGACATTGGCGGGGCTTAGCCGAAGCTTATTTTGGAGTTGCGTTCGCGGATCAGCATGAAGGCCAATTCGAATCTGCACTGGAAAACTTTGCTCAGGCGCTCAAGCTGATAGGCGATCATCCTGCTACATTCCTGCTGGGCAAAATCTATTCAAACATGGCCGGATCTTGCTTCTTCCTGAAGCGACCTCACGAAGGCGTCGACTATCTCCAAAAGGCAATTGGCTACTATGAATGCACGCAGCATAAAGGACTGGCGGCCATTGGTTATAACAATCTGGGGATTAATTTGATTTTGCTGGGTAGGTGGGATGCTGCCCAGGAGGCTGTCGGAACGCGCGCTCGCCGTAGCCACCGAATCTGACGAGCAAGCTAAGGAAATACCCATGATTCTTGATTCATTGGGTGAACTGCGCATGTTGCGCGGCGACCTTGATGAAGCTTCTGAGTATCTCCGTCGCGCCGTCGAGCTGGCCAACGAACAAAGCAACAAGTGGTATTCGTGTCAGGCATTGCGCAACTTTGCGCGCTGCCAGATCGCTATGAATGCCAACGCTGAAGCCCTGGTGGCGGCTCGTAAGGCGCTCGAACTGGCTGAGCGAATAGCGGATCGACAAGCCATTTGCGAATCACAATTGCTGCTCGCGGAGAGTTCCCTGCAAAGCGGTGATCTGGATCATTGTGAAGCCAGCTTAAGGCCAGTCGTCGAGCACACCTCCGATTCGGAATCAGACCTGGGGCTGGCCGGCGAAGCCCAAAGGCTCCAGGGACTGTTGGCCATCGCACGCGCTGACCCAATCGCCGCGGTCCAACACTTCGGACGCAGCGCTTCAATTTTCGACTTGCTGGGTGATCGTTATCGCAGTGCCCGGGCGCATTACGAGTTGGGGCGGGCGTACGCGCTGGACTCAGCCGGAGCTGGCTGCTGAACATCTGTCGCGCGCAGTAACTACCTTTCGCGAGCTTGGAGCGAAACGCGATCTGGAACTGGCGCAAAGCACGCTCGACGAACATGACCAGACTGAACCGCAGCAGGATCGCCAGCGCGAAGCTGCCGTTCAACTGATCACCTTGCGATTGGCCGAAGGCGGTCGCATCGCGGGCGCTGCTGCTACGCGAACTGGCAGCCGTGCTGCGACAAGAGACTACCGGCCAAACGATGTGATGGTGGTTGAGCCTGATGAAGAACAGAAGCAAAGCATTGTGGTCGCTCACGGCTATGACAGTAACGAGGCGACAGTGATCGCCGACGAAGTTGCGTAATCTCAGTAGCGATGCGGCGCGTGATCGCTTTTCGTCGAAGACATGACGCAAAACTCATCACGCTCGAAGTCGGCAAACTCGCTGCCCGCCACGGTCTTGATCTCACCCCGTGAATCCGCGGAACTCTCCGGCGGCTTGCCGCTTGAGCCGCTGCTGCGAGTCGTCGAACTCGGAATGGATCTGTGTGCCTTGCGCGCTCGCACTTCAGCAGGTCAAACGCAGGAGAGCCAAGACGGCGCGGTTGGGGCTGAAATGTTGCCCGGCTTTATCCATTCCAGCCCGGCGATGACCCGCCTGGTTGAGGAAGTTCACAAGATTCGTTCATCCGATGTAACGGTCCTGGTGACCGGTGAATCCGGAACCGGCAAGGAACTGGTCGCGCGCGCAATTCATGCGTTGTCTTCGCGCCGCGATAAGATCTTCGTCCCGTTCAATTGCACTGCCGTCCCGAAGGAACTCTCTGAAAGTTATCTCTTCGGACACCGGCGCGGCGCGTTCACCGGAGCGCAGTCGCCGACTCGCCGGGAGTGATTCGCTCTGCTTCCGGAGGCACGCTCTTCATCGATGAAGTTGGAGACCTGCCGCTTGATGTGCAACCAAAGCTGCTGCGGTTCCTGCAGGAAGGCGAGATTCAGCCGCTGGGTGAGCAGCAACCAACCAAAATCGATGTTCGGATTATTGCCGCGACCAACACCGATCTTGAAGAGTTGGTGGCCCAGGGTCGGTTTCGTGAGGATCTCTACTATCGTCTGAATGTGATCCGGCTGCGCGTGCCGCCGCTGAGAGAACGCCGGTCTGAGATTCCCACCATCGTCAATTATTACGTCAACCACTACTCGTCAAAGTTCGGCAGGCACGACATTCACGTCACGCCTCAAGCTGTGGATCTTTTGATGGTCAGGTGACTGGCCCGGCAATGTGCGCCAACTCTGTAACGAGGTGCAGCGGATCGTGGCGCGGGCCGAGAACGGGAGTGTAATCACGCCGGAACAGTTATCGCCGGAACTGCGCCAAATGGGAGTGCCGACAGTGCCGCCTTCCAGCGTCAGTGTCCTGGCAACCACCACGACTGGTCGATCAGAAATTGTGCCGCTGGAAAATGCCACCCTCGCTGACGCCCTTGAAGAAGTCGAGCGACGCATGATTGCCGAGGCTTTGCGCCGGCACAAAGGAAACATCTCCAGGGCAGCTCGTGAGCTCTGGGCTCACTCGCCGCGGGCTCTATCTCAAATTGGAACGCTACCAAATCAGTGTGGAACCATTAACCGGGAGCGGGAGCGGCTAAATTGATTACGATCTCTTTGCCATTCTGATTACACGTCCGACAAGGGCTTTTGCCTCGCCAATTCTCATCAACGCGGTAACCCCAAAATAAGTAACGCCATAAGGAATCAGAACCAATCCGGCGATAAATATCGGATGAAGCAAGGGAAGGACGATCTTTATGCCCCAACCCACGACGGCGCCGGCAATCGCCCCAGCCCAGAGCTTGGCGATGTAGGGCGTCGGTAAGCCCGTTCGGCCGATCCGCTGGTTAAGGCTCCGGCGCAGCAAGGCAAACTCAATCCATCCCGCCACACCGGCTGAGGCAGTCAAACCTGCCGCACCCCATTTCGGATCAATGCCAATCAAGTGTGGCAACGGAATCGCGCTGAGATATCCGAGTCCAGTCGTCAGAATAACCCTGATAACCGCGTACCGCAGCGGAGTCCGCGTATCATGCAAAGCGTAGTATGTCGATGCGTACAGTCGACCCAGAGTAGACGCCAGCAAACCAATGGTTGAGCCGGCCAGGATTCCCCAGACGTACCTCGAATCAGTTCGGCCAAATTTGCCGGTCTGATAAAGCGCACCGGTCATCACGTCGCCGAATGCCATCATCGCCATCACTGAGGGCACGATGAAAAATGCAATCCGGCGCAAGCCGTCATCCAAACGCTGACGCAATTGGTTGGCGATCTGTTCTTGCGAGCCGAGGGCGCTCGACATCGCGGGAAGTTCCGCCGCCGAAACACTCATCCCAAACAAACTGACCGGCAACGTATAGAGACTCTGCGCATAAGTGAGTGCGGCTACCGCCTGGGGACTGATTAATCCGGCCAGCATCGCATCGACAAACGCGGAGATTTGTACAACGCCACGGCTCATGAAAACCGGGAAGAAATTGCGCAGAACCGTGCGAACGTTTTCGGTCGCGATATCCAGAACGGGTCGCAATCGCTTAATCAGTCGCAGGACGGTCGGCATCTGCACGCCGAACTGCAAGGCACTGCCGACTACGGAACCCCATGCCGTGAACGTCGCGAGATGAAACTGATCTTCTCGTCCGCCGAACCAAATGAGGGTTGCGATGATTGCCAGGTTCCAAACGACGGGCGCCGTGTAGGAAAGGAAGAATCGGCGATGGCTGTTTAAAACCCCGAGACACCACGCAGACAAAACGAGCAGACCAGCGCCGGGGAAAAATATCCGCACCAGTTGTGTGGTCAACTCACGGGTGGCCGGATCGAAGCTGTAAGCGAACAATCCAACGAAAAATGGGGTCGTCAGTACGCCGACAAGGACGATTACTGAGGTCGCCAACGCCAGCAGTGTCAAAACCGCATCGGCAACCCGCGAAGCTTCCTTCTGGTCGCCTCGTGCCAACAGATTCGCGTATACCGGGATGAACGAAGCCGAGAGGGCGCCTTCGCCAAAGACATTCTGAAGAAAGTTTGGGATTCTGAAGGCGGCGCTGAAGGCGCCTGCGGCGTCGGAGGTGCCGAGATAATGTGCAAAAACCCGCTGCCGAATAACACCGATGATGCGGCTGATTAGAATGCCGGCGCCGACAAGGAACGCGTGCTTGCCCGTGCTTTCATCGCCGCGTTTGTCTGTGGGCCGGGGAAACTGACCGACACTCTCGCCAACGGTCTCGACTGTTTCGCCGGCAATTTCTGCAGCGTTGAGAGCGACCACCCACAGAGGACACCGCCTGGGGTTCTCTATCTGGCTCTGGCGATTCGGGGATTGAGGTTTGAGACTCAGGACTTCGGTTCTGCTCGTCACTCATCGGCTAGAGATTATAGTCCTTAATTTTCGTGAGCAGCGTCTTGTAGCTCACCGCCAGCAGTTCAGCCGCGCGCGTCTTGTTGCCGTCACATTGGGTCAACGCATCGGCGATCTTCTGCCGCTCGACCAGTCGCACAGCGCGCTCCGTCGCCTCGTTCAAATTCCCCGAGAGATCAAAACCAAAGGCCGCAGCATCGCGTGGACCTTCGTCAGCCAGACCCAGGTCTTTGGGTTGAAGTTCGCTCGAGTCCGCCAGGATACAGGCGCGCTCGATCGTGTTCTCAAGTTCGCGCACGTTGCCGGGCCAACGATGCGCGCGCAACGCCTGTAGGCTGGATTCGCTGAGCGTCGACTTCGCGACCGCTCAATTCTCGCCCGAGTTCAGCGGCGAAGTGCCGGGCCAGCAAACTGATGTCGTCGCCACGCTCGCGCAGCGGTGGAATATTGATCGGGAAACACGGCCAGCCGGAAGAAGAGATCGCCGCGGAACTCGCCTTGATCGACCGCCGTGCGCAAATCTTTGTTGGTGGCCGCAACAATACGCACATCAACCGGAATCGACGCCTTGCCGCCAATGCGATCGATCGACTTCTCTTCAATTGCCCGCAAGAGTTTTCCTTGCACCGTCAAAGGCAACTCACCAATTTCATCGAGAAAGACGGTGCCGCTCGATGCCAATTCGAATTTGCCCAGCCGCCGATCGCCGGCGCCGGTAAAGCGCACCGCGCTCGTGACCGAACAGTTCGTTTTCGATCAGCGTCTCCGGAATCGCCGCGCAATTAATCGCCACGAAAGGCTTGTCCCGCCGGTTCGAAAGATGATGAACGGCGCGCGCAAACAGTTCCTTGCCCGTGTCCTGATTCCCCAGGAGCAGCACCGTCGCCTCCGTCTGGGCGACCCGTTGGGTTTCAGCCGACGGCGCGTTTGATTGCTTCAGATTCGCCGAGGATTCGCGGAAAGCCGTAGTGCTTCGACCATTCTTCGCGCAGCAGAATATTTTCAGTTCTGCAGCCGTGGATTGCTCCAACGCGCGCTCGACGAGCAACAGAAGATGATTTGAATCGACGGGCTTCTGAAGAAAATCATGCGCGCCATCCTTCATCGCCTGTACAGCTTCATCGATCGAGCCGTAGGCCGTCATGACAATCACCGGGACGTCGCTGTCGGCGGTTCTTGGCGGCCGCGCAAGACGTCGAGACCCGATCCGTTAGGCATGCGCAAATCCGTCAGAGACGATCTTGTGCGGCACCCGGGTTATTTCGTTGCTGGCTTCGCGCGCGTCGGCGGCCTCAGTAACTGAATAACCGGCGTGCTCAAGCGTCAAACGCAGAACGCGGCGCAAACTCTCTTTGTCTTCGACGAGAAGGATGTCAGGCATGACGAGCGGCAGCAATCCATTGGTCCGTAGCGGACCATTGCATCATTTACTGCCAGGCGCAGGGTGTCAAGCGCAGTTTTTGAATTTGAGAGCGGAGGAAAGAGTTCGTGGCGGAGATTAGACCGTCATCGTTTCGCGGTGTTCATTGGCGTGTCGGGCGCAAGAATCGTATTGGCCCGCAATGAGGACGTCTGATAGCAGCATAGGGCTTGCTGATCAACGTCATCGATGCGGGCCTTGTCATAGTCTTCGTGTCGGCGATCATTTCGGCAAAACCGGTGGCGATGATTACGGGCAAATCAGGTCGAAATTCCTTGACCCAGCGCGCCACGTGCAGTCCGCTCAGCTCAGGCAGACCTAAATCGCAAATCATCAAATCGAATTCGCCGGCATCAAGCCGTTTGAGTGCTTCTGCCCCGGTCGTCGCTTCGGTCACCTCATGACCTTCAGTACGAAAAGCATCGTTCAAGAGAACCCGTACCTTCTCTTCGTCTTCGACCACCGAGGACCCGCGCGGATTTGGTTTCGCAGTGCGATCGCCGGCGCTACCACAGCGGCGGCACTTCCAGATTCGTGGCGCGGGAGAATAACGTCGAAACGAGTTCCCTTCCCGGCTGGCTGGTGACGTTGATGTCACCGCTGTGATTCTCGATGATTCCGTGTGATGCCGATAACCCGAGGCCCGTGCCGCGCTCGCCCTTGGTTGGAGTAAAACGGCTCGAAGATCCGGGCAATCACTTCCTGCGTCATGCCCGCGCCATCGTCAGCGACCCAGAATCGGGCCGACGCGCCCTCCGGCGAGGTGCCAATCTCGATCGTACCACCCTGCGCCATCGCATCGACCGCGTTGAAGATCAGATTCAAAACAACCTCGCGCAGCTCCGATGCATCGCCGAGCGCCAGCACTGGCTTCGGCGCATTCAGCCGCACGTCAATGTTACCGGTTCTGTTGGTGGATTCTGCCTGCCATTTCGGCCGAGCGATTTCCACGCTGGACGTGACCAATTCGCTGAGATCGACAGGGACGCTGTTGCGGCTCGCATTACGGCGCGAGAAATCCAGCAATCGCCGCAAAGTCTGCGAGCAATCTCCGACGGCCTGCGTAATGACTTCCAAACTCTTCTTGTTCCCATCGTCCGCCGCGCTCCGCATGGACAAAAGTTGGGCGCGGCCCCTGAATAACAGTGAGCGAATTGTTGAGATTGTGAGCAACGCCGGCGGCGAGTTCTCCGAGCGCGCGAAGTTTGTCTGATCGAGCCGCGCGGGCCTGAGCTAACTTTTTCTCGGTGATGTCGCTCATGAACACCATCACGCCCGTGATGCTGCCGTCGTGCCAGAGCGGTGAAGTGATGCGCGTCCATGCAACGGACTCGGCCATCTGCGCAAATCGTCCGCACTTCAAATTGCGCCTGGTCGCCGCGCAGAGTGCATTCGAGCCCGGCATTCGCTTCCTCTTTCGATTCAGCCGCAACGATCATACTGAATTCGTGACCAAGCAGGACTGAACGTGTGAGGCCGCTATCAACTTCGGCACGCTGGTTCATCCAGGTGAACTGGCGGTTGACGTCGAGGGTATAGATCTCATCAGGAGCCAGGTCGGCGAGACTAGCCAGAAACGCCCGGTTCTTACTGCCTTCTTCCTCAGCATGGCGCAGCTCTGAAATGTCGTGAGCGATGACCACGCAGCCAGTCGCTGAGTCTTGCTGCTGATCTCGAGACTGAGGAACCACCCGGACCTGCAGGGGACGTTTTGCTTTATTGGATTCGTCTAATTCGACTTCAACTTCCGCGCCGTTCGTCATGGCGCGATCCACCATGCAGCCCGCGCCGTCCAAACCCCAAAGCATGTCGCAGCAACGCCGGCCTATGAGAAAAGAACGACTGGCTCGCTCCAGCGTTTCACCGCCGCGATTAATCTTCTTCAGGCGTTTGTCCGTCCCAAAGATGTAGACGGCGTCGGTGAGCATATCTATGGTCGCTTCCCACATTCGGTCAGCGGCCATAAGCGTATTGCAGAGTTTTATGTGGGCGTCAGTAGCACTCATGTTTTGGTTGGGCAATGATGGAGGTCGGGTCGGAGAAACCTCCAGCTTTCCACTGGCAATGAGTATGCCACCAAACCCGATGCTGTCGTTTTGAGAACCAGTGCAAAATGCTCAGGAATTGGGCTTTCGAGCAGGGGCTGCTACTCGCCGGCATGCATTTTCCGTTCAGACTGACACAAGTAAACTGACATTCTGTCTTTCAGCCTGACAGATCTTGCGAGTCAGAGCGTGGATGGAGGGGGACGGACTAATTCTTTGGCTCATATTCGCCGCGAGCTTTCGCCGTTGGGTAATCGGAATTTGCCAGCCGGATCGATAAATTTACGGGCGATAGTCAAAGGCAGCCGGGCCGCCCAGTGAGTTTTGAATCGCCGCGACAATTTCATCCTGGTTCTGGCGGAAACGAACTACGTTGCCGCGCTGATTCATAATCACAAACAGAATGACGCGACCGCTTTTGGTCTTCATCTGGCCGACGAGGGAGCTTGCTCCTCCGTCCGTGCGTACCAGCGTTCCGGTTTTGGCAATCACGCTGCCGCGCTCGAGAGGATCGGTATAACGATCTTCGAGAGTTCCGGGATCGACGCCGGCGACCGGCAGAATGTCTGAGAGGGTGAGCCTGTTCCTGGCGAGTTCATCGCGCAGTCCGCGCAGAATCTTCATCATCGCGCGCGGAGTAACTCGATTGACTCCCAGACCACTGGTTGACGACAACGCATACTTCGTCGGCACTGATGTTGAGCTTTTTGGCGACCGTCGAACTCACGCCCGTGGGCCCGCCAATCATCTCGCCGATTCTTTCAGCCATGAAATTGTTTGAGTAGCACAGCAACGCCTTTAGCACGTCAACGAGGCGGCTGGACTTGTGATTCAACAATGCGACCGCGCCGGCGGGCGCCGACCCAACCAACACTTCGCCGGCAATCACCACGCTGGGCACGCTACTCAGACTTGCGTTGTCACCGACAAGCGTCCGCTCATCCAGCCAGGCCCGCGTCGCACTTGCCGAGCGTCGCGCCGAATCCAACGTCTCAATAAAATCCTCGCCCGACCCTTGCGCCGACCAGGCAAAGTTCATCGTGAAACCCGGCGCTACGATCAAATTCCCGCTAACGTTCCTAATCCCGAGGTTGTTCAGTTGACGCGCCAACATCACGGCGTGCTCATAGTGAAAAGATGGATCGCGTCCGGTAACGACCAAATCACCATTTAGGTTCCGGTCGATTTGTCGATGGGTCCGGTAGACCAAAGACCGGTCATGAATCGATGCTCAGGGCCAAACGACTTCAGCGCTACCAGAGCCGTTGCGAGCTTTACCGCTGACGCGGGATTGAATCGATCGTCCGCGGCCTGTGCCGCAATCGTTGCCCCCTCGACGGTTTCTGCCAGGACACCCTGGAAACCTCCAATCGGTGTCAGATACGCCGGCTGGGCCACTGCGGCCGTGGCCGTCGATGAGTTGGCAGTTTGAGCCGCCCTGGGCGCAGCCTGGGACCGATTGACTTCTGACTGAGATGGCGCGGCCGGTGGAGCTTGCGCGAAAACAACGACAGCGGCGAGAACGTACGCCGGAGATAATCGAAGAAGGTCTTGCGGAGGAACTGAGACATGAAGTTAAAGGGCGCGTCCTGCGCGCATTTACGCATCATAACACGAAACGACTCAGCACCTGGGACCAACGGTGCAGCCAACATTCGATGCCGCGAGCTTGCACCAGGATGCACATGCTTTCGCTCGACTGCTGATTCACAAAAGTTCGTTGACAGTGTTGCAAACACGAACCTAGAATCGATTTGTCGACGTGTTGTGAAGGAGAATCGCGAACCAGTAACCGTAGATCGCTTGCGCACGACATACGCGCAGCGGCAAAAGAAATTCGCGCGCGCGCTTCGTGATTTCCGGCGCGTGTGGCAAACCGCTTCGGACAACCAGCTGTGGGAAGAAATGGTTTATTGCATCTTCACCGCTGGGGCATCAGCTAAGATGGGATTGCGTTCCGTGGATGCGCTGAGGCCCTCACTTAAGTCGGGAGCGCACTCTGAGATGACCAGGGCGCTGGTGGCCGCGGGAGCACACCGCTTCCCCAACGCGAGGCCGGGATACGTGATTGTCACTCGTGATTATCTGGAAGAGTCTTTCTCGATGCGACTCCGCGAACGTTTGGCCAGCTTTCGTGATCCCGTCGAGCGACGCGACTGGCTGGCCAAAGATCCGCGGGTAAAAGGTCTCGGTTACAAAGAGTCAAGCCACTTTTTGCGCAATATTGGCTTCAAAGGATACGGCATCCTTGATAAGCACATTGTCCGCTGTCTGTTCGAACTAAAGGTGATCGATTCACCAAAGCCACCAACGACGCCGAGCCCGTTATTTGGAAACTGAAGACCGGATGAGACGATTTGCTGCCGACACGGGAATCGACTTTGACGAACTCGACCTGCTGCTCTGGTCAACCAAAACGGGTGAGATTTTGAAATAGGCGAACACATGAAGGTTCAACTCATGAGGCGAAACTTTCAGGCCCGGCTTTCGCTGGTTGGCGTTGCGGTCATTTGCCTGACCACCGCCTTCGTAACATTTGGGGCGGCTGATAACGAGAAAGCCCGCAACCGGGCCGAACGCGCCCTGCGTTCGGGAGACTTTGAACGCGCTGAACAGATTTATCGCGAACTGCTCGCCAAGGATGATCATGATAACGAGGCCCGCCTGGGCCTAAGTCGCGCTTTGCTCAAACAGCGACGCCTGCAGGACTCGTTCGATCACGCTGCCCGGGTAATTGCCCTCGACCCTCTGTCGGCGCGCGGCCATGCGCTGCTGGGCTCAGCGATTCTGGCGTCAGGTGATTTCCGTCTTTCAGTCGAAGAATTTCGCACCGCCTTATCACTCAACGAGAACGAGGCAATGGCCGTCGCCGGGCTGGCCATGATTGATTACTACGAGAACCGAATGTATCCGTGCGTGCTTCGGTTTGCGCCGGGCCGCGCAGATCGACCCCGACGAGCCTGACTACCTCTTTAGCCTGGGTCAGGCCGCGGCTCGATCTGAACGCTACAAAGAAGCTGCGGACGCTTATGAACGCTTCCTGGTAATCGCCCCACGAACCGATGCGGACCGGCGGGCGCGCATTCGCGGTCTGATCGATTTTCTCGCGTTACCTCGGGCAACAGGGCTCGCTCTATAACCTGGAGGCCAACAATGGCACCGTTGTCTCATTCGAGACTCCTGATTTTCGACCGGTGCTGAAAGTTCGCATCAATGGGTCGAAACAATACCTGCGCTTCGTACTCGACACCGGATCAGGAATGTCCGTCTTGTCTGAAGAGACCGCCCAAAAGCTCGGGATCAAGCCGGTCGCTCGCGGTGGCATGGCACGCGCAGTCGGCGGCGGAGGTCGATTCGAAATTGTTTACGGCTACCTGCGCTCAATCGAAATCGGCGAGGTTCGAATCACAAATGTGCCGGTCTATATTCGCCACTTCTTCGACGAGAAGAATCCGGTGGATGGCTATTTGGGCATCGCCGCGATTAGCCGTTTGATGGCAACTGTCGATTACGGCACAAATCGACTGACGCTCTCGCGCCCTGACACTCCGGACAGCGCCACCAGTGCGGCCGGAACCGCTAAGCCGATTTCGTCTGAAGTTCCGCCGGCGTCAGCCGGAATCAATGTTCCGATTCGCACTACCGCCAGCGGATTTTTGAGCGGCGAGGTAACAATCGACGGCCTCGACAAACCCCTGAATTTCATCATCGATACCGGTGCGACCGTCACGGTCCTGTCCGAAAAGACAGCCGCGATGGAGGACGTCCAGCGATTTATCAAGCAGGGAACGATGCGCGTATTCGGCGCCGCCGGGCGTCGCAGAAGACGTCAAGATCGCGTCGATACCCAGGCTGGCAATCGGATCGTACAGCCGAGAGAAGATCGACGCGGCGGTCCTCGATCTCGATCCGGTAAACGAAACTGCCGGCTTCCTGCAGAGCGGAATTCTGGGCGGAAATTTCCTGCGCCATTACCGGGTTATTTTTTATTTTGAACAAGGTCTGGTACGTTTCGAATCTCTCGAGGCTGCTCCTCACAAAAACCGAACCCCTCACCCGAAACCTCGACCAGACAATAGGATCTCCATGAAACCCAGCACTTATCTCGAAACTTCGGTCATCGGCGCCTATCTCGATAACGGTGAGCCCTTCCGTCGAGATCTTACGATCCGTTGGTGGGAACATGAATTGTCTGAATATCGCGCGGTGATCTCGCCCCTGGTCGTACGTGAATTAGAGCGCGTGTCAGAACCGCATCGCACCGGCGTATCTGAAACTGGTGAAAGGTCTCGAACAGAGTGGAACTCGCGGAAGAAGCCGCGATTCTTGCCGAAGGATATGTCTCGCGCGGGATCTTTCATCGAAAGTTTATTGCTGACGCTTTGCATGTAGCAGTTGCGTCGTTTCACAAAATCGATTATCTAGTTACATGGAACTTCGGTCATCTGGCGAACGTCCGGCGACAAGCACGTATTCGTCTATTCAATACCGCCGCCGGATTTTTCGTTCCGATGATTGTCACTCCGGAGTTTCTGGTCTCTGAAGGAACAGAGATCGGAAACGCGCAGAGAGTTTTGAGTTTCGAATTTGGCTGCTTGCCCTGTAATCGTGATCTTGAATTCTGAATAGTGGATTTTGAATTTGAACTTTCAGGCGTTAGTTTTTTATTCTGGGTCCTGAACTTTCAGATTCGAATTTGATTTTCTCGTGTATCGTCGCCCAAAATTTTTGACTGAGCTGCACAAGATTCGCGAAACGATGTCGCGTGAAGCGGACTACGACGTGGACCTGTTTGCTGAGATGGTTCGCTCAGGCGCACAACCAACGCATGGGCCGAAGCGAAATATTCGCGGCTTCGCGAAACTCGTGCCGCGAAACGATGAAGCCGGACGGGCCCAAGATGAACCAGAGGAGACGCACCGGTTCTTAAGCCTTGCGCTAATGCCTTTCCTATATGGACGCGACTTTCGAGACCATCGGATTAGAGATCCCCAGCGAGAAAGCCATCAATTTTCTGGCTGAACGCGCAGAGAATCAGGGCGAGCCCACCCAAATCCTGCGTCGCGGGGCCGTGCTGCACGGTCGCTGCTGGAAGTTGGGCGAGGGCCTGGAAGTCTGGACCGTACTTTACGAATCAGAGACCGGCGACGTCTTTTATGCCAATTGCCGCCCTGGTTTTCGCGCTCGCTACACGCAGCGCATCGGTCCCTGGGCGCTGACCGAATACGATGAAGAAGGCGAGGCCGTAATTCATGGCTATTGCGACGGCACCGACACTGAGGTCTTGTTCGAGCTGCAAAATCTAACCGAAGTCGGCACGGCGGGATTTCGCGCGCCGGCCCTGCACGTCGGATTATGCGGGTTGGCGTATCGAGCGCGCGTTTGCACTCGCGAGCTGAACACGCGCTGGTTGCCCCTGAACGAGCCGTGCCCTCGCGCGCGGCGCACGAGAACGATTGGATCCTTCGCGGTCAGGTGATCGCTTTCAAGCCTCTGCGCAATCCTCTCTCCGGCAGTGAGCTGTACTGGGTGTATCTGGATCTCGGCGGATTGAAACTTGGAAGTGCTCGTCAACACGCGCGCGCTGACCGGCGGCCCGCTGGAAATCGGAGCGACGCTGTCCGCGGAAGTCTGGCTTCAGGGCCACGTGCTTGATGAGCACGGCGCTGCGTCTGCGCTATGAGGGCGTTGACCGCGCCACTTCGACGACCAACTTCTGGTCGCGTTTCTCGCGAACGAATTAACGTCGATCGGAACGCTCCGTCGCCGGCTCCGGATCACCCATCCACTCAATGAAGCGAATCGCAATCATCCTCATTATACTTATCGTCATCGGGTGCGGTCTTTATTTCTCTACTACTTCTAATCAATACTGGATTCACAGATACGATGCGGTAATCGCGCGCGAATCCGCGCGCCATCACGTCGATCCGGATTTAGTCTGGAGTATTGCCTATGAGGAAACTTACTTCCGGCCATGGAAGAAGGGACGTCAATGGAGAAATCGGCCTGATGCAGGTTACGCCGGTGGTCGGCGCGCGAATGGGCCGCGGACAGCAACAACACGCTTTTTGGTGGCAGCAAGCCCATGGACGCCGACACTTTGTTGCTGGACCCGGAACGCAATATTCAGATTGCCTGCTGGTACCTGGAAAAGGCCGGCAACGACTACCAGGAAACGCCCGGACGTGAAGCTCGCATGCTCGCGGCCTACAATGCCGGACCGAGCCGGGCCGCCGACTGGAACCGGGTCGAAAACGGCGCCCGCCCGCTTAGTGAACAGGAATTCATTGCGCGGATCGATATAGCTTCCACGCGCGCCTATGTGACCTCGATCCTGAATCGTTACCGGCGGGTAAAGTCGGCAAAGAGCAATTCACTGGTCATGGCCTTTCCGATCGATGCCCTTCCGATCGATGAACGCGCATCTTGTCCCAGAGCAGATTGCGTAACCTGATCGGCACCAGAAGTAAGCGGCGCCCCAAATCCAATTAGCCCTTAGATCGTTCCTTCTGTGATATTTTCCTGACTGATGCCTCTCATTTATTCAGGGCGTTGGCTCCTGCCAATCACTTCGCCGCCAATTCCAGACGGCGCGATCGCAATCGAGCGAGAAATCATCGTCGCCACGGGTCAGCGGGCCCAGCTTGTAGCTGAGTTTCCGGACGCACCAGTACATGATTTTGTTGATGCGGCAATCCTGCCGGGGTTGGTTAATGCGCATTCACATCTGGAGCTGACAGTCATGCGAGGGTTCCTCGAAAACGAGGAGAGTGATTTCTTTGCGTGGTTAAGAAAACTGACGGTCGCGCGGATGTCTATGACTGCCGAAGACTTGTTGGCGTCTGCGATGTTGGGGGCGATCGAGGCAGCGCGCGCCGGGATCACCTGCGTCGGCGACTCGAGCTCCGTGGCAATCCAGGCAATGCGAGCGCTAACCAGCGTTGGGCTGCGCGGCATCGTCTATCAGGAGTCATTTGGGCCGGATCCAAAGTTCGCTGCCGAAAATCTTGCCCGGCTGCGAGAGCAATTGTCTGAGATGCGAGCCTCGGAAACGAATCACGTCCACGCCGGAGTTTCGCCGCACGCGCCGTACACGGTCAGCGGGCCCCAACTCGAAAATGATCTCGCGGCTGGCAATCGAAGAGAAATTGCCATTGATGATGCACGCCGCAGAATCCGAAGCCGAGAGGTCTTTTCTAACCGAAGGTCGCGGCCCATTTGCTGACGGTTTGCAGCAACGCGGGATTGAATGGCAGGCCCCCGGTATTTCGACGATTCGATACCTGCACGAGCGCGGCATACTCGACACGCGACCATTGCTTGCGCACTGCATCAACGTTGACGAAGCCGACCTTAAACTTATCAAGGCTGCGGGCGCCGGCGTCGCGCATTGCCCGAAGTCAAACACCAAACTTCGTCACGGTCGGGCCCCCTTTCGGCAGTTTGTCCAAACCGGAATCAATGTCGGCCTGGGCAGTGATTCAGTCGCCAGCAACAACACTTGCGACATTCTGGAAGAGGCGCGTTTCGCCACGCTGTTGGCGCGGCTTGATCCCAACGACGATGTCATCGGCGCGGAACAGGCGCTCTTCGGGGACGCTCGGCGGCGCGCGCGCACTAGGACTCGACGATCACATCGGAAGCCTCGAAGCAGGCAAGCAGGCCGACCTCGCTGTTGTCAGTCTTGCCGGCTCCCACCAGCAACCTGTGAGCTGTCCTGTCCATTCATTGATCTTCTCTTCGTCGGGACCGGATGTAATTCTAACCGTCGTTGCGGGCAGGAAATCTATCGCCAGAGCCGCATTACGACTGTTAACGAACCCGATTTCTGGAGAGAGTTCAAGACATCCGGTCGCGGTTGGAAGGCTCGCCCGGGTCCGGCCAGAAAGAATCCTAGCTGTGGAACTTTTACCCTCAAACCGAGGTCGAATGGTGCCGGAATCGCCTTCCCCAATGCGGGTTTTCTTTGTATGATCGCCGTCATGATGTTGAACTCAAACTGAGTCGCATTGTCTTTACGTTTAGCTGCGCTTTGATTGCGGCCCCAGGGGCCGTGGCCCAGACAGCCAGTCCTCAAAACCCGACGATGACGTCTACGTACAATGACAACGAAAAGAGTCCATGTACGCGCGCTTCAACGATTACAAGCGAAATCTCGACCCTAATCAGCAAAGATTTGCTTACCCAGTTGCCAAAGATTATCTGCGCCGTTGGGGCGGCGAAAAGGATCAGCGAAACCAAAGAGGTGCAGCGGTTTGTAATCGAGTACGAACGCGCCAGTGCACGGCCGCGAAATGTACGCCGCGTATGATGCCAAAAACTACGCTAAGGTGTTTGAGGTTGGACGGCCGGCCGTAAAGGCCGATCCCGAAAACTTCCTGGCCCTGAGTCTCATGGTTGAAGCCGGTTATGACAGCGCTGTCGCCGGTAAAACGGGCTTTGTTGCCGAAGCCGCTGACGATGCCCGGATCGGCGATCAAACTGCTGGAAGCAGGAAAGCTTTCAAAAGCAGAGCCGTTTAAGAACCTCGAGGTGGCTCGCGGCTTTCTCAACTTTGCGCTTGGGTGGTTCGTAAAGGATGACAAGCCGGTTGAGGCCGCCGCTGCTTTTGAGAAGGCGGTCAAGTCAGACGGTCCCTATCGGACCGACCCGTCAGCCTACCATCGTCTGGGCGTTTCGATCGTAAAGGGTGAATTGGGACAGCTCTCAGCCCAGTACAACGAGAAAGTTTGGCGGGAAACAATCATCGCCCGAGCAGACGGCAATGCTCAATCGTATTCAGCACCTGGCCGACCAAACCGTCGACGCATACGCTCGCGCTGTGGCTCTCAGCACCAAACCTGAACAGCAGGAAGCTCGCGCCAAAATCCTGGCGCAACTGACGCCTATCTACAAAAGCTTTCACAACAATTCGGACGCCGGGCTGGACGATTTAATCGCCACAGTCTTATCGAAGCCAATTCCTTAAGGCGGGTGTCATTATTCATTCAAAACAGAAAGGGCGGGATGTTCCCCGCCCTTTCTGTTTACTTCTTTGTCTCGGCCCCGTCACGCGGGACCCAAAGTTGGCCTTATCAACCTTCTATCGTGCTCATCGCAGTTACGGCTTTCTTTTCGTAAGCTGCAATGACCACGAGATTTCCTTTTCGACCGGCGTCAATGACGCGTCCGTGTAATTCGGGTTGGCCTTGTACCAATCGAAGCTGGCGAAATACTTTTGGGTCCACTGATCTTTGAAGACTTTGCCGTGGCGAGCATAGATTTCGTCTCGCATCTTGCGCACGTCTTCGACGAACAAGCCGGTCAGTAACGCGCGGGTGACGGGCTTGGTGCTGATGGAATTGTGCAGCTTGGTTTCGTACGCGACAATCGTCTCGATATTGGTCTTGTCGATGCCGCTGATCTGTTCGTCCTTGAAATCGTCCTTGGGATCGTACCACGGCTGGCTGCCAAAGTACTGTTGAATCCACAGGGTCATGAAAATGCGACCGTGCCGGGCATAGATCTCGTTTCGCAGCAGGCGCAGTTCGTGAAGACTCAAGCCGCGCAACATCTGCTCGGTAATCTGCTTGTTCTCAAACAGCTCCATGTCGCCCGGCGCGAGCGCCACCCGGCGCTGCTGCTTCGCGAATATTATCGATCAGCTGAAGGTTCTTCTGCTCAACCGTCAGACAAGCCTTTCGGATCGTATTTATCGGCGGCGTGATACCAGTAGCGCTCGTCGAAATACTGCTGCAGCCAGGGCGTATCATCAAAGCGCTTTCCGTGAATCGCTTCAATTTCCGACGCCAGCACGGTCCATTCGGCGTTGGTATGGGCGCCCAGTTTCTTGCGTGTCAGCGCGCGATTTTGATAGAGCCGCATGTCCCCGGGCTCTACGGTGTCATGCTTCTGGGCTTCAGCGATGCGAATCACATCAAGATTCGCGCGTTCGGTATCGTTAAGCGATGAGTTCTGAAAATTTGCATTCGCCTTATACCAGGTGCGCGATTCCAGGTAGCGCCGGATGTCAGGATCCTTGAAAACGCGGCCGTGTTTGCCGAAAACAATCCCGCGCACCAGCTTCAGGTCGTAAATCTCCAGCGGGTTGATATCAGCCGTGTTGATCCGTTGGGCGCCAAAGTCAAAGGCCTCCCATTTCTTAACTGCGGCGTATTCGTCCTGCGCCTGGGCGAGGACGGACGTCGAAAGAAGCAGCAACAGCGTCAGCAACGCGCGATAGAAGTTAAAGGGGATTTCATAACGGGCCTTTCTTAGTAGGCAGGACGTTCGACTCGGGAGCTTTTGCGCAGTGAAGGTATCAACTGGATCTTAGCCAAAGATGTCGCGCACCTTGTCAACCAGTTTCTTGTCTTCGAGATCTTTGGTTTCAATCTTTGCCAACTGCTCCAGTAACTTGCGCTGCTCGCGTGTCAGGCTGGTGGGTGTGATGACGGAAACCGAAACGAACAGATCGCCCTTGCCTCGGCCACCGAGGACCGGCATTCCCTGCCCGCGCACCCGAAAGACTGTGCCCGTCTGCGTCCCCGCCGGCACCTTAAGCGATTGCTGGCCATTCAGCGTGTTCACACTGACGTCAGAGCCGAGCGCGGCCTGGGCGAAGGTGATCGGAATTGCGGAGTATAGATTATTTCCCTGCCGCTCGAACTGTTCGTGCTCTGCCACGTGAATCACCACATAGAGATCTCCAGGCGGACCACCTAAAGTTCCGGATTCACCCTCGGCCTGGAGACGCAGCCGCGATCCGGTTTCGACTCCGGCGGGAATCTTAACCTCGATTGATTTCTCGCGTTCGACGCGACCGCCGCCGCGACAGCTCGCACAGGGAGAACTAATCACCTGGCCGGTTCCGCGGCAGGTGCTACAGGTGCGCGAAACTGAGAAGAACCCCTGCTGAAAACGTACCTGTCCGACGCCCTGGCAGGTCCGACAGGTTTCAGCGTTTCGTTCCCGGCCGCCGCGCCGGAGCCGCTGCAAGTCTCGCAAGTCTCAAGTTTAGGAATGCGCAACTGGGCGGTCATGCCAACGGCGGATTGTTCCAAAGTTATCTCGAGATCGTAGCGCAAGTCGGCGCCGCGCTGGGCGGACGAACGTCGAGATCCGGCCACGGCCCCCGGCGCCAAAAACATCACCGAATCCAAACAAGTCGCCGAGAATGTCTTCTATTCCGCCAAAGCCCGGCGCGCCCCAGGCGCCGCTGGCCGCGCTGCTGGAAATTCCGGCGTGACCAAATCGATCGTAACGCTGGCGCTGTTCGGAGTTGGACAGCACCGCGTATGCTTCCGCGGCTTCTTTGAACTTCTCTTCTGCTTCCGGGTCGGCCTGGTTCTTGTCGGGATGATACTGGTGCGCCAAACGGCGATAGGACGTCTTCATTTCCTGTTCAGTGGCTGAGCGACTGACGCCAGGACTTCATAATAATCGCGTTTATTGATTGCCATTGTTCACTACTATTAACGAGCGGCCAGCAGTTCCGACCGGATGATCCGGCAAACCCGCTGACCGCGATTTTTATTCTAGCCGAATGGATAAGACAGCTCAATTGAGGTGCGCACATCAACAGGCGAAAGCCCGAGCCAGCAAGGGCCTTACTTCTGCGGCGACTCAGCTTCCGTCGACTGCTGCATCATCGCGTTGGTAAGCTGCCGCGCCAGGCGGTCCACGCCGTCCATAGCCATTCGAATTTCGGCGATTTCGCTTGAGCCCACGGCATCTTCGCCGCCCTTCAAAAGCATTTGACCGCTTTCCTGGTTCTCTTTTGTCAACAAGCCGCCGAATTCCGTGAAAGCTCGTTGAGTGTTCCGTACCAGGCTCGCCAGCCGGTTGCTGAGGTCCACCCGGTCGCGCAGCTCTTTATCCGTTTCTGCTGAGGTCGCCGCTTCCGAAATGATTCGTTCAATTTCATCCGGCGAAAGTCCCGACGTGGGGGTGATTCGCATCTGTTGCTCGCGGCCGGTGGCTTTATCCATCGCCGACACGGACACGATGCCATTGGCGTCAACCTCGAAAACCACCTCGATTTGCGGCACGCCGCGGGGCGACGACGGAATTCCCACCAACTCGAACTTTCCCAGGCTGCGATTGCCAGATCGAAATCTCGCGCTCGCCTTGCAGGATATGAATCTCAACCGAAGATTGATTATCGACAACAGTTGTAAATGTCAGGCTGTTGCGCAACGGAATCGTCGAATTGCGCTCGATGATTTTCGTAAACAGGCCGCCTCGGGTTTCCAGCCCCAGACTCAGCGGCAGCACATCCAGCAGCACGATGTCCTTAACGTCGCCTGACAGGACGCCACCCTGAATGGCTGCGCCCATCGCGACAACTTCGTCGGGATTAATTTCCGCCGAAGCCTTCTTGCCAAATATTTCGGCCACGGTGCGCTCGACAAGGGGCGAGCGAGTCTGGCCGCCAACCAAAATTACCTTGTCGATGTCCTGCGATTGCAACTTGGCGTCAGTCAGGGCCCTTTCGCAGGGCTCAATTGTTTGTCTGACGAGATCGCTTACCGAGTTCTTCGAATTTGTCACGCGTCAAAGTCTTGTTCAGGTGTTTCGGCCCTGACGCGTCCGCCGCAATGAAAGGAAGATTGAAGCTCGTTTCGGTCGCTGACGACAGTTCGCACTTAGCCCGTCTCAGCAGCTTCTTTCAGTCGCTGCAACGCCAGGCGATCTTTGCGCAGATCGATGCCCGTATCCTCGATGAAACTGATCGGCCATCCAATTCATGATCCGGTCGTCAAAGTCTTCGCCGCCGAGATACGTGTTGCCCGAAGTCGAAAGCACCTCGAACACGCCACTGCTCATTTCGAGAATCGAAATATCAAAGGTGCCGCCGCCCAGATCGTAAACGGCGATTTTTCTCTCTCCGATTTCCCCAGGCCATAGGCCAGCGCCGCCGCCGTGGGCTCGTTGATGATCCTTTCCACGTTCAGTCCGGCGATTTTACCTGCATCCTTTGTAGCCTGACGCTGCGTATCATCAAAATAGGCCGGGACAGTAATGATGGCATCGGTAATCGCTTCCCCGAGGTAATCTTCAGCCGCAGCCTTCAAACGCTGCAGCACAATTCCGGACAGCTCTGGCGGACTGTAGACGCGGCCTTGTACTCGCACGCGAGCATCGCCGTTTTGCGAGTCAACAATTTCGAACGGCGCGGTCTCGCGCATTCGCTGCGCTTCAGTCGAATCGAACTTCCTGCCGATCAAACGCTTGACGGCATACACGGTATTCGAGGCGTTGGTGACCGCCTGACGCTTCGCAATTTGGCCGACCAGGCGTTCGCCTTTATCCGTAAATCCAACCACGCTCGGCGTGGTGCGTCCACCTTCTTTATTCGGGACAATCTGCACCGTGCCGCCTTCCAAGCACCGCAACGCAGCAGTTAGTCGTGCCTAAATCGATTCCGATTATCTTTCCCATTTTTGTCGCTTGCGAACTACTCGTCACTTCTGCGCGAAGCCACCTTCACCATTGCCGGCCGCAGTAGGCGGTCACCAATGCGATAGCCGCGGCATGATCTCTTCCGACACCGTGTCGGGTTCATATTTGTCTGACGGCTCGGTAACCACGGCTTCGTGCACATGCGGATCAAAACGCTCCCCGACAGCCGCAATCGGTTGAATCCCGAAGCGAATCGAGCACGTCAGTAAGTTGCTTGTTGATTAATTCAACTCCGTGCAGGAAGTGGCGGAATTCCTTCGATTCCTCGGCTTCGATCGTACGCTCAGCGTCAAGGGCCCGGGTCAGATTGTCCAGGACGGGCAACAGCTTGCGCGCGACGTCCGCGACGATTCGATTGTGCGTATCTACCCGATCTCTTTCGACGCGCTTGCGGTAGTTATCGAAATCCGCCTGCCTTCTCGCCGCCGAATCGGTGGCCTCGGCCAATGCGGTTTGCAAGCGCTTGAGCTCCGCTCTGGAGGCAATGAGTTCCGCGAGTTCAGGGCCGCCCATGCCCCCTTCGCTGGCGTCCTGCTGCCGGCGCCGACGGATCGTTGGGCTCCCTTACAAATTCGTCCGAATCCAACGCCGCCAGCTCTGCTTCCAGCTCCTGCGGGTGTCAGCTCCTCTTCGAACGCAGGCGTCTCATCTGAGTCGGCGAAGTGAATAGGGATGCTGTTCGACGGCTTCTGCTTCTTGTCTGCTGCCATTTGGAATCGATTAGCGGTTCAGAGGACCGTTGCCTGGTTGAGGCGATTTAATGAAGTGACGCTTCAGTCATAAACGCGCGTTCTATGAAGCGCCCGAGGTAGTTTACCACAGCCATCATACGTCCGTACTCGATCCTTGTCGGACCGACCACGCCCAATGTTCCCGATAGATCAGGGCTCAGCCTGTACGAGGTCGTAATCACTGCACAGTGCTGTAGAGAAGACGCCAGATTCTCGTGACCGATAAGCACCTTCACAGCACCCTCGTGGGAATCATCGGCCACGCATTCATTAAGTATCTTCACGAGGCGAGATTTTTCTTCAAAAGTGCGAAACAGCTCACGAATGTTCTCAGCCCGGGAAAACTCGGGCTTTCCCAGAATGTTCGACGCCCCGTCGAGGTACACCTCGGCAGTCTCAGCATCTTCATCCTGCAAACTCCGCTCGCACAACAGGATCGCGTTTCTCACGACCGAGTCGCAAAGCGCCTCCTCCTGTTTCATCAAGGCGATGATCTCGGCCCGGATGGCGACGAGACTCTTGCCCTCAAATTCCGCGTTTAGATAACGCGCTGTGCGGTTCAATTCGTCCTGGCTGATCTCTTCGTCGAGAGTGATCAGCTTGTCATGCACGATGTTGGAGGTCGAAACCAACACCACCAGGATTCGGCTGTCAGTCAGCTTCATAAAGCGAATCTGCTTCAGCCGGTTTTCTGCGAGCGAAGGCCAGACCACAATTCCCACATTCTCGGAAAGTTCTGAAAGCACGTGCGAAGCCCTCTCCATCAAACGATCCGGTCGGGCGGTAGTCTCTTTACCAAAACTGATACTCTCAATCGCGCTCAGATCGTTTTCCGACAGTTGGGTCGAGTCGAGCATGTTGTCGACGTAGTACCGGTAACCTCTGTCAGTCGGAATTCGTCCGGCTGAAGTGTGCGGTTGCTCGAGCAGTCCGATTTCCTCTAATTCGGACATCACGTTGCGAATCGTCGCTGAACCCCAACCAGCTGCGCGGGCGAATCGATCGGAGATTGTGTGCGAGCCGACCGGTTCGCCGCTAATTACATACGACTCGATGACAGTCGCCAGCACGGCCTGCCGACGAGAGGCCGGCTTTGGTCGTCCGGATTTAGGTGATTGGGTCTGTCGAGTCATTTGCCGAAAGAAGTCTGCGTAAGCAAGTCCGACTTCGGCCAGTATAGCTAATTCTTCAAATTCCTAGCAATTACTGGGGGTTTCAGCCGCTATTTTTTAGGAGCCATTCTAAGCCATCCGCGGTGCCAATCAGGGGTTTCGGTGTAAATGTTGAAATATTGACGTTTAGAAGTACCTGTTGATTGTACTGTGGACACCCCGCCTTCTCAAAGGAGAGAAATGGCTGAGTTTTAGGGGTTTTCCGGTGATGGACCAGCGTCGTTTGACTCGCCTGTGGGTCGCCCATAAGATGGCCCACGTATCGGGCTTGCCGGCAATGTCACAACCCAATCTTCATTTGAGAAAAGTGTTCGCTGAGGCTTTCCGGCAGTTCGGTGGCGGAAGCAAGCGTTTCCAGCCCGACCTTTCGGCGATCGAGGTGAAATTCTATCCATATGCCGGATTGCATCACACGATCCGCGTCCGGGCCGGCCGGGTTTTTGTTCGCATCTCCGATCTTTTGGAGGCGGCGCCGCCTGAAGTCATCCGGGCTCTGGCCTATCTGCTGGTCGCGCGCCTGTTCTCACGCAAGGCTCCGCGTCATGAAGAACTGATATATCGCGCTTACGCTTTTGACCCCGAGATCCTGCGCGCATCGGAGCTCGCCCGTAAACAACGAGGGCGAAAGGTAATCTCATCGGCTACGGGTCGGGTTTACGATCTGGAAAATTGTTTTCGCGACTCAACCGCCGCCATTTCGACGGCGAAATGAGTAAACCAGTATTGACCTGGTCCCAACGACGCGCGCGCAGCATCCTTGGTCATCACGATGCCGCTCACGACACCATCACCATCAGCAAAATGCTTGACTCTGCCGATGTTCCCGAGTGGTTTGTCGAATACATCCTGTTTCACGAAATGCTTCATATCAAGCATCCGGCCCGCATTATCAGGGGTCGCCGCTACTATCACACCGCCGCGTTTCGCGCCGAAGAGCAGCGCTACCCCGGTTACCAGCAAGCACAGGAATGGCTCGACCGGGTGGTTCGGAAGCGTCACGAATTGCGCGCCCGCGCGGCCTAGCGAATTCAAAACAATCTGGAACTCTTTCGATCAATCAACGTTAATTCAAATAGGTAGGTGGGCTCCTCCTGAGAGCGAGCAAGTCAGGTTGGTCATTTTGAATCCAGCCAGGCTTGCTCGTTCTGTTTTTAGCACAGGCGAGACATCTCGACCAGCGGCTGGACATTCTGACTCAGCGTGCCGCTAGACTCGTCGTTTGCAATAGCCCGTCGGCTGCCGTCAGTGGCCACACCAGATTCAATTTAGACTAGAAAGAATCAATAAATAATGGCAATTCCAGCAACTCAAATCAGAAGAGGCATGGTGATCGTGTTCGAAGGCGAACCCTGCCGTGTAGTTGAATTTCGTCACCACACGCCCGGAAACCTGCGCGCAATGATCCAAACAAAATTGCGCAGCCTGCGGACCGGATCGTCGTTCGAGCATCGCTTCCGATCCGTCGACACGATCGATCGAGCCGCGCTTGAACAGCACGAAATGGAGTATCTCTATTCGGATGGATCCCATCACCATTTCATGAACACTGAGAATTACGAACAGGTTGCTTTGAGCGATGACGAGCTGGGCGACTCGGCGCAGTGGCTGGCGCCCGGGCTGAAGATTCAGGCAGAGTTTTACGAAGGCGCGCCGATTGGTATCGATATGCCGCCTTCACTCGAGTTGACGGTGACCCAGACCGAACCCTCGCTCAAAGGCGCGACGGTTTCCAATGTCAACAAACCGGCCACCCTTGAAAACGGGGTAATTATCACGGTCCCGCCTTTTATCAATGAAGGCGATCGCATCCGCGTCGATCCCATTGAGGGTCGTTATATCGAACGAGCGAAGTAAGTCGAGTTCAGCGTCAACCTTAAAAGGTTGGCTCTTTCGACAAAGCGAGCTAAGTCTGAGTTCTAAGCCGTGTATTTCCTTTACAGCCTGCTCCTGACCGTCGGCTTTGTCGTGCTGTTGCCGCGGTTTGCGATTGACGCGCTGCGCACACGCAAATACGTCACGGGTCTGCGTCAACGGCTCGGTAACCTTCCGCAAATTCCCGCTTCAGATCAGCCATTAATCTGGCTGCATTGTGTCTCCGTCGGCGAGACCGAAGCCGCGCGTCCGCTGGTTCGGGCACTGCGCGAGCGCTTTCCGTCTTACCGCCTCGCAGTTTCGACGACCACAGTCACCGGACAGCAGGTGGCCCGGCGGGTCTTCCAGCATGAGGCAGCGGCCGTCTTCTATTTTCCCATCGACTGGGCGTGGACCGTGCGGAAGGTGCTGCGAACATTACAACCTTCAGTGGTGCTGATCATGGAGACCGAGCTTTGGCCGAACCTGCTGCGGACCTGCCGGCGACAGTCAATTCCGGTGGCGCTGGTTAACGGTCGCATCTCCGCCAACTCCTTTCGCCGCTATAAGATGATTAGGCCCTTTACGTCGCGGATGCTGAATAACGTTTCCATGGCAATTATGCAGTCTGAGCGGGATGTCACGCGCATTCGCGAACTTGGCATGCCCGCTGAACGGACCTTGTCATCCGGCAATGTGAAATTCGACAGTGCGGGCAGCGACGACAGCGAAGCCAGGCGCACTTCTAGACATCCGTGACCGTTTTGGCTTCACGTGAAGGCGAAGCGCTGATTGTCGCAGCGAGCACGCACTGGCCCGAAGAGCAGGTTCTAATCGATGCATTCAAGCGGGTGAATCAATCCGATCGCCGGCGGGCCAGGCTGTTAATTGCGCCCCGACATCCTAAACGTTTCAATGAAGTCGCAGAACTAATCTCAGCCTCAGGCTTATCATGGGCGCGCCGCAGCGCCGCTCCCGGAAAACCAGGACGCGATCTGCGAGGTCATATTGCTGGATTCGATTGGCGAATTGCGCGCCGTTTTTCCGCTCGCCGACATTGCTTTCATCGGCGGCAGCATTGCCTCGCATGGAGGGCACAACGTCCTCGAACCTGCAGTCGAAGGTGTCTGCGTTATTACCGGGCCGCACACCGATAATTTTGCGGCTATCATCAAGACCCTTCTCAGCGAGGGCGCGCTGGTACAACTCGAAGAGGTAGCGGTTTCGCGAAGCCGCTAACCAGCTGGCCGTAACTATCAAAGAGCTGCTGGAGGATGAACCTCGGCGGCGAGAGATTGGTCAACGCGCCATCGCTGTTTGCGATCACAACCGGGGCGCAACGGATCGCACGATGCAGCATTCTCGCTAAGTTGTTATCTGCGCGCCCGCCTGTAAACGAGTCAGTTCCCTTCTCCGCCATCCACGTTACCGCCGCCAAATGAACCGAGCCGCGACAGTTGCGTTGGCGCCGCTCAGCGGTATCTACGGCATCTTCGTCAAGGCGCGCAACGCATTGTACCGGCGTGGAATTCTCCGGACCCAACAGGTCGGCGTCCCGGTTATCAGCATCGGCAACCTTACTGCCGGCGGAACCGGCAAGACGCCGCTAGTCGAGTGGACGGCCAGAGAATTGGCGTCTCTTGGACGCACAGGTTTGTGTCCTCACACGTGGCTATGGCCGGAACGATCCCGGCGGACGGGTGGTCGCTTCAAACGGTAACGAACTACTCGCTGACGTTAACCAAACCGGCGATGAGGCGTTCATGCTGGCTGAAAAACTAATCGGTGAAGCAGCGGTAATTTGCGATGCTGATCGCATTTCCGCGGCAGGTTGGGCAATTCAAAATTTTGGCAGCGACGTTTTCGTGCTCGATGATGCGTTTCAGCACCAGCAGATCGCTCGCAACCTGAACATTCTCACGGTTGACGCCACGAATCCATGGGGAAACGGGCGTACCCTTCCCGGCGGAATTCTGCGGGAACCTGTTTCACAGTTGTCGCGCGCTGACTGCGTGATCATCACTCGATCCGATGCCAGGACTTCCGGCCAGTTGCAAGCCAAAATCGAGAGAGTTCATCCGGGTGTGCCGATCTTTTTATCGCGTATGAACCCTGCGCAGATGCGTGAAGTTGGCACAAATTCTTTGGTAACGGATTCCAACCAAATGAAGGCCCTGTCTCTTGGCGCATTCTGCGGCATTGGCAATGCCAATTCGTTTTTCAATCTGCTGCGGCGTGAAGGCTACGCGGTGAATTACGAGCGAAGGTTTCGCGATCATCACAACTTTACCCAAACCGACGTCGATGAGATCGTTCGCGATGCGCAAGGCAAAGGCGCGCAGGCGATTCTCACCACGGCAAAGGACGCCGTAAAACTTCGCTCGATGAAGTTCGGACTGCCTGGCTATGTCGTGGAGATCGAGATCGAAATTGATCGCGCGGACACGCTTCGTCAACTTATCTCCAGCTCAATTGGGCAAGGCTGAATTCTTTGACCTCAGAGAGGCGATGGCGTGACCTTCGCCCCGACGCGTACTGTGGGCGAGGGTTTAGGCAGCGGAGGCGGCTCATCTTCTTCTTTGGGTGAGGCCTTCGGCGTCGGCGATTCTCGCTGATTCGCGTTGCGATTACTGTTTGAACCAAGATTGCCATTGACCGGCGCTGAAGGTATTTCCTCACCAGCGTTGGCATTCACGCCGGCGTTGCGAGGAGTCGGCGTCAGCGATGGTTGCGATTGGATGTTCCGTTCGCTTTCACCTGTCGGCGTACCGGCCGGTTGAACCGGCTGGCTGTTCGGGTCGGCCACCAGCCCGGTCTGATTAACGTTCGCGTTCGGTGATGGAGTCTGACCACTGCCCCGCGTAAGCAAGAACACCACGCCAAAACCGCCACCAGGGCAATCGCCGCTGGCACCAGGATGCGCCAGGGATTTGCGCCAACCGGCGAAGGCTCCGCGCCTAGGTTGTTCCAAAGGGCAGATTCACGTCGTGGCCTGGACGACAGTAACTTCATCCGCGTTGTCTGGGCCGTGACAATCGTCTCTTCATCAGGATCATCAATCAAAGCAGCCACAGGCAAGTTCGGTACAGTCGCCGGCGCCGCAGCCAGTGCAGCTTGATCGAGCTGCGCAGCTTCAGCGAGTGCTTTTGACAACTCGCCCGCCGACTGAAAGCGATCATCCGGCTGCTTCGCCAGAGCGCGCGAAACAATTTGCGCAACCCCGGCGGGAAGATCCGGACGAGCCTCAGATAACGAAGGCGGATCATCCTGAACCTGCTTCATCATTATTACGCGTCGGCGACTCGCCCGTGAACGGCACGCGCCCTGCCAGCATTTCGTAAACGATAATCCCCAGCGAATAGACGTCAGAACGCGCATCGATCGGGCCGGACTGTGAACATTGTTCCGGCGACATGTATTGCGGCGTGCCGATGACCAGATTTGCGGCGGTGATGTCGACGTCGCGCGCACCTTCCGGCTGCTGAATCTTGGCAATGCCAAAGTCCAGAACCTTGGCCCAGTCACCACCATTCGTCTGCGACAGCATGATGTTGTCGCTCTTCAGATCGCGGTGAATAACGCCTTGTTCGTGCGCAGCGTCGAGTGCGCCCGCGACCTGGCGAACAATTTCAGACGTCCGTTCAAGGGTCATTGCCCCATCGTGCTTGATAATGTCTTTAAGGGTTTGGCCGTCGAGGTATTCCATGACCAGGAAGACGACGCCATTCTCGGCCTCGCCAAAGTCAGTGACACTAACGGCGTGCGGATTTGAAATTCGGGAAGCTGCTTTCGCTTCGCGAGAAAACCGCGCGACCACGTCGTCGTCCACCGCCAGCGAAGGCCGCAGGACCTTAATCGCGACCCGCTTGTCCATCATGACGTGCTTGCCGCGATACACGGCGCCCATGCCGCCGCGCTTGACTAGCTCCTCGACGAGATACTTACCGGCAAGAGTTTCTCCGATTAGTGGATCGGCTGTGTTTTGAAGAACTTCGCCGTCGACCGGGCACAAGGTGCTGGTGTTGGAGTATTCGTGGCCGCAGACGGGACAAACTTTCATCTGAATTCTTTTCGTGCGCTTTCAGCCAAGCGTAGCACAGACAATTTCACCCAAGCAAAGCAGATGCCAAATAAAAAGGAGCGCGACAGTAATGCCGCGCTCGCTTTCTTTGTTGCCAGTTGTCTTTGGACTAACCCTTGATAAAAACAATCAGCAAAGCAAACAGCACCAGTGACTCGATCAGGGCCAGGCCCAGAATCATCATGGTCTGAATTCGACCGGCGGCTCCGGGATTCCGGGCCGCGCCTTCACAGAGCCGCCGCGCCAATCTTCGACTGCCCGATGGCCCCGCCGACAACCGCGATAGCAAAACCAACGCAAGCACCAATCGTTTTCAAGCCGGCAGTGCTACCTGCGGCAGCTTCATTAGCGGCGCCCGGCTGCGCGAAAACCGGCATTGCCGCAACCATTACGATCGCACGCCGCCGATAACAGAAACAAACAAATCTTTCTCATCATCTTCTCCTGAATTAATTGGCGAACCGCGAAAGAGCCAGGCCGAATATGATTTCGCCCGCATCCGGTATCCACCGCCCCTCTTACAACGGCGCTCCTGCGATACAGACCATGACAAAAGAGATAAGTGGCTGAGTACCCTTCGTCAGTTCGCGTTAGATTGTGCGCTCAACGTGTGCGCGCGCGCTGCGCTCACCGCTCGAATGCGCATTCATAAAGCCGTTTAAGCCGCTACTGCCGTGGCATGTTCGACGCCATGGTCTTCTTCATGGGCGTGCTCTTCATGCGGCGCGTGCGACACTTCGCTTAGATACAATTGCGATAACAAGACAAAGACAAAAGTCTGGATAAAGCAAACGAACAAGCTGAGTGGCATGATCAAAACCGGCACGATCCAGTAAGTTATGCCCGGAACCAGATGCGAGATCGTCTCCATCACCTGCTCGTCCGCGAACATGTTTCCGAAAAAGACGAATTCCCAACGAGAATGGCCGGATGAAGTTACTGATTAGCTCGATGGGAAAAATCAGCGGCGCGATCCACCAGATTGGTCCGGCCAGATGTCCGAGATGCTTGATGAGCCCGTTCTCTTTGAGGCCGATATAGTTGTAGTAAATAAACGATGACAGGCCGAGGGCGAACGTCACACTCACCGCCGCCGTCGGCGTCATAAAGAGCGGGAAGAATCCCATGATGTTCGAAATCAGGATCAGGACCGCGAAAGTCATCACCACCGGAAAGTACTGCAAGCCGTGCGGTCCCACGATGTCTTCCAGCATGCCACGCACCGCCAACACACCGGCTTCCAAAGTCTGCTGTCCGCCGCCGGGTTCATCCTCAGAAAGCTTGCCTTTCAAAACCCAGATCAGCAGGACGCTGAGGATGCACGCGATCACAAACATGATCGTGTACCAGGGGATCGCGTTTTCAGGTGAGTACGGACCAAAGGCCGCTTCCGGCGTGGTGCCAAACTTCGCCAGGAACCTCTTCCAGACGGGATACGTGTAGTCCATTTCAAACTTGTACGCGTACTCGCCGAAGTACTGGTTCACCAGGCGTACGATAATCGGCGCATGATGAGCAGATTCCTCTGCCTCTGCAAAGAGAAACAACATCAATAGGATTCCTCTCGATGAATAATTACAAAATAGAACTGTCGAAACGCCTCGACAAACAGTGCGGGCACAAACGAGGACAAGCCCGCTATGGTCGCCGCTACCGAGACGAGCCGCAGTTCATAAGCCGCGAAGACCACGGCGCCGACTATCAGATAGCGAATGAGATAGCTCGAAATGCGCACGCGCGGACGCTGACCGGCGTGATCGATATTGAAGATTGCGTTGATCGAAGTCCGCAGCCAATGATAATTCAAAAGCGACAAGCCGCCGCCCAGCATCAATCCAAGCTGACGCGCCAGGGCGCAAGCATCAGACTGACGATTGAGGCGCCAATCACGCTGATCGTCATCACGCGAAAAAGCCGCAGTTCAAGCGCACCGTCAGCCTGTCCGGTGACTGTGTCACCGCTCACACTATTAGCAATCTGACTCATGAATTAAGCGAATGATTTTACATGGCGAAGGGCGAGTTGCCAACCCGGTGCGCGGGCGGGTAATGACCTAATTTCATGGTGGGATTTTCTCTAGCCCAGGCGTTTACGCGCTGGGTGAGAACGGCAAGCGCTACTAAGCCCCATTAATGGGGCTTTAAAAGCTAATCCCTCTTTCATTCCCAGGCGTAAACGCCTGGGCTACAGAAAAGGTCATTCGAATTGGGGCACCACCAGCGGGCATCCTGCATTGAGCATGAAGAACAGAAACTCCCTTCCAAAGGGAGAGGGTTAGGCGCGAGGCTAAGACGCTTCCCTGTTTCCCCTCCCACTGGGAGGGGATAAAATCAACCCTGCTTATTTCAATTGCCGCGGTGGTGGTTGAGACGATTCGTCCGATTTCTTACTGCCGGTTTCCGAGAGCATCTCCTTAATTGTGCCCACACTCGAAAGCATGCTCGACGTTTCCACCGGCATGAAGATCACCTTTGCATTGTTGCTCTTGGTCATGTCTCGCAAGCTCTCAATGTATCGGATGGTCATCAGGTATTGAGCCGGATTTCCGTGCGAATCCATCGCCGCGGCCACCTGGGCAATCGCCTGGGACTCAGCTTCGGCCTGACGCAAACGAGCCTGAGCCAGTCCTTCTGCCTGCAGAATGGCCGATTGCTTTTCGCCTTCTGATCTGGTAACGGCGGCCTGCTTTTCGCCCTCGGCGCGGGTGATAGCAGCTTGCCTTTCGCCCTCGGCCTGGAGCACCAGCGCGCGCCGGTTCCGCTCGGCAGTCATCTGTTTCTCCATCGTGACGCGCACATCTTCCGGAGGCGTGATGTTCTTCACATCGACGCGAGTCACTTTCACGCCCCATTTGTCCGTTGCTTCGTCCAGAATCAGCCGCAACTTCGCATTGATTTGATCTCGCTGCGAAAGAGTGTGATCAAGGTCCATGTCGCCCATCACGGCGCGCATTCCGGTAATCGTCAATTGGACAATACCGCCAATCAAATCATTCATTTCGTACACGGCTTTCATCGGATCGGTGATTTGCCAGTAGACGACTGAGTCCACATGAATCGTCACGTTGTCGCGGGTGATGACCGGCTGCGGGGGCAAGTCAATGTACTGTTCGCGCAAGTCGATAGACGAAAGACCGCCGCGCATGTTCGTCCAATAGACGGCGCGCGGCCTGTCGATAAAAGGGACGATAATATTCAACCCGCTCGATGCGATGCGACTAAAACGACCGAGGCGCTCGATCAGCATCACCGTCGCCTGGGGCACAATCTTGATCGTCTTGACAGCGGCGACCAGCATCAGAATCCCGAGGACAAAAGAACAAGAATTAAGAAAAAGCCTCCGACTACCTCGGCCTGCAACAGCATCATTGGCGCGAATGGCATAACTCACCTCCGATAAGTCTTGAGTCGAATGGGCCAAAACTTTGAGGGCGCAACTATATCGAAAGCAAATCTGTTCGACAAACTTGGTTCTCGTTGTCAGTCGGTTCAGCCTCACTACCTACGAAAGCACAAAATCAAGTCACTACCGAATCCAGCCGGCCAACCGATTCTTCGATAATCGCAGCGGCCGCCAGAACTGTGGCTTCTTCGCAGGGCCGGCCCACGATCTGGACCCCGATCGGAAGCCCGCTGGATGACCGCGCGAACGGGACAGAGACAGCCGGCAGGCCGAATACATTGAAAGTCTGGCAATAGCTGAAGGCGCGAAACGTGCTGATCGATTGTCCCTCGATATTCACACGCTCGGCGCCGTGCTCGAAGGCCGGAACTGGAGCCGACCGGCGCGAGGAGTAGCGGCGTCGCTTTCATCCAGCGAAGGAGCTCTTCGCGACGGCGTTCGCGCTCAACTACAGCCTGCGCCAGCCGTTCCGCCGCCTTGATTCTGTTTTCAAAAGTATTGTCTTCAGGTTGCCGGCGAAGTATCGCTGCCACTCGCGGTCCAGCCTCATCTTCGCGTCCACGATAAAACTCGCGCAATTGTTCACTGGCGGCCTGCGAAAATAGTTCGACCCATAAGCGCGAACCTTCCGAAACTGCGGGCGGTCGATCTTCGCGAACCTGCAAACCCGCGCCTGCCAGAGCCTTCGCTGCGGCCGCGATTGCGCTGGAAGTCTCAGCAGTTACCGGAGCGATGCCATCTTCCAGGTAGTACGCGACCTGTAATCCGCCCAATTGACGGCGGGCGTTCTGAGCAAACTCGCCGGCGGAGACATCAATTGGAGCATCATCCGCCATGACACTGAAGAGCATTGCCAGGTCGATCACGCGACGCGCCATTGGGCCGATGCAGGCGCCCAGCGAAAGTGGTCCCGAGCCGCCGGCAAATGGCCGTGCATCGGCACTCGTCCGGTCGTAGGCTTAAGACCGGCGATCCCGCAAAAGTGCGCCGGCACCCGAATTGATCCGGAGAGATCGCTGCCGATGCCCGCAGGCGAAAGGTGCGCGGCCAGCGCCGCTGCTTCGCCACCACTGGATCCTCCGGCCGTGCAATTGAGATCGTGCGGATTGTTTGTTCGTCCGAAAACCGGATTGTCAGTCTCGTAGGGAATGGCCATCTCGGGCGTATTAGTCTTACCAAGAATGATCGCTCCTGCCGCTCTTAAGCGCGCGACCACCGTGGCATCCTGTCCGGAACAACTGTTCGTGCGCAGCCGCGAGCCGCTGGTTGTGCGTAGCCCTCCACATCAATCGTATCCTTTACCGTTACCGGCAGTCCGTGCAAAACGCCGATCCTGGTTTTGGATATGACCGCGGCCTCAGCAACACGAGACCGATCCCTTGCGTCGCCGGCGATTGTCACAATCGCATTCAGGGAAGGATTCAACCGTTCGATTTGGCGCAGATGCGCTTCGATAATCTCAAGCGGGGAGATCTGCGCGCGTCCGCACCAACGTCACCAGTTCACTTGCAGATTTTTCGATTAGATCGGTGGACAGACGTGAACTCCAGTTTCAGCTTTAAAGAAACACATATTTATACCCGCCTGCTTCGGTAATGAACAGCGGAACGCGGGCAATCAGGATTGCCGTCTCGTCATTGGGACACTTTGAAAAGTGCAACGATTGAACTATAAACATTGGGCGCCTGATGGCGCTCAATTCACGTAGAACAATTCTGGCGCAGACTTCAGTCTGTCGAGCCGCTTCAGTGATTAAGATCACAGACCGAACTCTGTGCGACGAGAGAAGGATCGCAATTATGGGAGCACGAAACAAGATTACAGTCGTAGGCGCCGGCAACGTCGGCGCGACCGCGGCACATTGGCTGGCCGCGAAAGAATTGGGCGACGTCGTCCTCGTGGACATCGTCGAAGGCGTGCCGCAGGGCAAGGCCCTGGATCTGGCTGAAGCCGCGCCGGTCGAAGGGTTTGACGTCCGCCTGACCGGGCACCAATGGCTACGACGAAACGGCAAATTCAGATGTCGTAATCATCACGGCCGGCTTGGCGCGCAAACCCGGAATGAGCCGCGACGATCTTTTGAAGACCAACGCCGACATTGTCGGCAAGGTCGTCGATGAGATCGTCAAACGCTCGCCAGACTCGATTCTCATCATCGTGTCGAATCCGCTGGACGCGATGTGCCAGGTAGCGCTGCGGCGATCAGGCTTTCCCAAGCATCGGGTGATCGGAATGGCCGGCGTCCTGGATTCAGCGCGCATGCGCTGCTTTCTGGCGGAAGCGCTGGACGTCTCTGTCGAGAATGTCACCGCGTTCGTACTGGGTGGGCACGGCGACACGATGGTGCCGCTGCCGCGCTATTCAACCTGCGCCGGAATTCCGATTACCGAACTTCTTTCGCCAGGAGCAGATCGACGCTATCGTCAAACGCACCGCAAGCGGTGGCGCTGAAATCGTGGCGCTGCTGAAAACCGGGTCGGCTTACTACGCGCCTTCGGCTGCGGCCGTCGAGATGACTGAATCGATCCTGAAGGACAAGAAAAAGATTCTTCCCTGCGCGGCCTATCTCGAAGGCGAGTACGGCGTGAACGGATTGTATGTAGGCGTTCCGTGCAAACTCGGCGCGAAAGGACTGGAACAAGTGATCGAGATTACGCTGACAGCCGAAGAGCGCATCGCTTTACAGAAGAGCGCGGCCGCGGTGCAGGACCTGATCGATGTGCTGGGGATTTAGCCGGGACAGTGTATGTGACCTTCACCTCAGCCCAAATGAAACGAGGTGCCGTGAAGACAGAACGGCACCTCGTTTTTTGTTGCAACCAGCCCGCCGGATCATTTCGGGACTACTGCTTCGGCCCAATGACTGCCCCGTCTCCAATCACAAAGTAACCTGCAGGCGGAGAGCCGTTATGCGACAACGCGTACGCCCGGGCCGCGGCCGCCTGATTATTTACCGAGGTGAGGTCACCTTTGCTGTTGCTCCTGGGTACCACTACCGTCGCGCAGGTAACCGATGAGTTGCCGGCAGCGTCGGTGACCTTGACCACGATTAGATAAACCCTGCCCGTGCCGCCGCCGATTCTTTCTGAGCGTAATCGCAACAACCCGATGTCGATGTTCCGGGCGTCCGGCGAAAAGTTACCGTCCCCCAAATCCGTCTCGTCATCCTCGTTGCCGAAGATCATTATCTGTCTGGTGGATCCGGGACAGTTGTCAGAGAAGTTACCACCAGACAACCCAACGTTAATCAAATCGTGGTTGGGCGGCCAGAGCAGGGCCGCAGTCACAGAAATCGGCGTGACCGATGGCAACTGAGTATCATTTACCGTGATCGTTTGCATCGCCGCGGTGGCGGACATGTTGCCGTGCGCGTCCGTAGCCGTCCAGGCGATCGTTGTAGTACCGACCGGATAAGGAGCATTCAGCGCCATTGCATCACTGCGAACGCCGTTGACTGTCGCTCCCGGACAATTGTCGGAAGCAGTCGCGATGCCCGGATTGACGATCGCAAAGCACTCGTTGGGATTGTTTCCCACAACGAGGCTGAGCGGAGCCGACACGGTTGGCTTCTCTGTGTCATTGACGGTTATCGTCTGAATTCCCGATGTCGCCGAAACGTATTGCCATGAGCATCGGTCGCCGTCCAGGTTATCGTGGTAGTCCCAACTGGATAAGGAGAATTGAGCGACATGGAATCACTCCGAACTCCATTGACTGTTGCTCCCGGACAATTGTCGGAAGCAGTCGCGATGCCCGGATTGACGATCGCAAAGCACTCGTTGGGTTTGTTTCCGACAACGAGGCTGAGCGGAGCCGCCACGGTTGGTTTCTCTGTGTCATTGACGGTTATCGTCTGAATTCCCGATGTCGACTGAGGTATTGCCATGAGCATCGGTCGCCGTCCAGGTTATCGTGGTGGTGCCAACTGGATAAGGAGAATTGAGTGACATGGAATCACTCCGAACTCCGTTGACTGTTGCGCCCGGACAATTGTCGAAGGGCGTCGCCATGCCCGGTTCGACGACTGCTGAACACTGTCCGGTGTCGTTGCTCGTGATGATGCTCGCAGGAGCAGTGACGGTCGGCTTTTGGATGTCGTTGACTGTTACCGAGAACGTGCACGAATCAGAGCCCTGGCTGTTGGTCGCCGTCACGGTCACCGTAGCCGTACCAACCGGGAAACTGCCGGAGTCGGGCGAGTAGGTGATCGTGGGCACCGGATATCCGACGGCGGTGGCTTCATGTGCGCCGGTAAAGCTGACTGTGGTGGCGCAGGCTCCGGTATCAGCATTAACTGCAATGCTCGCAGGACAAGTTAACGTCGGAGCTTGCAGCACCGTCAGGCTGTTGGTGGCCGAGTTGGTTTGGTAAATGCTATCGCCCACAAAGCCGGCCTGGACGCCGCTGGGATAGCTTCCCCGTTTATGCCGGTCAGGCTTGCGCCCAGCAGCGTGGCTACTCCATTGCTGTCAGTTGGTGCCGTGCCCACACTGTTTCCATTAAGCGTGAAGCTCACCATTCGACCTGCCACACCGTTTCCACCTGATGTAAGCGTCGCCTGCAAGTCAACCGTTCCGCCGTAATTGCCTGTGGCCGAGTTCACCGCCATCAACGTGGGCAGCGCATTGATCGGACCGAGGGTAAGCGGCCATACGTACGCGCCCCGACTTCGCGTCCAGACCGACAACGTCGTGGAGCCACGATCGATCTGCATGTCCCAGATCATCACGTTCGGCAATCCGTTGGTGAAGCGCTGCCAGGTCGGAACAACGGCCGTAATGTCGTCAGTGTAATAGAGCCCAAAGTCAGTGCCCGCGAATACTTGCTGCGGAAAGTTGGGGTTCACGATGATCGAGTCGACCGGAATGTCGGGAAGATTTCCGGACTTGTCGGTCCAGGTCGAAGTCGTACAGTTTGCGGCGCACACCAGGCGAAAGACGTGACCCGGTGTGGACGGCGTGTTGACGTTAAAGCCGCCTACCGCCGCATAGCCGATTGGCACGTTCGCAGCTGGCACGGTCGGATCGAGTGCGATACCCAGCACCGGCCGATTTGGAAGAATGGCATTGCCGCTGGTGACGTTGGTCCATAGACCCTGGCCCGCTACGCCGGTGCCGAGATTGCGTCCGATCCAGACGTTGCCGTCATTCGTGCCGACGATCGCAACGCTCTTGAATTTTGGCGAATACTTGACCTGGTTAATGAACGACCGGTTGCCCAGCGTTCCCTTGGTCAAATTTTGAGTCGCAGGGCTGTTGGTAACGTACCAGGTAACTGTGCCGTTTGCGTTGGCGGCGTTTCCGGTGATCGTTTCCCAGACCCTGGTGGTTCCGGCAATCAGGTTGCCGCAGCCACCACTCGCGCCCGCCAGCGCGCAATCGTCGCCGCCCGGAACTCCGCCATGGAAGAGATCATACGGCAGGATGAACGATTGAGTATCTCCCGTCCAGGCGCCGGTTTTGCTTGTCCAGGTAGCGCCCGAGGCCGTGCAGTTGCTGATGCAGCGGCCGAGCGAGCCGCTATTGTTGCCTTGCCACATGCGCAGGTTCGTTCCGGTCCCCACCGGGTCGATGCGCGCATAAAAGCCGTCACCGCCTCGACCCATTTGCCACTGCACCGGCCCTGTCGGGAAACCCGAAAACGTAACTGACATCGAGCCGTTGTCCTGGGCGCCGCCGTTCGCCTGCGGGCTCGCCGCAGTGGCGAAGTTGCCGCTGATGTCGCCCGAGTAGAACTCGATTGTGTTCAGGCCGGTGTCCATGTTGAACCAGGTTGGATCGGCGCTGTTGGTAGCAGCATTGGCGTTGGTGGTTCCGTGCACACCTCCGTCGTTGCCGATTACCATGATGCTGGAAGATCCCGGCACGAAAGCGATGGCGTGCTGATCAACGTGCACCGGCCCAGCGCTGCCGCTGTATGAATACCCGCAGGTGATGTTGTTAAAGGTGGTGCCGGTACGGGTGGCGAAACCAAACATCGAAGGTGCTCGACGAATAACCGATCCGGATTGTTCGGATCGACGGCCAGCGCCTGGTCGTACCAATTCTGTGGATAGTCTCCCTGCGCGTTTGTGCAATCGCGCAAAGATCCGCCGGCTGAGCCGGTCATAAACGACCAGGTCGTTCCGCCGTTGGTTGAAGCCCAGACGCCAATCTGACAACCGTTGGCGCTGCCACAGCCGCTGTTGCTGTTTGGCGCGATCGACTGCACCTGAGCGTACAGTACGTTGGGATTGCTCGGCGCCACGGCAAGCTCAATACGGCCGAGTTGGTTGCCGCTGGTGGTACTGACATATTGATTCCCACTGGCGGCGTTCATGTTTGCACCGGTCGTGTAGGCGCTGCCGGTTACACTGGTGCCGAAGACAAAGCCGTTCGCATTGCCGGCAATTGACGCAAAGCCGCGGGCAGCCGCTGGCAGGCATGGTCGCGCTGTAAATTCCATTTGCGCCGTTGAGATTGAGATTGAATTGCACGGTCGTAGCAAACCCGCGCACGCCGACTGCGGCGAGAATGCGCGTTATGCCGCCGCCCATGTTTGTCAGTTCCAGAGCGGTGATGTCCTGCCGCTGCGCCGGAAAACTGTTCGTGATACACGGACCGGTCCAGTTAGTGCCACCGTCGTACGAGAAATACAGGCCCGTCTTGGTTCCCGCGACCACGTTGTTACTGTTGTTTGGGTCGACCCGCACTTTTCCCACCGCCTGATATTGCGGAAACTGCCCGACTGGCTGCGGCAGCGCTGCGCCGAAGATGTTGGCGCCCAGGACCGTCCAATTGGCGCCGCCGTCGGTCGATTTGAAAATCCCCTGACTACCCATCGAGAAAGATCCATAGTTCAAGTCTCCAGTGCCGGCATACACAGTATTATGATTGTTTGGATCGAGCGCGATCGGTATCGATGCTGGTGGTGGTGAGTAATGGATCATCAGTGACCGACAGTCCAGGTCGTCGCCGCGCTGCAACAGTTCGTGGTCTTCCAGACTCCGCCGCCGACGCTGCCTGAATAAGCAACGTTGGTGGTTATCGGATCGATTACGATCGTGTTAACTCGGCCTTCCGTGGTCGTATAGTTAAAGCACCCGGAGCAACCGGTCATTCGCAGAGGCTTCGGACCTAAGGATGTAAAGCCGCTTACGCTCAGCGTCTTCAGCTTGCTGCCTTTGATTTTCCGACCGGCGGGTGCGCCACGCTCGACTCTGGCGTCCTGAGCGGCAGCATCCCGCAACCATGACGGACTGAAATCACCGGTGGGATAACTCAGGCGGTGAATCCAGAAAGTCTCCTGATCTATGAGCCGCTCGGCATCGGTTGCCGGATCGCCACCCGAGAACTCTGCCTTCGCTGTCTTGCCTGAGGTGCCACCGGTGGCGGTTGCGAGAAAACGACCGCTCGCGCTGGATGCAGAGGCGGCACCCTCACGCTCCCGTTCCCGCTCTGTTTCCTGCTTTTGAGGTTTTGACGATTCTTTGTTTTCGCCTCTCACGTTCGGCATTTCCGACGTTACGGTGAACGCGCCGGCATCATCAGCCATCGCCTGCAGGGTTATGCGATCGTTCCCTTCCCCTCGAGTTATTACCACCGTCACTGCTTCGCCCGGCGCCCAGTCCTCTCCGCTGAAGACAATCGTTTCGCCCGGTGAGATATGTGTCTTTGTCGGTGGTGAGCGTGGGTTCTTTCTGATTGATCTTGATTTATGTGCGGGATCCGTAAGCGCTCCGAGGAGAGAACGCTGACTCATTTTTCTTTGTTCTCGGAACTGCCGTCTGCTTTTAGCTGAGGCTTGGTGTCGTTGTCGCCACTGGACCAGGACACGCTCGTGCTGAACAAACTCAGCAACACCACACCCGTGAGGCAAACCAGAAAATACACTTTCCGGCGAGACGTTTCGGATCGCTCCATCGCAGACCTCCGTCAGATGTTGTTTTGAAAATGCCAGTTATCAGGCGACTGTTATTGGCGACTGAATCTGAGGCGAAGATTCAGGCCTGGTTTGAAACCGAAGTGCTACTATTGTGCGCCGTAAATATACTTGAGTTTATGTGGTTGTCAATGGAAATCATCGAAGGGATCGCCAGGTAATCGTGACTGTGCGGGATCGAATTGCCTGATGAGTGCAGCACCATCCAAATTGTTGGTGGCGTCGGGATCCCGGTAGTACAATTACCGCAACGATGACCGCAGGCGCTCACTTGTGTTTTCCGTTAGCCGTTTTGATGCTCTGGCAGGGATCCTCCTGCAAAGTCTCAAACACCCGGGGCAACTCAGCGGGTACGCAAAGTAACTTGAGCAACACGCAATCCGCCCAGAACCCATCGCCGAACACAGCCTCGCCTGACTTACGTCCTTTGGCGAAAGGCGTGTGGGGTGGTCAGGGGATTTCGCTCGAGGTCAATGACCAGGGCGCGCAGGTCAACTACGACTGTGCTCATGGCACGATCACCGGGAAGATAGTTCCGGATCGCAATGGAAAATTTGTGAGTAAAGGCTCTCATACCAGGGAACGTGGCGGCCCGGTTCGCGAGGAAGGAATCAGTAATGGTCAACCAGCAACCTACCGCGGCTCGATTGACGGTGACGTGATGACGCTGGTCGTAACTTTGTCCGAGACTGACGAGAGTATCGGCAGGTTCACACTAACTCGCGGAAAGATCGGTCGAGTCAGAAAATGCATGTAGGTCTGTCGGATGGCCTGAAGCTCGCAAAGAAAAAGGCGCTAACCCGTTGAGCCAGCGCCTTTCCCCTCGCACGACAAACATTTTCATTCCGAAAACTGAGTAGTTCCCGTCACCCTTCACCCAAGCCTGACCTTAGGTAATCAAACTTCAGCATCTTCATTTACGGCTATGCGGGACAACTACTGTTACCGGTGCTGACACGACAGAGTTACCCGCCGCGTCGGTGCAGGTCACTTTTATCGTGTAGATGCGGCCGTCGCCCTTGCCGGATCGTTCAGCGCGCAGCAACAGGTGATGGGCGTCGACAATCTGAATGTCGTTAGCGGTATCACCGTCGCCGAGGCCGTTGTCAGGTTCGTTGCTGGTAGCACTGAGCACGCAGGTGACGGCACCGCAGTTATCCGCCGAAGAGTAGTCAACGGTAATCGGTATTAGCTGATGATTAGGCGGCCAGAGAACCGACGTGTCTACCGTGAGCGCACTGACCGTAGGAGGCGCAGTGTCGTTGACCGTCACGGTGAAGCTGTTGCTGGCGCCAGAGGTTGACGTAGTGGTGACCGTAGTCGTGCCAACCGGGAAGAAAGAACCCGAAGCGGGACTGGTGGTCAGCACGCCGCAGCTACCGGTCGAGGTAGATGCCGGGAAGTTAACGATAGCTCCACACTGCCCGGGATCGTTTGACACGGTGATGTTGGCTGGAACGCTAATCACGCATTCCTGGCACTCGCCTCCCCGTCGGTGGCTGACAACAGTCCGGAGACAGTCGCGGTGTAACCGGCGCACAGTGCGTTGGGATTGACCTCGTGCACGACCAGAACCATCGTCTGCCCCGCGGGTATGTCTATCGACCAAGTGGCGGTTCCAGGAGAACTGGCGCCAAAGTCACCGAGGTAGTTTTGAGTGAGGTTGGCAGGGTTAAAACTCCCCAGATAACTCACCCCAAATATGTTGGTGCCGCATGCCGATGTCAGACTGACAGTAACGCAGGCAGGACCATTGCCGGAGTTCGTGAATGAGTAGGTGTCGTAATGTCTGGCACCGGTAGCCGCGAATAATCCCGGATTCGCTTTTGCCACGCCACAAACACTCGGCGGAGCGAAGCGATTCAGCCTGCCGGTCTGAGTGGGATCGGTCAAAGCAATGTTGCCGCTAACCGTCACCGGCGGAGCGGCGCAAGTCGGCTTGCTGAAGTTGAGCACGAAGACGCCCTGGTTTGTCGTTATGGTGAGCACGAAATTGATCGTCGTACCACAAACAAACGAAGGCGAGGTGCTGAATTCAAACGGAACTGTGTTACCGGCACTGCCGCCAATTGGCAGGTTGGGATAAGGCGAGTTTGGTTGCTCCACGGTAACGCCCGGCGTGGTGCTGGACAGTACTGCGGAGACACCTGTGGCACCAGCGCACCCGAGGTTTCCCAGACCCACCAGCAGGCTATTGCATTCATCCAAATTAATTACTCCGTCTCCGTTGCCTCCGGTGATGGTCGTTGAATTAATTACCGGCTTTGGCGTACCCGAGAGACAGGTGTCATAGGTGGCAGTTCCGCCGTTGGTGATGTTCACATTCGCAGCAGCACTCGTCGCGCAGTTTTGGCTGCCGGCCGAGATTTGTACTGAGTGGGCGCCAGGCGAAAGAGTGATGGAATACGTGCCATTGGCCTGGGTGGCTCCATAAAGGTTTCCGTCCACAGTGATGAGGGCGCCGGGTATGGGGCGCCAGTTTCGCAGTAAGTTACCGTCCCTGAGAGCGTGCCCATCGCGGGCGCGGTGCATTGCGAGAACTTGAAGTTACCAATACGGGTCTGCCACCCAACTGTGCTCGCAGCTTGTCCGGCCGCGGTGTAGTACTCCTGTGTGTACCAGAAGGTGCAGTCGTCGCTCGGGTCAACCGTCAACGAGCTATAGTCGCCCCAACGGTTGCCGGTGCTGCGCTGTACTCCCGTGCCATTGATTAGCGTGGCTTCGCCCTGGAACAGACCGCCGGGCGGATCAGTGGCTAGCCGTCCGGCAAAACGAATACCTGGAAATATGTTCCCGCCGGCAGCGCCGCTGGAAACACTGTAACCAAGCGCGAGGTTGCCTTGATTATCTTCGGCGGCGCTGCTCATCCAGCGGCTGACGCCATCAGCCGGAGCGAAGGTCGCCTGCTCTTGAATCATAAAGTTACCGCCCGGTAGTGCCCGTCTGAGCTCGTAATATCGCGGCGCGGCGCGGAAAGTGCCGAAGGTGGTTGACGCCGGAGCGCCCACGGTATGCGTCAGTACCAGCGTCTCGTAGCCACCCTGGTTCCGATACTGCAAACGATGCATCAACCGATCGGTGATCGCATCCAACGCTAAGGTTGAAGCGGCGGCCGGAGACGGCTGAGGTACTGCCGCGCGACCGTTATTGCCAGTCGGATGCACCAGGCTGAATGGTGCGACCGGCAACGGTGCTGCGTAGGTACTCTCCGAACGCTCGGTAAAGTTGAATTTGCCGGCACGGCAAAGTCTGAATGGAAATCAAAGAGTCGCAAGCCGGTCGCTGGATCCCCAAACTCAGTCGTCGTGAAATAGACAAACGTGTTCGGTCTTCCAGCCGGCGGTGGCGTTAGGCCATCCAGATCAGACGGGAGTGAACCGCCGATTCCTTCGGGATGGTTGGCTAAACTGAGATTGAAATAGATGTAATTGGCGCTCGGATCACCGGCGATCATTTTGGCGCGATTAAAAGAATATGCGCCCGTACCGTTGAATGGCCCGCCGAGTGTAAATTGGTGGACCATCATGTAATAGCCATCAGGCCAAACGCCGAGCTTCGGATAATCCGGGAATTCGTTTACGCCGGTCGTTCCACCGGTGATGAAATCATACAGGTAATACGATCCGGTCGGATTTCCGGTCTTCGAAACGGCTATGCACTGATGATAAGGCGCCGCAGTTTGTGAGGCGAACGCAAACTGACTTAGCAACCATCGATCCGCTAACGGATCATAGAGCACCACAGGGTCACCGGCGTCCGACGCTGAACATTGTCCACCCGGACCACCATTGGCAATCGCCCAAAGGCTGCTGAGCCGGAAAGGCGCCGTCAACGGAACGCCCGCTTTATTCCAGACACGCACCAGCAGATTTGTCTGCTGGACATAATGATTTGGGCCAACATAGCCGTTTGTGTCCGGCGGCGATAGGTTCCCAAATCCCGCCGCAATATTCTCTGTACGACCCAACCCTTCAAACGTTAAACCCGCGGCCGGCATGGTTATTGTCGGCGCGAACGCTTGCATTGCCTGGTCCTTTTCATGCTTTCCGAGGCCGACAGTTTCTGGGCCTTCTGAATAGCAGCAGCCGTGACCTGGTGAACTTCCTTGTTCTCTGAAGTTTCTGCCGCTTCCTCGTTTTCGTCAGATTCAATTGCGCCTGGCTGGGCGCTGACCTGGCTCAACGGAGCCGATTCAGCAAAACCGACTGCCTGCGCTGAATCCGGTCACGGACGACCCTTGCTGTTGCACGGCTCGTGTACTGGCGGCTGACGCCGGCTTGCGAGGGAGTTTCTTCTTTGACGTGGACTTCTTGCCCGGTGCTGCGGCCGGCTCGCGTGATGGTCCTTTCAGCCCCTGTCCGGCTTGACTCGCGTCGCTAAATCGCAGCATCAAGGCAACAGCGCAGATTAATACCATTGCGGCTATGGTTAGTCGTCGAGAACTCATCCTGGCCTCCTCTTGTTTTTACGGGCTGATATTTTTCCGAGCGGCAAGGCGACCTACTGCTCGATTGGGTCAAACCGGCGAAGTACTATTGAGCGGCGTAAATATCATGCGTTTCGTTACAAGTCAACTAGAATCTGGTTAGTACGGTTAGACCGCCAGACCGAGCCGTCAGCTCGAGTCCAAAAAGAGCGGCGTAGCTATTGACTACGCCGCTCGTTTTGTTTGAAGAGCCGAAGTGTCGCGCCACCACATAAAGAGGCGGCCGAGCAAACGGCTGGGTTAGTTGAGGCCGAAGCGTTTGCGGTACTCAATTGAGCTGATGAAAGCCTTCACCATCTCCGCCGCCCGGAAGTCTCCATTAAACGTGTTGAGTTTATTCAGCCAGAAAGTAAACCCGCTGAAGTCCGCGTCCGGAGGATCGTTTGGATTCCTTCTTAGGTAGCCGAAGTACTGCATCAACACGAAAGCGCGGTTGAACTCCTTCAGGCCGAGCTCTTCCTGCTCTGCGACTTTCCGCAGCACCGTGGCCCGCGTTTCGGTACCAGCGTTGAGGCCTGCGACCAGCGAGTTACGGAATGCGTCCTCTGCCGGGAAGTTGCCGCGAATCTCACCACCGCCGAATTGCACAGTGTGGAAATTGATGTAAGCACGGCCCGCACGCAGGTTCGCCAATTGCGCGGCCAGCGTGGTGCCGTTGCCTTCCGGCGGATCCCACTTGCCAGTGAACGTTGCGCCCACGCCGCCCGGCGTGAGCGTGAAGGATGAATCGTTCGGGTTGTTGTCATTAAATGGAGCGCCAAAGAAACCCCAGACGACCCCGCCATTAACGCCCGGAGCGACTGCAGCGCCGGCATGGATGTGGGCAGCCACGAGGTTATCGTTGGTGTCCGGTGTCTGCGCATTGCCTACGTCGATATTGCTGATCGTGGCAGTCATAGTCATCGACGTCTGCGCCGGATTGAATTGGAATCTGGCCGTGCCAAACGATGCTGGACGCGCGCCGCCGCCAGATAACGTTGGGTTCGTTGGCGGAACTTCCTGGCTATTGGTCAGATTAACGACGAACAGCCGCACCTGGCTGGGCGACAATCCGGCGCTGGCCAGCAGGTTGTCCACATATTGATCATTGGTCAGCGCGGCCGGGTATTTGGTGACAAATTCAGGGCGCGTGACGAACTGGTTGAAGTAAGCCACCTTGTTCGCTTCCAACTGCGCTTCTGCGCCGGCGTTGCCAATTATCACCCCGTTCCCCAACCGTTGAGTGTCGGTCAGGAATTCCTGCTGCGTAAGCGGCACCGTGCTGATTACTCGCGAGGTCCCAAAAGCTGCCGCGTACGTCCGGTAGGCCAGGAAGCCCGTCTGCTGGAACTCAATTGAAAGGAAGAACGCAGCCGAAGTGTCGATCCGTTTCACCTCGCGGCATTGTGCGTTGGCGCCGCACGACTCGATGTTGTTGACCCAGAAGGCCAGGCCCGATGCGTCCGGCTCACGATTGAGAAAGTCGTGATAATGCTGACGCACGAAATTAGTCGTGTCATCGATCGCATTTGTCGGCCGGCTCAGTCGCATTGTCGACAATCGTGACGCCTGACGATGATTGCAGCCCGAGCGCAACACTCGTTCCCTGCGGGTTGGAAAGATTCAGGAGCAAGTTCTCGGTTCCCCGGGCTCAACCAGCGAGTCTTCGTTAATGAGGACCGGGAAAGTGGCGCTGAACTGGCCCGGCGCAAACTGCAAAGTGCCGAAAGCAGCTTCGTAATCGGAACGAGCCGTGGCCGTGCCATCGCTGGTGGCATAGTTGACGGATGCCGGGGTGGATAGATCGCCAAAGCGAGTGACAGTCACAATGACCTGCCCATCACTCTCGCCGACGAGATAAAGAGGTGCGCTGAAGTTGAAGGCGCTGCCTGAAACGACGTTAACGTTGATTACATCGTTGTCGATCTTGGCGCCGCCCGAGCCGGTGAAGCCCAGATCGTTCGTGTTGACAGTCAAGCTGGCGGCCCCGACGAAGTTGGTGACGCTGGGAGTGAATCTCATTCCCTGCAACGCCGTATTAATCGCCGCGACTGTGCCGGTGAAGGTCATCGTTGAGTCATTAAAGGCCGGTTCCCACAGAGAAGCTCAGGCCCGTGGTGGTTGGCAAAACTGATCAGGCCATTGGTGGCTGTCAGCGTTTCCTGTATGGGAATTGAGCCGGCATCGGGATCTGCAATTGAGATCGCATTGCCGTTAGCCGTGGAAAAGACCAGTTGGCTATTCTCGATCAATGTCTGCGCGCCCGGCACCGTGTTCACTGGCGCCTGATTGACCGTCGCCGAGGCAGCGCATGGCGGCGGTATTCCGTCAACCTGAAGTGTGTAGGGCACGGGCGTGCCGGTAACGGAACCCGCGGTGATTTCATGAACCACAATTACGAAGTTAGAGTTTGCGGGTACCGTAAATGAATACAAGATTGGCGCGGTGCTATTGGCACTGGACGCCTGGATCTCCGAGGAAGTTACTGGCGGGAGCAGCCGGGTCAAACGTCGGGGCATACGCAGCCGAATAGATGAGGGTTACCGCTCGTTGAAGTGAGCGTAACTGTCACGCAAATTGGCGAGGCGGTGTTGTTGGCAAACGTGTAAGCGTCAAAGCGACGATTCGGGACAGTATCGTTAAGACCCGGATTGGCTTTGATCAATCCACAACCTGTCGTGACGCCGTTACGCGTAAGGCGGCCGGTCTGTAAACCTGTGGATGAAGTGAAGACCGGTGCGCCGCTCGCCGGTGGCGTGGTGTTATCAAGCGTCTCGTTGATTGTCCGGCTGATGCGCTAAGCTCACCGGAAAGACCTTGGGACTGCCACCGCCGGTATAATTGACCGTCAAATTGAAATTGACGATGGTGCAGCTGATCGCGCTGCTGATGACAAAAGTGAACGGCGTAGCGTTGTTCCCATTGCCGTTAATTGGGATATTCGGATAGGCAGAGCTGCCCTGAGTAACCACAACTCCGGGCGTGACGGCCGACAGCGTGCTCGAGATCGCCGTGGCTGAGTTGACACCTTCCTGATTCGTCAACTGAATTGTCAAAGTACCCTGTTCGCCCGGCTCAACAATGCCGTTCGCATTACCGCCTACATCGGTGCTCGTAATTGTTCCGGTTTGTAAATTGGCCTGACCGGTGGATCCCGCGGCCTGGAGCGCCTGATAGGCCATGATGATGCCGGCGCCACTGTTGCGGTCCACTCCGGCGGTTGAGACATCAAAGGCCGAGGAGGTGAGCGCAGTTCTCAGCTGGGTCGCGAGTAATGCCCGGCTTCCCTTGCTTGATCAAGGCTGCTATTGCCGCGGCATGCGGAGCCGCCGCTGAGGTGCCAAAGAAAGTGGTGGCGAATCCTCCCACCCGGTGACCGATACACCGTCGGCGGCGGTGATGTCCGGCTTCTGGCGCACCAGTCCGCCTGTCGAACTGAAGTTGCCCGGCGTGATGGCAGTTCCGGCCGAATTGAAAAAGAGCCTGCGTGGTCCATCAGACGTGAACGTCTCCAAAGCACTCGCGGCGCTGAATGGACCTGGATAGGGACCCGCGGACCGTGCCCCAGGAAGGGCGGCCGCAACCCCGTAAGCATCCGCGGCCGTGCTATGGCCCTTGGTGGTACCTTCCGTGTTGAAGTTCAGCCGGCCCGCCCCGTTGGCATTGAGCGTGATATGAAAGAAGCGGTCGGCGGCCCCGGTTTTCTTGAACACGACGATGCGATGTATTTGCCGCCGGTGCGGCCACCTGCTCGAACGGATCCTGGGTGCCGCTTTGCACGTTGGTCGAAGCTAGACCACGATAGCTGTGCCCGTGGCGTTCAGGACGAAAAGGTCGTAATCGTTACTGGATGCGCCGAGTGGATCGGCCCAGTAGAGATTGGCCGAGTTGCCAGACGCTTCGAGTACTGCGTTGAATAAGGTTCCTCCACCAAAGTTGTTGACCGTGCCAGCCGGGGCCAATAACAGCATTGGGACCGCCGTCCACAAAATCACCCTGGAAGCAACTGGAGGTATTTGCATCCTTATTTCCCTGATTGCCGGCGGACGAAAAATAGAGGGCCCCGGCCGCCGTGACATCGATCACAGCTTGCAGAACGGCGCCGCCGTTGGTGTTCGAGACTATGGCCGGCGCCTGGCCATCCTGAAACGGGTTCTCTACGAAATAGAAAATATCGTCCACGATGATGTCGCAGCCCGCCGCGCGCAGGTTGCGAATGTTAGTTGCGAAAGTACCGGGAGTTGAGTTGGCGGTGGCAAAGAAAAGCTGCGCACCCGGCGCGAGATCGTGAATGATTTCGAGCATGGCAGTGCCTTCGTCACCGTTGCCTGCCTGTCCGGGAAGGACCGTCACGGGTCCCAGATCGCCCGCTGCTTGAGCTAGAGGCGAGGTTGGTAACGCCGTTGGACAATACTCCGATTTTTATGCCGGTGCCGTCTACGTTGAAGGCGCCGCGCGCGGTGTTCGCGCGATGTGTGACGTCGCCTTCCGACTGCCTGGATCCCTACGCTGGCCAGGAAGCCGGGATCGATCGGCTTATCGTCATCCGACAGGCTTCGCCAGCGCTTTGGTCAATTGAGCCCGAACACGTTCCGCGCGAGCGTTGAAACCGCTGTCAGCCCGTATCCTGTCTACCGGGCCAGGCGTCGTGCGTCGACGTCATTCAGCATGTACTCCATCTTCGGCTGGATGAAGTAGACACTGTCGGAACCGGCGATGGCCTCCAAACGATCCAGCGAAACTTCTACGCGAACGCTATGGTATTCGGGTGTCGAGACCAGCACGACGGCGCCGCTGTTGGCGAGGAACTGAAGGAGCTTGTCATCTACAGCGGCTGAAATATCCACCACCACTCGTCCTTGTTCACTGGCGCCGACATCGACCTGAAGCGAAGAGACCCCGCAGCGATCGGTTCGGCCCGCTCCATTTTCATTGCATAGAGTAACTGCGAGTCGATCTTCTTCTGGGCAGGCGTGCGAGATCCCTTTTCATCTTCCAGCGCCTGAATCTGCTGCATGGCAGCAGCGGCTAATGCCCTGTTGACTTCGCGCTGTCAGTCTGATCCGCGCGCGAGGCGGAACGACCAGTTGGCAACACGCCGCTGCCAACGGCAAGCGTCAACACACTGGCAACCAGGATCAGGGCAAATAAGAACGGACGCCTGGATGCCGTTGATGAACTGATTGGCGCCTTGAAATACTGAGGACCGGATTGGGCATGCTTTTTCATTTCTTAAGACTCCTTTTCAAAATCGTTGGGACAAGGGGCTGATCGAATGCCTGGGTCGGGTCCCGCATTTTCAAAGCAATCCAGCAAACACGTTATCAGCGATCCAGCGACGGGTTCGCCACTTTAAAGGCTCGGCCGCGTTTAATTCGGCCTCACATGAGTATTGACGCGGTTGTTCATCGATTGAGCGGCCGGCGCGATAAAGCTAACGTCCTTTCGCCCTGCCAGAGCTTCCAGTTTTTCCAGCGCAAGTCTGGCGCGCATCGTATGGTATTGCGGCTCCTCAGAGATCACGATTCCGCCCAGCTTCCGAATCTGGTTACTAATCTGAGGCGAGATCTTGGCCTGTAATATCGACCAGCGCTCGTGCCTTTCTGGTCGAGATCAAGCTTGATGGGTTCAGTGGGAACCCCTCGCGTTTCGCCGCGCTTCTGCTTCAGGGCATACAAGTAGTTGCGAGTCAATCTTCTTCTGCGCGGCCGTGCGCGATGCCTTTTCATCAAAACGCTCTGCGCCCTGCTGAAACCTGTGGACCATTCTTCAGCGCATTTCTTCTTCAAGACCGATGTTGCCCAAACCCGCGGTCCAGCGAGCGCAGTAGCTTCATTTACAAACGCGAGAATTCAGCACACATAAGATCAGAATTTTGCGTAAGGGGTTCATACAAAGGTGCTGGTCGGGGGAGCACTATTCCTGGTGTGACGCAACAGAAGCGTTGCTCAAAATTTGCACCAACCCAGGATGGTTGCGGGAAGATAGTTTAGTTGTTAGCAGAAGTCAATTAACAATTCAAATAGCCAGGTCCGAACCGGGGTTATCGTTTTAGCCAGCCCAACAGCCCGTAAAGCACCGTTTCGCGGTTCTCTTCATAGATTGCTTTGGTGAGCGGAATGTTCATCGGGACAGGCCTTGACGCAGTTCTGCGCGTTGCCGCAGTTGGTGATGCCGTCTTCGCCCATGATTCCTTCCAGCCGTTCGTCGCGGTTCATGGCTCCGCTGGGATGCATATTGAAAAGGCGCACCTGGGCAATTGCCTGTGGCCCGATGTAGTGATCTTCGTCGTATTGCGGACAGGCTTCCAGACAACAACCGCAGGTCATGCAACGCGAATAGGCGTAGCGCTCCATCACGTCGTCCTGATCCATGCGCGGACCGGGACCCGAGATCATGAGAGCCATCCAAGCTCAACCCAGGCGTGAACCCGTTTGAGATGATCGAACATCTGCGATCGATCGACGATCAGATCGCGGACGTTGGGGAACTTGGTCATCGGCTCGAGCTTGATGGGCTGATCGAGATTATCGACCAGGGCCGAGCACGATTGCCGCACGCGGCCGTTGATCACCATCGTGCAAATGCCGCACACCTGCTCGAGACAATTCATGTCCCAGGAAGGCGGCGTCGTCTTCTGCCCGGACTTGGTAACCGGGTTCTTACGAATCTCCATCAGGCAGGAGATGACGTTGAGATTAGGCCGGTAAGGGATCTCAAAAATCTCCCAGCGCTGGGGCGCGCCCATTTTCTCGCGACGCTTGATGTGAATTTCGACGGTTTGCGGCATAACGAATCTCTGAACGTTGGACGCGGTCCTGGCGTCGCTCCATCAATGTCGGCACAGATGCCTAATTCAAGCTCTCTTTTGTCTCAGCCACGTGTCCGGCTTCGCGGGATCAGGCTTTGATTCCTATTTGGACTTGCTGTAATCGCGCTTGCGCGGCGGAATCAGTGAAATGTCCACCGGCTCATAAGAGAATACAGGTCCTTCACCTGAGTATTCGGCAATCGTTGTCTTCAACCAGTTTTCATCATCGCGATTCGGGAAATCCGGTTTGTAGTGAGCGCCACGCGATTCATTCCGGTTCAGCGCACCCAGCGTGATGACCCGCGCCAGATCGATCATGTTTTCGCAGTTGACGCGCATGCGGCAGAGCCATCGTGGCCCACAGATTCGAATCATTGATCGAGATGCGGCGGTAACGATCCTCGAACTCGCGCAACTTGTCATCAGTTTGCTTGTAGCCGATCGTTGTAGCGGACCACCGTCACGTTGTCGGTCATGATGCGGCCCATCTCTTCGTGCAGCTGGTATTGGTTTTCGTTGCCGCTCTGCGCGATCAAGCTTGTCGTTCAGTTCCTGCTGCCGTTTCGTCTCCTGCTCGTAAATCCGCGAGCCGTCCGCGCCATTCCGCTCGAACGTTCTTGGCCCATTCAATCGCCGCTGGAGCGGCGATGAAACCACCATAGACACAACTGACCAACGAGTTCGCACCCAGCCGATTCGCGCCATGGATCGAGTAGTCGCATTCGCCCGCCGCCAGCAGACCGGGAATGTTCGTCCGCTGATCGTAATCAACCCAAAGTCCGCCCATCGAATAATGCATGCCGGGAAAGATGCGCATCGGAACGTGCCGCGGATCGTCACCCACGAACATTTCGTAGATTTCCAGAATTGCGCCGAGCTTCTTGTCCAGCGTTTCGGCCGGAATATGGGTGACATCCAGATAGACCTGGTTCTGGCCGCTCACGCCCATGCCATCGAGACAGACCTGGAAGATTTCGCGCGTGGCGATATCCCGAGGCACCAGGTTGCCATACGCCGGATACTTCTCTTCGAGAAAATACCAGCGCTCGTTTTCAGGAATCGAAGACGGCGATCGATTGTCGCCTTTGCTCTTGGGAACCCAAACGCGGCCACCTTCGCCGCGCGCCGACTCGCTCATCAAGCGTAACTTGTCCTCACCGGGAATCGAGGTCGGATGGACCTGGATGAATTCGCCGTTCGCGTACTTCGCTCCCTGCTGATAACAGGCGGCGACGGCGCTGCCGGTGCAGACCATCGAGTTGGTTGACTTGCCGTAAATCAGCCCGGGGCCGCCACTGGCTATGATCACTGCGTCAGCGGCAAACGCTTTCAATTCGAGCGAGCGCAGCTCCATGGCGACCAGTCCTCGACAAACCTGATGGTCGTCGAGCACCAGCGACATCATCTCCCAACCTTCGTACTTCTTTACCTGACCGGCAACTTCGAACCGCCGCACCTGTTCATCGAGCGCATAAAGAGTTGCTGGCCGGTTGAGGCTCCCGCAAACGCGGTCCGGTGATGTTTGGTGCCGCCGAACCGGCGAAAATCGAGCAGGCCTTCACTCGGTTCGCGAGAATGGAACGCCCATCCGATCGAACAGGTAGATGATCGCCGGGGCCATGTCGCACATGGCTTTGGCGGGCGGTTGATTCGCGAGAAAGTCGCCGCCATAGATCGTGTCGTCAAAATGTACCCAGGTCGAGTCGCCCTCGCCTTTGGTGTTTACCGCGCCGTTAATCCCGCCCTGCGCGCACACAGAATGTGAACGCTTCACCGGCACCACTGAAAATAAATCGACGTCGTGGCCGGCCTCGGCGATCTTCATAGCTGCCGCCAGACCTGCGAGCCCGCCGCCTACGATTGCGATTTTGATTCCCTTCGCCATAACCCTCTACAGAATTCCTGCCAGCAAACCACCGGGTCGGATGAAGGCAATCGCCGCGTTGATCCCCACTGCCAGCAGATACAATGCCGAATGCGATGCATGCATAACCCGCCAATCGCTGCGCCCGCTCGCCAATCGTAATTCCCCAATCAACCAGAAACAGCCAAATGCCGTTTGCGAAATGCCACACCGTCGCGGTAATTCCGATCACGTACACGATGAAAATCGGCACCATATGAAATTCGCGTGAGACGATTTCAAAACTCTGATCCGGATGATGCGCGACAGACAGCATGTTCAGGCCGGGTATCAGGCCGAAGCGGAAGTTCAAAACATGGAACGTGATAAAGAAGAACAGGATGAAGCCAGTGACTCGCTGAATCGTATAGAACCAGTTCCGCGCGATACGGATAGTTCAAATTATTCGGCCGCATCTCAAAAGAAATAAAGAGGCCGTACACCGCGTGATAGATTAACGGGTATGAAGATACCGCCAATTTCGACTAACAGGATGTAAGGAATAGACTGCAGATCCTCGACGGCTTTATTAAAATCGGCAGCTCCGTGCAGGGCTTTTGAGTTGGTATAAAAATGCTCGAGCAGAAAAAAGCCAAGCGGCATGATGCCTGACAACTGATGCAGTTTGCGCAGAACGAAATGTTCTGCTCAGACGAATTGCCAACGAGGCACTCCTTTGCGAGGTGAACTCAACAAGGTTTGAAGAAGTTGCGGCACCGAATTGTTAGTTGATTGCAGTATCAGAGAAAATTATAAAGGCCCGCGCTGAAAATGCAAGACGACAGCTACGATGATGTACCGTTTCCAGAACCAGTCGCGATCGAGATCACGGACGTATTCGACTTACACACCATTCCTCCGGCTCAGGTAAGAGTTGTCGTGGAAGAATATCTGCGCGAAGCGCATCTGAAAAGCTTGCGCGTCGTGAGGATCATTCATGGAAAAGGTGTCGGCGTTCAGCGCGAGATTGTCAGGAGTATCCTGAGTCGCAGTTCATTAGTCGTCGAATGGTACGACGCGCCGCCGGACGCCGGAGGATTAGGCGCCACGATTGCGAGGTTATCTTCTGTAAAGTGACCGGGTAGTTATTGGATCTCATTCATTATCAATCCTACTCGGAACCAGCAAATAAGCTGCGTTCGACTAACAGGCAGAGACAATGCTCCACGGTTAAGAGCGTTTCCTGAACATGCTGGGTGTCACGACTGGGAACTACGACCGAATGTTGCACGAGGGACGTCATCTCTCCCCCCTCTCCGACCAAGCCGATTGTTTCTATTCCCATTTCATGCGCGGCAGTAATTGCCTTAATGACATTCCGCGAATTGCCGCTCGTGCTGATGCCAACTAGCACATCTCCGCGCTGACCGAGCGCTCTCAATTGCCTTTCAAACACTCCGTCATAGCTGTAATCGTTGGCGTATGAAGTGAGAAAAGATGTGTCGGTGGTCAACGAAATGGCCGGTAGTCCGGGGCGGTCGAACTCTTTACTAAGCCGGTTGACGAATTCCGCGGCCATATGCTGAGAATCCGCGGCGCTCCCCCATTCCCACAAATCAAAAGTTTGTTCTTCCTTCGAAAACAGGTCGTAATCAAGGCTGCACAATTCAGGATGGACTCAGAGCCCGGTCTCAGCAGTTTGCCTTTGTCACTTCCACACTCCCAATGATGTGAGCATAGGCAACCGCACCCCAATCTTCGTTCATAGGCCAGATCTCTTCTTAATTTTGGGCAGACAGCGGGTTCTCCGATTTCATCAGGCCAGAACAAGCCCTGCAGATGACTACGTGCGGGAAGCCCGAGCTCTTCAAGATG
>ERZ1370068.8694-contig-7528_pt1 | contig 80159 bp, 77 predicted proteins | sample MGYA00561227_ERZ1370068 | MGnify/ENA primary metagenome ERZ1370068 (study PRJEB38410, sample SAMEA6850437) | metagenome | study: Metagenomic assessment of the ecological functions of the soil: analysis of the soil microbiota associated with the...
AGTTACGTATTGCCAGACTTTTGTGAGTTTCGAGGCCCTGATGCTACCCGGCAAGCCTTGTTCCTCCCGTGCGTTTTGGCAGATGTCGGCTGGCGCGTGACGTTCCCTGTCGCCGCCGCGCAAATCACCACCGTAGACCCCGGCCCCGTCCAGAGGCTGTGGTTCTGGCGCAGCGCCCGGAACGCGTTCCCGTCGCGCGCGCTACCCGTGCGTACCGTCGGGGAACACCCGGGCGATTTCGCGCGGGCTTCGGCGCGCGGCGGAATGGGGCGTCGTCCCTCCCCTGTGGCAGAACAGCTCGCCCACTTCCAATCGTAGCTGCTCGAGCCACCGCGAGGGGCGCCTTTCCATGTCGAATTCCGCGCAACCGGGACCCGCGGCCCCCGTGCAGTCTCGACTTCCTCGTAAGCGTATGCAAGAGATGGGCTGAGAAAGAAGGACGCCTGGCGCTTCAGGAGGACGAGGGGAGTCTTACTGACGGAACCGGGTCCGCTCTCCGCAGGCCTGGACCCAGCGGTACAAAAGACAACAAGCCACGGCACTGTCACGCGGGTGGTCGGCAACGCAGTCTCAGAATACGGTCTCGGTATATCGCCTGAACCGACAACATCTGGACCCGGCATGGGGACTGCTGCGACGGTCCTGACGGATCCGCAACCAGGAGCTCCGATTTCTTGAGCTGCCCCCATGGTTGGCCGCCAGCTGGTTCACACAGACGCGCGTTTCACCGGATGTCCACGACGCCGCAAATGGTCGTCTGGCTGGATCACGGCCCCACCAATCCGGATCACGAACGACAGCGGGAGCTCCAATGCGATCGGTGCCATCCTCCGTCCCAGCCCCGGGTGCCAATGCTGTTTCACCCGAGGCCTGGCAACAGCCTCTTCCGTAGCTCACCACGGATCAGGAGTAGCCATCTTGCCCAGGGCTAAGGCAGTGGAACGAGGGGCTCTCGCAGGTCAACGTCCCTTCGAGCCAACCTCCCGAAACGTCGATCTGGAACATTCGGTGAGCCACTAAGTGCAGCATTTTCCAAGTTCCGGAGGGACAACCCTCATTTGAGTTCTCCGGGATGCGAGATCACTTCGAGGCTCAATGGCACCTTCACGGATCAATCCTGAACGGTCGTATTCCGCCCCTGTCCGATCATGAACCATTTTCTTCCCGCCCTTTTTCGCCGTCAGCGTCAGTTTCGCTTACCATGACCGCCCGAGAGGCAGCGCGAATTTGACATTACTGGGGCACACGAATCCAACCAAACCGGGGCACCAGCATCGGCTTCCGTGGTGGTGTCAGCGAACAATATCCCTGCTGTTGGCCTTCACGCGGGACCACGTCCGGGTTCTGCGCCCCACTGGCTGTGACGTTGGATGTCCAGCCGGGAACTCCGCGGGGAGTGTTGCCTCTGGTCATGCGCAAAAACACACCCCGCATTCGCCGCGCCATCGCAGGAACAAACCCCCTTTGTGGTCAAAGTGATCGTGGTGAACCGACGTCATCGGCACCTTGCTCACCGGCGGCGTCGACACCGTAACCGACCGTTCTGGACACCGCAGCCCTCTACAGCCTCCAATTAGGGCACCTGTTCGACTTTAGAAAACCACGATGACGCGCGCTCGAACGGCCCACACGGCCACGATGCTCTTGTCGGGCCAACTGTTCGTCGCCGGCGGTATACAGACCTGCCGACCACGAAGCAACTGTCTGATCCGGACGCCCGCGATGCCGATCGGGCAGATTAGCGACCGTGAGCTGATCCGGGCACACGGCGGCGCTGTTTGAAGGAGGCACAGTGTCAGGCTGGCTGGCGGTCTCCCCTGAACGGTCAGGGTAACAGTCTTGCCACCGCCGAGCTTTACGACCCCGGCACCAAGACCTTTACCGAGACGGCACGATGATCGGGCGCGGCCGGCATTCTGCCACCCTGCTTTCGACGGCACAGTGTTGGTGGTTGGGGCCTGGCGCACCACAATACCCCCGACGCCGATCGATGCGGTGGAGATCTACAGCCCGATAGGTCGCGCAACGGGCGTGTTCTCATCGACTGCTACCAGGCCTGAACACGCCGCGGGAGTAACCACACGGCCACCCTGCTGAAGGGTGGTTTTTCTGGATAGCGGTGCTGATCGCCGGGGAACGGTCCAGGAGTCGCCGCTACCGCGGAGGTTCACGAACCGAGTGATCAATGAATCCGTCCCAACCCGCTCAACGTGGGGACGTTCCAAATATGCCGCAACAATGTTGCCGACGGCAAGGTGCTGATCACGCGGTTTCCTGATCTCACTTCAACCCCCTCGCCAGTGCTGAGCTGTACGACCCCGCTTCCATCACGTCGCCGCTGGTCTCAGGCAGTTCCCGTCCCGGAGCCCTGGCTGCAAGGATCGGCGGGCATCGGCGTCCCGCATACCGCAACACTTCAAGTCGACGGCAATGAAACCCCGGCAGGCGGCGCTGGTCCCGCAATCAGAAGCTTGGGGAGCAGAGATTTACGATCGTTTGGCTGGCCTGAGCACGACGCCCAGGTCGGGGCACACGGCGACCCTGGATGCAACAATCGCTTACGAAAAGACGGTGAGCAGCTGCGCCGTGGTCGCTCGCCCAGGTGAACTTTCAGCCGCCCACCTTTCCTGGCGGGCCAGACGCTGGCGATCAGCGCGGTGACCGTCAACAATCCCCGGCTTCGCAGAGTCAGCCGATTTTTACCGGCGGTGCTTCCTGACGGCGGCAACATTGTTTTCTGACCGGCGGCAGCGGATACCGTGCTGGCGCACCGCTGCCGACCCCAGAACGTTTTCAGAATCATATGCGCCGTGGCGTCCCGCTTGGCGACGCAGCAATTTCCTCCACAAGGTGGCATGCCGACCTCCGCATCAGTGGGGCCGAGCTGCGTGGCGCGCTACGTTCTTCAACCTGTGAGATTAAAGCGCGGGGCATCGGCCGACGGCGTGGCTACCCCCGACGAAATTCTCGGACTATTACGGCGCCGTTCTCGTTTCCCGTGAGGGACACGCTCGTCCGATCATCCCGGCTTCACCTGTAGACGGAGCCTCACAGCTCCCCTTCGCCAGCAGCGGCGTCCTCGAGTGGCCCGCATGATCCGACTGAAGCCGGCTTCTGCGGTTCGAGGCCGACTTCCGCTGCTTTCTTCCGCTGTTCATCTGCCGACACGTCTCGATTCTTGATCTCGCGACACTTTCACTCGGTCGTGCCACCCGGTGCGATCCGCTCAGTTCGCCACCGGGAAGGCCGCCGCTGCGACTCCAGAGAATTGTGCAAATTCGGCGGATTGGCTCGACGGAATGGCGTACTCGGCGTACTCGGCGTACTGGCGGCGGGAAATCCTGGTGTCGGCGGTTCGAATCCGCCCTGCCCACCATTTTTTCCATCATCTTTTCAGTCATCGTTGCGCGACGACTACGCCGCGGCATCGGCACGTCCTTTGATGCGTCGTCCGACTTCTTCTGACCGTCCGACTTCGTCGATCTCGTCGTGCCGGAGTTCCAGAGCGCCTCGGGGCTGTTCCGTCGAGCGCGAGGGCACGACCTGCGCGACCTCATTTCGGGCTGCCGCGCGTGCCGGTGCCGCCCCCACTCCGCTCTCCACGACCTGAGTCCTGGCCCCGAGCGGTATCTGGGCTAACGCCGCACCGTCCTCGAAAGGCCGCAACTCGTCCGGAGGCCGCAGCGCGCGTCGGGCTGCGCGCGCGTCGACCTACAGGGCACAAAGCGGGACGCTCGGCATTGACATCGCAGCGGCAGTCCCTCTATCGTGTTCGCGCTCGGCCATGAGCGACCTCCGATGACCACATAGGCAGCGGGAGTGGCGCTTCACCGCGGGCCCGCTGCCCGATGGTCTGCAGGAGGTTCGCAACACGTGGAAGCCCGGGCGCAGACCGGGCTTGGAGGAGGCAACATGAGGCTGCTCGCTGCCCTTTGCCATCGCCGCTGCTGCCGTCGTCCTGGCTTCATACCCTCCCGACCCTGAAAGCTCCTGTCGCTCCGACGCCGTCTCAGGCACCCGCAAGCGCTGGCCAGGCCGGCGTGGTGACCGCGGCGGACACGCCGGACGCGCCGTTCGAGATCACCGAGGTCGCGCGAGCGCTGCGACAACTACGACCCGTACCGGCAGCCCTTCTTCGGCACCACGCACCTGCACACCGGGCTCTCGTTCGACGCCAGCATCCGCTTCGTGGACTTCTTCTCGGGGAACAATCCGCGCGGCGCCTATCGCTTCGCCAAGGGCCTCGCAGCGCATGCAGCTGCCGCCGACCCGCTCGGGTTCCAGGGACCGGACCCACTCCGCAATCCGACGATCGATCGGCCGACGGACTGGGGCGCGGTGACGGATCACTCGGAGCACTTCGGCGAGATGGGCATCTGCAAGAACTTCCTCGGCCTGGACGCGCCGGGCGGACGTCGATGGAGTGCCGGATGCTCAACGGCTTCTACTGCTACCAGCCGGGCACCAGCCGGCAGCAATTCCCTAGGACCGCACGTTCGCGTCGAGCGCCTTCACGCAGCTCACCATGATGAACCTGGGTCCGTCCACTCGCGGAACACGCGGATGCCACTCTGCCTGAACAATCCTGACCGAATGCTCGGCGTCCGAGCTGGCGGTCTGGCAGGAAGTGCAGCGGGCGGCGGAAGAGGAGTACGACCGGAGCCGCAACTGCTCGTTCACCACGTTCGTCGGCTACGAGAACAGCTCGACGCCCTCCGGCACGAACTGGCACCGCAACGTGATCTTCCGCAACGACCGCGTGGTCAAGCGGCCGATCACCGCGATCGACCTCGCCATCCGCCCGAACCACGTCGCCGACGACGGGCGGTCCGAACGGCGTCGGCGCTCCGCCGAGCTATCTCGGCTGACACCGTCCCGCGCCGATCCCGACGTGTTCCCGGTGCCACCCGGGACGATTGTCAGCCATCCGCTGCCCCAGCGCCTCTGGAATCGCCTCGAGCGCGAGTGCACGCCCGGCGGCAACATCACGGACGGCGTCGGCGCTGCGCTGCGACTTCGTGACGATCCCGCACAACAGCAACCTCGGCGGCGGCGTCGCGGCTGATCCCGCCGATGTTCGTCGATCCGTTCAACAAGGAGGACGCCCGCCGCCACCAGCGCTTCGAGCCGCTGGTCGAGATCTACCAGGACAAGGGCAGCGAGCGAGTGCCGATTCGATCCGCGCTTCAAGAGCGGCGCGGAGACCCGCGACGAGTTCTGCAGCTTCGAGATCCTCGACACCGACCAGCTCTGACCGTCGGCCTCCGGGCGTCGGTGGCCGGCGGCGGACGGCGGGCCGATCCCGCCGGAGGACTTCAACGACCGCGCGTACGTCCGCAACGTCTGGAAGGACAGGCTTGCGTCAGGCGCAGCAGCAGTGGGACGGCATCAATCCCGTTCAAGATGGGTGTGGTCGCCTCGTCCGATTCGCACACCGGGCGTCATGGGCTGGCATCCGGAGACGCCAGGACTGGCCGGGGCACCTCGGCCTCGACGATGCCTGGCCGATGGAGCGGCCCTCGACCATCCAGAACAGCTCGGGCGGCCACTCGGTGGTGTGGGCGGAGGAGAACTCTCGCGGACTCGATCTTCGAGGCGCTCGAAGCGCAAGGAGACCTACGGGACCAGCGGCACGCGGATCGATCGTGCGGTTCTTCGGCGGCTGGAACTTCGCCACCAAGCCTGTGCCAGACGAACTTCGTGCCCACCGGGTACGCGATGGGCGTGCCGATGGGCGGCGACCTGCCGGCTGCGCGCCGGCCGGAGCAGCGCGCCGCGCTTCATCGTGGCCGCGTGGAAGGACGACTTCATCGGCACCGAACCTGGAGCAGATCCAGATCGTCAAGGGCTGGGTGGACGCGAACGGGCAAGACGCAGGAGAAGGTCTACCGGGTGGCAGGCGACCAGGGTAATCCACGCAGCCCGAGGCCGGCATCGACAAGCAGACCTGCCGAGGCCAAGACCGGCGGGTTCGAGCGTCTCTGCCAGCGTGTGGGAAGATCCGGGACTTCAATGCGAACGAGCGCGCGTTCTACTACGCGCGCGTGCTCGAGAAGCCGGTGTGCCGCTACAGCACTCTACTGGTGCCGCGAGCGGATCGGGGTCGATCCGCTGGACCTGAACCGGTGCCAGAAGGACCTCAGCGCGATGTCCGCGTCGACCGACCCGCACCTCCTGGTCAACGCCCAGCGCGGCGCGTCGTGCTGCAGCAACGAGACGACGTTCCCGTTCGTGCAGCCGGTGATCCAGGAGCGCGCCTGGACGTCGCCGATCTGGTACGACCCCGAGCAGTGAGAGTTGCTCCGCGCCCCGGCGCTCCACATGGCGCTGATCAGGGCGGCGCTGTTCGGGGGTGGCGCTGCTCGGGCGCGGACTCGAGGCGTCCCGAGCGGCCCCCGCATCGTCATTCCGGCGTCCACGCCTCGACGTCGTGCGGCAGACGTTCATGCCAGGATTTCGGCCGCCCGCCGGAGCGCGAGGAATGGGCGGCGCGCTGCGTCGACACGCTCGTCGACCAGGAGGTCCTCTACCAGTACGCGCTCCGGCTGAGGATGCAGCGAGCAGCCGGTGGCACAGCGACGGCTGGCCCAGATCGCCGAGCTTCGTCGAGGCCACGCCGCACCAGCACCGGCCGGATTCAGAGCTGGCCGCCCAGGCCGTCGAAGCTCGGCCTTCACGAGGGAGACCTGGTGGTGCGTCGGATTCTCGACCGACAGCGCCCGGCGGCTCATCCGGGCGGTGCGTGCTGACGAGCGCAGCCGAATCACGGCGATGGTAGAGGAGTACCTCGCCGCCAATCCGCAACTGTTCGAGCGGCCCGCGCAGCTGCGCATCACGCACGTTGCGGTGGACGGGTTCAAGTGGCCGAGCGGGACGAAGGGCGGGCCGCGGCGCTGCTGGATCGGATTCAGCGCGGGCGGCATCGCGCCGGAGCAGGCCACGTCCCCTGGGCGACGCGTCGTTCATGCCGGCGACGCTTCCGCTCCTCACGCGCAAGGACCTCCAGACGAGGTTCGGCACGAAGTTCGAAGAGGCGTTGCAGGCAGCCCCCGAGGGCGTGGGTCGGGACCGCTCCCATCGCGGCTACGGCTACCACCTGGTGTGGGTGCACGAACGCAAGCCGGCATTCGCTGCCGCCGCTCGCGGAGATCCGTCCGCTGGTGGACCAGCGCTTCCTGCAAAAGCTCGCCGACGAATGGCTGGCGCTCCGCCTGCAGCAGTTGCGGGCTGAGTTCGACATCGTCGTGCCGGCGCCAGGTCGATGACGGACGCTTCCACGGGTGTCCGCTGGTTGACGCCGTTGCTGCTCCTGATCGCCACGCTACTCCACGCCCAGCCGCTCGGCGCCCACCAGTTCGCTCCCGCCCTGCTCGAGGTGAGCGAGACCTGACGCCAGGCCGGGCAGCCGTGCGGTGGAAGCAGCCGCTGGTGCAAGTCCAGGGCAGCCGTCTCCGTCCCATCCTGCCCGGTGAGTGCCAGGGCGTGGGAAAGCCGAGCGTCGTGCGGGCTGGCCAGGGCGTCGTCGCGAGCTGGGAGATCATGTGTCCGGGCGGCCTCGTGGACAAGACGCTCGGCGTCGAGGACATCGCCACGAGCGGAGCGGACGTCTTGCTGCGGGTCACGCTGCCGGACGGCCGGTCGATTCGCCAGAGTGCTGACCGCCGACCGGCCGACGTTCCGCGTGCCGAGCGTCGAGAGCAAGCTGCAGGTCCTCCGGGGCTACACGCTGCTCGGTGTCGATCACATTCTCACCGGGTGGGATCACCTGGTGTTCGTCCTGGAGCTTGGTGCTGCTGATGGGGTGGGGACGGCGGCTGCTCTGGACGATCACGTCGCTTCACGGCCGGCCACAGCGTCACGCTTGCCCTGGCGTCGCTCGGCCTCGTCCGCGTCCCCAGGCGGCGACGGAAGCCGCCATCGCTCTCAGCATCTACCTCCTCGCCATCGAGCTCGTGCGGAGCCGCACCGGCCACGTCACCATCATGCAGCGCTGGCCCTGGCTCGTCGCCGGCGGGTTCGGGTTGCTCCACGGCCTCGGCTTCGCGGGCGCGCTGGCCGAGATCAGGTTGCCCCAGGGCGAGATCCCACTCGCGCTGTTCGCCTTCAACGTGGGCATCGAGCTGGGACAGCTCGCGTTCGTCGCGGTCGTGCTCGCGGTGATGTGGGTGGCGGCGCGGCTTCGCGTGCCATGGCCCCCTTGGGCGGTTCGGATCCCGGCGTACGGGATCGGTTCGCTCGCGATCTACTGGTTCCTCGAGCGCCTTGCGCGGCAGGTGACCTTCCCGAGCTGAGGAGTCACTCAACAGGAGGTCGCGAACGCGGCGGAACTGCGCGTCGTTCTTTCAGACCCCGCAGGATCTCCTCCCGGATGATCCCCGGAAGGCCTCGGTCCTTCGATCACTGCCCGGGCCCGGTCGGCCTTCGAATGACCGACTCCGTTCAGGAGCGGGATCCAGACGCTCGTGTCGATGACGATCAAGCGTGTCGCCGACCGCGTCGCATCGACGAGAGATCGCCTTCCCACCTGACCTTGCCGGCAAGCTGCAGGATGCGTTGCCGGCGGAGGTTGCGGACGAGTCGTCGCAGAGCCAGGTCCACCACGTCCTTTGTGAAGCGCGCGCCAGTGAGCTCCTTGGCCGTCTCGACGAGGTCCTCATCCCGGAGGACATTTGTCTTCTTCACGCTCATCATCAGCTTCCTTTCGAGCCACATTTTACGTGAGAAAGTGTGGCTCGACAAAATGAGGCTCGTGGAGGCGGCCTTGGGCGCCGGTCCCCGCTGGCCCACGCCGACCACGTGATTCCGTGCGGCGCGGCTGGCGCGATGGCGTCATTGACACCACAAAATGGCCGTGCCACCCTGCCGCAGAGGTAACGAGCATGGCGCGACCAATGGAGTCTGGGGCGAAGCGGCCGCGACCAGCATCGAGGTCCAGCCGCAAATCCGCCGCCGGTTGCGCCTCGCGACCATCAAGCGTGACCCGGGAGATGATGTCGAGGAAGGATGACAGGTTGGTAGGAAGCTGCGCCCGGCCGTGGTGATCAGCTCATCCCACGAGTGCTGCCCTCCGGGGGCCGGGTGATCCAGTGATCAGCGGTCGCGCCTTCGTCGACGGCAGCTGGGACGTGTGGTGAGCACGAGCTATCAGGTCATCGGCAAGAGCCCGGTGCGGGCCGACGCGTGGGAGAAGGTGCGGGGGCGGCCCATCTATGCCGCGGACTTCAGCTTGCCGGGGATGCTGCACAGCCGGATCGTGCGGAGCCCGTATTCGTCGGCGCGGATCGCGCGGATCGATGTCGAGGCGGCGCGGGCGCTGCCCGGGGTCGTCGCGGTGCTCACGCACGAGGACGTGCCGCGGAACGAGATGCGGATGGAGCTGCCGGGGCGCATGGCGGAGGCGACGGCGGGGGCGGTGCTCGCGTTCCAGCCCGTGCTCGCCTCGGATCGCGTGCGCTTCCACGGCGAGGCCGTCGTGGCCATCGCCGCCGAGACGCCGGAGATCGCCGCCCAGGCCGCCGAGCTGGTGGTGATCGACTACGAGGACCTGCCCGGCGTCTGGGATCCCGAGACGGCGCTGCGGCCCGAGGCGCCGCACGTGCACGAGGGCGGCAATGTCCTGCGGCGCTGGCATCTGCGCAAGGGCGACATCGCCCTCGGGTTCCGCCAGGCCGACGTGGTCGTGGAGCAGACGTATCGGACGCCCTTCGTGGATCACGTCTACATCGAGACCGAGACGGGCATCGGATGGATCGACGCCGAGGGCGTGCTGGTCCTCCGGGTGAGCACGCAGGTGCTCGAGCACTTCCGCGACGTGGCCGACGTGCTCCGGCTGCCGCACAGCCGGGTGCGGCTCGAGGGCGCGTATCTCGGCGGCGGCTTCGGCGGCAAGGAGGACGTGACGGTCGAGTGCCTGCTCGGCCTGCTCGTGTGGAAGACGCGGCGGCCGGTTGCAGCTCGTCTTCTCCCGTGAAGAATCGTTCATCGGCCACGGCAAGCGGCACCCGTACGTCTTGCGCTACCGGACGGGCGCGCGGCGCGACGGCGAGCTGGTCGCGCTCGAGGCGGAGCTGATCTCGGACTCGGGCGCCTACGCCGCGCTGTCCCCGTGGGTGCTCTTCTACAGCCTCGTCACCGCCACCGGTCCGTACCGCATTCCCCACGTGCACGTCGACGCCGTCACCGCGTACACGAACAATCCCATCGCCAGCGCCTACCGCACCTTCGGCTCCATCCAGACCTGCGTGGCCTACGAGGGCCAGATGGACGCGCTCGCGGCGGCGCTCGGCATGGATCCGCTCGAGCTGCGCGAGCGGAACTTCCTCCGCAAGGGCGACAGCATCGCCACCGGCCAGGTGCTCGAGACCGAGCCCATGCTCGGCGAGACGATGCGGCGCGCGTGGGCGGCGCTCGGCCCCGCGCGCGCGGGCGACGGGCCATTGCTCATCGGGCGCGGCCTGGCCGCGTCGTTCACGCCGTACGGGCGCATGTGCTGGACGCGGGATTCGGCCAGCGCCTGGGTGGGCATGGAGCTCGACGGCGGGGCGGTGGTGCGCTGCGCGGCGCCCGACGTGGGCGGCGGGCAGACGTCCTCGCTCTGCTCGATCGCCGCCGAGGTCCTGGGGCTGCCGCTCGAGGACGTCGTCGCGGTGGGGCGCGACAGCCACTTCACGCCGCGCGCGGGCACCACGACGGCCACGCGCCAGCTCTTCATGTCGGGCAATGCCGTGCTCAAGGCGTCGCGCGAGCTGCGCCGTCACGTGGTCGATCAGGCCGCGGAGTTGCTCGAGGCGGGGGCGGCGGACGTCGAGCTCGCCGACGGCCGCGCCTTCGTGCGGGGCGCGCCCTCGCGCGCCGTGACGCTCGGCGAGGTCGTGCGGGCGATGTCGGCGTCCGGGCGCCCGATGCAGGTGCTCGACAAGTACGATGCGCCCTCGGCGCCCACCATCGATCCGCGCACCGGGCAGGGCAAGCCGTTCAACGACTACACCTTCGGCACCCAGGCCGTCGAGGTCGAGGTCGACGGGGAGACGGGCCAGACGCGCGTGAGCCGCCTCGTCGCCTGCTACGACATCGGGCAGGCGATCAACCGGCAGAGCGCGGAGGGGCAGATCGAGGGCGGCGCCGTGCAAGGGCTGGGGCACGCGCTGCTGGAAGCCGTGGCGCTCGAGGACGGCATCATCCGGAATCCGCATCTCCTCGACTACAAGATCCCGACCACGCTCGACTCGCCCGCGGTCGAGACCATCCTGATCGAGTCGGGCAATGGCCTGGGACCCTTCGGCGCCAAGGGCATCGGCGAGCCCGCGATGACGCCGACGCCCGCCGCCGTGATGAACGCGGTGGCGCGCGCGGTGGGGCGGCCGGTGACGGAGTTCCCCATCACCGCGGAGCGCGTGCTCGCGCGGCTCAACGACACGGGCGAGGAGACGACGTGAGCCTGGCGCTCGAGTTCGAGCTGAATGGGCGGCCGTGCCGGACCAGCGTGCCGGCGCACTTCACGGTCCTGGACCTCGTGCGCGACGGCCTGGCGCTCTTCGGGACCAAGGACGGGTGCGGTGAGGGCGTGTGCGGGGCCTGCACCGTCTTGCTGGACGGGAGCCGGTGCGAGGGTGCATCGTGCTGGCGGCGCGGGTGGCCGGGCGGGCCGTGGTGACGATCGAGGGCGTCGGCGGCGAGGGGCCCGATCCATTGCAGGAAGCCTTTGCCGCGCACGGGGCGGCGCAGTGCGGATTCTGCACGCCGGGGATGATCCTGTCGGCGAAGGCGCTGCTCGCGGTGAACGCATCGCCGAGCGCGCACGACGTGCGGGAGGCGCTCGCGGGGAACCTGTGCCGGTGCACGGGGTACGTCAAGATCGTCGAGGCGGTGCTGGCGGCCGCCGGAGGGAGTGCCGCGTGCGCCTCCGCCCCTTCGAGCTGATCGAGCCTCGGAGCGTGGCCGAGGCGGTCGAGGCGCTCGGCCGCGCGGATGGCGACGCCCGGCTCGTCGCCGGAGGCACCGCGCTCGTGCCGATGCTGCGCATGGGGCTCCTGAGACCCGAGCGGGTGATCTCCCTCCATCGCATCGCGGAGCTCGGTCGATTCGCCGTCTCGGGCGGCGGCCTCCACGTGGGCGCCATGGTGACGATGGCCGCGATCGGGCGATCGCCCGAGATCGCGCGCGGGTGGCCGCTCCTCGCGGCGGCGGCGGGCCGCGTCGCGACGCCGGCCATCCGCAGCAGCGCCACGCTCGGCGGGAACCTCGGCTATGCCGAGCCGGCATCCGATCCCGCGCCCGCGCTCTTGTGCCTCGAGGCCGAGGTCGACGTCGCGGGGCCCGCGGGCGCGCGGTCGCTGCCCCTGTCGCGGTTCTTCGCGGGCTTCTACGAGACGGCGCTCGCGCCCGGCGAGATCCTCACGGCAGTGCGCGTGCCCGCGGCGCCGCCGGGCGCGCGGAGCAGCTACGTCAAGTTCTGCCCGCGCTCGGCGGAGGACAAGCCCCTGGTCGGCGTGGCCGCGCTGCTCGTGATGGACGCGGGCGCCGGGCGCTGCGTGGAGGCCCGCATCGGGCTCGGCGCGGTGGCGCCCTCGGCGATCAGGGCGAGCCGCGCCGAGGCCATCCTGCGCGGCGCGACGGTCGACGCCGCGACGATCCAGGCGGCCGCGGATGCCGCCGTCGAGGAGACGGACCCGCTCTCCGACCTGATGGGCAGCGCCGAGTACCGGAGGCAGATGGTGCGCGTCTGGGTCCGCCGCCTCCTGACGTCGCTCGCGAACGGCTAGAGCGATGATAAGGGCCCATCTGCTTCGTTGGCGCCCTCGACCGCACGCTCAACGTACAGAGAGTACGCCTCGCGTGCGGCCATCGGGCGCCGCCTCGCAGCTGGACCCTTCTCATCGCTCTAGCTGGGTTTCTCCGACAGGCTCGGCTAGACCATTCTGAGGGGAGCGCGATGGAGCCAAGGCTCGTGCGGTTCGAGGGATTCGAGCGGATTCACCTCGTGGCCGACGTCTGGGGTGACGACGGCGACTGGCCCGTGCTGCTCATGCACGGCGGCGGTCAGACGCGTCACGCCTGGGGCAATACCGCGGAGGCCCTCGCGCGCAACGGGTGGAGAGCCGTGTCGCTCGATCTCCGCGGGCACGGCGACAGCGAGTGGGCTCTGAACGGCGACTACTCGTTCACCGCTTACGGGGCGGACTGCGTGGCCGTCGTCGACCAGCTCGGCCGGCCGCCGGTACTCGTGGGGGCGTCGCTCGGCGGTATCACCGCCATGCTCGCCGAGGGCGGCTCCGACCGCGTCGTGTCGAGCGGCCTGGTCATCGTGGACGTCACGCATCGCACCAATCCGGCGGGCGTGCAGCGCATCCGCGACTTCATGGCCTCGGGCGTACGCGGCTTCACCACGCTCGAGGAGGCGGCCGACGCCATCGCCGCCTACACACCGCACCGCCCCAAGCGCGTCAACCCGGCCGGGCTCATGAAGGTGCTGCGCCAGAAGCGCGACGGGCGCTGGTACTGGCACTGGGATCCGAAGTTCCTCGACCATGGTCGCACCGAGGTGCCTCGCCGCGAGTTCGAGGCGCTCTTCGACGCCGCCATGCACAACATCGCGGTCCCCACGCTCCTCGTGCGCGGCAAGCTCAGCGACGTGGTGACCGAGGAGGGCGTGCAGGAGTTCCTGCGGCAGATCCCCGGCGCGAAGATGGTCGACGTGAGCGGCGCCGCCCACATGGTGGCGGGCGACCAGAACGACGCCTTCTCCCAGGCGGTGATCGACTTCCTGGAACACGATATCCGCCCGACGCTGCTCGGGAAACGCTAGAACTCTCCGCCTCGCGAAGGAGGGACAGCATGGACGTGACGAGCGTGATGCGACGTGCGGCTTCGTTCTTCGCCGACCGGGAGGCGGTCGTGCATGGCGAGGATCGCCTGACCTTCGCCAGAGCGTGGGAGCGTGGTTGCCGCCTGGCGAACGGGCTGATCGCGCTCGGGCTCAAGCCCGGCGAGCGCGTCGCGGTGCTGGAGGACAACTCGAAGGAAGCCGCCGACTTCTTCCTCGGCGCCGGCATCGCCAACCTCGTGCGGGTGCCCCTCTATCCGCGCAATTCGCGCGAGGCGCACCTGCATATGGTCGGGCACACCGGCTGCAAGGCGCTCGTGGTAGGCGGCAACTACGCGCACGAAGTCGCAGATTTCAAGCGGCAGCTCGCCGACCTCCGGCACATCCTGGTGCGCGACGAGGGCTACGAGCGCTGGCTCGCCGCGCAGTCGCCCGAGGACCCGATGCTGAAGATTCGCCCGGAGGACAACTACATCATCCGCCACACCGGCGGCACGACCGGCCGCAGCAAGGGCGTCGCGTACACCCACAAGGCGTGGCTCGCGTGCAACCGAGACTGGTTCTACAACTACCCGCCCGTCGAGCCGGGCGACAAGTGCCTGCACATGGGGCCGATCAGCCACGCCTCGGGTTATCTGTTCATGCCGATGTGGGTGTGGGGCGGCTGCAGCGTGATGGTCGACAAGTTCGAGCCGGCCGACGTGGTCGAGATCATGGAGAAGGAAGCCATCGCCTACCTGTTCGCCGCGCCGACCATGGTCAATGTGCTGAACCACGAGCCGACGGTGCGGAGCCGCGATTGGTCGAAGCTCAAATGCATGTTTATCGCGGCGGCGCCGATCTCGGACGCCACCGCGCTCACCGCGCACGAGATCTTCGGCGACCGGATCTACCAGGGCTACGGGCAGACCGAGGTGCTGTTGATCTCCTTCATGGGGCCGCGGCAGTGGTTCGCCGAGGTCGAAGGCTCGACCCCGCTGCGCTCGTGCGGGCTGGTCATGCCGTTCGCCGACGTCGAGATCTGGGACGAGAACAACCAGCCGGTGCCACCGGGCCAGCCCGGCCAGATCGTCGCCCGCACCGACGGGCAGATGACCGGCTTCTGGAATGACCCGGAGGGGACGAAGCAGCGCATGGTCGACGACTGGGTGCTGACCGGCGACATCGGCACCATCGACAAGAACGGCTACCTCTACCTCCTGGACCGGGCCGACGACATGATCATTTCCGGTGGCTTCAACATCTGGCCGATGGAGCTGGAGAACGCCATCGCCGGGCATCCGGAGGTGATGGAGGTGGCGGTGTTCGGCATCCCGGACCCGCGCTGGGGCGAGACGCCCTGCGCCGTCGTCGTGCCGAAGCCCGGTGGGCACGTCGACGAGGCTGACGTGATCCAGCTCTGCATCGACCGGCTCGGCTCCTACAAGAAGCCGGGCAAGGTGGTGGTGCGCGACGAGCCGCTGCCCAAGACCCCGGTCGGCAAGATCAAGCGGCGAGACCTTCGGGAGCCCTACTGGGTTGGACACACTCGCCGGATAGCGGGGAGCTGAATTGGTGACCACAACAACGGAGAGGATATGTCTACTCGCGGACGGCTCGATTAGTCAGGAGCACCCGCAGACCCAGACGCGAGCCGGTCGCGCGCACGCGACGGTCGAGGCTCAATAGCGCGAAATCCGGGAGCGAGTCGGCCGCCAGCAGAGCGCTGGCGAGGTGGATGGCGTCGAGACTTCGACTTCCGGATTACGCGCTTCGGCCAGAACCGGGAGGCGGGGTTCGTCGTCCGCCAGTCCGTCGTCATCACCGGGAATGCGCCGTGCTCGTGGCGCCCAGGCGAGCATCACGGTACGCGGTCAGCGCGCGGCCGACGCCCGTTCCGCGCGCGCGCCTCCGGATTCTCGCTGGTCGAGGCCTGCGCGAGGTCGATGCCGTTCGGCCGGGGACGCGCAGGTCGGGCGGGCGGCGGTAGAAGGCAGGATGTGTCCGACGACCGCGGCCGTCGCGCTCGGCGACCGAACAGCTCGTACTTGGCTCCAGTCTGTCGTCCTCACTGCCACTCGGCGAGGACCTCCTCGTAGGTCTGCCGCCGGAGCCTCCGAGAAGCTCGGCGACGGGCTCCATCGCCGCTGCCCATTCTGCGAGCTCGAGCCGCGCGGCGTCGTGCTCGAAGTCGTCAGGTCCCGGTTCCATCGGATCGCGACGCCGGCCGTCGCAGGTATTCCTCGGCTGGCCCGGTCTCGCGGATCGCCAGGTCACGGCGGGGCGCCTGAACGAGAGCCGGAAACCAGGCGCGTCGACGAGCCTCGGCGTCGTAGCGAGGGCAGCGAAGACACGCGTGGTGCGTGAGCCTGCCCTCGTCCGCAGCGTTGAGCCGCCGCCGCAGTGGTCGCGCATCGCCTCGCGGTCGCCCGTCGACCGCCTGCCCCCGCGTATGTCCGCGCGCATCCAGGTGCTGCCGAGCGGATGGCGATCGGCGCGGCGACCAGGTAGCCGACCGGCTCCGAGCCGCGGCTCGCAAAGACGCCGCTGGTTTGCGCCCTCGGCGCGCCACTGCTGCTCGACCGCGGCGACGCGGTTCGGGGGAGCTCCGGAGGAGCGGCTCGGCCTCCCGGTGCCGCGCGTGCCGAGCCGCCAGCAGCGCGGCCGGCGTCGTCCAGGTGCTCGTCGGCAAACGGGACGAGTCTCGAGGCCGGCCATGCGACGTAGACTCGCAGAGATGTCCCGAAGACGCTCACCGGAGCCGAGCTCCAGCTCGACGACGGCGCCGGCGCGCGACTCCGAGCTCTTCCTCGTCGACGGCAACAACCTCGCCTACCGCGCCTTCTTCGCGCTGCCCGGAGGAGCTCGCGACGAGCGAGGGCTTCTCGACGAACGCGCTGCTCGGCTTCACGAACATGCTCTTCAAGCTGCTCGCCGACTACCGGCCGAAGGGCGTCGCGGTCGCCTGGGACACGCGGCCCGGTGCACCGGACCGGAGCTGCTCGAGACCTACAAGATCGAGCGCAAGCCGATGCCCGACCTGCTGCGCGAGCAGTTCCCGTTCTTCCGGCCGATCGTCGAGGCCTTCGGCTACCGGAACCTCGAGTTCGAGGGCTGGGAGGCGGACGACGTGATCGCGACGCTCGCGCACCAGCGCCGACGAGGCGGGGATCAAGACGACCGTCGTCTCGACCGACCGCGACGCCTTCCAGCTCGTGACGCGACAACGTCGCGCTGATGATGACCCCGCGCGGCGTCTCCGACGTCCACGTCTACACGCCGGAGCGCGTCGAGGCGCGGCTCGGGCATCCCGCCCGAGCAGGTGCCGGACTTCATCGGCCTCAAGGGCGACACCTCCGGACAACATCCCGGGCGTTCCCGGGATCGGCGACAAGACCGCCGGGCAGCTGATCGCGCAGTACGGCTCGCTCGAGGAGGTGCTCGAGCACGTGGACGAGCTGACGCCGGCGCGCTCGAAGGCGATCCGCGAGCACGCCGACCAGGCGCGCGGCGCGAAGGAGCTCGCGACGATGCGGCGCGACCTCGAGCTCGACTGCGATCCGGCCGAGCTCGTGCTCTCGCCGCCCGGACCGCTCGACAGCTGAAGGAGATGTTCAGGCGCTTCGAGTTCCGCAACCTGCTCGAGCCGGGTCGACGAGCTCGACGACGGCGCTCCCAGCGGCGGCGCTCGCTCAAGCCAACCGGCGTCGACCGTCCCGTGGCGCGAGAGGAGTCCGGTTGCGCCGACCGGGCTGACGGCTGTCGCGGTCGACGACGACCGTGCGCGCGATCGCCGCCGGCGAGCGAGGTCGTCGTCGGCGCCGCGGCCGGAGCGGCTCGAGGGCGAGCTCGTCGCGCACGACGCGAAGGCGCTCGCGGGTCGAGGCGCGTCGACGACACGATGATCCTCGCGTACCTGATCGAGCCCGGCCGGGCGGAGTACGAGCCTCGACGACCTCGCGGCGGAGTACGGCGTCGAGCTCATGCCCGAGCCCGAGGCCGACGAGGAGACCGCGGCGCTCGTCCGCCACGCCGCCGCGACCGCTGCGGCTGCGCGACCTGCTGCTCGAGCGCGTCCGCGAGCGCGGCGCCGAGCCGCTCTACCGCGACGATCGAGCTGCCGCTGACCGCGGTGCTCGCCGACGATGGAGGACGCCGGCGTCAAGGTCGACACGTACCGCATGGGCGAGATCACCGCCCGCCTCGCCGACCGGGTCGAGGAGCTCGAGTCGAAGGCCTACGAGCTCGCGGGCGAGGAGTTCATGCTCGGCTCGACGCAGCAGGTCGCGCGGATCCTGTTCGAGAAGCTCGAGCTCACGCCCGGGCGCAAGGGCAAGACCGGCTACTCGACCGACACGCGCGTCCTGCGCTCGATCCGCGGCGAGCACGAGATCGTCGAGGTGATCGAGGAGTGGCGCGAGTACTCGAAGCTGCTCAACACGTACCTCGGCCCGCTGCCGACGCTGATCGGCGAGGACGGCCGCGCTGCACACGACCTTCAACCAGACGGTCGCCGCGACCGGGCCGGCTCTCGACGACGAACCCGAACCTGCAGGCGATCCCGATCCGCACCGAGCTCGGGCGCGAGATCCGCTCGGCCTTCGTCGCCGAGCCCGGGCACAAGCTGCGTCTCGGCCGACTACTCGCAGGTCGAGCTGCGGATCCTCGCGCACGTCTCCGGCGAGCCGAAGCTGCGCGAGGCGTTCGAGCGCGGCGAGGACATCCACACGGCGACCGCCGCCGAGGTGCTCGGCAAGGACCCGGCGACGCTGACGAAGGACGAGCGCAACGTCGCCAAGATGGTCAACTTCGGGATCATCTACGGCATCTCCGTCGTTCGGGCTCTCGGAGAACCTCGAGATCCCGCGCGAGGAGGCGCAGGCCTACATCGACGCGTACCTGGCGCGCTTCCCGCACGTGCAGGACTTCATCCAGCGGACGATCGAGCAGGCGGCGCGCGACGGCTACGTGACGACGCTGTTCGGCCGGCGCCGGCCGGTGCCGGAGATCCGCGCGCTCGAACCGGCAGACGCGCTCGCTCGGCGAGCGGCTCGCGGTCAACTCGGTCATGCAGGGCACGGCGGCGGACGTGATCAAGGCGCGCGATGGTCGCGATCCACGAGCGGCTGCGCGAGGAGGGCAGCGCGGCGCGGCTCGTGCTGCAGGTGCACGACGAGCTGCTGCTCGAGGTGCCCGACGCCGAGGTCGCAGCGGTGAAGGAGCTCGTGCGCGAGGAGATGTGCAGCGCGCTACCCGCTCGACCCGCCGCTCGGGGTCGACGTCGGCGCCGGCGACGACTGGAACGACGCCAAACGGTGAAAGTCCGGCCGGGTTCGCCGCTGCTCTCGGAAGGGTCGCAAAAGCCGTGGAAGCCCCACGGCTATACTGACCAACTTCTCGATGGCCAGTGAAACCGTGGATAGACCAAGCGAGCAGCTCGACTGAAGCCGGCGTCTGGACGACGACGGCGGACGGCGAGCGCGTTCCCGACTACGACGTCGACCTTCCCGACGATCAACGAGGGCGAGGTCGTGCACGGCACCGTCGTCCGCGTGGACAAGGACGAGGTGCTCGTCGACATCGGCTACAAGTCGGAGGGCGTCATCCCGGTCGCCGAGCTCTCGATCCGGCGCTCGGTCAACCCGGCCGACGAGGTCTGCGCTCGGCGACGAGATCGACGCGCTCGTGCTGACGAAGGAGGACGCCGAGGGCCGCCTGATCCTCTCGAAGAAGCGCGCCCGCTTCGAGATGGCCTGGAAGGCGATCGAGCGCGGCGGCCGAGTCGGGCGAGCCCGTCGACGGCAAGCGTGATCGAGGTCGTCAAGGGCGGCCTGATCCTCGACCTCGGCGTGCGCGGCTTCCTGCCCGCGTCGCTCGTCGACATCCGCCGCGTCCAGGACCTCGACGAGTTCCTCGGCCAGGAGCTGCGCTGCAAGGTGATCGAGCTCAACCGCTCGCGCAACAACGTCGTGCTCTCGCGCCGCGCCGTCGCTCGAGGACGAGCGCAAGGAGATGCGCCAGGCGATCCTCGACCGGCTCAACCCGGGCGACGTCGTCGACGGCCAGATCTCGAACATCGTCGACTTCGGCGCGTTCGTCGACCTCGACGGGATGGACGGCCTGATCCACATCTCCGAGCTCTCGTGGAGCCACGTCAACCATCCGTCCGAGGTGCTCGAGATCGGCCAGACGGTCAAGGTCAAGGTGCTCGACATCGACCGCGAGCGCCAGCGCATCTCGCTCGGCCTCAAGCAGACGCAGTCCGATCCGTGGCAGCAGGTGCTCGAGAGCTACCACGAGGGCGACGTCGTCGAGGGCCAGCGTCACGAAGGTCGTCACCTTCGGCGCCTTCGTCGAGATCCTGCCCGGGCGTCGAGGGGCTCGTGCACATCTCCGAGCTCGCGCAGCACCACGTCGAGAACCCGCGCGAGGTCGTCTCGCAGGGCGATCTCGGTCAACGTGCAGATCATCGAGGTCGACGCCGAGCGGCGCCGGCTCTCGCTCTCGCTGAAGCGGGTCGAGGGCGGCGGTGTCGACCGAGCGCGCGGACGACGCCGAGGCCGTCGAGGGCACGCCGAACCTCGGATCTCTCCGAGGAGGTCTTCCCGAGAGGCGCCGAGCCGCGGCCGAGGCGTCGAGGCCGACGTGCCGCCGACGCCTGAGACGCCGCCGAGCCGACGAGCGCCGCCGGCGGAGGAGGCTCGACGCCGAGCCGCGAGGCGAGGAGCCCGCCGCAGCCGGCCGAGGAGCCGGCTGCCGAGCGGGCCGACGCGAGCATCGAGGCCGACCCGGTCGCGCCGACGAGCCGGGCCCCGGCGACTCCGAGGGCGAGCCCCAGCCGCGAGCCCGACTAGATCTGGCGAGACCGATCGCCGTCGCCATCACCGGCGGCATCGGAGCCGGCAAGAGCGAGGCGCTCGCCGCGTTCGCGCGCCACGGCGCGGCCGTCGTCTCCAGCGACGAGATCGTCCATCGCGCTGCTGCGAGACGACCCGGCGTGCGCGAGGCGCTGACCGCGCGCTTCGGCGACCGGATCCTCGACGAGGCGGGCCAGATCGACCGCGCGCAGATCGCCGAGATCGTGTTCGCCGACCGCGAGCGCGCTCGAGCTGGCTCGAGGCGCTGCTGCACCCGCTGCGTCGTCCGCGAGTACCTCGAGCTGGCGCGAGCAGGTCAGCCGACCTGCCGACCCTCCGCCGGTGACCGCGACGGAGGTGCCGCTGCTCTACGAGGTCGGCGGCGAGGAGCGCTTCGACGCGGTCGTCGTGGTGACCGCGCCGCCTGCAGCGTGCGGGCCGCCCGCGCCAGCCGTCGCGACCGACGACCGCGAGCCGCGCCTGCTGCCCGACTAGGTGAAGGTCGCGCAGGCCGACTTCGCCTACGTCAACGACGGGTCGCTCGAGGAGCTCGACGCGTTCGTCGGGCGAGGTGATGCAGCGAGCTCGGCGAGCGCCGGTGAAGGAAGCTGCTCAGCTGATCCTGCTCGTCGGCGCCGCGCTCGGCGGCGGCTTCGCCTACGTCCACTCGACCGAGCCGGGCTGGTACGTGCGCGATCCGCTACCCGCTCCACTACGAGCGCGATCGTGCGCGGCCACGCGCGCAACTACCGGCTCGATCCCGGCGCTGCTCGCGGCGGTGATCTACGCGGAGAGCAAGTTCGACGCGAACGCCCGCTCGAGCTCGGGCGCGATCGGCCTGATGCAGCTGCTGCCCGACGACCGCGAAGGGGATCGCCGTCCACACGGGCGGCTCGCGCTTCCGGGTCTCCGATCTCGACGACCCCGGAGATCAACGTCCGCTACGGCGTCGTGGTACCTGCGGCACCTGCTCGACAAGTACGGCGACGAGCGGCACGCGCTCTGGCCGCCTACAACGCGGGCCAGGACAACGTCGACCGCTGGCAGGCGCGAGGGCAGGGGATCGCCTTCGCCGAGACGCGGCACTACGTCAAGCGGGTCGAGCACCTGAAGACGCTCTACCGCCGCGGCTACCGCTCATCAGCTGTACGAGTCACCATGACACTTGACAGACTGCGTGAGTGATGTCATAATGATGTCACCGATGCAGCTGCGAACGCTTCATCGACGCACTCGAGGCCGAGCTCGCGCTCGCTGGCGGCGCTCGGCGACGAGGAGTCGCGGCCGCAGCAGCCCGCCTGAGCGGAGCGTCTCGCTCCGCAGCGGGCTGCGGTTTCTCGACGCTGCTCTCTGAGGCGGCGCTCGAGCTCTCCGCACAGCTTCCCGTCGGGCCACGTCGAGGTGCGCCTGGCCGGGCAGGAGCCGGAGCCTCGTCTACGTCGAGTCGCCCGAGGCCGCTCCGGCCGCCGGCGGCGGAAGAGGCGCTCAGCGCCCGCATCACCCTCCGCCTGCCCGAGGCGCTGAAGGCGCGGCATCGAGGCCGCGGCCAGCCGCGAGGGCGTCTCGGTCAACGCCTGGCTCGTCCGCGCGCTCGCACGAAGCGTGTCCGGCCCGCCACGGCGGCCCAGTCGGGCAGACGCCTGACCGGCTACGGCAAGAGCTAGAGGGAGGAGTTGCGATGACGTTCTTCACCGGCCCCTTTGGGCATCTCGAGGTCAGCAGTCGACCGGCAGGCCTCCGCGGCCGCCCAGGAAGAACGCGATGAGGGTCGAGACGTTTCCCGCATCCGGGCCGCTGCGGCTCGAGCCTCGATTCCTGCCGGGCGAGATCGAGGTCGAGGCGGCATCGGTCACCGAGGCACGTCGTGGAGCTCGAGACCCTGAGCGGCAACGAGGCCGGCGGTCGAGGACGCGCAGGTCGAGCTGCGCGGCGACGAGCTGACCGTGAAGCGTCAAGCGCTCGAAGGCCGAGGTTCGCCTGCGCGTGCAGGCCCTCGAGGGCTCCGCGCTCCGCGCGAAGACAGCTTCGGGCGACCTGCGCAGCCGCGGGCGGCTCGGCGCGGCGGAGGTGAAGAGCGCCTCCGGCGACGTCGCACTGGAGCTCGTCGAGTCGCTCGACGCGAAGGTGGCAAGCGGCGACGTCGAGGTCGGCCGGGTCGACGGCGAGGCCCACGTCGACAACGCCTCGGGAGACGTCGAGCTCGGGGAGGCGGGCGGCAGTGTCAAGGTGCGCACCGCCTCCGGTGACCAGCAGGTGCGCAGCGTGGCCGAGGGGCGGGTCGATCTCACCTCGGCCTCGGGCGACATCCTCGTCGGGATCAAGCAGGGCTCGCGGGTCTACATCGACGCGCGCTCGATGAGCGGCGAGGTCTCCTCGGAGCTCGAGCTCGGCGACGACGCGGCCGGCGACGACGGGCCGCTGGTCGAGCTCCAGGTGACGGCGATGAGCGGGGACGTCGAGGTCGTGCGCGCGTGAGCCGGACGGCTCTCCTGCGGAACCGGGCGCTCGTCGCGCTGCTCGCGGCCGAGGTGATCTCGACCACCGGGCGCGCAGATGACCTGGCTCGCGCTGCCGTGGTTCGTGATCGTCACCACCCACTCGGCGACGCAGACCACGTACGTCGTGGCGGCCGAGGTGATCGGGCTGGCGCTGCTCGGCTTCCCGGGCGGTCGGGTCCTCGGCCGCCTGGGCGCGCGTCGAACCATGATGCTCTGCGACGGCGCCCGGGCGCCGCTGATGACCGTGATCCCGGTCTTGCACTGGAGCGGTGGGCTGTCGTTCCCGGTCTTGATCGCCGTCGCGTTCTGTCTCGGCGCGCTGGCTGCCCCGAGTTTCGCGGCGCAGAAGGTGATCGTGCCGGAGCTGCTCGGCGAAGGCGAGCAACAGGTCACCGAGGCGCAACGCGCTCTTCCAGGCCGCCAACACGGACGACGTTGCTCGCAGGCCCGGCCCTGGCCGGCGTGCTGATCGGCCTGATCGGGGCGACCTCGGTGCTGCTGGTGGACGCCGCGACCTACGTCGTCTCGGTCGCGCTCGTCGCGGGCTTCGTGCCGCAGCGGCCGCCGGTCGCGCAGCAATCCGAGCGACCGCAGCCTGGGAGCGGGCATTCCGTTTCATCGCGCGCGACCCGCTGCTTGCGCGTCTGGTGGCCGACCTTCTGCGTGGGCGATGCCGCGTGGACGGCGTTCTTCGTCGCCGTCCCGGTGCTGGTGCTGTCGCGGTTCGGGCACGAACCGCTGATCGCGGGCGCACTGATCGCCTCGTTCGGCGTCGGCGCGCTGATCGGAAACGCGATCTCCTTCCGCTTCCTCACGCGTCGCTTCGAGGGTCTTGCCGTGATCGCGGTGTGCGCTCTCGGACCAGGCGGCGCCGCTGTGGTTGCTCTGGCTGCCGCTTCCCGCGGTCGCCCTCTGCGCCGCTGATCCTCGCCTCGGGGTCGCCAACGGCCTGGTCAATCCGAGCCTGCATGCGATCACGACCCTGCGCGTGCCGCCGGCGCTACGGCCGAACGTCTTCACCACGGCGATGGTCGGCTGGGCGGTGGTCAACCCGCTCGGGCCTGTTCGTCGTGGGCCCGGTGCTCGATGCCTATGGGACGGCGCCGGTCCTGATCGGCTTCGCGGCGGTGCAGACCGCCACGATGGCGGTGGTCGCGGTCGCCTCGGCTCGCGAGCTGGGCCGGCGCAGGGTCGAGCTCGCTCCAGCTGCCTAGTTCGCCTTCCCGGTGAGCGCCGTGAACCCGCCTGCAGAAAGTCGTTCGCTGCCGCGGCGCCGAGCGACCACGTCAGCAGGCGGCCGAACGCGCGGCGCGAGGATCTGCGTCGAGGCGAGCCCGGCCGCCGCCCACGTGCCGACGCAGCGGGTGCAGGTCACGAGCTCGCCGATCGCCTGCTGCGTGTCCGCCCTGCGGACGGGTCGCTCGTCGTCGACGTCCGCCTCGCCGTCGACGAACGGCTGCCCGCATCGAAGCTGGTACACGTCGGTCACGGGCCAGCGTCCGCGCGCCTTGAAGGTCGCGGCCGAGAGGAGCCGCGAAGTCGAGAGCCGACTGGCATTGCGGGTCGCGTCCGAGCAGCCGTCCGAGCGCGCCGGCCGGCTGCCAGCAGGCCCGCGAAGCGAGCCCGACGATCGCCGCATAGGAGCCGTAGGGCGGCCGGTCCGGAGCGGCGGTTCAGTCACCGGGTAGCCTCTTAGCTCGATGGCGGAGTTCAAAACATCCGCAGGCGTACTCGCCGACGGCCGACCAGCCGCAGGCGATCGCCGAGCTCTCCGAGGGAATCGAGGCGGGCGACCGCTTCCAGACGCTGCTCGGCGCGACCGGAACCGGCAAGACGGCGACGATGGCGTGGATCGTCGAGCAGGTGCAGAGGCCCGACGCTCGCTGATCGCCCACAACAAGACGCTCGCCGCGCAGCTCTGCAACGAGTTCGCGCGAGTTCTTCCCGACAACGCGGTCGAGTACTTCGTCTCCTACTACGACTACTACCAGCCCGAGGCGTACGTGCCCGCAGGCCGACCTCTACATCGAGAAGGACTCGCTCGCGGAACGACGACATCGACCGGCTGCGCCACGCCGCGACGGCCGCGCTGCTCTCGCGCCGCGACGTGATCATCGTCGCCTCGGTCTCCGCGCATCTACGGCCTCGGCTCGCCCGAGGAGTACGAGAAGCGGGTCGTGCTGCTCGAACCGGGGCGAGGAGCACGACCGCGACCTCGTGCTGCGGAAGCTGATCGACATCCAGTACGTCCGCAACGACACGCTGCTCGGCCGCGGCAAGTTCCGCGTCAAGGGCGACGTGGTCGAGGTGCAGCCGGCGCACATGGAGTCGGCGTACCGGATCTCGTTCTTCGGCGACGAGGTCGAGCAGATCACGCACTTCGACCCGCTGACCGGCGAGGTCTACGCGCAAGCTCGACCACCTCGCGATCTTCCCGGCGACGCAGTACGTGACCTCGAAGCCGACGATCGAGCGCGCCGTCGAGCAGATCCGCCACGAGCTCGAGGAGCAGGTCAAGCTGTTCGAGTCGGCAGGGCAAGATGCTCGAGGCGCACCGGCATGCGGCAGCGCACCGAGTACGACCTCGAGATGATGCAGGAGCTCGGCTTCTGCAACGGGATCGAGAACTACTCGCGTCATCCTCGACGGCCGCCCGCCGGGCTCGGCGCCGCACACGCTGCTCGACTTCTTCCCGTCCGACTTCGTCGTCTTCGTCGACGAGTCGCACCAGACCGTGCCCCAGCTCGGCGGCATGTACGAGGGCGACCGCTCGCGCAAGGAGACGCTGGTCGACCACGGCTTCCGGCTTGCCGTCGGCGCTCGACAACCGGCCGCTGCGCTTCGACGAGTTCCTCGAGCAAGGTGCCGCAGCTCGTGTTCGTGTCGGCGACGCCGGGCGCGTTCGAGCTGCGCCACTCGACGCGCGTCGCCGAGCAGCTCGATCCGCCCGACCGGCATCGTCGACCCCGAGGTCGAGCTGCGGCGCGACGAAGAACCAGATCGACGACCTGCTGAACGAGATCCGCCAGCGCGAGGAGGCGGGCGAGCGCGTGCTCGTCACGACGCTGACGAAGAAGATGGCCGAGGACCTGACCGACTACCTGCTCGAGTCGGGCGTGAAGGCGCGCTACCTCCACTCCGAGATCGACACGCTCGAGCGGATCCAGATCATCCGCGAGCTGCGGCTCGGCGAGTACGACGTGCTCGTCGGCGTCAACCTCCTGCGCGAGGGCCTCGACCTGCCCGAGGTCTCGCTCGTGGCGATCCTCGACGCCGACAAGGAGGGCTTCCTGCGCGGGCAGACCGCGCTGATCCAGACGATCGGCCGCGCCGCGCGCAACGTCAACGGCAAGGTGCTGCATGTACGCCGACAAGCTGACCGAGGCGATCAGGGCGCGCTCGACGAGACGAACCGCCGCCGCGCCAAGCAGCTGGCGCTACAACGAGGAGCACGGGATCACGCCGGAGTCGATCGTCAAGGGCGTCTCCGACATCGCCGAGTTCCTGTCGCTCGAGTCGCCGCACGGTGCCCGGGCGCGCGCCGCAGCGGCCGCGCCGAGGTCGAGGGCATGGCGCCGGCCGAGCTCGAGAGGCTCGTGATCACGCTCGAGGAGGAGATGTTCGCCGCGGCCGAGGAGCTCCGCTTCGAGTACGCCGCAAAGCTGCGCGACGAGATCAAGGAGCTACGCCGCGAGCTGCAGGCCGCCGCGGAAGCGCCGGCGTAGCGGGCTAGGCTTCCGCCGTGATCGCGCGCGATCATCCAGGCCCTGATCATCGGCTTCGTCATCGGCGGCCTCGCGCGCTGGGCGGTGCCGGGCCCGGACCCGATGCCGATCTGGATGACGACGCTGCTTCGGCCTCGTCGGCTCGCTGATCGGGAGCGGAATCGCGGTGACAGCATTCGGCACGGGGATCGACTCGGGCACGGCGTTCTCGGCCTGGCTGCTCTCGATCATCGCCGCCTCGCTGCTCGTGATCGCGCTACCGCCACTTCGTCCAGCACCGGCCGATCACCGGGCCGGACGCGCACGAGCCGCCCCGGGACGCGGCCGTCGGGGGCCAGGCGGCGACCTTCCGGGTCGCCGCCCAAGGGCGCCTCCGAGCCCGATGACGTCTCCGAGCAGCTGCGGAGGCTCGGCGAGCTGCGCCGACGAGGGCGTGATCACCGCCGAGGACTTCGAGGCGCAAGAAGGCCGAGCTGCTCGCGCGGATGTAACGACCTACGCGGGCTCGATCCGGAGCGGCGATCGGCCTCGCGGAAAGCGCCGCGTCGCCGTGAGCCCCCAGTCGTCGTCGCGCCAGACGTAGGTTTGGACGACGAGCGAGTCCGCGCTGCGCCTCGTAGACGTGGAGGCCGCGCGCCTCGCCGCGCCGGTTGCGGCCGCGGCTGGCCGAGGCCCGGCGCGATCGAGACGGTGACGCCGCGCAAGCCGTTGTGATCCACCTCGAACTCGTGCCGCTCGCTGACCGCCGCCTGGTGGATGTGCCCGGCGAGGATCAGCTCGGCGCCGGCGTCGACGAGCCCCGCGAGCACCTCGGAGCGGCGGGACGACAGGCTTCTTCCGCGATCGCCACGGCGCGCCGACCAGGTGGTGGTGGAGCGCGACGACCTTGAGCGCGTCTTCGGGCGCGCGGCCGAGCAGCTCGGCCGTCCGCGCGATCTGCGAGCGGCCGGATCCGGCCCGACTGGTGCCGCCAGGGCCGCACCGAGTTGAGGCCGACGACGTAGAGACCGTCGGAGCCGTGAGACCGGCTCGGCGCTCTCCCACTGGCGCTCGAACTCGGCGCAAGGGCCGCGTGAAGCGGGCGGGGAAGGTGTACGGGATGTCGTGGTTCCCGGGGATCACGAGCAGGCGGCCGGTCGAGCCCTCGCAGGAAGGCAGCCGCACGCTCGTGCTGGTCGCCGCCGGCCGCGGTGCGTGAGGTCGCCCGTGACCACGATCAGCTCCGGTCCGACCCGCTCGATCAGCGGCTCGGAGACCTCCCTGCACCTGCGGTGTCCTCGGCGCTGCCCGACGTGCAGGTCGGAGATGTGGAGGAGCCGCATAGGGCAACGGCGAAGCAGGCTATACACTGATGATCATGGCCGACGAGTCGACCGAGATCTTCGACGACCTCTACCTCGGTTTGCGGGCGGGCGGCGCGCATGCGCAAGCAGCGTCGCGGCGAGCCGCTGACCGACCGAGGAACAGGAGGCGCTCGGCCGCTGGGCAGCGCCTCTCGTCGTGGCGCAAGGCCGTCGCGATCGGCGCGTTCTCGGTCGGCACGTTCGGCCTGGGCTTCACTCTCGGCGGCCTGATCTTCGGCCGCTGGCGAAAAGCCTAGACTCCTTCGCGAACAGCACGGTCGGCACGTCCTGCTCCGCCGGGTCCTTGTCGCGCACGATTACGTCGACGAGCGTCGCGATCAGGGCGACGAACGGCGTCGCCATGAGCACGTAGAAGCCGCCGAAGAGCAGCCCGATCGCGCTGACCGACACGAGCACGAGCAGGGGCGAGGCCCCGTGACGTGACCCATCACCCGCGGGATGACGATGTAGTCCTCGAACTGCCGCACCACCAGCACGGCGATGCCCGCGTAGAGAGCGACCTGCCACGACTCGGTGAAGCCGACGCCCACCGCCACGACGCCCGGCGAGCAGCGGCCCGATCACCGGCACGATCTCGACCACGCCTGCGAACACACCGAGCAGGAGCCAGAAGGGCACGCCGATCGCCCAGAAAGACAGCGAGAGAACCGTTGCGACGAAGGCGACCAGCAGCAGCGTTCCGCGGACGTAGGCGCCGAGCTTGGCGTCGATCAGCTCCCAGGTGTCGCGGACGACACGCCGGTGCTTCCGCGGTAACAGCGAGCTGACGAAGCCCATCGCGCGCTCCCGCTCGAAGATCCAGTAAGCCGCGGTCGCGAAGACGAAGAAGATGCCGACGATCGCCTCGGCGGCCTTGCGTCCGATCGAGACCGTCCGGTGGACGACGCTGCCGGCGGAAGGCGAGCTTGTTGAGCCGCTCCTGCAGACCGACGAAGAACTGGTGCTTGAACCCCGTCGAGTGCTTCGCCTTCTGCTTCAGCTCCTGCTGGGAGGTCGGCACGCCGCCGAGAGCCTGGTCGACCTGGTCGATCGCGCGCGGACGGCCAGCCAGAGCGAGCACGCCCGATCGCGCCGACGACGGCGCAGGTAGTGCAACCCCACGCCAACCGCTCGCGGAATGCGGTGCTCGGCGAGGCGTTCGACGCCCGGAGCGCATGGCCGCGGCGACGATGAAGCCGAGGAAGACGAGCGCGATCACGAGCTTCAGCTTCCAGAGGGCGAGCGAGATCGCGACGACGCAGCCACGACGATCACGGTGGGAGACGAAGGTGCGGCGGGCGGTTTCGCTCATCTTCAGGCGTTCTCGCCGTGCGTCGAGCCGGTGCAAACCCTCGGCAGGATCGGCGGCGGTCGCCGCCGAAGCGAGCGGATTGATGCTCGCCGACGACCACGAAGAGGTCTGCTTCGACGCCCGTCGCCACGGCGTCGTGCTCGCGCGACCCCTCGCCGAGGCGATCGTGTTGGCGGCTGGTCGGCGGCATCCTGCTCACCCAGCCGTTGGCCGTTGCGCGGTTCCCGGGGCGGTCGCTGGTGGTGATCTCGGCGCTCGGTGTGCCTGCGCGCCGTCTGGCGCTGGGAGCGCGCACACTTCGTGATCACCACGGAGAAGCTGTTCGTCGTCGGACGGAACGCTGCGGCGCCGAGCCTCCGCGGTGCGGCTGCGCTCGGTCGAGAACCTCGAGCTCGAGCAGAGCCTGCCCGGGCGAATCCTCGGCTACGGCACGCTCGTCGCCGGGCCGCTCGAGATCGACCACGTGCCGCAGCCGCGCAGCGTGTACCGGCTCGTCGAGCAGCTCGCCGGTTGATGCCCGAGCAGCCTCCGATCGAGGTGCGGGGGCTGACGAAGCGATACGGCTCGACGGTCGCCGTCGACGACCTGAGCTTCTCGGTGCCGGCCGGCGCGGGTCACGGGATTTCTCGGCCCGAACGGCGCGGGCAAGACCACCACACTGAGGGCGGTGCTCGGGCTCGTCCGGCCGACGGCGGGCGAAGCGCGGGTCGACGGCCGGCCGTACCGGCAGCTGCGGGAGCCGCTGCGGAGGGTCGGAGCAGTGCTCGAGGCCGACAGCTTCCACCCGACTCGCTCCGGGAGGAACCACCTCCGCGTGCTCGCGCTCGCGGCCGGGATCCCTGTCTCGCGCGTGGACGCCGTCCTCGCCCAGGTCGAGCTCAGCGGCGCCGCGCGGCGAAAGGTGGGCGGCTTCCTGGGCATGCGCCAGCGGCCTGAGCGTCGCGGGCGCGCTGCTCGGCGAGCCCGAGCTGCTGGTGCTGGACGAGCCGGCGAACGGGCTCGACCCAGAGGATCCGCTGGCTGCGCGACTTCCTGCGCGCCTTCTCGACGGGTGGCGGCACCGTCTTCATCTCGAGCCACGTGCTCGCCGAGGTCGCGCAGCTCGCCGACGAGGTCGTGATCATCCACCACGGCAGGCTCGTGACGCAGGAGCCGCTGGAGACCTTGATCGCGCGCGCCGCCGGCGGCACCGTCGTGCGGGCGCCGGAGCCGAAGGCTCCTCGGGCTGCTCGCCGAGGCCGGAATCGAGGCGACGCAGGTCGAGCGAGGGCGAGCTCCGGGTGGCGGCGACCCCGGAGCGGGTGGGAGGTGGCCGCAGGCGGCCGGCATCGTCCTGCACGAGCTGCGCGCGGAAGGGGCGACGCTCGAAGAGGTCTTCCTCGCGCTGACCTCGGAGGGGTCGGCGTGATCCGGCTCGTCCGCGCCGAGCTCCTCAAGCTGGCGACGACGCCGCCTCTTCCTCTGGCTCGGGCTGATGATCCTCGGGCTTTCGGCATTCGTGACCTCGACGCGAATCGCCTCGACCTCGCAGCTCCAGCTCTCCGGCGTGAGCGAGCAGCGCTCGATCGTCCAGTTCGCGGCGATCCGGGGCGATCGTGGCGCTGATCGTCGGCATCGTCGACTCGGCCGGCGAGTACGCGCACGGGACGATCGCGCACACCTTCCTCGTGACCCCCGTCCGGGAGCGGGTGGTGGCGGCGAAGCTGATCGCCGGCGCGATCGCCGGGATGCTCGTGGCCGCGTTCGCAGAGGTCGTGACGTGGTCGATCGCGGCCGTCTGGCTGGACGGGAAGTCGGTGCCGATCCAGCTCGCCACCCGAGCCGTGCTGGAACCTACCTCGGGATCCTCGGCGCCGGCGCGCTCGCGGCCGTGGTCGGGTCGGGATCGGAGCCCTCTTCCGGCGGCAGACGGCGGCCATCGTCCTCGCGCTGATCTGGCTCCTGGTCGGAGAGCCGGTGCTGTCGATCGCCGGCGTCAGCAGTACGCGCCGGGCCACGCGATCGCGGCGGTGGCCTCCGCCGGTAGCTCCACCAGCGAGCTGCTGGGCTTCTGGCCGGGCCTTCTCGTCGCGCTTGCCTACGCCGCGGTGTTCGCGGTTGCCGGAGCGGTCGCGGTCGACCGATCCGACGTCAGCTAGAGCGCGAAAAAGCGAACACTTGTTCGCGTCCTCACGGCGCGCTAGACTTGGCTCGGTTATGGGCCAGGAAGAGCTCGTCGTCCACGGCGCCGGGAGCACAACCTCAAGGACGTCACGCGTCCGGCTGCCGCGCCGAACGCTGATCTGCGTCACCGGGCTGTCCGGTTCCGGCAAGTCGAGCCTCGCCTTCGACACGATCTACGCCGAGGGCCAGCGCCGCTACGTCGAGATCGCTCTCGCGCCTACGCGCGCCAGTTCCTCCAGATGATGGAGAAGCCGGACGTCGACTCGATCGACGGCCTCTCGCCCGGCGATCTCGATCGACCAGAAGACGACGTAGCCGCAACCCGCGCTCGACCGTCGGCACGGTCACCGAGATCTACGACTACCTGCGCCTGCTCTACGCGCGCGATCGGCAAGCCGCACTGCCCGGTCTGCGGCCGCCCGATCGCCGGGCAGACGCTCGGAGGCGATCGTCGACCAGATCCTGCAGCTCCGCGCGGGGACGAAGTTCACGGTCAACGCGCCGGTCGTGCGCGACCGCAAGGGCGAGTATCAGCGACGTCTTCGAGGAGCTGCGGGCGGAAGGGCTTCACGCGCGTGAAGGTCGACGGCGAGCAGCAGCTGCTCGAGGAGCCGACCGACGCTCGACAAGAAGTTCAAGCACACGATCGAGGTGGTCGTCGACCGGCTCGTGATGAAGCCGGACCTGCGGCACGCGGCTCGCGCAGTCGGTCGAGACCGCAGCGCCAGCTCGCCGATGGCCTCGTCGTCGATCGACGTGCTCGACGGCGAGCGACTCACGTTCTCAGCGAGAACTTCGCCTGCCCCGAGCACGGCGTCTGGCTGCCCGAGCTCGAGCCGCGCATCTTCTCGCTTCAACTCGCCGCACGGCGCCTGCCCGCGCTGCACCGGCCTCGGCGTCGCAGCAGGAGATCGACCCCGACCTGCTCGTGCCCGACCCGACGCTCTCGATCGGCGAGGGCGCGCTCGTCCCCTGGTCGCTCGGCAACTCGAGCTTCTACGAGTCCGTCATCCAGGCGATCGCCGACCGCTACGAGATCGACCTCGAGACGCCGTGGCAGGACCTCGACGAGGAGCAGCAGAACCTCTTCCTCTTCGGCACCGAACGGCGACCAGGTCTACGTCCAGTACCGCAACCGGATGGGCCGCAAGCGCTCGTACATGCTCGCCTTCGAGGGCATCGTCGCGAGCCTCGAGCGCCGCTACCGGGAGACCGACTCGAGCCAGCAGCGCGAGCGGATCGAGGAGTACATGAGCTTCCGGCCGTGCCCGGTCTGCCACGGCGCGCGGCTGAAGCCCGAGGTGCTCGCGGTCACCGTCGGCGGCGCAGAACATCCACGAGTTCACGCAGCATGTCGGTGCAGCGGGCGATCGAGTTCGTCGACGGGCTCGACCTGACCGAGACCGAGCAGCTGATCGGCGCGCGGATCCTGAAGGAGATCCGCGAGCGGCTGACCTTCCTCGAGAACGTCGGCGTCGGCTACCTGCAGCTCGACCGCGCGGCCGCGACGCTCTCCGGCGGCGAGGCGCAGCGGCTCCGGCTCGCGACGCAGATCGGCTCGCAGCTCGTCGGCGTGCTCTACATCCTCGACGAGCCGTCGATCGGCCTCCACCAGCGCGACAACGGCAAGCTGATCGGCACGCTCGAGCGGCTGCGCGACCTCGGCAACACGGTGCTCGTGGTCGAGCACGACGAGCAGATGATGCGCGCGGCCGACTCACCTGGTCGACATGGGCCCGGGCGCCGGCGTGCACGGCGGCCACGTCGTCGCCGAGGGCACGGCGAAGGCAGGTCGAGCGGAACGCGAAGCTCGATCACCGGCCAGTTCCTCTCCGGCAAGCGCGAGATCGCGGTCCCGGAGCGGCGCGGCGACGACCTCGGCACGCTTCACGGTCCGCGGCGCGCGCGATGCACAACCTCGAAGGACATCGACGTCGACTTCCCGGTCGGCAAGTTCATCTGCGTCACCGGCGTCTCGGGCTCCGGCAAGTCGACGCTCGTGAACGAGATCGTCTACAAGGCGCTCGCGAACCGGCTGCACCGGATGCGCGTGAAGCCGGGCGACCACGAGCCGGTCGAGGGGATCGACGTGCTTCGACAAGGTGATCGACATCGACCAGTCGCCGATCGGCCGCACGCCGCGCTCGAACCCGGCGACCTACACCGACCTCTTCACGCACGATCCGCGAGCTCTACTCGCTCACGCCCGGAGGCGAAGGTGCGCGGCTACAAGCCGGGCCGCTTCTCGTTCAACGTCCGCGGCGGCCGCTGCGAGACGTGCAAGGGCGACGGCACGATCAAGATCGAGATGCACTTCCTGCCGGACGTCTACGTCCCGTGCGAGACCTGCGGCGGCAAGCGCTACAACCGCGAGACGCTCGAGGTGCGCTTCAAGGGCAAGTCGATCGCCGACGTGCTCGAGATGTCGGTCGAGGAGGCGCTGCGCGTTCTTCGCCAAGATCCCGAAGCTGCGGCGGCGGCTGCAGACGCTGCACGACGTCGGGCTCGACTACGTCAAGCTCGGCCAGCCGGCGACGACGCTCTCGGGCGGCGAGGCGCAGCGCGTCAAGCTCGCCGACGGAGCTCGGCAAGATCGCGACCGGGCGGACGCTCTACATCCTCGACGAGCCGACGACCGGGCTCCACTTCGCCGACATCGAGAAGCTGCTCGAGGTGCTGCAGCGGCTCGTCGACGCGGGCAACACGGTGCTCGTGATCGAGCACAACCTCGACGTGATCAAGCAGGCCGACTGGATCGTCGACCTCGGCCCCGAGGGCGGCGAGGGCGGGCGGCGAGGTGATCGCGACCGGCACGCCGGAGCAGGTGGCCGCGGTCGAGGAGTCGTTCACCGGGCAGTACCTGCGCGAGCTGCTGCCGGTACGCGAGCACGTCGCCGCCTAGCGCGCGGCGCGCCGGTGAAGCGTGTAGACCATGCCGAGAGATCCTGCCCTGAAGCCCGTTGCCTGCGGTGCGGGGCAGACTCATCGTGAAGCGCAGGTGATCGGTCTTGCCGGGGAGGCGGGAGAGGTGCCGCAGCGTGAACCGGCGTTCACCGCTCAGGCGGATCGCCTTCAGCACGCTCCAGTGCTTTCCGCGGCAGACGTAGGTCCTGCGTCCGGCGCTTCCTCGTCCAGCTGCCTGGAGCAGCGCTCGATCGTGAGCTGGAGTCCGGGCGCGTGGCCGAGTTGAGCACCGAGTTGTTGCGGCTTCTCATCCGGAGCACGACGGCGCGCGAACCGACCGCGTGCCGCGGTAGCGAAGCTCGAGCGTGCGCTCGGCCCGGTCGCCGGCGCGAGTCGCCCCGACGCGGGCGAGGGCGCGTGGCGCGACCGAGAGCCTGGGGTGGTGCCCCTCGGCGGCAGGCGGGCTCGCGTTGGCGAATCCGGCGCAGAGGCCGAGCGCCGTCAGACCCGGCCGCGCCTACGAGGAGTGCGGTCGAGGCGAGGAGCTGTCCCGGACGGCCCGCCGCCACGTGGCCGAGCAGAGGCACACGGCTGCCCGTGCTACTGGCTGGTCCCGGCGCGCTGGACGCCGGTGAACGTGTAGCCGACCGTCGACGAGAGGTTCTGGAAGGCGAGTTGCCGGCGGTGCTCGGGAGGGTGACCGTCACGCGGAGGTGGTCGGTCGTGCCGGCGGTGCAGCGTGAGGTTGGAGAGGGCGACGTTGCTGCCGATGAGCAGGCTGACGAAGCGAGCACCGGTCGAGACCGAGCCGCCGCAGGTGTAGGTGTAGGGCGGGCCCGACTCCGTCAGGCGACCGAGCACTTGTCGATCGCGAGGTGGAGGCCATCGGTGGTGTCCGTGTCGAGAGCGGAGGAGGGGAGGCGCTCGTCGTCAGGGTCGCCGAGCCCATGTCCACGGAGCCGGCGTAGTTGAGGTCGATCACGCGCTGCATGGAGTCGCCGCGCTGCGATGAGGCTCGCCCCCGTGCCGGAGCCGGTTGACCGGCCGGAGGTCAGGGGAGAGGGTGCCGCTCGCGATCGTGTGGCTCGTGCTCGTCGAGCTCGTGAAGGTCGCGAACGTGCCGAGCCCGGCGATCGCCGCGGCCGCGCCGAGAACGGCGATCGTGGCGATCACCTTGTTCGTCGTCGCGCCAGGGTGAGGATCGGAGCCGCATCACTCGTCTCTTGTCGGCAGTCGCGACGCCCGCGCCTCTCCCTTAAAGGGGGAGCCGCTCAGTCGAGGTAGTAGGAGAAGGTGACCTGCGCGCCGGTCGGTCACCGACTTGACGCGAGCCGGGGTTGCCGCCGCCGCCGCACAGCGGCGAGATCCAGTAGTAGAGCTTGATCACCAGCGCATTCGCCTTCGTCGACGGTGTTCACCTCCGGGCAGGGAGACCGTGTCGGTCGTGAAGGTCGTGCCGCTGCTCGTGCAGGCCTGGGGCGAGCCGGCTGCTGCCGTGCGTCCCGAGCGAGGTGGCGCCGTTGAAGGTCTCGAGGTAGTAGCAGAGAGTGCCGCCGTTGGTGACGGCGGCCGAGGCGCGCCAGACGTTCGTCAGCGTGGCGGCCGGAGACGACGGAGCCGGTCGGGACGAAGAGGCTCGAACGTCGGCTTGAGGTACTTCGTCGCCACCGAGGCGGCCGGAGGGCCAGTTGCTCGCCGCCGGTGTAGGTCGTCGCTGCGTCGACGGTCGCGAGCGACCAGGGAGTCGTCGCCGGCGTACCGCTCGTGTCGTCGACGGACTGGATCTCGTAGGCGGTGAAGCGGCGTACGGCGTCGAGCCGCTGACGGTCGCCGTGTCGACGTCCACGGTCTTGGTCTTGGTGCCCGTCTCCCACGGGTACACACGCACGACGAGGCCGTTGACCTGGTCGGTGCTGGTCACCTCCGGGGATCGCGGTCGAGAACGTCGTCTGCGTCGTCCCCGCGCTGCAGCCGGCTGCGCCGGCGTAGCTTCCGTGCGTCCCGATGACCGAGCCGCCGGAGCGCAACGTCGAACCAGAAGCACGCGTTTCCGGACTGGGCGCCGCCCGCGCTCGCCAGGCGGAAGTTGAACACCGGGCTCGAGACGGAGAGGCCTCCCGGACGCCCGCTGTTCATGCGTGTACTCCAGGTAGCGGTTCGTCCCGAGGCGATTGCCGTTCCCGTCGGGACGACGAGGCGCGTCGGCGTACGACTCCTGCGTCCGATCTTGTTGGCCTCGGCACCGCTGCTCGCGTCGCGGAAGTCCTGCGCGGCCAGCGAGCGAGGGCCCAGGAAGATGCGCTTCGAGACGATCGTCTGCGGCCCGCCCGTCGCGAGGCGAGCTCCAGGCCCGCGAGGGAGACCGAGACCACGGCGAACGAGGCCAGCGCCGACCCGATGACCGCGCCCCAGCGCACGGGACGCTGATCGAGGGCAGCTCAGCCGAGCTGCGTGGCGCGCGGGGGCGCATCCTGGTCCTCGTTGCTCTCGCCGTCGGAGGGAACGCGCCAGATCCGCCACAGCCCGAACAGAGCCAGGAGCAGCGGCGCGGCGAAGATGGAAATCGTCCGGACGATCGGGCTTCGCAGCCAGGCGATCGCCAGGCCCGCCTTCGGGACGACGAGCCGGACGCGCCACGCGGTCGTGCCTTGCAGCTTCGAGACGCACGGGTCACGCGCGTTGTTCGCGTCTCCCTTCGTGCGGACGATCGGGTTGTCGCCGCCGCGAGCACGGCGATCCACCCGGTGGGTCTGCACGTGGTGATCGCCGACCGGGATGTGGAGGCTGATCACCTGCCCGACGCGGATCTCTGAGTGGGCTTCGGGCGTGACGACGACGCAGGTCGCCGGGCCTGAACATCGGCCTCATGCTCGCCCGAGAGCACGGTCTCGGTCCGATACCAGCCGTGTGGGGCAGGAGCCCGAGCAGGATCAGCACGAGGACGCGAGCGCCAGCCGGCGCGCATGAGGTACTCGACGATGGTCCGGAACGCAGGAAGACGGAGCGCCGCCTGGGCGTCGCTCCGTCTCCTGCTGCGCTTCGTGACGCGCACGCGTGACCCCGACTACTTGTTGGTCGCGGTGCGCTGCGTGCCGTTGAAGGCGTAGCTGATGGTGGACGTCTGGTTCTGAAGCGTGTTGCCGGCTCCGCTCGGGAGCGTGAGCGTGACGCGCAGATGGTCGGTCGCGCCGGCGGTCAGCGAGCCGAGGCCGAAGACGCCAGGCTGCTTCCGATCACCGCGCGCGAGGCGAGGACGCTCGAGGTCGAGCCGCTGCACGCTGTACGTGTAGGGCGGGCCGGCTTCCGTCAGGCGACCGAGCACTTGTCGATCACCATCTGCAGGCCGTTCGTGACGTCGGTGTCGAGCAGCGAGCTGGTCGTCGCCGAGGTCGTCAGCGTGACCGAGGCGAGATCGAGCGAGCCCTGGTTGATCAGGTCGACGCTGCGCTGGATCGTGTCGCCGGGGGCGATTGCCGTCGCGCCCGATGTTGAGCCTGTTCGTCGAGGCGCCCGTCGCGCCCGAGCGCGATCGTGACCGTGCCGGACGGAGACCGTGTGGCTCGCGGACGTCGAGCTGGTAAAGGTCGCGAACGTCCCGAGACCCGCGATGCTCGCGGCCGCGCCGAGCACGGCAAGCGATGCCAGCAGCTTGCGCGTCGGGGACCAGGTCGAGCGCGGTCGAGCGTGTTCGTTTCATCTCCGGATCTCCTGTCTTCGATTTGCCGCTTGGAAAGAGAACTGACTGCTCATCGGCGCGCGCGCAGTCCCTCTCTTGAAGGGTTTCCAGAAAAGCAACGCCGTCGTGGATTGCAGGCCCGGAGCTACGCTGCTCCGGTGGGCGCTCGAATCGAGGTCACTCCTCACGCCGACGAGCGGCTCTGGTTGCGTCGCGCGGTGACCGTGCTCGCAAGCCCGCGCGAGGTTTTCGCACGCGCTCCGCGACGACTCCGACGCTGCGGCCCGGCCCGCAGCGAAGCGGTGCTCGCGCTGATCCTGCTCTCCGGGATCGCGTCGGTGCTCTGGACGCCGAACTACGGGCGGCTGATGGACGACGTTGCCTACGACGGCCTGCTCGTCGCCGTGGTCGCCTTCATCGGCGGTGGGATCTACGGTGCCGCTGTCTACTTCGCGGGCGGCCTGATCCTCCACTGGGCTCACGCGTCTCGTCGGCGGCACGACCTACCGGCAGGCGCGGCACGTGCTCGCCTTCGCCTCAGCCCCGATCGCGCTCTCGCTGTTCGTCGTGTGGCCGGTGCCGCCTCGCGGTCTACGGCGAGGACGTGTTCCGCAGCGGGCGGCTAGCGACCACGGGGCCGGCGACGCCGACCTTCCGCGTGATCGAGCTGGCCTTCGTCGCCTGGGCGGTCGGCCTGCTCGTCTTCGGCGTGCGAGCCTGCGGCGCTAGCCCCGCGCTCGATCCGCGCGCCGAGCCAGGCCTCGAACGCGTCGAGCTCCTCGTCGGGCATCGCGTAGGTGTGCTGCTCCTCCGGGAAGCGGCCGCTCGCGCACGTCGTCGACGTACGCGCTCGAGCGCCCGCCTCGCATCGCGTCGGCGAGGTCGGCGTAGCGCTTGACGAAGCGCGGCGCGCTGGCCTTCGTAGAGGCCGAGCAGGTCGTGCCAGACGAGCACCTGGCCGTCGCAGTCCGGCGCCCGCGCCGATCCCGATCGTCGGCACCGCGAGCGCCTCGGTCGATCGCGCGCGGCGACCGGCGGCGGGCACCGCCTCGAGCACGATCGCGAAGCAGCCGGCCGCCTCGAGCGCGAGCGCGTCGTCGTAGAGGCGCTCGCGCCTTCTCGGCGGTGCGGCCCTGGGCCTTGAAGCCGCCGAGCATCGGTCGCCGACTGCGGCGTCAGGCCGACGTGGCCCATCACCGGGATGCCGGCGCCGACGATCGCCTGCACGCGCGACGAGCGTCGGCCCGCGCCTTCGAGCTTGACCGCGTCGGCGCCGGCCTCCTTGACGAAGCGGATCGGCGTTCGTGACGCGCGTCGCTCGTCGGAGACCTGGAACGAGCCGAACGGCATGTCGGCGATCACGAGCGGCCGCTTGCGCGCCGCGCGTGACCGCACGCGTCAGCATCGAGCATCTCGCTCCATCGTCGCCGGCACCGTCGAGTCGTGCCCGAGCACGACCATCGCCGCCGAGTCGCCGACGAGGATCGAGCTCGACGCCGGCCTCGTCGGCGATGCGCCCGCTCGGGGCGTCGTAGGCGGTCACCATCGCGATCTTCTGGCCGCGGCGCTTCAGCTCGAGCAGCTCGGGCAGCGGCAGCTTGCCGTGGGTCCGGATGCGTACTTGCTCACGATCGGGTCTCCTTCCAGGACGACGTTGTCGATCAGGCGGGTGGCGCCGACGCGAACGGCGGCGGCGAGAACGCGCGGGCTCGAAGTCGGCGCTCCTCGACGTAGTCGACCTCGAGGCCGTCCAGCACGGCTCGCGGTCGCGCGCCGCGCGAGCGCCGCGCGGCAGCGCGGCAGGGCGCGCTCGCGCTCCTCGGGCGAGAGGAGCGCGTTGCGCGACGACAGCGCGAGGCCGTCGGCGTCGCGCACGGTCGGCAGCGACGCGGATCTCGACCGGCACGCGCAAGGTCGCGAACCATCGCGCCGCACGACCGCGACCTGCTGCGCGTCCTTCTGGCCGAAGTACGCGCGCTGCGGGCGGACGAGGTTGAAGAGCTTCAGGCAGACCGTCGCGACGCCGCGGAAGTGGCCGGGCCGGTGCTCGCCCTCGAGCATGGCGCCGAGCTGCTCGACCTCGACCCAGGTCTGGAAGCCGGGCGGGTACATCTCGTCCGCGGTTCGGGGCGAAGAGCACGTCGACGCCCGCCTCCTCGGCGAGCTGCGACGTCGCGCGCCTCGTCGCGCGGGTACGCGGCCAGATCGTCGCCCTCGCTCGAACTGGGCCGGGTTGACGAACAGGCTCGCGACGACGAGCTCGTTCTCGTCGCGCGCGGCGCGGAAGAGCGCGAGGTGGCCGTCGTGGAGCGCGCCCATCGTCGGCACGAGGCCGATCTCGCCCTCGAGCGCGAGCTCGAGCGGCCGATCGTCGGACGACTCTTCATGTCGCGACCGTCGCCTCCGGCGAGCGACGTCGTAGAGCGGCTCGAGCTCGGGCGCGACGCGGCTGGATCGCCTCGCGGTGCGCGCTCGACCGTCGCCCAGTCGCCGCGCGACGATCGGGCCCGGTCAGCTCGAAGCCGTTCTCGATCGTGCGGCGCATCAGCGGCTCGAGCGCCTCGGGCGGCGCGCCGGCCGCCGCGAACGAGGCTCGCCGCGGCGTCGTGCAGCGTGACCAGGTAGTTCGACGCGATCGCGGCGCCGCGCGTGGTAGAGCGGGCCGCGTCGGCGTCGGCGAGCTCGAACGGACGCGAGCCCGAGCGCGTCGCGCGCAGCTCGAGGCCGGCTCGCGCGCCTCGTCGGTCTCGGCCGTGACGGCGGCCCAGGCGCCGTCGAGCTGCTCGGGCCCGCGCGCGCGAGTGAACGTCTGCAGCGGGTGGAGCGCGAAGCGCCGCGCGTGCGGGTCGAGCGCCGCGAGCGGCGTCGCGCCGCTGACGTGCGCGACCCACTGGCCCGGGGTCAGATCCCGGGCCACGTCCGGAGATGGCCGCGTCCGGCACGCAGAGCAGCGACGAGCTCGGCTCCGTCCTCGCGCAGCGTCGACGCCGCGCTCGCTCGAGGCGAGCGGCGAGCGCCGAGCCGACGCGGCCGCGACCGATGACGTTGACGCTCTTCGACCATCAGCTCCAGTTCCGTAGCGGATACCGGGCAGCGGCAAGTCTAGCCCGCGAGCCGTATCGCTCGAGCGCTTGCTTCACGTCTCGGCCAGGTCGTCGTCGATCACGGCGTACCAGGCAGAGTCGCGCCGCTCGCCGCCGCGGACGACCATGTGCTTGCGGTGGATCCCCTCGAACTCCGCGGGCAGCGCCGCCAGCGCGCCGCCGCGCGCGCTCGTTCTGCGCGTCCGTCTTGAACTCGACCCGGTGGCAGCCGACCGTCTCGAACGCGTGCCGGAGCAGGAGGTACTTCGCCTCGACGTTCGCCCCCGTGCTCCAGGTCGAGGGGTTCATCCACGTGTTGCCGATCTCGAGCCGGCGATGCTCGGGCGCCAGCGACATGTAGCTCGTCGAGCCGACCGACCTCGCCGTCGTCGAGCGACGGCGAACGGCTGGCGGCCGTCGCTCGCCGCAGCGCGTACGCGAGATCCAGGCTCTCGGCGTCGGCGCGTCAGCATCCAGGTCCAGATCCGCTCGTCGGCGGCCGGCGCTGCAGAGCCCTCCACGTGCTCGGGCCCGAGCGGCTCCAGCACCACGATCCGTCCCTCGAGCCGCTGCGCGAGATTCTCGAACATGCCGATCGCGTGCATGATGCATGGCGACGTGAGTCGTCACAGGCGACAGAGAAGGCAGAGCTGCTCCTTTCGCGGCCGCCCGCCACCTGAACGAGACGCTCGGAGCCGGAGCGCGTCTACGACCGCTTCCGCGAGCTGCTCGCCGAGGCGGTTCCGCACAGCTGGCGTGGTCGTCTCCTCCTTCGACCCCGAGACGGAGCTGATCACGCTGCGAGTACGCGTGGGTCGACGGCGGCAAGCTCGACCCGCGATCTTGCCAGCCGCTGCCGCTGAACCGCGACGGCGGCGGCATGCAGAGCCGCGTGATCGCGCAGCGGCGAGCCGCTGCTCGTCGAACGACGTGCCCGAGCAGGTGAAGGAGCCGGCGCGGCGTCTACTACGACGTCGACCGCGAGGGGCCGCATGCGCAAGACTCCCGGAGGAGGGGCCGCCCGGCGTGCAGTGCGGCGATGATGCTGCCGGTCAAGCACGAGGGCCGAGGTCGTCGGCGTCGTCCAGCTGATGCACGACGCCGCGGGCGTACGACGCAGGAGCAGCTCGAGCTCGCCGAGGGGCTCGATCGGGCTGATGGCGCGCCGCGGTGCGCAACGCGCGGCTCCACGAGCACGGCGCCAGGCGGAGGCGGCCGCGCGCGCACGGGCCGAGGCGACTGCCGCCGAGCGCGAGCACGCGGCCGCGAGTCCTCGACGGCCGTCGGCGACGGGCGTCTTCTTCGTCGACGACGAGGGCATCGTCCGCTTCTGGAACCGCGCCGCGGAGCTCGTCACCGGCGCTCAGCGGCGACGAGGTCCGTGGGCCGCCCTGTCGGCGAGATCTTCGAGCCGCTGGGACGGCGCTCGCCGCGGAGATCCCGATCTCCGAGAGCGAGCCGCGGCGCCGCCCGGTCGACGCTGCCGGTCGACGTGGACGGCCGAGAGCTCTGGCTCTCGTTCGTCGCCGTCCGCAGCCCGGCCGGCGTCGTCTACGCGTTCCGCGACCTCACGCGTCGAGCGCCGGCTCGACGAGGCGAAGAGCGACTTCATCGCGACCGTCTCGCACGAGCTGCGGACGCCGATGACGGCAGTGCTCGGCGCTGCGAAGACGCTGCTGCGCGACGACATCGAGCTCTCGCCGGACCGCCGCCGCCAGCTGCTGGAGATGATCGGCGCCCAGGGGACGCGCCTGACGCAGATCGCCGACGGAGGTGCTGACTCGCGAGCCGGCTCGACCGCGGCGAGCTCCGGCTCGACCGCGACGAGCCGTCGACATCGGGCGAGCTCGTCCGGCACGTTCGCACGACGGTGGAGCACATGCGCAGTCGCTGCCGGAGTCGATCTCGTTGACTTCCCGCACGAGCGAACGGCGCGGCCGCGCTTGGCGACCGCGAGCCGGATCGAGCAGGTGCTCGTCAACCTGATCGACAACGCCGTCAAGTACTCGCCGGGCGGCGGCCGGTCATCGTGTCGACGCCGCGTCCTCGAGGTCGGGGTGCGCGTCGAGGTGAGCGACGAGGGGATCGGCATCCCGTCGGCCGAGCAGAGGCTCGATCTTCGAGAAGTTCTACCGCGGCCGAGCCTCGCAGCAGCGAGCAGGTCCGGGCGGCACTGGGCTCGGGCTCTACATCTGCCGCGAGCTCGTCCGCCGGATGGGCGGCACGATCGGCGTCCAGTCCGACCCCGGCGTGGGCTCGACGTTCTTCTTCGAGCTGTCCCGCGCAGCGCTGACGTCCGGGTCGGAGGCGAAGTATGCGGACCCGTTGCTAGGGTCTGCTGACACGGTGCCGATCTACGAGTACGTCTGCATGGAGTGCGAGTCGCACTTCGAGGAGCTCGTCCGGAACGGCGAGCAGCCGGACTGCCCCGACTGCGCGCTCCGCGAACGTGCGCAAGCAGTTCTCGGTCTTCGCGGCGCACGGCACCGCCGAGCAGCCGACCTTCGGCGGATCGTCGCGGCGGCTGCTGCGGCGGTCGCTGTGGCTGCGGCTGAGCAGCCGAGCTGACCGACGCTCGAGGCGTTTGCCGCGCCAGGTCGCGGGCTGCACGCGCTGCCGGCTCGCGCAGGGCCGCACGCAGGTCGTCTTCGGCGTCGGCGACCCGCACGCCGACCTGATGTTCGTCGGCGAGGCGCCCGGCTTCCACGAGGACAAGCAGGGCGTCCCGTTCGTCGGCCAGGCCGGGAAGCTGCTCGACAAGCTGCTCGCCGGGATCGGGCTCGAGCGCGAGCGACGTCTACATCGCGCAACGTGCTCAAGTGCCGGCCGCCGGGCAACCGCGACCCGGCGCCGGACGAGATCGAGGCCTGCGAGGCGCACCTCTTCCGCCAGATCGAGCTGATCCAGCCGAAGGTCGTCGCGACGCTCGGCAACTTCGCGACCAAGCTGCTCTCGCGGCAAGCCGACCGGGATCACGCGCGTCCACGGCCAGCCGAGCAGGAGGTGACGCTCGGCGGCAGCCGCGTGCTGCTCTACCCGCTCTACCACCCGGCCGCCGCGCTCTACACGCCCGCGATGCTGCAAGGTGCTGGAGCAGGACTTCGCCCGGCTGCCGGAGCTGCTCGGGCGACGCAGCCGAGCCGGCGCCGCGCCGCGCCGCAGCTCGTCGCCGGTCGCCGCCGAGCCCGCGCGGTCCAGCTCGGCCTCTTCTGAGGCGGTGGAGACGATCTCCGCCTCGCCGGCGGAGACGGAGGCGGTCGCGGCCGCGCTGGCGCGCGAGCTGCGGCCGGCGACGTCGTCACCGTCTCCGGCGGAGCTCGGCAGCGGCAAGACGACCTTCGTCCGCGGCGCCTGCCGCGCGCTCGGCGTGACGCGTGCCGCGTGACGAGCCCGACCTTCACCGATCGGTCACCGCTACCCGGCCGAGCCGGTCGACGTCTCGCACCTCGACCTCTACCGCTTTCAGGGCTTCTCCGCTGCCGAGTGGGGCGACCTCGAGCCGTACTTCGAGGACGCGATCTGCTTCGTCGAGTGGCCCGAGGCGGCGGCCGGCGCCCTGCCGCCGGCGCGCGTCGAGGTACGTTTGTCGCACGTGGATCGCGCTCATAGACTGATCGCGCTGGCCAGTCCGAAGAACGCCCTGCTCGACCGGCCTGTCCGGGGGTGCTGACACTCGCGTTTGACACCGCGACGAGCGTGGCGACTGCGGCGCTCGTCCGGGACGGCGAAGTGCTGGGAGAGCGAGTCTCCCGGGCGGTCAGCGTGCTCGAGGACGCGCGACGAGCTGCTGCGCGAAGCCGGCGCCGAGCAGCGCGAGCTGACGGGCTCGTCGTCGGCACCGGGCCGGGCAGCTTCACCGGTCTGCGGCTCGGGCTCGCGGCGGCGCGCGGGCCTGGCGCTCGCGCTCGACCTCCCGGTCGCCGGCGTCTCGACGCTGCGACGCGCTCGCGGCGGGCGCGCCCGGCGCGCTGCCGGTCGTCGACGCGCGGTCGCCGCGAGGTCTTCGTCGCTCGTCGACGGCTGAGCCGCGGTCGTGCGCGCCGCAGGAGCTCGAGCTCGAGCCGGGACGCTCTGCGTCGGCGACGGCGCCGTTCGCTACCGCGCGCGTGCTCGAGGCGCGCGGCGCCGAGGTGCCGCCGGACGACGACGAGCGTCACCTGCCGCGCGCGCGCTTCCACGCGGCAGCTCGCGCGCGACTTCGGCCCGGCGGACGAGGTCGAGCCGCTCTACCTGCGCGTCCCCGACGCGGAGCGGAAGCGCATGACCGACGCGTCGAGCTCCGCCGCCTCGAGCTGCGCGACCTCGACCGCGATCGAGGAGATCGAGCGCAGCTCCTACCCGACGCCCGTGGTCGCGCGTCGATGTTCGCGAGCGAGCTGGCCAAGCCGTCGTCGCTCTGCCTCGGCGCGTTCGACTCGAGAGCGACCAGCTGGTCGGCTACCTCGATCATCTCGCGCTACGTCGACGCCTGGCACGTGATGAACGTCGCCGTCGACCCGGCTACCGCCGGCGCAGGGCATCGCGCTCGCATGCTGCTCGAGCCGGCTGTTCGAGCTGACCGCCGGCGACGGCCGGCGCGGCTACACGCTCGAGGTGCGCGTCTCGAACGCCGGCGCGATCAAGCTCTACGAGCGGCTCGGCTTCAGTCCGCGCGGCGTGCGCCGCGGCTACTACACCGACAACCGCGAGGACGCGCTGATCATGTGGAAGGACCCGGTCGCCGAGCCGGCGGCGCACGCCTGATCCTCGGGCTCGAGACCTCGTGCGACGAGACCGCCGCCGCGCGCTCGTCGACGACGGACGGATCAGCTGCGAACGTCGTCACGCGTCGCAGGCGCGACCTGCACGCGCGCTTCGGCGGCGTCGTGCCCGAGATCGCCTCGCGCGCGGCACCTCGAGCTCGTGCTTGCCGGTCGATCCGCGAGGCGCTCGGCGAGCGGACGCCAGCTCGACGACCTCGAGGCCGGTCGCGGTCACGCAGGGCCCGGGCCTGATCGGCGCGCTGCTCGTCGGGCTCTCGGCCGCGAAGGCGCTCGCCTGGGCGCGCGGCCTGCCGCTCGTGCCGGTCGACCACCTGCACGGGCACGTCGCCTCGCTCTACCTCGAGCCGGAGCCGCTCGAGCCGCCGTTCCTCTGCCTGCTCGCGAGCGGCGGGCACACGCTGCTGCGTCGACGTGCAGGAGCGCGGCGCCGTTCGCGCTGCTCGGGACGACGCTCGACGACGCGGCCGGCGAGGCGTTCGACAAGGGCGCGCGGCTGCTCGGCCTCGGCTACCCCGGCGGCGCCGAGATCGACCGGCTCGCGCGCGAGGGCGATCCGGAGGCGTTCGACTTCCCGGTCGCCCGCGTGCCCGGGCCTCGACTTCTCCTTCTCGGGCGTGAAGACGGCGCTGCTCTACGAGGTGCGCGAGCTCGGGCGACCTGGCCGAGGCGCGGCGCGCCGACCTCGCGGCGAGCTACCAGCGGGCGATCGTCGCGCGCGCTCGTCGCAGCGGACGCTCGAGGCCGCCGAGCAGACCGGGCGCCGAGCGGATCGCGATCGTCGGCGGCGTGGCGGCGAACTCCGAGCTGCGCGCCGCGCTCCCCGACGCCGTCGCGCCGCCGCTCGAGCTCTGCACCGACAACGCCGCGATGATCGCCTCGGCGGCGCGCTATCGCCGAGGCAATCCCACCGCCCGGTTATCTTGCGCTGGATGCCTATGCGTCGGCTCTCTGAGGCCGCGCGTCGTCGCGGCGATCCTCGCGCTCGCCGCGACGCTGCTCGTGGTCGGCTTCGGCGTCAGCGGCGCCGAAGCAGCGCTCGCTCGTGTCTCGAGGCGTCGTCGTGGCGAGGGCTCGTCGGCGGCGCCCAGCCGAGCGTCGAGGTCGGCCAGCGGCATGCTGGTCGTGCTGAAGGCGCCGTCGCTGGCGCAGCGGGTCGCGGCGAACGGCGGCTTCGCCAGCGCAGCGCCAGGAGCGGACGCTGGACGCGCGGCCGCCCTCGCCGCCCAGAAGCGGCTGCTCCTGGAGCTCAGCACGCACGGCATCCGGCTGCGCGTCGAGTTCAGCTTCACGCGCGTCCTCGAACGGCTTCTCCGCGCCGCTCGACGCGCGGCGGTCGCGCGTGCTCGAGCGCCGGCCGGAGGTGGCCGGCGTCTACCCGGTGCGCGTCGCCTATCCGGCCTCGGTCTCGTCGCAGCTGCTCGGCGAGCAGGGCATCGCGCGCGGCGCCGGGCAGCCTGCCCGCGGTGACGCTGCCGGGCTACGACGGGCGCGGGGTCACGATCGCGCTGCTCGACACCGGCGTCGACCGCGCCCACCCGTACCTGCGCGGCCGCGATCACTGCCGGGATCGACGTCGTCGACGGCGCGATCGGCGACGCGAGCGGCGCGCCGACCCGACGGCTCCGAGCCAGCTCGAGCGCGCACGGGACGCGAGATGGCCGGGATCCTCGTCGGCGCGGGCGGCCCGGGTGGAATCTGCGGAGTGGCGACCGGGCGTCCGGTGCTGCCGATCCGCGTCGGCCGGCTGGCAGCGCGACCAGCACCGGCAGCTGGGCCGTCTACTCGCGCACCGACCAGCTGATCGCGGGGCCTCGAGCGCGCCGTCGACCCGAACCTCGACGGCGACGCGCACGACGCGGCGCGGATCGCGCTGATCGGCGTCGCCGCCTCGTACGCCGCCTTTCGCCGACTCGCCCGAGGCGCGGGCGATCCAGGGCGCGCTCGCAGCTCGACACGCTGCGTCGTCGCGCCGGTCGGCAACGACGGCCCGGCGGGCCCGCGGCTACGGCAGCGTCTCCAGCCCGGGCGGCGCGCCCGCCGCGCTGACGGTCGGCGCGGCCGACCTGCGCGCGCGACGCCGAAGAGGTGCCGGTCGCGGTGCGCACGGGCCTCGATCTCGTGCTCGACCGGCCCCTGCCGCTCGCGGGCGCCGTCGTCTCCGCTCGACCGATGGCAGCTCGAGCTCGCGACGCCCGAGCCTGCGCGCCACGGGACCGCGCCGGAGCTGGCAGTTCTTCGACGGGCGACGGCATCAGCCTGCGTCGCCGGCCGCGCCGCGCTGGTCCACGGCGGCGGCGACCCGCAGCTCGCGATCGAGTACGCGGCGCCGAGCGGGCGCGACCGCAGTCGTGCTCTACGGCACCCAGCTCCCGGCGGGCGGCCTCGGCCTCGACGAGGCGGTCGACGTCGCCGGTGCTGAGCGTCCCGCCGCGCGTCGGGCGCCTGCAGCCGCCGCGATTCGCCGCGCGACGAGCACCCGGCGATCGCGATCGGCGTGCCACGGATCGCGCGCAACGGCAGCGCCGGCGAGATCGCGCCCTTCTCCTCCCGCGGGCTCGCCTTCGACGGCCGGGTGAAGCCCGACCTGGTCGCGCCCGGCGTCGTCGCTCGCGACCTCCGAGCCGGGCGCGAACGACGACGGGACGCCGCGCTTCGGCACGGTCAACGGCTCGAGCGCCGCGCGCCGCCGTGGTCGCCGGCGCCGCGGCCGTGCTCGCCCAGGCGCGGCCGGGCCTGCGCGGGCTCGACCTGCGCAGCCTGCTCACCGGCACCGCGCGCTCGCTCCCGGACGCGAGCGTCATCCGCGCAGGGCGCCGGGCCTGCTCGACCTCGGGTCGCCTCGGCGCTCGAGTCACCGCCGATCCGGTCACCCTCGCGTTCGGCCGCGCCGAGGGCGACGGCTGGCACGTCGACCCAGGACGTCGACGATTCGCAACGTCTCGACGAGGCGCCTGCTCGTCCGTGTCCAGCACCGCGGGGCAGGGCGGGCTGCTGATCGACTCGACGCCGAAGCTGGGTGCGCCTGAAGCCCGGCGGCCACGCGACCGTCAGCGCTGCGCGCCCGCCTGCAGGGAGCGCCGCCGCGAGGACGGCTCGGCCGAGGGCCGGTGCTGCTGATCGCGCGCGGGGCGGGCCCGCTGAAGATCCCGTGGGCGATCACGCTTCGGCCCCGCGGCCGACGAGCCTGATCTCCGCCGATCGCGCTCTCGGCACTCGAGTTCAAGCCCTCGGACACCACGCCGGCGGTGCTCTCGCTGCAGGCGGGCAGCGTGCTCCAGGCGCCCACCGGCGCCGCAGGTTCAGCCCGGTCGCGCGGCTCGACGTCGAGCTCTGGCGCGGCCAGCGTGCGGCTCGGGCTGCTCGCGCGCCTGCGCGATCTGCTTCCCGGCCGCGTCGCGATCGGCCTCACCGGCCGAGACCCCGACGGCACCGTCCTGCGGCCGCGGCACGTACACGATCGGCTGCTCGCGCTCCCGACGACCAACGGCCGCGGTGACGCGCAAGACGATCGACTTCACGATCGAGTAGGGCCCGTCCAGGAGGGCCTGCACTCACTCTACTCAGCGCGGCGTGACCACAGTCGAAGCGCCCGAGACCCACCTTCGCGAGAACCCGTTCGAGATCGCCCGCGAGCAGCTGCGCCGAGTCGCGGACATCTTCGACATCGACCAGCGCCTGGTGAACGTCCTCCAGGAGTGCAAGAAGGCGGTCGTCGTCTCGGTGCCGGTGACGATGGACGACGGCACGATCCAGGCCTTCGAGGGCTACCGCGTCACGCACAACATCGCGCGCGGGCCGTCGAAGGGCGGCATCCGCTACCACCCCGACGTCACGCTCGACGAGGTCAAGGCGCTCGCGATGTGGATGACCTGGAAGTGCGCGCTGATGAACATCCCGTTCGGCGGCGCCAAGGGCGGCGTCGTCTGCGACCCGAAGAAGCTCTCGCGCGGCGAGCTCGAGCGCATGACGCGCCGCTACACGACCGAGATCATCAACGAGATCGGGCCGGAGAAGGACATCCCGGCGCCCGACGTCGGCACCGACCGCGACGGTGATGGCCTGGATCTTCGACACGTACTCGATGAACAAGGGCCACTCGGTGCTCGGCGTCGTCACCGGCAAGCCGCTCAACGTCGGCGGCTCGCTCGGCCGGCTCGAGGCGACCGCGCGCGGCGCGCTCTACTGCATCCAGCGAGGCGGTGCGCAAGAAGGAGCTGCGCCTCGACGGACCTGCGGGTCGCCGTGCAGGGCTTCGGCAACGTCGGCAGCTACCTCGCGAAGTTCCTCGCCGAGGAGGGCGCGACGGTGATCGCGATCTCCGACTCGCGCAGCGGGCTCCACAACCCGAACGGGCATCGACGTCGCCGCGGCGCATCGCGCACAAGCAGGAGACGGGCTCGCTCGCCGGGCTCGAGGGCGCCGAGGAGATCACGAACGACGAGCTCCTGCTGCTCGACTGCGACGTGCTCGCGCCCTGCGCGCTCGAGCAGGTGATCACGAGCGAGAACGCCGACCAGGTGAAGGCGAAGATCGTCTGCGAGGGCGCGAACGGCCCGATCACGCCGTCGGCGGACGAGATCCTCGAGGAGAAGGGCGTCCTCGTCCTCCCGGACATCCTCGCCAACGCCGGCGGCGTCGTCGTCTCGTACTTCGAGTGGGTGCAGGGCCTCCAGGAGTACTTCTGGAAGGAGCCCGAGGTGAACTCGAAGCTGCGCGACATCGTCACGCGCGCGTTCAACGAGACCTGGCACGTGCACGAGGAGACGGCAGACGACGATGCGCAGCGCCGCCTACGGCGTCGCCGTCGGACGGGTCGCCGAGGCCACGGTCACCCGTGGCCTCTATCCCTAGGTCGCCGCTGCAGGAACCCTGGTTCCCCCGGGGAGCGACCCTCAGCGCTGCGGCGGTGGCTGTCGTCTACCACGCGCGCCGGCTGCCACCTCTGCGAGCGGGCGCTCGCGCAGGTGCGCGCGCTGCACGACGAGCTCGGATTCGAGCTCCGAGGAGGTCGCGATCGACGGCGACGCGGAGCTCGAGGCGCGCTACCGCGAGCTGGCTCCCGGTCGTCGAGATCGACGGCGAGCAGGCCTTCACCTACTACGTCCACGAGGACGCCTTCCGACGGCGGCTGGCGGCCGCACAAAGTGCCCGCTGAGCGGCGAGCTTGTGACGGTCTGACGCACGGAGCCATGCCGTACTGGCAGAATGGTCGTGCGTGTTACAAGCGACCGTTCACGGGAGTGCGGGTGAGGTCGGAACGGCTGACGGTCGGCGTGGCGGCGCAGGCTCAGCCGTTACCTCCAGGTTCTGACCCAGGCCAAGAAGATGGGCAGGACCGGATCTCCTCGCAGGAGATCTCGGACTACACGAACATCAACGCGACGCAGATCCGGCGCGACCTCTCGGCGTTCGGCAAGTTCGGCAAGCGCGGGGTCGGCTACAACATCGACTCGCTGCTCGGCGAGATCCGCAAGATCCTGCGCACGCAGGGCCAGCACAACATCGCCCTCGTCGGTGCCGGGTCGGCTCGGCCATGCGATCGCCAGCTCGCCGATCTTCGCCGAGCACGGGATCAACATCGCCGCCGTCTTCGACAACGACCCCGACAAGGTCGGGACGGACGATCGGCTCGAACGTCGATCAGCGACTCGCGCCGCCTCGCAGAGACCGTGCGCGAGAAGAACATCATCGTCGGCGTCGTCGCGGTGCCGGCCGACAGCGCTCAGCACGTCGCGCAGGAGCTCATCGACTCGGGCGTGCGGATCATCTTCAACTACTCCGAGGCGCTGCTCGACGTGCCGCACGACGTGACCGTGCACACCTCGAATCCGGCCGTCGACCTGCTCCACGCGCTCTACTTCCACCTCACCTGAGCGCGCGGGAACCAGCGGGTTCCTCCATGAGAATCGTGCTCTGGCACGGCTACCTGCTCGGCGGCACCGGGCTCGAACGTCTACACGCGCGCGCTCGCGCGCGAGTGGAGCCGCGGCCGGGCACGACGTGGTCGTCGTCTCCCAGGAGCCGGACCCCGAGCAGTACGACCTCGGTGCCGCCCGAGACCGTGCGGCCCGCAGCTGGACGGTCTGCTGCCGGTCGTTCGTGCTCGACCGCTACGAGGGCCACGAGCCGCGCCTGCTCCAGGAGCTGACGCGCGAGGGCGGGAGCGACTACGTCGAGCAGAACGCGGCGGCCGTGCGGGAGCTGCTCCCGGCCGACCTCGTCTTCGCCAACCACGTGCTGCTCGGGGCCCGGTCGGCGCGGCGGCGGGCGCGACCTACGCGGTGAAGGCGCCACGGCTCCGAGCTCGAGTACTCGATGCGCGGAAACCCGGAGCTGCAGGCGTGGGGAGGGAGGCGCTCGCGGGGGCCGCGGCCGTCTTCGTCGGCTCCGAGCACATCCGAGCGGTCCTCGAGGAGGTCGTCGGTCACGTCGAGCGCGTCCACGAGGTGCCGCCGGGAGTCGACGTCGAGGAGTTCCGCCCCCGGCCGCGCGACGAGGCGCTCGCAGGGGCTCCTCGAGGAGGCCGCGCCGCGACCCGCCGAACCCGGGCAACGCCAACGAGCGAATCCCGGACGAGGGCAACGCCGAGCGGCTCGCCGCGTTCCTCGCCGGCGAGCGAGCCCACGGTCGTCTACTTCGGGAAGCTCCTCTACAACAAGGGCGTCCACCTGCTGCTGGAGGCGCTGCGCGGGCTCGACGCCCGCGCCGTGATCGTCGGGTTCGGCGACTACCGCGAGGAGCTCGAGGGCGCTGCGCCGGGCCGGACACGCTGTTCACCGGGGCGCTCGAGCACCGGCACCTCGTCCACCTGCTACCGCTCGCGGACGTGAGCGTGGTGCCGTCGATCTTCCCGGAGGCGTTCGGGATGGTCGCGGCGGAGGCCGCCGCCGCAGGCTCGCCGCCGCTCGTCGCACGCCATTCGGGCCTGCGCGGAGATCGCCGAGGGCTCGAGGCCGAGTATCCGCCCGAGTACCGCCACCTGGCGAGCTTCGCGAAGGGAGACGCGGACGAGCTCCGCGCGAGGTTGCGCGAGCTGCTGGCCTGCCCGACAGCGAGCGCGCCCGCATCGCCGAGGCCGCGCGCCGCGCCTGCGGCGCACGCTGGAGCTGGGCGGGCGCCGCAGGTCGCCTGCCCCAGCCCTGGCGCCAAGCCTGCGGGTGCGCGAGCTAGGCGGCGCCGACCGAAAGGTCGTGCGGGCTCTGCCCGTGCGGCCGTCAACACGCCGTGCTAGGCGACGCCGACGCGGCTGCCGAGAGAGTCTCTAATGTAGCCCCCGTGGGAGACGCCCAGAGCCTCAGCCCGGAGGAGCAGCTCCGCACCGCTCGTGAGCAATACGAGCAGGCGCAGGACCTCACGCTTGCGATCGAGGAGGAGTTCGCGATCCTCGATCCCGCAGACGCTCTCGCTCACGAACCGCTTCGAGGAGCTCCAGGCCGCCGCCAAGGGGACGCCGCTCGAGGAGCACCTCGTCGGCGAGCTGATCGCCTCCGAGGTGGAGGTCCGAACCGGCCGCTGCGACGACGTTCGACGAGGCCGCGACGCGGCTGGGCGAGCGCCGCTCGCAGCTGGCCGAGCTGGCGGGCTCGATCGGCGTCGCCCTCGGCGCGACCGGCACGCATCCCTGGAGCCCGTGGCAGGAGCAGCGGATCATCGACACCCCGCACTACCGCCGCAACGACGAGCTCCTGCGCTACGTCGTCTGGCGCAACAACAGCTTCGGCCTCCACGTCCACGTGGCGATCAACGGACCCGACCGCGCCATCGCAGTCGTGCAACGCGCTGCGCAACTTCCTACCCGAGCTGCTCGCCGTGTCCTGCAGCTCGCCGTTCCTCGAGGACGTCGAACACCGGCCTGCACTCGGTCGCGGACGCAGATCTTCACGCGGATGTTCCCGCGCTGCGGGGTGCCTGACGCGTACGACGGCTGGGACGGCTTCGAGCAGTACGTGCGCTTTCTCTACGACGCGCGCTCGATCGACGAGCACACGCAGATCTGGTGGAGCGTGCGGCCGCACCTCGCGTTTCCGACCGTCGAGATCCGGATCTGCGACGCGCCAGCCGGACCTCGGCGAGGCCCGTGCGCTGGCCGCGCTCTGCTACGCGCTAACCGCCCGGATCGCCCGCGCGCGTCGACGAGGGCGAGCCGCTGCCGACGTTCCCGCACCGGCTGATCGAGGAAAACCTCTGGCGCGCGATCCGGTACGGCCTCTCGGGCGAGCTGATCGATCTCGCCGAAGGCGAGGTCCGGCCCGCCCGCGCGCACCTCGAGCGGCTCGTCGAATGGGTCTTGCCGGTCGCCGAGGAGCTCGGGTGCGCCTCGCAGCTCGGCGATCCCGCCCGCCAACGCCGCGGAGCGGCAGATCGCCAGGCACGAAGCGGGCGCCACCCTCGAGGAGATCTACGCGGAGCAGGTTCGCCCCAGAGAGTGAACGGCTCATAAGTGGCTGAGGACGAGCAGAAGCTGATCGAGGAGCTCCAGGCCGAGCTCGCGAAGCTGAAGGTCGCCGATCTCCTGTTACAGACGCTCTACTCCGTCTCCTCGCTCGGGTACCACCGGCTGAGCGGGGAGACCGAAGGATCTGGAGCAGGCGAGGCTGGCGATCGAGGCCCTCCGCGTGCTCGTGCCGGTGCTCGAGGCTCGGTGCCCGACGACGCACTGCGCGACTTCGGGCAGGTGCTCGCGAACCTCCAGCTCGCCTACGCCGCCGCGGCGGAAGACCCCGCGCCTTCCTGAACCGCTGTCTGTGATAGAAAACCGCGGCGCCGGGGAGTCTCGGCGCACGTCTTGTAGGGAGGCGCCTTGATCGACTTCTTCAGTGACCACGCGGTTCTCTTCGCCCTCGTCTGCTCCGGGGTTGCGATCGCGTACGGCATCGGGCTGACCCTCTGGCTGCTTCGACAGCCCGCCGGCGACGAGCGGATGCAGGAGATCGCGCGCGCCATCCAGGAGGGCGCGGCGGCCTACCTGCGGCGGCAGTACACAGACAATCGCGATCGTCGCCGTCGTCCCGTTCCTGCTGATCGGCTTCTACAACAAGCTCGGCTGGGGTACCGCGGTCGGCTTCCTGATCGGCGCGTGCTGTCGGCCGCCGCCGGCTTCATCGGCATGAACGTCGCCGTGCGCTCGAACGTCCGCACCGCCGAGGCCGCCAAGCAGCGGCCTCAAGCCTGCGCTCAACGTCGCCTTCCGCGCCGGCTCGGTCACGGGCATGCTCGTCGTCGGCCTCGGGCCTGCTCGGCGTCGCCGGCTACTACTGGGTCCTGACCGGCTGGCTCGACAACTCGCGCGAGCTCGGCGATCGACGACCTCGTCGGCCTCGCCTTCGGTGGCTCGCTGATCTCCGTCTTCGCGCGGCTCGGCGGCGGCATCTACACCAAGGCCGCCGACGTCGGCGCCGACCTCGTCGGGAAGATCGAGGCCGGGATCCCCGAGGACGACCCGCGCAACCCGGCCGTGATCGCCGACAACGTCGGCGACAACGTCGGCGACTGCGCGGGCATGGCGGCCGACCTGTTCGAGACCTACGCCGTCACCGCGGTCGCGGTGATGCTGCTCGCCTCGCAGACGTTCCCGGGCCTCCACCTCGAGCTGTTCCCGCTCGCGCATCGGCGGCATGTCGATCCTCGCCTCCGTGGTCGGCACGTTCTTCGCGCGCGTCGGCCGCAGCGGCTCGATCATGAACGCGCTCTACAAGGCCGTGCTGGTCGCGACGGTGCTCTCGGCGATCGGCTTCATCCCGGTCACGCTCGCGTACGACTGCGAGCCGGTTCAGCTTCTGGGACCTCTACCTCTCGGCGCTCGTCGGGCTGATCGTCACCTTCCTGCTGGTCGCGATCACGGAGTTCTACACGGGCACGCGCTGGCGCCCGGTCAAGCAGATCGCCTCGGCCTCGCGCACCGGCCACGCGACGAACATCATCGAGGGGCTCGCCGTCGGCATGCAGGCGACCGCTCTGCCGGTGATCGTGATCGCGGCCGGGCATCCTCGTCGCGCACCACTTCGCCGGCCTGCTACGGGATCGGCGTCGCCGTGATGGCGCAGCTCTCGATGACCGGCCTGATCGTCGCGCTCGACGCCTACGGCCCGGTGACCGACAACGCGGGCGGGATCGCCGAGATGGCCGACCTCGACGAGTCGGTGCGCGCGATCACCGACCCGCTCGACGCGGTCGGCAACACGACGAAGGCCGTCACGAAGGGCTACGCGATCGGCTCGGCCGCGCTCGCGGCGCTGATCCTCTTCGACTAGCTACACGACCGGCCTCGGCGACGCAGGACTTCCAGCAGCGTCTTCGCAGCTCGACGACGCGTGGGTGATCGCCGGCCTCTTCATCGGCGGCCTGATGCCGTTCCTGTTCGCGTCGCTGGCGATGGAGGCGGTCGGGCCGCGTCGGCGGCCAGGTCGTGACGGAGGTGCGGCGCCAGTTCCGCGAGATCCCCGGGATCATGGAGGGCACGGCGCGGCCCGAGTACGGGCGCGGCGATCGACATCGTCACCGGCTCGGCGATCAAGAGCATGCTGCTGCCGGCGCTGATCCCGATCGCCTTCCCGATCGTCGTCGGGCTGATCAGCGCGAAGCATGCTCGGCGGCCTGCTGATCGGGACGATCGTGACCGGGCTCTTCCTCGCGATCGCGATGACCTCGGGCGGCGGCGCCTGGGACAACGCGAAGAAGCTGATCGAGGACGGCGCCTACGGCGGCAAGGGCTCCGAGGCCCACGCCGCCGCGGTCACGGGCGACACCGTCGGCGATCCCTACAAGGACACGGCCGGCCCGGCGATCAACCCGATGATCAAGATCACGAACCTCGTCGCGATCCTGATCATCCCGCTGATCGTCTCCATTCACGGCTAGCCGCGCAGCCGGGCCTAGAGTCCGCGCCTACGATGTCCACGACGGCGGCGGCAGCAGCGGCTCGAGCGCGTCCTCGGGACGCCGGCGCTGTTCTCGACCGCCTACGGCAACGTCGGCTCGTCGATCTACTACGCGCTCGGCGTCACGGCCGTCTTCGCGCTCGGGCTGACGCCGGTCGTCTTCGTGATCGCGGGCGTGATCTTCGCCGCGCACCGCGGCGACCTACGCGGAAGGGACGGTCCGCTTCCCGGAGGCGGGCGGCTCGTCGAGCTTCGCGCGCCACGCCTTCAACGAGCTCGTCTCGTTCGGCGCCGCCTGGGCGCAGATGCTCAACTACATCATCACGATCGCCATCTCGGCGTTCTTCGTGCCGCACTACCTCTCGATCTTCTGGGGGCCGCTGCGGGAGAACCCGTGGGACATCGTCGGCGGCGGCATCGTGATCGTCCTGCTCGTGACGCTCGAACATCGTCGGGATCCAGGAGTCGGCGCGCTCAACATCGTGCTCGCGCGTCGTCGACTTCGCGACGCAGCTGCTGCTCGTGCTGCTCGGCTTCGCGCTGATCTTCAGCCCGCACGTGCTCGTCGTCGAACGTCCACTGCGGCGTCGCGCCGACCTGGAGCCAGTTCTTCGCTCGCGATCCCGGTCGCGATGATCGCCTACACCGGGATCGAGACCGTCTCGAACCTCGCCGAGGAGGCGCGCGACCCCGTCACGAACATCCCGCGCTCGATCAGGCTCGTCGCGGTCGCGGTCTTCGTCGATCTACTTCACGCTGCCGCTGGATCGCGCTCTCGGCGCTGCCCGTCACCAGAACGCCGACGGCGAGCTACCAGACGCTGCTCGGCGTCGGCCCGCCCGAGCGGCTTCTCGAACGACCCGGTGCTCGGGCTCGTCGAGAACCTCGGCCTGCACGGCGCCGTCGCTCAGCGCGCTGAAGATCTACGTCGGCATCCTCGCGGCGACGATCCTCTTCATCGCCACGAACGCCGGCGTGATCGGCGCCTCGCGCATCACCTACGCGATGGCGAGCTACCGCCAGCTGCCCGAGGTCTTCCGGCGGCTGCATCCGCAAGTTCAAGACGCCGTGGCATCTCGCTGCTCGTCTTCGCCGGCGTGATCCCGATCATCGTGCATGCTCCCGGGCAAGACGGCCTTCCTCGGGACGATGTACTCGTTCGGCGCGATGCTCTCGTTCACGATCGCGCACGCCTCGATCGTCGCGCTGCGCTGCAAGCGACCGTGACGAGGAGCTGCATCTACCGCGCCCGCCCGAACCTGCGCTGCCGGGGCGTCGACTGGCCGCTGTTCGCGATCTTCGGCGGGCTCGGGACCGGCGCTCGTCGTGGCTCGTCGTGGTCGTGCAGGAGCGCGGCGACGCGCTGGGCGGGCCTCGGCTGGCTCGCGGCCGGGTTCGTCATCTACGCCGTCTACCGGCGGCGCGCTGCACGTGCCGCTGAGCGAGACGGTGCGCGCGCCGATCCTGATCGGGCCCGCGGTCGCGCTCGAGTACCGCAACGTGCTCGTCCCGATCGTGCGCCGGCGCGAGTCGGAGGAGGCGGTCGACCTCGCCTGCCGCCTCGCCACCGAGCGGCGGCGCGACGATCGTCGCGCTGACGGTGCTCGAGGTCCCGCTCGAGCTGCCGCTCGACGCCGAGCTGCCCGGGCAGGTGGAGCTGCGAGGCGCACGAGCTGCTCGACGAGGCGCGCGCGATCGGCGACGCCTACGGCGTCGACGTCGTCGGCCGCCTCGTCCGCGCGCGGCGCGCCGGCCGCGCGATCGTCGACGAGGCCGACCGGCGCAACAGCGAGATCATCGTGATGGGCGTCCCCGCGGCGCGGCATCCGCCGCCGGGCGGCCAGATCTTCGGCGACACCGTCGACTTCGTGCTCAAGAACGCGCCGTGCCGCGTGATGGTCGCGGCGGCCGCCGAGAGGCCGCATGAGACTCTACCGCGTCGCTCGTCGACGATCTTCGGGGTCTGTCGCGATCGGCATCGGGATCGCGCTCATCGTCCAGACCGCGCGCGGCAGGGCGGCGGCGTCGGCTACCTGATCGGCGTCGCTCTTCATCGGCGCTCGGCGCAGGGCGCCTCTACCTGCTCCGACGCAGGTCGTGCCACGGCAGTAACCTCCGGCCGTGGCGCGGAAGATCCCAGGGCTGCAGCGCGTCCTCGACGCGCCGCGCGCTCTTCTCGGTCGCCTACGGCGAGATCGCCTCGTCGATCTACGTCGCGCTCGGGATCATCGCCCTGCACGCGCTCGGGCTCACGCCCGAGGTGCTCGCGCTCGTCGGCGGCGCTCTTCCTGGTCGTCGCGCTCTCGTACGCCGAGGGCACGACCGCGATCCCGGAGACCGGCGGCGCCGCGACCTTCGTCCGCCGTGCCTTCAACGACCTCGCCGGCTTCCTGACGGGCTGGGCGCTCTTCCTCGACTACCTGATCGTGATCGCGCTCTCGGCGCTCTTCGTGCCGCACTACCTCGGCGCGGCGCATGCAGTGGGCGTCGCTCGAGCACAACCCGTGGGACGTGGTCGTCGGCGTCGGCGTGATCGTGGGCGTCGCGCTCGTCCGGCTCGTGCGGCGCTCCGCCTTCTACCGCTACGGGATCGTCGTCGCGGTGCTCGACCTCGTGACCCAGCTGCTGCTCGTCGTGCTCGGCTTCGCCTTCCTCTTCTCCGGCGACGCGCTCACGCACGGCGTCTCGATCGGCACGCACCCGACCTGGCACCAGATCGCCTTCGCGTTGCCGCTCGCGATGCTGCGCCTACACCGGCCTCGAGACCGTCGCGAACCTCGCCGAGGAGACGCGCGAGCCCGGACGCGACCTGCCGCGCAGCCTCTTCTCGGGGATCGGCCTCGTCGTCGTGATCTACGTCGCGATCGCGCTCGTCGCGCTCTCGGCGCTTCCCGGCGCGAGGACGGCACCACGGCGCTCGGCACGCGACTGGCTGCGGCGCGCCGCTGATGGGGATCGTCGACGCGCTCGGCGACCACGCTCCCCGACGGTCTCGGCGACCGCGCTCCGCATCTACGTCGGCCTGACCGGCGCGCGTGATCCTGCTCGTCGCGGTCACGACCTCGATCTCGGGCTTCACGCGCCTCGCCCACTCGCTCGGCGAGCACGGCCAGCTGCCGCGCGCGTTCGGGCGCCTGAACCGGCGCACGCTCGTCTCGCCGCAGGCGATCGTCGCCGCGGCGCTGATCTCGATCGGCGCTCATGATCGGCACCTCGTTCGTGCACGACGACGTCGCCTTCCTCGCCAGCCTCTTCAGCTTCGGCGTGCTGGCCGCGTTCACGGCCGCCCAGCTGCGCCGTGATCAGGCTCCGCTTCAGCGAGCCCGAGCTGCCGCGCCCTACCGCGCGCCGGCGAACGTGACGCGTCCGCGGCGTCGAGGTGCCGCTGCCGGCGATCGTCGGCTCGGTCGCCACCTTCGCGATCTGGGTCGCCGCGATGGCCACGCACCCGGGCGCGCGCTACGGCGGGCCCGGCCTGGCTCGCCGCCGGCCTCGTCGTCTACGGCCTCGTTCGCAGGGCCGCGGCGAAGGTCTGCTCGAGCACGTCGCACGCGCCGCCTCGGAGCACTGCCCGAAGCGGAGTTCACGCAGCATCCTCGTGCCGATGAAGCTCGGTCCGATCGGCGAGGAGATGGTCGCGACCGCGGTCAAGCTGGCGCGCGAGCGCGGCGCGCCAGGTCGAGGCGCTGTACGTGATCCGCGTGCCGCTCGAACTCGCCGCTCGACGCGGAGCTCGACGAGCAGGAGGAGGCAGTGCCGCGGCCTCGCTCGCCGAAGCGACGCTGCTCGGGTGCCGACCTCGGCGTCGAGGTGCGAGTGTCGACGATCCGCGCCCGCTCGATCGGCGACGCGATCGTCGACGAGGCCAGTCGGCGCGGCAACGACCTGATCGTCGTCGGCTCGTCGCCGCGCTGGCGGCGGCAGTCGCGGTTCTTCTCGCCGACGGTCGAGTACGTGCTGCGCAAGGCGCCCTGCGAGGTGCTCGATCGTCGCGTTCCCGCGAGGGCGTGATGGAGGAGGACGGCTGCGACTGAACCAGGTGAGCTAAGGTGAGACGGTGAAGGCACTCGTCATCGGCTGCGGCCGCGTCGGCTCGCAACGTCGCCCTCCAGCTCGACCGCGAGGGCTGGGACGTGACCGCCGTGGACGAGAAGCGAAGAGGCGCTCGGCGCGTCTCGGCGACGACTGGACCGGCGGCTTCGTGCGTCGGCCACGGCATGGACATCGACGTCCTGCGCGAGGCCGGCATCGAGGACGCGGACGCCGTCGTCGTCGCGACCGACGGCGACAACACGAACATCGTCATCGGCCAGGTCGCGCAGAAGCGCTTCGACGAACCAGTGCGTCGTCGTGCGCGTGCTCGACCCGGCGCGCGCCGAGTTCTACGCGGCAGCGCGGCCTGCGCATCGGTCTGCCCGACCTCGACCGCGATCGACGTCCTGCATCGACGCCGTGCGCGCCTGCGAGTGCGCCGCGAAGACCGCCAGCGACCTGATGTACATCCTCATCGCAGGCGGCGGCAAGGTCGGCGCGAACCTCGCGCGCATGCTGCTCGCGCGCCGGCCACGAGGTGACGCTGATCGAGCAGCGGCGCGACCGCTTCGAGCGCGCTCGAGGCAGGAGTTCGAGCACCAGGTGCATGCGCGGCGACGCGACCGAGCTGTTCGTCGCTCGAGCGCGCCGGGATCAAGCGGCCGCCCGACGTCGTCGCTCGCGCGTGACCGGCGACGACGAGGACAACCTCGATCATCTGCCAGCTCGCGCAGGAGAAGTACGGCGTGCCGAAGGTGATCGCGCGCGTCAACGATCCGCGCAACCAGGCGCACTTCGACCTGCTCGGGATCTCGCCGACGGTCTCGCGCGACCTCGAGCATCATGGCGCTGATCGAGCACGAGGTGCCCGAGCACGACCTCGTCCACCTGCTCGAGCTGCGCAAGGAGAACCTCGAGATCGTCGAGGTGCAGATCGCCGAGGACTCGCCGGCCGCCGGCAAGCGCGTCGAGAAGCTCGAGCTGCCCGAGGGCTCGCGCCTGATCTCCGATCATGCGCAACGGCCAGCTCGGAGATCGCGGTCGGCTCGACCGAGCTGCAGCCCGGCGACCAGGTGCTCGCGATCCTCCAGCCGGGCAAGGAGGACGAGCTGCGGAGGGTCCTGCTCAAGACGCTGATGCGGTCGCTCGGGGTCATTGCTGGCGCTGCTGGCGGCAGCGCTGCCGCGCGCGGCTGCAGGCGAGCCGGCCAGCAACCGCAGCTGCGCATGCGCCCGTTCGCCTCCGCGGCTCGACTCGCCGGTCTACGTCACGCGCGCCGCGCAGCGAGCCGGGAAGCGTCTACGTCGTCGAGCAGCCGGGCGTGATCCGCGTCGCGTCGTGAACGGGAGGCTGCGCGCGCAGCCGTTCCTCGACATCCGCAGCCTCGTGCAGAGTCGGCGGCGAGCAGGGGCTGCTCTCGGTCGCCTTCCACCCGAGCTACGCGACAGAACCACCGCTTCTTCGTCGACTACACCGAACCGCAGACGGCGACACGCGCGTCGGTCGAGTTCCGCTCGAACGGCACCGTCGGCCGCCGAACACGCCGCGTCAGCTGCTGCTTCGTCGAGCCAGCCAGTACTCGACACCACAACGGCGGCCAGCTCGCAGTTCGGCCCGGACGGGCGCCTCTACGTCGGCATGCGGCGACGGCGGCTCCGGGCGGCGATCCCGAGAACCGCGCGCAGAACCTGAGCGTCGCGGCTCGGCAAGCTGCTGCAGCATCGAACGTGACAGCGCGCGGAGCGCGCTGGCAGATCGCCGGCTACGGGCTGCGCAACCCGTGGCGCTTCTCGTTCGACCGCGCGACGGCAGACCTCTACATCGGCGACGTCGGCCAGAACGACTGGGAGGAGGTCGACTGCGCACGCCGCGCTCAGCAGCGCCGGTGCTCGAACAACTACGGCTGGCGCGTCTGCGAGGGCGCGTCGCGCTATCAGCACGGCCAGCAGCTGAACCGCGCGGGACGCTCGTCTTCCCGATCGCCGACTACCCGCCACTGCGCAGGGCTGCTCGATCACCGGCGGCTACGTCTACCGCGGCAAGAGCCGTCGCCCTCGGCGCGCGGGCGCTACTTCTACGGCGACTACTGCAGCGGCGACGATCTGGAGCCTGCGCACCGTGCGGCAGGAAGCTGCAGCCGGGGCGCGCCGCGAGGCCGTTCGAGCGTGTCGGGCCTGTCGTCGTTCGGCGAGGACGCGGCCGGCGAGCTCTACGCGACCTCGCTCGACGGCACGATCTACAAGCTTCAGCCGCTGGAGATCGGCAGCGCTGTACCGTGTGCGGCGTGAGATCGCCGCCGCGCTGCTGCGCAGCCTGCGCGGTCGCGCTGCTCGCTCAGCGGCCGCGAAGGCCGACCGGCACGCCGAGCTTCGGTTTCCGGCCGTTCGCCTCCGAGCTGCAAGGCGGCGCGTGGTGGATCGGCGCGCCGCAGCGCAGCCCGGACACGCTCACGTGGCCCAGAAGCGCGGGCGCGCGCGCGTCGCTGGTCGAACGGCCGCCTTCGCGCCGCAGACCGCTGCCTCGACATCCGCGGGCTCGTCGCAGCTGCGGGCCCGGAGCAGGGTGCTCTTCCTCACGCTTGCCGTTCCATCCTCGGCTACGAGGCGGACGCATCGCGTCTACGTGTGCCTGGTGCCGATCAACCGCGGCGACGCGGGTAGTCGAGTACCGCTCTGACGGATGCCTGAGCGGTTCAGCGGCACTGGGGCAGCTCGCTGTTACGTCGACCAGCCGTACGACGCGCACACAGCGGCCGGTCAGCTCCACGTTCGGGCCCGGACGGCAGGCTGCGGGTGCGAGCATCGGCGACGGCGGCAACCTCCGGTAGACCCGGGCAACCGGGGACACGTAGGCTGGCGAACGGCAGGCCAAGCTCGCTCCGGCATCGAACGTCGACCGCGCCCGGCGCCCGGCTGGCAGGTCGTCGGCTACGGGCCTGCGCTTTCCCATGGCGCTTCTCGTTCGACCGGCGCGACCGGCGGCCTCTACCTCGCTGACCGCGGTGAGCACGCGGCTGGGATGGAGCCTCGAACGCGGGCGCGCGCCGAAGCTGGGCCGCCTCTGCCAATCTACGGCGTGGTCGCGCGTACGAAGGGCGACGTGTCCTTCAAGTCAGACGCGGCCTGAACCGGCACGCGGTGACTCGCTCTTCTCCGGTCTTCGTCCACCCGCGACGCAGCGAGGACGACCCGCTTCGAGGCGCGCCTCGATCACCGCGGCAGGCTTCGTCTACCGCGGCAGCGCAGTGCCCTGCCGCCCGGCGGCCGCTACGTCTACGGCGACTGCCTACACGGGCGAGGTCTGGAGCCTACGCGCGTCCGCGGCGGTCAGTGCGACGGACGTGCGGCGCGAGGCCGCGATCAGGCTGCCGGGCGCGTCAGACCTTCGGCGAGACTGCCGCGCGGCGGCTTCACTGCCGCTCCGCGCCGAGGCTCGGACTCGGAGCAACGCTTCCTAGCGCTAGCCGGTTCGGCGGCGGCAGCACTGCGGCCCTGCTGGCCCAAGGCCTGCGTACGCGAGCGCCTGCGAGCGACTCGTTCAGCGAGCGCAGCTCGTGCGCGAGCGCGAGATAGCCCTCGGTGTGGTCGAGCCGGCGGTTCAGCTGCTGCAGCTCGGCGCGCAGGGCGTCGAGCCGCTCGAGCACGGCGTCGAGCTGCCGGTCGTCGAAGGCGCCGTTCATGCGCCGATTCTACGCGCACGCTGCGATCGTACGGCGTCAGCCACGGCGCAGCAGCCCGAGCAGCAGGCCGGCCGCGTCGATCGCGACGTCGAACGGCGAGGCGTGGCGGCCGCGCGACGAACGCCTGGTGCAGCTCGTCGCGTGATCGCGTACAGCGACGCCGATGCAGGAAGCGCCGGCAGCTCGCGGCCGAGCGCGCGCGACAGAGCAGCAGCGCCGAGGATCGCGTACTCGGTCACGTGCGCGCACTTGCGCAGGATCGATGTCCCAGCCGCCGAGGCCGGTGCCGAGGCTCGGGATCGACGAGAGCGCGAAGATCACCGCCGCCCAGAGGACGACGGGCAGCCACAGCGTGCGAGACGCGCGTGCAGTCGGCACGCGCGCGATGGTAGGCTCCGCCGCACAAGGCGAGCGGTGAGGGAACCCGGTGCAAGTCCGGGACGGTCCCGCCGCTGTGAGGGGAGACGCTCCCGCGCCGAGACGCCACTGGCCTACGGGCCGGGAAGGCGGCGCGGGAGGGAGCCCCGAGTCAGAAGACCTGCCGCTCGCCTCCAACCCGAACCCCTCGCGGAAGGAGGATTCGTGTCAAGACGTCTCAGTGCTCTTCGCCGTCCTCGTGGCGGCGCTCGCTCGTCGTCCCCGTCGGCCTCGCCGCCGCGCGTGCACGTGCGCGTCGAAGGCAAGACGCAGACGATCTTCGGCTCGACCGCGCCGACGCGTCGACGTGCAGGCGAACGCGCTCGACGCGCTCGACGTCGGCCAGCGCTCGCCGGCGAGTTCTACTACCACGTCACGGCAGACGTCGTTCGGCCCGTACGTCGACCAGATCGGCCGCTACGCCGGCCGGCGGACGACGGGCTGGGTCTTCAAGGTGAACGGCGTCTCGCCGCCGGTCGGCGCCGACCAGGTGACGCTGCAAGGACGGCGACACGGTGCTCTGGTACTGGGCGACGCTTCGGCGCGGCCGGCGGGCCGCAGACGCTCGCGCTCGAGCGCGGCGCCGAAGCGCAACTGCTACCGCGTGTGCGCTCCAGGACGACGCGGGCAAGACCGAGCGGCCGCGCGCCGGCTGCACGGCTGCACGTCGACGGCCGCGCAGCGTCAAGTCGACCCGACCGGCGTCGGCCTGCGTCGGCGCGCACCGCGGGCTCGTGACGCGCGACGCTCGACGGGCGCGGTCCGCTCGAACGCGCGTCGCGGTGAGCGAGCTCGCTCGCGGCGTCGTGCTCCTCGTCGCGCTCGCCTCGCGGGCTGCGGCGGCGACGAGCCGGCACGGCAGCGCGACGCTCTGGGTGACGCGCGACCGCGGCGCGCACGTGCTGCTCGTCGACGCACGGTCCCGGCCGGGCCAGACGCGCGATGCAGGCGCTCGACCGCGTGGCGAAGGTGAAGACGCGCTACGGCGGCCGCTTCGTCGCACGCGATCGACGGGCGTCGAGCGACGCACGGCAGCACGACTGGTTCTACTTCGTCAACGGCTACCTGGCCGACCGCAGCGCGGCCGACGTACCGCCTGCGCGACGGCGACGTCGCGCTGGTGGGACTACCGCTCGTGGCGGCAGCCGACGCAGGTCCCGGTCGTCGTCGGCGCGTTCCCGCAGCCGTTCCTGCACGGCTACGACGGCAGGTCGGCGGACGCGGTGCGCTCCGGCGACCGGTCTGCGCCAGCGGATCGCCAGCTGGTCGCGCTCGGTCGCACGAACGGCGCCGCGCCGACGCGAACGTGCTGCGAGCGTCGAACGTCGCCCGGACGACGCCGTGTCTACGCGCGCCGCGACGAGCCGGTGCCGGCTCGCTCGGTCAGCTTGCGTCGGCCCGCGGCGCGACGCGGCTCGCTGCGATCCGCGGCTCGTCCGCTTCCGCTACTGAGGTCGCCGTGAGCCCGGCTCCTGCGGCGGCGCTGCTCGCGGCGCTGGCGGCCGCGGCGCTGCTCGCCGACCGCATCTGGGTCGGTGGCGGCGATCGCGCGTCGTGCTGCTCGTCGTCTGCCTGCGCGCGCCGCGCCGCGCGGCGCTGGCTCGTATCTGCTCGGCGCGCTCGATCTCGCGCTCGGCGTCGTTCGTCGTCTGACGCCGTTCGTGGCGCGTCGGGTCGGCTCACGTGCTCTGGAGCGGGCCGACGGTCCCGGTGCTCGGCGCAGCTCGACGTCACGCGCGACGAGCTTCGGATCGGCGCTCTTCCAGGCGCTGCGGCTCGCCGCGGTCGCGCTCGCGTTCGCCGCCTACGCGCTGCTGGCTCGACCACGACCGCCTCGTCTCGGTCGGCGCGGTTCGCGCGCGCCGCTCGGCGCTCGCGGTCGCGCTGGCGACGCGGCTCGTGCCGACGCTCGAGCGCGACGCGGCCGGGCTCGTCGAGGCGCTGCGCGGCCGCGGCGTCGAGCGTCGAGGGCTGCACGCGGCGCGCGCGACGCTGCTCTCGCCGCTCGCTGGCCGGCTCGCTCGAGCGCGCGCTGAACCTCGCCGAGGCGATGGAGGCGCGCGGCTTCGGCCGCCGGCGGCGACGCGCGCGCCGCAGCCGCCGTGGAGCGCGCTCGACCGGCTCGCGCTCGCCGCGGCGCTCGCCGTCATCGTCGCGGTGGCGCTGTGGCTCTAGCGCGCGTCGAGAACCTCTCGTTCGCGTACCCGGGCGCGCGGCGCCGGCGCTCGACGGACGTCTCGCTCGAGCTCGAGCCGGGCGAGGTCGTCGCGCTGCTCGGCCCGTCCGGCGGCGGCAAGTCGACGCTGCTGCGCGCGCTCGCCGGGCTCGTGCCGCACTTCCACGGCGGCCGCTTCGCCGGCCGGGTCGAGGTCGGCGGCCGCGACACGCGGCCGCACGGCCCGGCCGAGCTCGCCGGCACGCGTCGCCACGCTCTTCCAGGATCCCGAGGACCAGGTCGTCTTGACGCGGCGTCGCGAACGAGGTCGCGTTCGGGCTCGAGAACCTCGGCGCCGCCGGCGGAGAGTCGGCGCGCGCGCGCGCGGCGCTCGCCGCGGTCGGCGCGGAGCACCTCGCCGAGCGGCGCGACGGCCGAGCTCTCGGGCGGCGAGCTGCAGCGCGTCTGCCTCGCGTCGGCGCTCGCGCTCGAGCCGCAGCTGCTGCTGCTCGACGAGCCGACCTCGCAGCTCGATCCCGACGGCGCCGAGGCGCTTCGCTCGGCTCGTCGAGCGGCTGCGACGTGCGCCGTGGTCGTCTCCGAGCAGCGGCCGGACCGCCGCTCGACGCCTGCGACCGCGTGCTCTTCATCGAGGAGGGCCGGATCGTCCTGACGCGCCGCGTCGGCGAGGCGCTCGCGCTGGCTCGCAGCGCAGCCGTCCGCCTGGCTGCCGCGGATGCCGAGCCGACGCGCCGCGATCGCGACGGCGAGTCGCGTCTGCCGCCTGGACGGCGTCTCGCTTCGCCTACGACGTCGGCCGCTCGTGCTCGACGCGCGCGACGCTCGAGCTCCGGCGCGGCGAGGTCGTCGCGCTCGACGGCCCGAACGGGATCGGGAAGACGACGCTGGCGAAGCTCGCGGCCGGGCTGCTCGAGCCGCAGCGCGGGCCGCGTCGAGCGCTCGGGCCGCGGCGCGCTACCTCTCGCAGGATCCGGGCCGCTACCTCGTCGCGCGAGCGCGTCGACGACGAGGTCGCGCTCGGCGTCGGCGGCGACCGCGCGCGGCCGCGGCGCGCGCTCGCCGCAGGTCGGCCTCGCCGGGCTCGACGGACCGCCACCCGCGCGACCTCTCGAGCGGCGAGCGCGAGCGGCTCGCGCTCGCGGCCGTGCTCGTCGCCGAGCCCGACCTGCTCGTGCTCGACGAGCCGACCCGCGGGCGTCGATCCGCAGCGCAAGGACGAGCTCGCGGCGCTCCTGAGGGCGCAGGCGCTACGCGAGCGACGCTCGTCGTCACCAACGACCTCGTCTTCGCCGCCGCGGTGGCCGACCGCTCGTCTCGCACCGCGCGCGAGCGGAGGCCGCGCTTGCCTAGGCCGCGGGCTCGGCGCGCTCGCGGCGGCGCTTCGCAGCGGCCGCGTGGACCGTGCCGTCTCGCCGCGACGCACGCCGCGCTCGCGCTTGCTCGTCGCCGGCGCGCTGATCGTCGCCGGCGCCGCCTGGCTCGAGAGCGGCCCGGGCTCAGCAAGGAGCTCGCGCTGATCGCGACCTCGGCCGCGGCGGCCGCTGCCGGCGCGTCCTGTTCGCCGCGGTCCCGAATGTGCAGCCGGTCACGGTGATCGTCGTGGTCGCCGGTGTCGCGCTCGGGCCGCGCGCCGGGATGGCCGTCGGCGCGCCTAGCCGCGCTCGTCTCGAACTTCTACCTCGGGCAGGGCGCCTACACGCCGTGGCAGATGCTCGCCTGGGGCGCGTGCGGCCTGCTCGGCGGCCTCGCCGCGCCGCTGCTGCGCCGGCGCCTGCCGCTCGCGCTCACCGTGCTTCGCGCTCGGCTTCGCCTTCGACGCGCGTGCATGGACGTCTGGGAGTGGCTCAGCTTCTCACCCGCACACCTGGCAGGCCTTCGCCGCGCTGTACGTGCGCGGGGTCTGCGTTCGACGTGCGCTCACGCGACCGGGAACTCCCGTGCTCGCGTTCGTGGCGGGGCCGAGCTGCGCCGGTTGCCTCGAAGCGCTACGCGCGGCGGCTCCGGGCGGAGATCCGATGGGCGTGAAGCTCGCCGCCCTCGCCGCGGCGGGCTCTGTTTCGCCTCGACCCCGGCCGGCTACTCTCCAGGGGCCGCCAAGGCCGCGAACGGCGGGTTCGCCGAGCCGACCGGCTCGTCGGGTCCGCTGGCCCCGACCGCCTGGGGGCGCTCAGGCTTGAAGGCGGCCGGAGACGAGCACGGGCGGAGCGCTCGACTACCTCTCCGCGCCTGGGCGAGCCGACCGAGACGACGGACGTCGAGTCTCGTCGCGATGGCGGAGAGCGCTGAGCCGGAAGAAGCCGGACCGGCTTTGCTCACTCCCGCATCCGCCAGCGCGCGGCGGTCGAGCGGCGCGATCGGGCCGACCGTCAGCTCGACGATGGGGGATCACAGCTCCGCCGGGATCCCCACATCGTCGAGTTGACGGTCAGACCAATCGCCATCTGCACTACCAGATGCCCAGTGGCAAGCGATCAGCTTCCGGCCCAGCGCGCTCTCCGATCGCGACATCTCGTCGCTCTCGTGCGCGGAGTGGTCGGCCGCGCTCAACTCCGGCGCACCAGAACTGTCAGCTGCAGACGACAACCGGTCGTCACTGCGTTCGCGCGGCGACCCTGAATGTGACCGGATGTCGAACACGACCAAGCTACTGCTGACGGCAACGGCTCACGCCATCAGATCGCGGGAACGCCGCTGCCCTCGACGCCGGCACGGCTCGACCCCGCCTGGCGGCACAGATTGTCGCATGAGCGACGTCGAACGCAATTTCGCGTCGGCGGCAGAAAACAGTACTCCCAGAACAATCAGAACGAGCCGAGGCATAGCCTGCGGCGGCAATACCAGTGACGCAATGCGCTGAATACGTCTACCGCGGCAGATGCGAAATTTGGACGAAAGCGACTGAATCCCATTACGACATTCCACCTCGACCGACCATCGTGACCGGCTGCCGCCTGGCTGGACGTGCCGGCGGCGGCGACCTGGCCAGTCGCGATCAACGGCTCTGCCGATATGATTCTCGAGCCGGGCGGCTACCGGCGATCAGCGCCCGTTACGAAGCCTGGCAGGCGCCGATCATCCAGCAGGCGATCCAAACGCGGCCGCTGCGTCAGCTGCGGCGCAAGCAGCCTCGTGGGCGACGCCCGGCAGGCGATCGGCATTTGCGGCGAACGTGTCGTTGGTGACCACTAGCGTGGCAGCGTATGGTACTGCAGGCATATCGATCGCCCGCTGGTCAGTCGTAAATATCGGCACGAGCGATCCGGCTCCACGTTTGGTTTAGCGACGGCGAACATCGCCTCCCGATCGCGACCCAGCCTCCGGCTCCGCCTGGTCTTCGCCGGGCCACTCAGTCGCGACAGCCAACCACGTTATCGTCGCTCCTCGCTCGCGCGATCGCGGCTGACCGGATCTGCGGTGTACGCGCCCGAAGCGACGGTTATCAGTTCAGTAGGGCGTGCGATCTTGGTAGCGTCATCTTGCCGGATCGCGACCCCGTCGGCGACCGCCGACGGTCGTCGCGATCATTACTGGCAGCTCAGGTATGATGAAGTTGATCAGACATTTCGAATATCGCGACGTGGACGATTGTTTGTCAGCGATCCGGCCGATCGGCTTCGATCACCGGGCGCCAGCACGCGGTGGCTGCTGCTCGGAGACGACTGCAGCCTCCGACCTCGCAGCTCGATCGCTTCCTCCGCGCCTGGATCAGCTCGTCGGCAGCAGCAGCATCGGCTCGAGCGCGACCGCCGACGGCGTTTAGTACCGCTTTGGGCTCGCCGCCGGTAGCCGCACTGTGCGTCAGCTTGCGACTGCGCGCGAAAATGGCGGGCGGCGTCGCCCGTGTTCGGGCGAAGGCATTCGGCACGACACTGTCCTCGGATCCTGGAAGTGGCCGCGTCGCTGACGTCACGGCTGGTACCGTGGCGTCGTGACGACTGTTGATCCGCAGCCAGCTATCAGCAATGACGCTGTGTCAACAGCCCTCTATGTGGCTGACTACCTCCGGAAGTTCGACCACCTCGCCTGTCGGCTCGAGGCGGGACGCCGTCGAGCCTCCAGCGCGGGCGACAAGTCTCGACCCGCGCTGGAGCCACTCAGCGCCCGACGGCAGCGGCGCTCAGCGGCCGCTAGCGCGACGGCGGCTCGCGGCCTGCCGCGCCTCCACTCAGCGCCGCCCGCTTCAGAGCGGCGAGCGGCGGCAGTGCCCGTTGCAGGCGACACCATCCGCGCGAAGACTCGACCTGGCGACACAACCGCGCGTCGCCAGCACGATCGCGAGCACCGGCGCGCCAGGTATCCGCCTGGCGTGAATCGACTTTCGCGCTCGCAAACTCTTCGCTGTCGCATCGGGCTGACATACGAGCTCGACCCGCTGGGGCGCGGCCGATCAGCATTTGTGGGCTGACGGCTCAGCCCCGGAAAGCGCGCTCGAGCAACCAGCGCCGCCGCGGGAGAAAACTCTGGGCGATCGCGGCAGATTGACGCGTCGCACCGTCGTCGAATCAACCCAGAAGAATCTGACCGCAACAGCCAGCGAAACGCCCACCGCTGCGAAACCTGTACGAGCTTAACGAACCGCGGTCAGGCTCTGCCGCGTATGGTTCGTCGGGCGTTACCGGACGATCGCGCGTTAGTTGTCGAACGCGACATGACTGATCCGCCAGCGGTGCGATCCTGAAGAACTGCGGCGCGCCTGACGGCACCACCGCAACGTGCGGCGGCTGATACGAAATACCGCATCACCAGCGGCTCGCACTCAGTCGCGATGGGCCAGACATCGCGGTGCGCGGAATGAGCGTGTTCGGCGCGGCCGTAACGCTGACCGCGCAGACCGAAAGACGAACCAGGCTCTCATGAACCCTCTGAGCGGACGGCCGGGCCCCATTCCCGAGCTCTGTGGCGACGGCACGACCGAGAGGGGCGACGCAGAACATCGCCCTCACCTGGCGCGTTCGGCACCGTCGCGATCTGGCCCCGTGTCGCCAGCCGCAGGCGAGGACGCTGCGAGAGCCCGGCGGCAGTCTTGCCGCAGTCGTTCTCAGGCGGCGCGCGACTCGTCAACAAGACACAGCGCGTCGTCGAGCGTGGCCTCGAGGAGACATCACCCGCGGAACGCCGTTGACCTCCAGCGGGAGCCCGATGGCGTCTGTCGTCTAACGGCGACGTGTTTTTAATGTGATAAGCCCAATCGGCGATCGAGAGCGATTCGCCTTCACGTGACGTGAAGATGTTCGGGTCTTTACCCTCGACCCACGCGACGAATATCGCCGCGGAGACAGCTAACAGCGCGGCGACGGCGATCCAATGCACGAAGATCGCTTTCCGCGAGGAGACGTCAGTTGGAGGCGACCGGCAGTCTTCTATTCGGGGCTCCCTCCCTGCCGCCTTCAACGTGACAATGAACTACGGCGCTTGCAATATCTCCCCTAAGCGGCGGTTTGCGCCGGGTTCGCCGCTCTTCGCGAGCCTATCTGGCCCTCTCTCGCCGTTCTGCAGGCCCGATAGTTCTCTGGGCCGCCGTCATCACCTTTTCGGCATTCGGCCTCGGGGACGAATTTCTCGGCTGGTACCATCTCCACGAGGTACGCGGCTGAGCTACCGAACGCTCTATCGGGCTCTTTGCGGACGAGATCCACTGGCATGGCGACGCACCTCGACGTTGCGTCGGTGACCGGCGCTCGCCCAGACAATGTGTGGAACGCGCCGACGCCGCGGCTCGACTCGCGCGGAGGCACGAATTTCCTCGCGCTCTGATCGCTCAGGCGCTCGCCTACGCGTCTCGGGCAACAAGCACAGGTTCACCGACGCCGGCTCGCTGGCTGGCGGCTATCAGATCGGCGCGTTGACTACCATCCTCTTCCCTCCCCCTCATGTATCGCTCGCCATCGCGTCTGCGCCACGAACGAATTTGCCGATGCCAATCGCCAGCATTTGGGAAGAACTCGCCGTCGATCGCGCCGTGAACCGCCGCCGCCGTTTGATCCACCGTGCGGATCGGCGACCCCGTGGTGCGGGCCGATCGAACAGCCGGAAAACTGGCGTGCCGCTCGCCGCGTTGCCGATCATTCCGTCGCCGGCGTAGAAGACGCGGTGCGAACTGAATATCTCCGCCAGTTGCGTCGATAACGGTCGACAGATAGACTGCCTCTTTGCATCGTCAGCCTCGCGTGTCGCCACGGTGGCATAGACCGTAAAGCGATGGTTGTCACCGGGATGAAGGCAACCGGCGGAACAGCCCGCATCTTCGACTGAGCCCGCGGGTGTCGAGAGAACTGCGGGCGAAGGCGGCGTTGCAGCACGCGTGATCCACCTTTTCTGCGCCGCGACCAGCCTGTTCATGCCGCGCCGCGGCAGCGATCCACGCCACGCGCCGAACAAGGTTTAAAACCGCGCAGTACCGGCAGCGCGGCGGCGAGAATCTCACGCCGCACAAGCCAGCGCTGCCGATCAGCGGCTGAGCTGCAGATCGTCGCCGCGTCGGCAGCGCGTCGCCGAGGCACGATGAAACCCTTCACTCGGGCATCGCGCCCTCACGCAGCTTCCTCGCAGCAGCGCAGCGTCTGAGCAGTCTGTCAGCGTCCTCGCGCCGAAGGCGACCGCAGCGTGCCTCCAGCCGCCCGATCAGGCAGCGCAACGTGAGTACGTCACGATCAGAAAGACAGCGCGCCCGGTCGGCTGCTGGCCGTCTGGTGGCAGCTCTCCAGCGCTGACGAGACATAATTCGACGCTGTTAGGCCGGAGTATCGACTCCTCCCAAGCCTGGCCGGCGTCTCAATGCCAGACGTTTGCAGGAGGCGCCACGGGTTTCAACCCGTGGCTTTGATCTGCTGATGCATTCAGTGCAGCAGGCAGAGTGTTGGATCTTGACGTCACCACAGGGACTCCAAGCTGGCCCCACCGGCCCACTGTCGTGTATTCCAGGCAGACGCCGCGTGTCGTTGAGCCCAGACGAAGCGGTGGTCTCGCATAGTTCAGCGGTGGAGACGTCGAGGGCGAGACCCTGCTCCCACCGCTCTGGTGAATTTGCAGATGTCGAGGGCAGCTGTGGGCTGGCTTACTCCGTTCACGACCACCCAGATGCACCAGCTGTTTGTAAACTCCCGTCGGCGCACCGACAGCGACCGGCGTCGGCTTCGGAACAGCTGGGCACATGCAGCTACGATAGCTGGCCTTCCTCCGCAACCGCGAGAGCGCTGCACCGCCAGCAGCGCAAAGTGACGAGGCAACGAAACCTCTCGGCTCGTCATCTGCCGGATCAGCAGACCTCGCCGGCAACTCGACCGACCGCATCTCCCAGCCGTTATGATCAGCGAACAGTCAATTCTCCCACGCGCTTGCGTGAGATGAGTCCTCGTCGATCTGCTCGACATTCCTCGAGTTCTCCTGCGCAGCTCGAGCAGTTGAAGATCGTTTGCCTCGTGCTCGATCAGCGCCATCGAGATTAGTCATAGAACAGGCGAGATCCCAGGAGATCGGCGCCGCGTCATTCGACGCCACTCTCTCCTGGACTGGCTGATATTCAGGTATCGTCGTCGCCATTGAGCGCGACAGCGACGGCCGCGATCCCCGCGCCTTCAGCCATAGATCTGATGGCGTCGCCGAATACCCTGATCGACCGCTCGAGCGTCTGCTTTGCTCGTCAGCATCTCATGGCAGCATGCGCACTCAAAAGTTGCCGACCTTCACCTTTGCGGCGTCTCGCATTTTCACCTTTACCAGTCGGCTGATCACTGAAAATCGGCAAACTCTCATTCCAACGCGCCGTATCGGCGCGCGCTGGTGTCGAAAGCGCTGCTGAGGCGTTGTGATGGCGTGGCTGTACGAAGCTCACGTTTCGCTCGACCTGCGCCACCGAGGGGCATCAAGTCGATCATCCCATCAGCCAAAACCAACCGATCCGTCGCCGGACGATCGCGTCTTCGCTATCAATCCACGGCGACCACCTCCACCTCTCGCCAGACCATTGCCAATACTGTAAATGATGATAACGCTCACTGGCTCCACGCCTTCACTCAGCGACCGTCATCGCACCGGGGCTGCCACCACCAGCACCTGCCGGGCGCGCCGCAGCGCCACCTGTCGAGTCAACCGCCTGAAGCTGAACAGCGATCGGAGTCGTGCCGCGCTGCCGCAACGCCGTCGACGATCGCCTGGCCAGCCAGCTGGGCCAGATCTGCCCGCGCCCAGTTGGAGTCGGAAGTGCTGCTGCGACGCGGCACTCTCGCTCGTCAGGATCACCGTCAGCTGAACGCCATCGCCTCGATGAACGCAGCTCCGCAGGTCGCGAAACCATCTCCTCAAGCCGATCGGACTCGGCTTTCTCGGCGCAGCGTCGCCAGCAGTCCGCTCGGTAGATTCGAGGGCCCCTCGATGCTCAGCGATCCCTGCGCAGACCATGGGCTGTGGGGCGTAGCGTTGCCGGCGATCGGCTGATTAGTCACGAGGCCGAACCGGCGATCAGAGACGGATTATCGACGCCGCGGACGCGGCATCGCCGAGCGACAGAACGCTGGGTCGAACAGCAACGCTGTCTGAAACTGCCATTATTTCACCAGTCATGATGAGCAGTGCCGATCATGAGCGCCGACAATACTGCGGCGATTCAATCAGCGCGCCGATTCGCCGCCCAGCTGGGAAACTGGCATTTTTGCCGAGCGAGCGGGCGAGGCGCGTGGTATCGAGATCGTGACGACCAGCCGCGCCCGTCAGACCGACATTTACGCTCAGACGCGGTGTCTTTTACCGGAAGCGGTGACCCGGCGCGCGATCGGCGGCGCCCGCAGCTGTTCGATTCGAGCCCGATGTTCCACCAGCTGGGGAGGGCCGGGAACGAGTCAGGCTGCGCGGAAAGTCTTCCCTCTGCCGGGTTACTGAAGACCGTGGCAGACCAGCATCGCAGTGACAGCTTTATATCTATCTTGCCGGAGAGGGTCAACGTGCCGATTATAGCGTGGCTTTCGCCGGAGAAGGTTAGCTGGGTCGGCGGACGGCGTCCCCGTAGCGACAGAACGCGGGCGCCGCGAAAGGCGCGAGCCCTGTCCGTCCGTGCCTGGGTGACTCGGACTCGCATGGCCGCTCCGGTAATTGCGCAGCGCCGAACATCGAACAGTCGGTGACGCCCAGCCGAAGATCGCGGCGGACAAGCGTGCCGCCGATCCATCGCGTCGTGCCCCTCGGCGTACCGGAAGGTCGCGACGACCAGGAAGCGCCCCCGCAGCGCAATGGCGAACCAGGACGATGATCAGCGAGGGCGACATAAATCGACGAGACGATCGCCGTAGGCTGACCGAGGCGGGCGCGCGATCGAGGACTACGTTAACCCGTCCAGCACGAGCAGCCTCAGTGTCTACGACCTCGTCGGTAAACCAGGCGTCTGCGCACCGAACGATGGCGCGCGATCCAGCCCACGCCTGCCGCTGCCGTACCATCTGGTTGACGAAGCGCGATCCAGACCCGATCACGTGATCCCGGCGTTAAGCGGCGAACGTCAGAACGACCCTCGGGGACCGCCGCGACCATCCGCGGCATGAGCACGGGGGTCGGCAAACCATGCTCGAAGATCTTCCGCTCCGGCGGCAGTCGCGGGCTCACGATATTCTGCGCAGGTCGGCACCTCGTCGACGATCGCGCGACCGGCGCGACGACGGCCGGCGACGTCGACGCCGTAGGCATCCCCGATCGCGCGGGCCTCGTCAGCAGCCAGCTCCACTCTCGAGCAGCGAATCGAGGCGGAGCTCGGCGGCCTCGTACCGTCGCGGCGGCGATCATCGCGCCGCGCTCGGTCGCAGGCGGCGAACTTGATCGTCCTGCGCGCCGGTGTCGTTCGCGTACTCAGCCACCGGAGCCCGTCGGATCGACGCGCCGTCTCGCTCAGCAGCACCGTCGCGGAAGCGCCGCTCCGGTAAATGGCGTAGATAATCGAACGCCGCGTTACCCAGCCGCCGCGACCACCACCGAGGCCCGTCCTGGCGCCGAGACCGCGAACAGCGATCTTGCCCACCGGCAGCGAACCGGAAGCAAAGGCTCAACCGCGTCGCATTAGCGCGGTGCCGCGATCGGCGTTATCGTGGCAGCCGCGCCGGGTATCGTCGAGGAAAACCGTCGCGCGATCATCGTCACGCCGACGAAGAGACAGCATCTTCGAGCTTTGCCGGTGCAATCGAGCGTGGCGATGGCTCGCCTCGCGCTCAGGTAATCGCGGGAGGGCTACCGTGATGAAGAGGATCGCGCCAGTTCCGACGAAACCAGATCTTCATCGCGCTGGTGACGCCGTGCAACGTTCGACAGCTGGCGCAGGTCATTCGGGCGGCCCCCCACCGGGAGGCGATCTATTCCCATCGGTGGAGTGACGAGCGCGCCGGGGCATCACGGGGCGTGAAGTGATGACGGGCCACGATCGCGACGAGTGATCGGCGCAGTAAGCGGGCACTCTCGAAGGTTGAACATCGATCCCGATGACGTCGCGACCGGGATCGCGAAGGAGCAGGTCGGCTGGCTGCCGAAATGGACGTTCAGAGCGAGACGATGCGGGCTGAAGATGGCAAGCCCACGATCTGGCGCCTGCGTCGCGAAATCGGCGAGCGCGAGCCCGCAGCTCTGCTCCTGAGATGCCGGCGTGTTCAGTCGCCGGAAACGACATTCCGCCGACAATGTCACAGGGATGCGCAACCCGATCATGCGGCACAGTGCCGGATAACGTCGTTGAAGGCGATGGGTACTCGAGACGGTCGATAGGTCGCCGCGCGGTAACGTCAGCCAACGCGAAAGATTGGCCGCGTAATATCGACGAACGTGGTGCCGTCGAGCGTGCCGAGTGCTGCTGCATCGTGACGATAGGCGCGGGCTCTAGGCCCGGCGACGCTAGCTGAATGAAGCGTCGCGAATCTGCAGCTCGTGTTGATCGTCGGGCCCGCTGTCACAGGATCGCCCGCGGTGTCGCCCGTATTTGGCACGGGCCATCAGGCGCAGATCGCTCGATCAGCTTCTTGGCGTTGTCACGAGACCGCCGCCGAAGATATCAGATCGCTGGAAGAACCCGGTCGCGATCGTCAGACCGCCACCTCGCGTTGATCAACCCGCGACGATCGGGAAGCGTCGGGATCAACCGCTATCGCTGTGATCGCCGGCGCCAGCTGTTGATCTGAATCTTTCCGCCGTATCGATGCCGTGCCCTCGGCGTCAGGATCAGGCGCCGGACGCGGTGCGACCTGGCCGCGCGCCGATCGCCAGCGAGCTGGCAAGCGACCACTGCAGAAGACACCGCGATCTACGCATCAGCGGAAAGTTCCTGCTGAAATGTGACCGCGGAGCAATTCGTCTTCAGCTATCGGCGAAGTCAGCGCCGCGAGCGCCGCGGGCCAGTGTGCTGGTCACGACATGATCGTGTTGCCTTACGGCGTCGAGCGGTCGCGTGTCGGCGTTGGCCGAGAAAAAACAGGCATCAGGGCTGCGATCAGGCCGGTGGCGAGGCCATCGCGACCACGCCGGCTAGCCGCCAGAGGCGACAATGTGGGCCACGGACGCCCGCCGCGTCTGGCACCGGCAGCGGTCGCCTTCATGCGACGATCGATGTGCGGCTCCAGCTGCTGAGCCGAACGTCTGCTGAAGTTAGCACGTGCCCGTGTAGAGCCTCGTGATCGCAACCAGGTGACGATCAGCCCGACAGCGACAGCTGAACCGGGGTAATCGTCGTCGAGAGCTTCGAGCGATTACGCCACCAGCTGGCTGGAAGCCGTTGCGACCACGGAGGTCAGATCGACAGTACCGCAACAGCGGGCGAGCAGCAGCGGTGATCAGGTGCCGTCGTTGGCGACGTTGTCGATCACGGATCCCGGCCTCCCCGGCGTGCGGCTCTGCCAAAAAGCGACGAGCCCGGCTGAGTAATCTTCCGGGCTGTCAGTGGCCAGCCGGTGGCGATCCAGTAGTAGCGGCGGCACCAGTAGACCATGCCCGTGACCGAAGCGACGCGAACGGCGTTGGCTGCGCTCAATTATTCTTCGCGGCAACTGTGCGGCGTTCATGCCGATGAACCCGCGGCTTAATATCGGGAATACTTTGGCCCGGCTCGCCAAGCACCGATCAGCTGAACAGGACGACGGCGATCGTACTGCCGCAATCGACAGCCGCGCAATCGCATCCGCGCGGCGGGCGCAATCAGCAGCAGTCCCAGCTACGCGATCAGCTGAGAACTGGGGCGGCGCCGCGTGGTCGCTAATCGATCAGGCGCCTCCCACAGTGCGCCGGGCTCCCCCCGGCATACGATTTTCTGCAGACAGCGGTTGAGGCGCTGGCGCGACGAGTTCGCCTGCGAAGCTGGCGACACCGGCACCAGCTGCGCAGCCTCGATCAGCGATCGCCTGCTCCAGTCTCCCCGCTCGGCCATTACCGAGCGGAAGTGGAATGAAGGGTCTGCGGATCGACCTGCGTCAGCTGCTTAATAGATCATCAGCCGCTTAGACGAATTCGCTCTGGGGCGAGCGCTCCGCGTAGATCTCCTCGAGGGTGGCACCCCGCCGTGCTACGGCGATCTGTCGCTCCGCGGCGATCAAGCGGCGGAGGATCCCTAACTGCGAGACGCACACCCGGCTCCTCGGCGACCAGTAAGACATTCGGCAGGCCGCGTGCGCATGCCTCGCCTCCGGCGGATCGATGAACTCTTCCCGGGGGGTATACCTGATATCGCGCGCCAGCATTTCCTCATCAATCGGTCTGTAGCGGCGTCGACGCGCCAGCAAGCATCTTTCAGCGCACGCTCGTCCGGCTGGCGTCGCAGATATCCGTCTCGACGGTTGGTGCGCTCCACCAAAAGTCAGGCGCTAACGCGCGTATTGCTTTCAGCCGTCGTACGTGCGTA